>Ga0209050_1000752_pt1 | contig 46610 bp, 29 predicted proteins | sample Araplavi_mTSA_r2_FD_184276 | JGI IMG/M metagenome (GOLD analysis project Ga0209050, IMG submission 184276) | Arabidopsis root microbial communities from North Carolina, USA - plate scrape MF_Cvi_mTSA_r2 (SPAdes) (version 2) | ecosystem: Host-associated > Plants > Roots > Endosphere | place: USA... | reverse complement strand
GCGCGCCTGCGCCGCGCCGCGCTGCTGGGCGCTACGATGCTGTCCGGGCTGATCGCCGCGGAAGCGCACGCCCAGACCGCGCCTCAGACGACGCAGGCGACCGGTTCCAGCGACGCGGTCGAGGAGATCGTCGTCACCGGCTATCGCAAGAGCCTGGCGCAATCGACGGTGGCCAAGCGCGAGACGACCGGCTTCGCCGACGCCATCTTCGCCGAGGACATCGGCAAGTTCCCGGACTCGAACATCGCCGAGTCGTTCAACCGCATTCCCGGCATCACCATCACCCGCGACATCACGGGCGAGGGCACGAACGTCGCCATCCGCGGCCTGGGCAGCAACTTCACCAACGTGACGCTGAACGGCGCCTCGATCGCCGTGGCCTCATCGGGCGCCACCGACGCGCAGGGCACCGACCGCTCGGTCGACCTCAGCTTCTTCCCGACCGATCTGTTCACCAAGCTGACGGTCAACAAGAGCTATTCGGCCAGCCTGCTGGAAGGCGGCGCGGCCGGTAACATCGACATGCGCTCGGCGCGTCCGTTCGACCGTCCCGGCCAGCACCTGACCCTGAACGTCCAGGGCGTGAAGCCGGACGGGGCCAAGCTGGGCGGCAAGGGCTCGGTGATCGCCAGCAAGACCTGGGACAATTTCGGCGTCCTGTTCGGGGTGTCCGGCCAGCGCCTGCACACCGACACCCGCGGCTACGAGACCATCGGCTTCACCAACCCGAACCTGTCGGCGGCCCAGTGCGGCGCGACCACCGGCTGCAATCCCACGGGCGGCGGCAACTGGACGATCCCGGCCACCGTGCCGGTCGGGGCTGGCGCTGGCCTGGTGGCCGGCACGGTCATCGACCGCGCCTTCCTGCTGGCCAACAACCCCGGCGCCTCGATCACCCAGATCGACAACGGCCTGTTGCCGCGCCTGGGCCGTCCGTCCGCCGAATATGGCCGCCGCGACCGCCTGAACCTGGTCGGCAGTATCGAATGGCGTCCGAACGACGACATGAACTTCTATGTCGACGGGATGTACGGCTACAAGAAGAACGACCTGCTGCGGGAAGACATCGCCTGGATCGTTCGCAACGGCGCGATCATTCCGCTGAACACCAAGTACGACAAGACCGACTGCTCGGCCGGCTGCACGGTCACGTCCGGCACCTACGCCAACTCGCAGTTCTTCCTGGAATTCCGTCCCTATCTCGAGAAGACCGAGCTGTGGGGGATCAATCCGGGCGGCGAATGGCGCATCACCGACAAGCTGAAGGTCGAGGCCCAGGCCAACTACACCAAGAGCACTTTCCATCGCGAAAGCCCGACCTTTGGTCCGGTCACCGCCCTGGGCGTCGGCACGACGGTCGACTACACCTACAACCCGACCGGCATCCCGACGATCAAGAGCAGCGTCGACCTGAACAACCCGGCCAACTACGTCTGGACCGGCGGCCGGCTGAACATGCAGGACGAAAAGCGCTGGTACGAGACCAAGGGCGTCCGCGGCGTCGTCACCTGGGGCGACGAGACGCTGAACCTGAAGTTCGGCGGCAACTACGACGACATCTCGCGCACCATCCGCGGCTACGACAACACCGGGCCGTGGCAGAACGCGACCTGCGGCAACAACCCCAGCATCAACCTGACCTCGCCGAACAGCACCCCGCCTTGCCAAGGCCTGAACCAGCCGGGCGCGGCTCCGGCCGGCTATCCGACCTATCCGGGCTACGGCACGGGCGCCACCGCCGGCCAGACCGGCACGCTGACCTATGGCGGCTCGCTGATCCCCACCACCAGCCTGGCCAACTATCTGAAGCCCGGCCCGGCGGGCTGGGTCACGGTCGACTGGGAGGCGGTCAAGAAGGCCACCAACTACCAGGCGCTGCATGACGTGTATAACGAGAGCGGCGGCTCCAACACCGGCGCCAGCGGCGGCTACATCAACGAAAAGAACAGCGCGGCCTATACCGAGCTGAACGGCGTCACCCAGGTGCTCGACAGCGACCTGCGCTTCAATGTCGGCGTCCGCTACGTCCACACCAAGCAGACGATCGGCGGCCGCGTCTCGCTGGCCGATCCGCGCAACACCCTGGCCGGCGGCGCCCAGCTGCCGGACGGCGCGCGCTATCCGAACGTCGTCAACTTCGTCTACACCGAGAACACCTATTCGAAGTGGCTGCCGGCGGCGAACATCGCCTATGACGTCGGCGAGCACGCCGTGGCCCGCGTGGCGGTGTCGGAGACCATGACCCGTCCGGATCCGGCCGCCCAGCTGCCGGGCGTCAGCTTCGGCGCCCCGTCGGCCGACCAGGCCACGATCGGCAACTCGGCCCTGAAGCCCTACTTCTCGAAGAACATCGATCTGGGCTTCGAGTTCTACACCGGCCAGGAAGGCGTGATCGCGGTCAATGCGTTCCGCAAGTCGCTGACCGGCTTCACGACCAACAATGTCGTGACCCTGCCGTTCACGGCCCTGGCGCAGTACGGCATCACCTACGACACCATCAACGACACCCAGAAGACGGCCATCAATTCGCGTGGCGGCCCGACCCAGGCGCAAGTCCAGGTCCAGTCGCAGATCAACGTGCCCAACAAGCTGACGATCAACGGCCTGGAATTCCAGTGGGTGCAGCCGCTGGACTTCCTGACCAGCCGCTTCGGCGTCGAGGGCCTGGGCGTCAACGCCAACGCCACCATCGTCGACCAGACCAGCAACGGTCCGGCCATCGCCTACGGCGTGGCCAAGTACACCTACAACCTGACGGGCTATTACGAGCACAACGGCGTCAGCCTGCGTCTCAGCCACGTGTTCCGGAAGGGCTCGCAGTCCAGCGGCGCCAACCAGAACGGCGTCACCGCCGCCGCCCTGTTCAACGACGACTACAAGCAGACCGACTTCTCTTCGAGCTTCGATCTGGACAAGATCTTCGGCCTGAACAACGCGCCCCAGCTGACCTTCAACGTGATCAACCTGACCAACGAGGCGCTGCGCTCGCACTTCCAGTACGACAACGCGACCTTCACCTACTACAAGCCCGGCCGCCAATACATGATGGGCCTGCGCATGAGCTTCTAGGGCGCGCCAGGCGGTTCGCCGCCATCTGCGGCGCAAATACCGGGGGCGTTCTCCCCAACGCCCCCGGCCCGGGCGGGCCACGTCTGTCTTTCGTGGCCTTGAGTCAACCTCCAAACCTGGCCCGGCGCAGCCGGGCCATCTTTGGGAGCTGAAACGCGCCTGGCGCTTGGGGAGAGAGTCAACAAGGGCGACGCGGCGCCAGCGGCCGCCAAGCTCAAGGTATTTCGTGCGTCTGGGGAGAAACACATGGACAAGCACAAGCGCGTCACCCGCTCGGTCTTCGCGACACTGGCTCTTGGCGCCGCCGCGGCGACCATGCTCGCCGGGCCGGCCCAATCGGCCGAAAATTGCGCCGTCGCTCCAGCGCCCAAAGGCTCGAACCAATTGAGCGTGGAGGAGCGCGCGGCGGGATGGAAGCTCCTGTGGGATGGAAAGACGTCAGCTGGCTGGCGTTCGGCCGGACGTGAGGACTTCCCCACCAAGGGATGGACGATGTGCGGCGGCGCCCTGACCATCACCGAGCGCGGCGGCGGCGAGGCCACCGGACCGGGCGATATCATCACCAAGGCGCGCTACAGCGACTTCGACCTCAGCTTCGACTTCCGCATCGCCCCGGGCGCCAACAGCGGCGTGAAGATCTTCGTCCAGACCAACCTGTCGCCGATCGACAAGGTCACGGGCAAGCCCGTCAGCATCGGATCGGCCATCGGCATGGAGTTCCAGGTCCTTGACGATGCGCGTCACCCCGACGCCAAGCTCGGTCGCGACGGCAATCGCACCGTCGGGTCCTTGTACGACATCATGCCGGCCGCCAAAGACAAGATCGCCCATCCGCCAGGCGAGTGGAACCACGCACGGATCCTGTCGAAGGGCAAGGACGTCACCTATTGGCTGAACGGCAAGGAAACCATCCATTTCACGCGTGGCTCGGAGGCCTTCCGCGCGGCGGTGGCCCAAAGCAAGTTCAAGGACATTCCCGATTTCGGCGAATGGCCAGATGGGCACATCCTGATCCAGGACCACGGCAACACCGTCTCGTTCACCAACATCAAGATCCGCGATCTGCGCGCCGCGCCCTGAGGCATGCAGGTTCACCTGGAGACCTTCCTGGCGATGAACACGCGCCTTTCGGTGTTGGCGCCCGGCGCGGACGCCGTGTCGGGCGCGCGTTTGGCCCGAAGAGTTCGCGCGGTGGCGGCCGCGCAGGAGCGCAGGATGAGCCGTTTTCGGGCCGATGCGGAGCTGGCCGGTCTAAACGCGTGCGCCTTCGAGCGACCTGTCCGCGTCTCGGCGACGCTTTGGCGAATCCTGACCGCCTGCGGCGAGCATTGGCGCCGCACGCGCGGCGCCTTCGACGTCGCTTGGCAGGCGGCTGCAGACGTCGGGCAGAGCGGCTTTTCTCGCGTTCGCCTGAACCCGGACGAGCGTTCAGTCCGCTTTGCGAGCCCCGAGGTTCGCCTTGACCTCGGCGGGATTGGCAAGGGCGTGGCGTTGAAGGCGGTGGAGACCGCGCTGCGCCGCATGGGCATGACCAGCGGGCTTGTCAGTTTCGGCGAAAGTTCGATCCTGGCGCTGGGCGCTATGCCCAACGGCGCCGATTGGGTCATCGGGCTGGCCGAGGCAGGGGACCTGGTGAATACGGGCGGCAGCGGCCTTTCGCTTCGCGACGCCTGCCTCTCCACGTCCGGGACCGGCCAGGGCGCTGCGCCGACCGTGGATCCTCGCACCGGAGAGGTCGCATCGCCCGAACGGCTTGTCTCGGTCGTCTGCCGCTGTCCGGTGGAGGCCGAGGTGGTTTCGACCGCCTTGCTCGCCCGACCCGCTGAGCGCGATTGGATCTTGCAACAGTACCAGCCGATACGCGCGATCGAGTTCGCTCTCGACCGTCGCGGCGGCTTCCTAGAGCGTAGAGTGGCTTGGTCGCATGGGTGATAGTCAGGATCAGGGCGTTTCGCCGTCGAGCCGCCGCGCGTTCCTCAAGGCCGTGGCCGCGGCCCTGGGCGCAGGCGCGGGTCTCACCGACCTGCCCTGGCTCTCGCCGCTTCGGGCCGAGCCTGTCGGCCGGGCGGTTTCGGATCGCGTCCGCATCGGCATGATCGGCATCGGCTCGCGCGGCGGCCTCCTCATGGACAACCTCCTGCAGACGCCCGGTGTGGAGGTCGCGGCGGTTTGCGACGTCTACCCGGCTCACCTGCAGCGCGCCCTGGCCGCCACCGGCGGCAAGGCCAAGGCCTATGGCGACTACCGCGCGCTGCTCGACCAGCCCGACATCGACGCGGTCGTGATCGCCACGCCGCTCCACCTTCACGCCCCGATGTCTCTGGCCGCCCTTTCGGCGGGCAAGAGCGTGTTTTGCGAAAAGAGCCTCGCGCTCACCATCGACGAGTGCAAGGCCGTCGCCCGCGCGGCAAGCGCTTCGCCTCACGTCTTCCAGATCGGCCATCAGCGATTGTTCGATTTGCGGTTCCTGACGGCGCTGGATCATATGCGGGCCGGAGCCCTTGGTCCCATCACCCAGATCAGAGCCTATTGGCACCGAAATCTCAGTTGGCGGCGGCCGGCGCCGGCCGAGCTCGAGCGCCTGATCAATTGGCGCCTCTACCGCGATCGTTCGGCCGGTTTGATGGGCGAGTTGGCGTCGCACCACCTCCACGTCATCAATTGGATCCTCGACGCGCCGCCCATCTCCTGTGTCGGATACGGCAGCATCAACTATTGGAAGGACGGTCGCGAGGTCTATGACAACGTCAACCTCGTCTATCGCTATCCCGACGGCGTCTCCGCCCTCTACGACTCCCTAAGCTCCAACCAGTTTCACGGTATGGAGGTTCAGGTCATGGGGCCCAAGGGGACCATGGAGCTCGAGACCGGGCGCATGTTTTGGGAGGCGCAGCAGGAACCGCCCGCGCCTCAGGCGATGGTGGATCTGAAGAAGCAGCTGGAGCAGGGCGGGGCGGGAGCCGCGCGCCTGGCCGCGCCGACCTGGCGCCCTGAACTGAAGAGCGACATCAAGGGCGTTCCGATCCTCGCCGATTGGGATGGCGGCGACGGTACGGCGCTGTCCTTGGCCGCCTTCGCCAACGCGGTGCGCGCGGGCCAAAGGTCCGCGGGCATGATCGACCACGCCTACCGTTCGGGCGTCGCGGCGCTGATCGGGCTGCAGGCCATGGAAGAGGGCCGGGAGGTCGCCTGGCCAGGCGACTACCGCGCCTGAGCCGACATCAAGTTCAAGGAGGCACGCACATGAACGACAAGACTCTCCCCATCGCTGGCGCTTCGCCGTCCCGCCGCATGGTCCTGGGTGGCGCGGGCCTGGCGGCGGGCGCGGTCTTCGCGCCGGCGATCGTTCGGGCGCAGAGCCTGAAGACCAAGGTGCGTTTGGCCTGTTGCGGGATCGGCGGACGCGGCGCGGCCGTCGTCAAGGATCTTCATGAAACCGGTCTGGCCGAGGTCGTGGCGCTCTGCGACACCGAGCTTGGCTCGCCGCGCACCGCCGAGATCGCCGGCATGTTTCCAAACGCCGCGCGCTATCGCGACTTCCGCAAGATGTTCGATGAGAAGGCCAAGGACTTCGACGCGGTGGCGATCGCCACCCCCGACTTCTCGCACTTTCCCATCGCCATGCAGTCCATGGCCATGGGCAAGCATATCTACTGCGAAAAGCCGATGGGGCAGAGCTTCCGGCAGATCCAACTGATGATGGACGCCGAGCGCAAGTACAAGGTGGCGGCACAGATGGCCAACCAGGGCCATTCGGGCGCGGGCTACTTCCAGTTCGACGCCTGGACGAAGGCCGGGGTGATCAAGAACGTCACCAGGATCACGGCCTTCATGAACAGTCCGCGCCGCTGGCACGGCAAGAGCGTTTCGGGCTTCCTTCCGGCCCAGCCGATCCCGCCGGATCTGGACTGGGACACCTGGCAGGCGACCGCCACGCCCCACGACTACAATTTCGGCTACCTCGCCGGCGAATGGCGCTCCTGGTACGACTATGGGAACGGAGCCCTGGGCGACTGGGGCGCGCACATCTTCGACAACGCCCACGAGTTCCTGCAGTTGGGCCTGCCGACCGAGGTGGAAAGCGTCTATGTCGAAGGCCATAGCCAATTCCTGTTTCCCCAGGCTTCGACCCTGGCGTTCCGCTTCCCGGCCCGCAAGGCGATGCCGCCGTTGGAGCTGACCTGGTACGAAGGGCAAAAGAACCTGCCCCCTCTGCCGGCCGATTTTGGCGAGTCGGTCGTCGATCCCAACATCCCCCCGCCGTCCGCTGGCTCGATCGAGACCAAGCGCCTGGCGCCGGGCAAGGTGATCTACGGCGAGGGGATGACCTTCAAGGGGGGCTCGCACGCCTCGACCCTGGAGGTGCTTGGAGCCGACGCCAAGGCCATCATGGCGCGCCTGCCCGCCACGCCGCCAAGCCCCTCGAACCATGCCGCTAACTTCCTGAGAGCGGCGATGGGCCAAGAGACCTGCCGGTCGCGCTTCGCCGTGGCGGGGCCGCTTTGCCAAGCCATGGCATTGGGCGTCATCGCACAGCGCGTGAACGGCAAGCTTTCCTTCGACCCGAAGACCAGGCGCATCACCAACCACAAGGTCGCTAACGGGCTTCTCAACGGCGTCACGCCGCGAAAGGGGTGGGAACAGTACTACCGGCTCTGAGCAAGGAACTGGCGCCGCCCTATCGCACTGTTTCGACGCTTTATCGCCCCTGCACCTGCATGGCCGCCAGGGCTTGGCCCGACAGTCCCTTGTCGCCTGTCGCGGTCAGCTTGCCGGCCTTGTCGTCCCAGCGCAGGGTCACGACCTTGCCGACACCCTTCTCGTAGGCGTTGGTCACCCCGTCGTCGTCATAGAGGGTGAAGGTGGCGTCGCGGCCCGGCCAGACCTTCACGGCGCTGATCGCCTGGGGCTGGCTGGTGTTCTGGATTGGCGCGCCCATGGGCACGATCGAGCCGGCGCGGACGAAGACCGGGATCTGGTCGATTGGCGCGGCCGCCTTGATCGTCTGGCCGCCCGTGAACTTCTTGCCCGTCCAATAGTCGTACCAGTCCGCGCCGGCCGGCAGGTAGACGTCGCGCTCGGTCACGCCCTGATCAGTGATCGGGGCCACCAGGAAGGCCGGGCCGAACATGTACTCGTCGCCCAGGTTGACCACCTTCGGGTCGTTCGGGAAATCCATGAACAGGCCGCGCATGAACGGCGAGCCGGTCTGGTATGTCTGGTAGCCCATCGAATAGAGGTAGGGCATCAGCGCGTAACGCAGCTTCAGGTACTTCGCCAGCACACCCTCGGCCTGCTTGCCGAACGACCACAGTTCGGTCTCCTTGCGGCTGCCATGGACGCGCAGGGTCGGGGTGAAGGTCCCGTACTGGAACCAGCGGGTGAACAGCTCCGGATAGTCGTTGTTTTGGCCGACCACGTCGCGGGCGTCCGACGGATCCAGCAGCGGCGGCCTGGTCGCCGTCGTGGTCTGCGGCAGCCACTGCCAACCGCCGATGTCGTTACCCCAATAGGCCAGTCCCGAGGCGGTGAAGTTCAGGCCGGTCGGCACTTGGCGCTTCAGGGCTTCCCAGGTCGGCTGGATGTCGGAGGACCAGAACAGCGCCCCGTTGCGCTGGGCGCCGGTGAAGGCCGCGCGGGCCAGAATCAGGTTGCGCTTGTCGGGCCGGTCGCGGCGCGAGCCCTCGGCTACGCCCTGGGTATGCACCAGCGGATAAAGGTTGTGAAACCGGTCGCCCGAGCCAATCGAGTAGAAGTTGCCGTCCGGAACCAGGTCCGGCTCGGTCTCGTCCAGCCAGAACCAGTCGAAGCCCTGTGACGCGATATTGTCGCGGATCTTGCTCCAGAACCATTCGCGCGCCTGCGGGTTGGTGCTGTCGATCAGGCCGCCGGTGCGGTCGCTGCGGAACGCTAGGCCGTCGACGACCTTGCCGTCCTTGTCCTTCAGCAGCCAGCCCTTGTCGGCTAGATAGTTGAAGTAACGCCCTTCCTTTTCATAGCGCGGCCAGACGCTGATGATAGTGTGTACGCCCTGGTCGTGCAGCGCCTTGTTCATACCCGCGGGATCAGGGAACTGGACCCGGTCGATGTCCATCTGGCCCATGCGGGTCCAGTAGAACCAGTCCAGCACCATGACATCCAGCGGATAGCCTCGGTCCGTGTAGCCCTTGGCCACCGACAGGAACTTGGCCTGGCTGTCGTAGCGGGCCTTGGACTGGATGAAGCCGAACGCGGCCTTGGGCGGCAGCGGCGTCACGCCGGTCAGCTTGCGATAGCCGGCATAGATCTCGTCATAGCTGCCTGTGATCACGAAGAATGAGACACGCTCGCCCACCTTCGACTGCCACAGGGTGCGGCCATTGACCGCCGGATAGACCTTGGTCGCCGAGGCGTTGTCCCACAGGATGCCATAGCCCTTGCTGGACATCAGGAAGGGCACGCAGACGGTCTCGCCATGCGGGGCGTCGTAATAGTGCTGGCAGTCGATCATCCGGCCCCGCAGGTCCAGAATGCCTTCCTGATTTTGCCCCAGCCCATAGAAATGCTCGTCGGCGCTGGTCGAGAAGCTGGCCCCGGCCTGGTAGGTGCGCTCGCCATTGACGACATGCGGCGACATTTCCCAGCCGTCCATCGCGACAAGATCCGAACCGTCCGCCTTGCGGATCTTGACCGAGACCGGCGGCAGGGATGGGGCGAAGTAGCGCTCCATTTGCGTGGGCGCGCCCGGCCACGGCTGAGCGGCGACCTCTAGGGATAGCGCTGTCGAGGCGAAGATGTCCGCGCCGTTCGTCGTGTCGTGCTTCCAGCCCTGGGCGTCGCTCTTCGCGATGTAGCCATAGCCCGGCGCCCCGGTCGCCTGCTCGCGATCCTGGCTGATCGTCACGCGGATGATGTTGGGGGCGAAGGGTTCGACCGAGACATAGGCGCCGTTACGGTCGATCGTCTCCATCGGCTCTGCGGCCCCAAGACCCGCGAGGCCAAGGTTCACGAGAACGGCGGCGGCGAACCAAGCTTTGTGAGGTGCACGCAGGGGGGGCATTGGCTGGTCCTTAGAAGTGGGCGATCGCTTTTAGGACGCTATCGGCTTGGACGATCAATCTTGGGATGCCCTCGGCGAGGTCTTCGGCCTGGACCTCGTGGGTGAGAAGCGCCTCGTAAGGGATGTCACCGGCCTGCATGGCGCCGATGACGCGATCAAAATCCCGCGAAAGTGCGTTGCGGCTACCGATCAGGGTGGCTTCGCGCTTGTGAAATTCCGGGTCTGGGTAGACGAGATCGCCGGTGGAGACCCCGACCAGCACCAGGGAGCCGCCATGGGCGACATAGCCTAGGCTCTGGGTCATCGCCGGCAGAGAACCGGTCGCGTCGAAAACCGTGTCGAACATGTCTCCGGATGTGAGCCGTGAAAGCGTCGCGGCCAACTCCGGACCGGCGACCGCGGTGCTGGCCATGCCAAGGCGCTCGCGCGCATAGGTCAATCGGGCCTCCCGTGTGTCGACCAGGGTCACGGCCGCGCCATCGAGCCTGGCGAACAGGGCTGTGGCGACGCCGATGGGGCCGGCGCCCACGACCAGAACGCTGTCGCCGACGGCGAGCCGGGCTCTCGCGACGGCGTGCGCCCCGATCGCCAGGAACTCCAGCATGGCGGCCTGGTCCAGCGTCAGGCCCTTCGCGTCGATCACGGCCCGCTCGGGCACTGCGATCATCTCGCACATCCCTCCGTCCACATGGACGCCCAGGACGCGGATATTGACGCAGGCGTTCGGCTTTCCGCGTCGGCAGGCGACGCAATGTCCGCATTCCAGATAGGGGTTGATCGCGACGACCTGCCCCTCCTGGAAACTTGAGCCGATCGGCGACGTCACGATCTCGCCGGCCAGCTCGTGGCCCATCACCCGCGGATAGGTGAGGAACGGGTGGCGTCCGCTGAAGATATGATAGTCGGTTCCGCACAGGCCCACGCGGCGGATGCGGACAAGCACTTCCCCGTCCGCCGCTTCCGGCGCGGGACGGTCGGTCAACCTCACCTCGAAGGGCGCCTGGCAAACAACGGTTCGCATGTCAAACCTGGGTTTTGGCGCGCACGCCGGGTTGGCGATAGGAAACAGCGAAACGGGCTATCGGACCAACTCAACGCCGAAAGCCTCCAGCGCCAGGGTGTCGGCGTAGCGCTTGCCCGACAGGACGCCGGTCTTGGGGCCGTTCAGCGATACCTGGATCGGCGCCGAGGTGGTGTTGACGTAGAGCGTGCGGCCCTCGACTTCGCGGGCTATGACGCCGGGTGGCGTGACCGGGCCGCGCTTGACGCCGAGGCGAGCGTATAGCGAACGCACCAGCGGACCCAGCAGCTCGGCCTGGGGTGCGGTGGCGACATAGATCGCCTGGCCCTTGCCGAAACGGTTGATGGTGATCGCCGCTCCGCCGCCTGGCGTATTGACGAACTTGGCCAGCGGCTGAGCGGTCTCCAGTTCCAGCACTTCGTAGTAGGGATCGCCGCCCTTCAGGGTCTGGCCATCGAACGACACCTCCAAGGGCTGTTCGGACCGGTAGAAGGCGTTCGTGCGCACACCGAAGACGTCCCGCAGTCGGCCCGGCAGCGGCGTCTCGAACCATTTGCCGGTCTCGTCCACCTTGGCCGAGTAGCCGGTCATGATCACCGTACCGCCCTTGGCGACATAGTCGCGGACGGCGATGGCGGTGGCTTCGTCCATCACATAGGCGCTGGGCAGCACCAGGAGCTTGTAGCGATCGAGTTTGTCGTGGCCGAAGTCGATGACGGCCGCGTCGATATTGTCCTCAAAGAAGGGCTTGTAGGCCGCCTGCGCCTGCCGAGTGTAATCGCCCTTGAAATATTCGGGCATGGTGTTGGGACCGGGCGGAGGATTGGTCAGCCAGTAGGTCTGGTACGAGAAGTTGACGGCCACTTGCGGCGGCTCATAGCGGGGAAAGCCCAGCGTCTTCATGGTCTGGAATTCGCGGGCGATCTTGGCGAACTCGTCCACCTTCCACGACGGTCGGCCGTCGTGATCGACCAGCCCGAACAGCGCCTGCTCCTCGCCGCCGATGTGCGAATTGAACGTCCAGGCCAGGATGGTCTGGGTGTAGTAGATCAGACCGAAATAGGCCCACATGCGCGAGCGGCCGGGCGTGCCGTAGTAGCCGCCGCCGCCGGCGGTGAACTCGTTGAACCAGATGGGCGTGTCATGGCCGGCGCGGTTGGACATCGCCTCGAAGGCTGCGCCCATCGGGTCGCCTGGATAGAAGCCTTGGGCGCCGTAGGTCGAGATTTTCTCCCAGGCGCGGAGGTAGTCGAACCCCTTGGTCGAGGCGGTCGGCCAGAAATTCGACGCCACTGGCAGGTTCGGCGCATACTGCTTGCGCACGGCCTCCAGGTCCTCGAGGGCGCCGACCGTATCGTCCGACCAATAGCGGTGCAGATCCAGGTAGCGTTCGTTGGGGCCCGGGCCGCGCTCGTAGGGCAGGTCCACCTCGTCCCAGCTGTTGATCCTCCGCGACCACCGTTGGGTGGCCCAGGCCTTGTTCAGCGCCTCGATCGATCCGTAGCGCTGTTTGAGCCAGTTTACGAAGCGGTCGCGATCGGCGGCCGAATAGGACATGTGTCCGTTGCCGATCTCGTTGTTGTAACCGACCGCGATCACCGCCGGATTGTGGGCGTAGCGCTCCATCATCTTCTGGGCCAGGCGCTTGGCCAGCCGGCGATAGTCCGGATCGCTGATGTTGTCCCAATAGCGGCTGGCCGGTTTGACGCGAACGCCGTCCTGATTGACGATGTCGACGCCCGGATAGCGCTTGTGCAGCCAGATCGGCGCCGGCTGGCCGGGGATGTCGACGATGACCTTGATGCCTGCCTTATGCATCTGGGCGACCACGTCGTCGAACCACTCGAACGTGAACTTGCCTTCTGCCGGCTCGAACGAGTCCCAGGACAGGTCGCCCATGCGAACCATGGTGAAGCCCGCGGCCTTCATGATCGCGATGTCCTGCCGGATCTGCTCCGGGCTGCGGTCGACGGGTTGATAGCAGGTCCCGACGAACAGCTGGCCCTTGCCGGGCCATTCGGGATGTCCCGCCGCGCTTTGCGCATTGGCCGGCGCGACGAGGACGTTGGGGAGGAGGCCGCCGACGGCGGAGAGCGCGAGGGCGATGGCGGCGAGACGCGCCGGGCGACGGGACATGGTCGGACTTTCTCGGTCGGGTCGATCGGGATCAGGCAAGGTGAATCTTGAACACGCTGGCGTGGCGTGTGGGCAGGCGCGGGGGGAGGTGAATCGCCAGCGCCTTGTCGGTCTGCCGGAACCGCACGGGGCCGGCGCCCAGCAGCTCCACGCCGGCGACGCGACCGCGCCCCTCGGGCGCGCCCTTCCTCAGGGACACGATCTCGGTGACGCCCGCCGGCTCGCCGAGCGTGATCGCATAGAGCGCCTTGCCCTTGGTCGTGAACCGGATATCGCGCGCGGTATAGGCGCCGTTTTCCTTGAACATGCCTTCGGCGGTCTCGGTTGGGCCCTCGCCGAAATGGATCCACGGACGCGTGCCATGGATCGCCTCGGCGTTGATGGCCATCCACGCCGAGAGGTCGCGCAGCAGGGTGTCGGACTCCGGTGGCAAGGACCCGTCCGCTCGCAGGACGACGTTGAGTAGCATGTTGCCGTTCTTGCTGACGATATCGGCCAGCAGGGCGATGATCTCGCCCGAGGTCTTGTATTTGTAGTGTTCGTTGTAGAACCAGTCGCCGTTGGAGGTGTCGGTCTGCCAGGGCAGGGGATTGATCCCCTTGAGCACGCCGCGCTCCACGTCCTGGACCATGCCCTCCTTGAAGAACTCGCCCGTGCCTGCGTCTTTGCAGTTGTAGACAGCCTCCAGGCGACCCGTGCGGGCGATGCTGCTGTTGTAGAAGTGCGCCACCAGGCTGCGCCCCACGTCGCCGAACGGCAGGCCGCCGTCCGAATACAGAAGATCGGGTTGATAGCTGTCGACCAGGTCGCGGATCCGCTTCCGCCAAAGCTGGTGATAGGCGGGATTGCGCGTGTACCAGCTGGCCTTGGTGTCGATGAACGGCTCGTCGCGGTTATCGTGGTAGAGATCGGCATAGGCCGGATCGGCGCCATCGTACGGCACGCCCAGCTTAGGCCAGAACTGGTCGTAGAGGTGGTTCGGGTACCACCAGGTGTAGCTGGCGCCCAGATGCTCCGAGACGCCGAAGCGCAAGCCGTGACGCTTCGCCGCGGCCTGCCACGCGCCCACCACGTCACGCTTGGGGCCCATGGTCGTGGCGTTCCAGCGATGATGCTTGGAATTCCAAAGGTCGAAATTGTCGTGGTGCACGCCCATGGACACGAAATACTTCGCGCCCGCCGCGGCGTAGCGCGACATGAGCGCCTCGGGGTCCCAGCGCTCCGCCTTCCAGAGAGGGATGAGGTCCTTGTACCCGAGCTGCGACGGGTGGCCGTAGGTCTTTAGGTGGTGTTCGTAATGAGGATGGCCAGGCACGTACATCCAGCGGGCGTACCAGTCGCCCTGGGCGGGCACGGCCTGCGGACCCCAGTGCGCCCAGATACCGAACTTGGCGTCCTGGAACCAGTCGGGGGTCCGGTAGGTCTTGAGCGATTCCCGATCTGCGGTGAAGGCGCCCTGGACGATCGTCGGCGACGCGGCCGCGGTCGCTCGGCCCAAGGCGCTAGCGCCGAGCGCCAATAGAGGTCCGTAGAGAATCTCACGCTTGGTGAATGCCGCCATTTTGCCCCTCCCGTACGCCCGTCCGTCGCGCCTGACAGCGCTGTTAGTTTTTACTGGTGCAATACAATTCTCCCCAATGCAACCCGAGTGGTGTCAAATGGGGCCAAATGGTCCGCCTGACGCCTAGCCAGGCTCGTCGGGGGGGCGGTATGTCCAATTTCGGTTCGACCTTGCATCGGAAGCGCGACTGAGCGATCCCCGCCACATTCTTGAGAGCGATCGATCATGGGACGAACGGGTATGAAGGGCACTTACGCCGCGCCGGCGATCGAAAAGGCCTTCGAGATTCTCGAACGCCTCACCCACTGGCCGCAAGGCGCGCTGGTCAGCGAGATCGCCGCCGACCTCGGGCGCTCGGTCGGCGAACTCTTCCGGATTGTGGTCGTGATGGAGCGGCTGGGCTATCTCGACAAATCCGCGACGACCGACCGCTACACCGTCGCCTACAAACTTCTGGATCTGGCCTATAGAGCGACGCCGTCCCAGGATCTCGTCCGCGCCGCCTTGCCGGAAATGCAGGTGCTGGCCATGGAGGCGGGACAGTCCTGCCACCTCGTCGTGCCCAATGAGGCCTGCGGCATGGTAGTGGCCCGCGAGGAACAACCGGGCATCCGTGGCTTCGCCCTGCGGGTCGGCGCCCAGATCGACATCATCCGGAGCTGCTCAGGACAGGTGATCCTCGCCTTTTCGAATGACCAGCGCCGGGAGCAGATCGTCCGCGCCGTCGAGAGCCATCGGGGAGGCGAGATCGATCGCGCCTGGCTGGCCAAGCGCGTGAAAGCCGTCCGCGCCTCGGGCTTTGACCTTCGCAAAAGCCCGATCACGCATGGGGTGACCGATATCAGCTTCCCGATCTTCGGCTTCGACCGTGAACTGGTGGCGGCCCTGACGATCCCGTTTCTGGAGCTGATCGACGGGTCCCAGAAGGTGCACATCGACCTGGCGCGAGACCTTCTACGCGAAGCGACCCAGAAGATTTCGGAACGCCTCGGCTATCGGCCGATCTGATCGACGCGTCGCCGCCGGTCGCGCCACCGGCGGCAAGCAAGACGACAGATTTCCTCTCCGCGGGAGCGCGATAGCGCGCCCGCGTGGTCAGGCGCGGCGCGTAGCCCGCCCCACGCTGAAGGTCGCGTGGCTGATTATCAAATCTATGAAATCGTTGTGGATTTTTGAGCATCGACGACGAGGCTCGGACTCATCGAGGGTGTGCGGAAACCGTAGGAGCTGTTTGCGTATATAAATTTTTATTTTCATATGTGATTTATATGAGTATTGTTCTCAGCAGAAGCCCGCAACAAAGGGCATGCCCACAGGGGGGGAGTGTGATGAAGGCGCAGACACGCATCATGGCGAGCGTCTCGGTTCTGGCCATTGGCATAGCCAGCGCGCTGTTTCCGGCCGTCGCGAGCGCGGCGGGGCAAACTACGGCACAAAATGACAGCGCTATCGGCAGTGGCGGGGCGTCCCAGCAGGCGAACCCGGGCGCTTCCGACGTCGTCGAAGAGGTCGTGGTCACGGGCCTGCGCCAGAGCCTCGCCTCGGCCCAGGCGATCAAGCAGCACGCCGAGCAGATCGTCGATTCGATCACGGCTCAGGACATCGGCAAGTTTCCTGACACCAACATCGCCGAGTCTCTGCAGCGCATTTCGGGCATCCAGATCCAGCGCAATCTCGGCGAAGGCAGCACGGTGGCCATCCGGGGCCTGAGCGAAGTGCGGACCGAGCTGAACGGCCACGACATCTTCACCGCCAACGGCGGCGTGGGCCTGGCCTTCGACGAGGTCGGTCCCGACCTGCTGTCGCGTGTCGACGTCTACAAGAACCCATCGGCCGAGATGATCGAAGGCTCGCTGGGCGGCACGATCGACCTTCGCACGCGAAAGCCCTTTGACGCCTCGGGGCGGATAGTGGCGGCGACCGCTTCGACTACGCGCTACGATCTGGCCAAGAAGACCGGCTCGGGGCTTTCGGCGCTCTACAGCAATCGGTGGGACACGGGGGTCGGCGAGATCGGCGTTCTGCTGAACGGTTCGACGCAGAAGTCCTACTTCCGGCAGGACCTCGATCAGGTCGAACCCTACAATATCCACGGACCCAACCCTGATCCCAACGGCGCGCCCGTCCAAAGTTCACTGGTTCCGGGCTTCGAGACCCAGAACGTCCAGGTCCAGAAGGGCGGCGGCTTCAACGTCGCTGGCGGTGACCGTCGGCGTCAGAGCGTTTCAGGCGTCCTGCAATGGCGGCCGACCAGCAACATCGAGGCGTACGCGCAGGTTCTCAGCTCCCGCTACCACTTCACCGATACTGGCGTGGCCTATTTTGCCTCGGACGACGGCGCTGTCCCGGTCGGCAAGTTCACGGTTGAGAACGGCGTGGCCACCTCGGGCGCCTTGGCCAACGCCGGAGGCCTTTCGGTCACCTATGGCGCCAACCGCAAGACCCGTACGACCGATTTCACCACGGGCGTGAAGTGGTCGATCACCGATCGTCTGACCGCAACCTTCGACTTCCAGCACATCGACTCGAAGGTCAATCAGGACACGCTCAACCTCTACATCACGCCCTACACCAGCAGCACGGGCGTGCCGGGCCTGTTCACCGGCAGCTATAATTACGTCTTCGACAATCGCGGCAAGTATCCGACCCAACTGGCGGCAGATCCGGTTACGGGTAAGTCCTCGACCTTCTTCGCCGACGCCGCCAACTACGGTTTCACGGCGATCCAGCCCAACCGGACCAAGAACTCGGCGATCGGCAACACGCCGCGCGTCGACCTGACCTGGGACTTCGATGACGGCGGCTTCCTGAAGTCGATCAGCGCCGGCGCGCGCTACAGCGAAAAGAAGGCCATCAACCGCGAGACCAACGTCAATAACTGGACCACGATCGGCAATACCTGCGCCAACTGGTCGGACGCTGGCAACTGCTATCGCGTGTCGGCCCACCCGGAGTTCGTCGAGAACAACCCGGGCCAGGCGACGCTGCTCCGCGGCGATGCGGCCAACTCGGTGTTCGGGCCGATCCTGCAGTGGAAGCTTGACGACGCGCTGCATCCCGAACAGGCCTTCGCCCACGTCAAGGCGATCAGCGGTCAGACGGTGGGCTTTGGATCCTTCGACAACCCCGCTCAATCGACCACAAGCAGGGTGCATGAGCAGGACTATGCGGCCTATCTGCGCGCGGCCTTCGGGACGACCGTCTTCGGGCTCGACACCGACGGCAATGTGGGCCTTCGCTACGTCAAGACCGACCAGTCGGGCCGCGGTTTCCAGGTCCTGACCTACCGGACGTCGGGCGGGACAACGCCCACCAGCACCTCGGTGGTCGAGCCTTTCGGCGGCAGCCGTAGCTATGACACCTGGTTGCCTAGCGCCAATTTCCGCGTCCACCTGACCGATACGCTGCAGGCGCGCTTCGCCTTCTCGAAGAACATCTATCGTCCGACGTTTACCCAGCTCAATCCGAGCTTCACGCTCTCGCCCAACTACAACGGATCGGACGCCACGCCGCTGACCGTCAACCCGGGCGCGGCCTACAATCCAGTCACCAACCCGTACCAGGGCTCGGGGGCGGTGTCGGGCAATCCCAATCTCAAGCCCGAGCGCGTGACGTCGTTCGACGCCGCGGCCGAGTGGTATTTCGAGCCCACCGGCTACGTCTCGCTGACCGTGTTCCGCAAGAACCTGCACGACATCATCGACACGCGGCCGTTCCTGCGCACCGAGAACATTCCCAATGTCGGGGTGGTCCAGTTCAACGTCAGCGCAGTGACCAATATCACCGAGGGCTACGTCCAGGGCTTTGAGGTCGCCGGTCAGAAGTTCTTCGACTTCCTGCCGGGCGCTTTGTCGGGTCTTGGGGTCGCGGCCAACTTCACCCTCGCCGATAGCAACGCCGGCACGCTGGCCTCGGGCAACATCGGCTCGCAGACCCAGTTCAAGGTCCCGCTGATCAATCTGTCGCGCACGAGCTACAACCTGATCGGGCTCTACGACAAATATGGCTGGAACGTCCGCGTCGCCTACAACTGGCGTTCCAAGTTCCTCGACTCGATCAGCGAAAACGGCGCCGAGAACCTGCCGATCTACTTCAAGTCCTACGGCTCGCTGGACGCTTCGGTCAGCTATCAGGTCAACGAGCACACTTCGATCACGCTCGACGGCCAGAACCTGACGGACTCGGTCAACAAGAGCTACCAGGGCCAGCCGAACCTGCTGCGCAATTACCAGATCAACGATCGACGCGTCTCGCTGCGGGCGCAGGTGCGATACTGAAAACTTCGGGGCGGACGCTGCGTCCGTCCCGAGGCTCAAGCCTCCCCCTATCGACGGCCGCGTTCCCTCTGGAGCGCGCCGTCGACTTTTTGGCGACAGCGCGCCACGGTCGCGAAGGGGGCGACGAGGATCAAGCTTGGCGAAGAAGCGGCGCCGCGAGCGCCGAGGGGCGGCGGTATGAAGGATCAGCCAGTCAAATCGGTGATCATCGCGGGCGGGGGCACGGCCGGATGGATGGCGGCGGCGGCGCTGGCGCGAAACTTCGCGTCCGAGCGTCTGGCGGTGACCGTCATCGAGTCGCCCGAGATCGGCACGGTAGGGGTCGGCGAGGCGACCATTCCGCCGATCCTGCAGTTCAACGCCCTGCTCGGGATCGATGAGGACGAACTCGTCCGCAGAACACAAGCCACCTACAAGCTGGGCATCGAGTTCCGTGATTGGGGGGCTCGGGGACAGCGCTATTTCCATCCGTTCGGAAGCTACGGCGCCGATCTGGGCGGCGTCGCCTTCCACCATCATTGGCTGCGCCTGCGCGAAGGACAGCTGAGCGACTATTCGCTTCCCACGGTGGCGGCGTATGAAGGCAAGTTCTCACGCCCTTCCAACGACATGCGCAACGTCCTGTCGAAGATGTCCTACGCGCTGCACTTCGACGCGGCGCTCTATGCCGAGTTTCTCAAGGAACTGGCGACGGGGCAGGGCGTCAGTCATGTCGAAGGCCGCATCGTCGATGTGCGCCTGGACAGCGTCACTGGGTTCGTGGACGACCTGCAACTGGCCGACGGTCGCGTCTGCAAGGCCGATCTCTACATCGATTGCTCCGGCTTCCGCGGTCTGCTGATCGAGCAGGCCTTGAAGGCGGGCTATGTCGACTGGTCGCATTGGCTGCCGATGGACCGAGCCATTGCCGTGCCGACCGCCTCGGTGGGCTCGGCGACGCCCTTCACCCGCTCTACGGCCGACACCGCCGGATGGCGCTGGCGCATTCCGTTGCAGCATCGCACTGGCAATGGACACGTCTATTCCAGCGCCTTCATGGATGAGGCGACTGCGACAGCGGCCTTGATGGCGGCGCTGGACGCACCGGCGCTCGCCGATCCCCGGCATCTGCGGTTCACCACGGGCCGTCGGAGCGTGTCGTGGAAGCGCAACGTCGTCGCGCTCGGCCTGGCGTCCGGCTTCATCGAGCCGCTGGAATCGACCAGCATCCACCTGATCCAGCGCGGGATCGCGACGCTGATGTCGCTGTTCCCGGCGCGAGGGTTCTTCGACGCTGAGATCGATCTCTACAACAGCCTGATGCGCACCGAGATCGAGGCCGTGCGCGACTTCGTTATCCTACACTACAAACTCAACCGGCGCGACGAGCGGTTCTGGCGGCATGCCCGCGAAATGGCGATCCCTGACAGCCTGGCCCAGCGCATGGCTGTCTTCGCCAATATGGGCCGCCTGATCTTGGAGCCGGGCGAGCTGTTCCGCGAGCCCAGCTGGCTGGCGGTGATGCTTGGCCAGGGTTTGGCCCCGCAGGGCTATGATCCACTGGCCGACGGTCTGGACGAGGGGCAGGTGCGCGACCAGCTGCAGCGGATGCGCGCGGTCATCCGCCAGGGCGCGGCCGCTCTGCCCAGCCATGCCGAATTCCTTGGCGGCTCGCGAGCCGCCCGTCCCACGCCGTGACCCAACGCGATGGCGGCCACATCGACCTAGCGCCGGCGTACGGCGCGCTGTCCCCATATCCCCGGAGAAAGCCATGCGTAACGATCAGCCTTTTGGAGCGGCCCGGCGAAACCTCGCCGCCGCCCTGTCGACAGCCCTGATGGCGACGAGCGGCCTGCTGGCCGTTCAGACAGAGGCCTTCGGCCAGACGAAGAGCGAGCTTCCACGGATCGAAAGCCGCGGTGGCCGCCATGCCCTGATCGTGGATGGCGCGCCGTTCTTCATGCTGGGCGCCCAGGTCAATAATTCGAGCAACTACGCCGAACCGCTCGCGACCGCCTGGCCCGTGCTGGACCGCATCGGGGCCAATACGGTCGAGGTTCCAATCGCTTGGCAGCAAATCGAGCCCCAGGAGGGGAAATTCGACTTCGCCTTTCTGCAGACCCTGCTGGATCAGGCCCGGACGCACGACAAGCGCGTCGTGCTTCTATGGTTCGGGACGTGGAAGAACACCTCGTTTTCCTACACCCCCGATTGGGTCAAGCTCGACAACCGTCGCTTTCCCAGGATGAAGACCAAGGCGGGCGAGGATCATGGCGTGCTCAGCGCCCATGGGGCGGCGACGCTGGAAGCCGACAAGCGCGCCTTCGTCCAACTGATGACCTATCTGCGCGACCATGATCCGCAGAACACGGTGATCATGGTGCAGGTCGAGAACGAGACCGGCAGCTACAGGAATCCTCGCGACTTCTCGGGCACCGCTAACACCCTGTTCGCGAAGCCTATTCCACCGGCCCTAGCCAAGCGGCTCGGCAAACACGGGTCGTGGAGCGAGGCTTTCGGCGCCCAGGCGGACCGCGCCTTCAACACCTGGTACGTGGCCAGTTATGTCAACGCGATCGCTGCGGCGGGCAAGGCCGTCAAGCCGCTGCCGATGTATGTCAACGCCGCACTGGCGGGGCCGTCGAACGTTCCTGATCCCTACGGCGTCTCCAGCGGCGGTCCGCAACAGGACGTGCTCGACATCTGGAAGGCGGCCGCGCCGGCGATCGATATCGAGGCGCCGGATATCTATGACAAGACCAGCGCCAACGTGATCCAATACCTCGACAAGTACGCGCGGGCGGACAATCCGTTGATGGTCCCGGAGATGGGCAACACGCGCGACTTCGCGCGCTTCTTCTGGCCGACCATCGGGCGAGGCGCGATTGGCTTTGCGCCCTTCGGGATGGATGACACAGGCTACGCCAACTATCCCCTCGGCGCGGCCGACCTCTCGCCTGCCACCCTCGAAGCGTTCGCGCGGCCCTATGCCGCCGTGGGCTCCATGATGCGCGACTGGGCGCGTATCGCATATGACAAGCCGACTTGGGGCGCGGCCAAGCCCGACGACGGCTCTGTTCAATCCACCACAATGGGCGAGTGGACGATCACCGCGTCATGGGGCGAGTGGCAATTTGGCATGCGCGACTGGGAATGGTTGAAGGGTGATCCGCCGCCGTGGGCCAAGGAGCCGGTCGGTGGTGTCGCCGTGGCCCAGCTCTCGGACAACGAGTTCCTCGTCATGGGCGACTATGTTCGCGTCGCGATCGCGCCAAAGCCCGGCGCAAACCCGAACGGTATCTTGGTGCGAGCGGAGGAGGGCCGTTTCGAGAACGGCCGATGGATCATGGGTCGAGTCTGGAATGGAGACCAGACCGACTATGGGCTGAACTTCGTGAGTCGTCCGCAGGTACTGAAGGTGACAATGGGCCACTACCGTTAGGGCGTCGAGCGCCGTGGGCCCACGATGCGGTGCTGGGCTGGGACCTTCGACGACGCGCCGGGCCCGCCGGCGACCGCCTCCACCGCCTATCTGACCAGGACCAATCGCTGGCGTCCGCCGACGCAGACAGCGCCCAGCGACGCCAAATAGCGGAAAGTTGGAAATGCCTTCATCACCGGAACGCCCAGCTGTCGACTTCTACGAGCGCTATATCGTCTGCTTGAATGCGCGCGCCTTGGAGGCGCTAGGCGAATTCGTCGCGGACGATGTGATCCGCAACGGGCAACGGCTCGGGCTGGACGGCTACCGAGCCATGCTGGAAGGCAATTACCGCGACATTCCGGACCTTCAATTCCGCGCCGAATGGATCGTCGCCGAGGAAACCCGCCTCGCCTGCAGACTTGGCTTCGACTGCTCGCCGATCGGCGAATTCCTGGGCGTCAGGGTGGATGGAAGGCGGATCATTTTCCATGAGCACGCTCTCTACATGCTGAGAGACGGCAAGATCGCCGAGGTCTGGTCGATCATCGACAAGGCGGAGATCGAAGCACAAGCGGGCGCGTGAGAAGGCGACGCCATTCTTGATCCGTATCGCCGACAGCGGGCGCGAGCAGATCCAGCCCAAGCTCGAAGCTTACGAGGGGGACCAGCTCCCCGGGTGTGGGGCTGCCGAGTGGACATGGCGCAACGTCCGTCCACCAACCTTCTATGAAGTCGGCCGCGTCCGCCTCAGAGGCTCCACCGCCATGGCGGGTCAGCATGTTCCGCTGCAACGTGAAAACAGCCCACATCTTTTGGGCGCGGCAGGCAAGCTCTTGACCGGGGGGACAGGGGGCGACCTATGGTCGTGCGAAGGCGCATGATCATTCGCTGGCGGAGTAGCGGTTGTCCGACCTCGACAAGTTGCAGCCCATTCTGAACACCGCGATCGACGCGGTCGTGGTGGCCGATGGGCGCGGTCTGATCGTCGACTGGAGCCGCCGCGCGGAGGCGATGTTCGGTTGGGCGCGGGCGGAGGTTCTGGGGCGGCGCCTCGCCGACGTCATTGTTCCACAACCCTTTCGCCAGGCCCACCAGCAGGGGCTCGAGCGGTTCGTCGCGACCCGGGTCAACCATGTCCTGGACCGGGTTCTGGAACTGAGCGCCCTGCGTCGGACCGGCGAGGAATTCCCGATCGAGCTTTCGGTCACCTTCTGGGGATCGGACGACGACCCGCTCTTCCTCGGCTTCATCCGCGACATTTCCGAGCGTCGCGAGGCCGTCGCCAAGCTCGCCGCCAGCGAGGCGCGCTTCCGCGCGGCGGTCGACGCGGTCGAGGGGGTGCTCTGGACCAATAACGCCGACGGGGAGATGATCGACGCCCAGCCCGGCTGGGAGAAGCTGACCGGTCAGTCCCCGGCGGAGTATCAGGGCTTCGGCTGGGCCAACGCGATTCATCCCGACGACGCCCAGCCGACCATCGAGGCGTGGCTCGCGGCGGTCGCCGAACGACGTCCTTTCCTGTTCGAGCATCGTGTCCGCCGCCACGACGGCGTCTGGCGGAGGTTTCAGATCCGCGCCGTGCCCGTCCTGGAAGCGGACGATACGGTTCGCGAATGGGTCGGCGTCCACACGGACGTGACCGAACAGAAGGCCGCCAATGAGCGCTTGCGGGAGAGCGAGGCGCGCTTCCGGGTCATGGCCGACGCGGCGCCGTCGCCGGTCTGGATGACGACCGCCGAGGGCGGCATCGAATTCGTCAACGAAGCCTTCGCCGCGTTCGCCGGACTCGATCGGGACGGCCTGCTGGGCAATGTGTGGATCGAGCTGATCCATCCCGAAGACATCGCCGGGGTGCTCGCCCGGCGCGTGGAGGCGCGATCGACGCTTGCGTCCTACAGCTTCGAGGCGCGCTTCCGCTCCAGCCTCGGCGCTTACAAGTGGATGCTAGCCAACGCCCGGCCGCGGTTCGACGAGGCGGGGCGGTTCATCGGCTATCTGGGCATGGCCATGGACCTGACCGAGATCAAGCAAGCCCAGATTCATCAGCGGCTGCTGATCAACGAGCTCAATCACCGGGTCAAGAACACGCTGGCGGCGATCCAGTCCATCGTCCGCCAGACGCTCAAGCCGGGCGAAACCCCGCCCCAGGTGCGCGAGCTGCTGTTCGAGCGTCTGATGGCGATGTCGGCGGCGCACGATGTCCTGACCCGCGAAAACTGGTCCAGCGCCGGGGTCGAGGAGGTCGTGCGTCAGGCCGTGCGGCCGTTCATCGACCATGACGCCACGCGGATCACCCTGGCCGGACCGCCGATGCGGGTGGATCCCAGCGCGGCCCTGGCCCTGGCCCTGGCGCTCCACGAACTGGGCACGAACGCGGTCAAGTACGGCGCGCTTTCTGCGCCGGCAGGCAGCGTGCGGGTCGACTGGTCGCGGACGGGGCCAGGGCGTGGCCAGCTGACGTGGCGTGAGACGGGCGGGCCGGCGGTGCGCCCGCCCACGCACAAGGGCTTCGGCGCGAGACTGCTGAGCGGCGGTTTGGCGTCTGACCTGGGCGGACAGCCCGAGCTGATCTTCGCGCCCGACGGAGTCGAGGCGCGTCTTGCGCTCAGGCTCGACGCCGGAAGCGACAATGGGTGAGAGGCTCGGCAGGCGCTCGATCGGCCGCGCGCTGCCGTGTTCAGCGCCGCGCGGGCTCGCGGACGGAGGGCTGCGCCGCCTGGCGGAAAAGCTCGGCTTCGCGCTCGCGATAGGGACGCCCGTCACGATACAACAGGTCGTGGAACCAGATCGTCGGTTCCCGCAGGGTGTAGGGTCGCTCCCAGCTGTCCCAGGGCATGCGGGTCTGAATGGCGCCGTCCACCAGGCCCCAATTGATCATGCCGACATGCTCGCGGCGGGCGATCGGCAAGATGGTGTCGACGTTTGAGCCGTTGCCGCGCGCCAGCCATTCTGTGGCGATCAGAGGCCGGCCGTAGGGACGCAGCTGAGCGAGCCGCTGCTCGAAGGCCTCGGGCCACTCGTAATTATGGAAGGTGAGGATGTCGGCGTTCTCTAGCTGAAGGCGCTGGATAGCGGTCAAACTGGTCGAGCCCGGCGACCAATCGGGGCCGATCCACAGGCCGCTGGTCAGCGGCTGCGTCGGGCGCTGGCTGCGCGCCCATGCGAAGGCCTGAGGCAACAGCGCCTCGATGCGCGCCTGCTCCTGCGGCAGTTGCGCCTCGTTATAGCTGCCGCCGCCCGGATTGTCGGGCTCGTTCCAGATATCCCAGGCCAGGACGCGCCGGTCGTTGGCGAAGGCGCCGACCACGCCCTGCACATAGGCCTTGAAGCGCGCATCGTTGCGCGGGTCCACCAGGTCATGACGTCCAGGACTTTGCACCCAGCCGGAATTGTGGACGCCGGGGATCGGGCGGCGCTGCGGCCCCAGCTTCGGATCCGGATCCCAGCAGCTGTCGAACAGGACGAAGATCGGCCGGACGCCGTGCCGCTCGGCGATGGTCAGAAACTGGTCCAGGCGGGCGATCAGCCCTTGGGGGTTCTGCGCCCAGAGCAGATCATGCAGGTAGACCCGCATGGTGTTCATGCCGAACTTGTCGTGCGCCCATCCCAGTTCCCGGTCGATCGCCGTCGGATCGAAGGTCTCGGCCTGGAACATCTCAAGCTGGTTGATGGCGGTCGAGGGGACGTAGTTGGCCCCAACGATCCAGGGCTGGCGCGCGTACCAGTCCTTGGCCTGCTGCACGGTCCACCGCGTCGCCTGCGACGGCGCGGCGGCGCTGGTCGACTGGGCCGGCCTGGCTTGGACTTGCGGCGACCAGGCGCAGAGCGCCCATCCCACGATGAGGGCGGCGGGAAGGTTGAAGAGGCGCACGAAGCTACCTTTCTCGACGGACGGGACGGTTAGAAGGATCGGAGGCGTCGCCGCACCTCGCCCGACGACTGGGCCGTGCGGCAACATCAACAAAAGCTCATCTGGGTCTCCGTGCAACCGCAGGTTCGCGGCCGTCGAAAGAACGGTCGCATCGATTTGCTCCGCCGGCTGGCGTCTTGGTTGTCCCAATTTCCCGCGAAGCGCCTTGGTTGCACCGGACGTCCTTTGAGAGGCGGCTTCCGTAGAGCGCCTAGGCGGAGGATCGGGGCGACGTCGCTCAAGTCGATCCCAGCGCGTCCTTGAGCACCTTGAAGACGCGTGGGTCCTGCATCTGCCCGACGTTGAACCGCATGAAGTCCGAGGCCGTCTGGGCCGCGCTGAACACGTCGCCCGGCGCCAGGATCACGTCCTCGGCCAGTGCGGTCCGGGCGACGGCCGAGGCGTCCTTGCCATCGGGCAGCTGGCCCCAAAGATAGAAGCCGCCCCTAGGCGTGACCCAGGTCCGCACTCCCAGATCCGCCAGCTTGGTCGCCGCTCCGCGCCGCGCGCCCGACAGCCTTCGCCGCAGCGCCTCGACATGGCGCCGATAGCCGCTGTCCATCAGGCTGTCGAAGATCAGTCGAGCCGCGACCGGGCTGGCCCCGCCGAAATTGGTTGCGACCTGCAGGTCGACCATCGCCTCGATCCAGTCCGGCCGTGCGGCGATGTAGCCGCAGCGCACCGAGGCCGACAGCGTCTTGGAGAAGCTGCCGATGCGGATGACGTTGACCAGGCCGTCGAAAGCGGCCAGGCGCGGGGAGGGCTCCGGCTCGAACTCGGCGAAGATGTCGTCCTCGACGATGACCAGCCCATGGGCCGAAGCGATGGTCAGCAGCTTGTGGGCGGTCTGGGCCGACATGGTCGCGCCGGTCGGATTATGGATCGCCGAATTGGTGATGTAGAGGCGCGGCCGAGCCTCGCTCAGCACCTCAGCAAATCGCACGGTGTCGGGGCCGGTCGGGGTGTAGGGCGCGCTGACGATCCGGACCTGGTGGGCGCGCAGCAGGGCCTGGAAGTTGAAGTAGCAGGGATCGTCGACGAGCACTGCGTCGCCCGGCTTCAGCAGGAAGCGGCAGATCAGGTCGATGGCCTGGGTGCCGGAGGCGGTCAGCAAGAGCTGATTGAGCCCGACGACCAGGCCGTCGGCGGCGCAGCGTCGGGCCAGCAGCTGCCGCAACGCCAGCAGGCCGCTCGAATTGCCGTAGTCCGCCAGCACGGCGTCGTCGGCGCGGGCCAGACCCCGCATGGCCCGGCGCAGGATCGTGTTGGGCATCCAGTCCGCCGGTAGCCAGCCGCAGCCCGGCTTCAGAGCCTCGGGCGCCGCGTCCAGCGACTGGCGCGAAACCCACAGAGGATCGATGGCGCGATCAACTCGCGGCGTCAGCGTGTTGACGGCTGGCGTGGCCGCGCCCGAGACGTAGAAGCCCGAGCCCGGCCGCGACACGACGATACCTTCCGCGGCCAATCGGTCATAGGCTTCGACGACGGTGGACGGCGACACCTTCAGGGTCTCGGCCAAACCACGAATGGATGGCAGCTTGTCGCCACGGACCAGGGACCGGCTGGCGATCCGGGCGCGGACCGCTTCCATGGCGTCGCCGGTGCGGCTCTTGGCGTTGCTCATGTGGATGCCTCAACTGTATGGCTCATAGTGGCATACAGTTCGGCTCAAACTGTATTGACCGTTTCTAGGCGGATCACCGCCGTCTCGCCTATGCCTTGCGCTCGTTTTTCGGGTGAGGCGGATGGAGCGGACATCAAAAGGGTGGGGCAGCGGCCTGCTGGGCGTAATCATCTTCAGCGGCTCATTGCCGGCGACCCGCCTCGCGGTGGCGGGGTTTGAGCCGGTGTTCCTGACCTCGGCGAGGGCCGTGATCGCCGCCGCACTGGGCGTACTGTTGCTGACGGCGCTCAAGGCCAGGCGCCCGGCCAAGTCCGACCTCGGCGCCTTGGCGGTGGTGGCGCTTGGCGTGGTTGTGGGCTTTCCGCTGCTGACGGCCCTGGCGCTGCAGCATGTCACGGCGGCTCACTCCATCGTCTTCGTGGGCCTGCTGCCGCTGGCCACGGCGATCTTCGGCGTCCTGCGCGGCGGCGAGCGGCCCAGGCCGGCGTTCTGGATCTTCTCGATCATCGGCAGTCTGTCGGTGGTTGGGTTTGCCGTCTCGCGCGGAGGCGCGGGTTCGCTGGTTGGTGATCTTCTGATGGTGGCGGCGATCGTCGTCTGCGGCCTCGGCTACGCCGAGGGCGCGGTCCTGTCCCGGCGCCTGGGCGGCTGGCAGGTGATCTGCTGGGCGCTGGTGCTGGCTCTGCCGGTCATGGCGGCCGTCGCCGTAGCAGCCCTGCCCAGGGCCTTGCACGGCGTCGGCGCGTCGGCGTGGGCGGGCTTGGCCTATGTGTCAGTGTTCAGCATGCTGGTCGGCTTCGTCTTCTGGTATCGCGGCCTGGCGGTGGGCGGCATCGCCAAGGTCGGGCAGTTGCAACTGCTGCAGCCGTTCTTCGGCCTGGCCCTGGCCGCGTTGCTGCTGCACGAGCGGGTGGCCCTCGGCATGGTTGCGGTCACCGCCGTGATCATTCTGTGTGTGGCGGGCGCCAAGCGGTTCGCGTGAGGTGGCGCGCGGGCGAAAGATCGCGAAAAGATCCGGGGCCTGTCGGAAGAGCCTGCGATCGTCCGTCCTTGGGTCATCAAAGGCGCGGAGAGAAACGATGATCCCCACCATTTCGGCCTTCAAGGCCTCGCCCGATCGGGGCCGTGGCCTTGCGCGCGACATGTCGGTGCGCTGGGCTCTGGAGGAGGTCGGCCAATCCTATGACGTGCGACTGCTGACCTTCGCCGAGATGAAGGAAGAGGCGCATCTGGCGATCCAGCCCTTCGGGCAGATCCCGACCTTCGAAGACGGCGACCTGAGGCTGTTCGAATCCGGCGCCATCGTGCTGCACATCGCCGAGCGCCATGCCGGCCTGCTGCCGACCGACGCCAATGCCCGATCGCGCGCGATCGCCTGGATGTTCGCCGCGCTCGCGACCGTGCAGCCGCCGATCGTCGAGCATGGCGTGGCTTCCCTGTTCGAGCGCGATAAACCCTGGTTCAAGGATCGCATGCCGGGCGTGGAGCAGGCGGTTCGTCAGCGGCTGGGCCAACTTTCGCATCGCCTGGGCGACGCGGACTGGCTGGACGGCGACTTCAGCGCCGGAGATCTCCTGATGGTGGCGGTGCTGCGCCGTCTGGGCAGTTCCGGAATCCTGCCCGACTATCAGAACCTCGCGGCCTATGTCGCCCGGGCCGAGGCGCGGCCCGCCTTCCAGCGCGCCTTCGCCGATCAACTGGCCGTCTTCAACGCCTCGAGCGCGAGTTAGCGGCTCGCCGACCGCAGGCCCTGAACCAGCGACTGGGCCGCGATGGCGGCCTGGGTGCGGTTGTGGACGTTGAGCTTGCGCATCAGCGCGGTCATGTGCGCCTTGACCGTAGCCTCGGCTATGCCGAGGTCGAAGGCGATCTGCTTGTTCAGAAGGCCCGAATTGACGCCCTCCAGAACCTTCATCTGGGTGGGCGTCAGGCCGCCGATCGCCGTTTCCAGGTTTCGATCGGTCGCGCGAACTTCCGTGGTCATTCCTGCACCCTCTGCTTCATCCCTGCGCACCCTTCTTGCGGTGGTGCGTCACCCGTCTGCCTAGCCGCCGATCCGGGGCGGTCGAGTCGGGTCATGTTCAGACACTACCGTTATCTGTTGGACAAATTCAAGCGATTTTGGCGATGTGAGCGTGAACATTGGTAAACTCACATTGCGAAATGAAAATCTGTCATACAGATTTAGCGGTAGCAGAGGTCCGTCCGGCAGAGGCGGCGCATACTTTGCCATTGGGTGCGAACGGTCCGATGGTGAGGGAGGATTGGGAGATCGAGGGATGAGCGAGGGCCGTCTGGCCGACCGGGCCTATACGGGCATCGTCGAGATGATCAACAGCGACGGCCTGGAGGTCGGCGACCGTCTGCCGTCGGAATCCCGCCTAGCCGAGATGTTCGGCATGTCGCGAACGGTCGTGCGGGAAGCCCTGGTCCGACTGGCCGCCGACAGCATCACCGAGGCGCGACGCGGGGCCGGCTCGTACGTGAAGAACCGGCCGTCGGACAAGCTGAGCGCCTACATGCCGCTGTCCGAACTGCCCTCGACCATGGGCAGCTACGAGGTGCGGTTCGTGCTGGAGGCCGAGGCGGCGCGGCTAGCGGCCGTGCGGCGCTCGGCCGAGGAGATGGCCAGCATCGAGGACGCGCTGACAAAGCTGCGCGATGCCCTGCTGTCCAGCGCTCCGGCCCATGCCGAGGATATGGAGCTGCATCGCCAGATCGTCTTGGCGACCGCCAACCCCGCCTTTCTCGTCGCGTTCGAGGCGCTGGAGGCCGATGTCGATCGCATCATGCGAGCCGGGGTCGACATCTCGCGCTCGCGGCCGCCGGAGGCGATCGGCGAGATGATGCGCGAGCACGAGATGATCGTCGAAGCGATCCGCGCCCAAGACGGCGACGGCGCGGCTCTGGCCATGCGCTGGCATCTGTCGCGCGGTCGAAAGCGGCTGATGCCTTAGGCTAGGGCGTGCTGCCCCAGCCAGTCCTGCGCCATCTGGCACAGCCGCTCGGGCGGCAGGACGGCGTCCAGGGTGAAGACGGCCTCGTCGGCGTCAGGGCGCTCCAGCGTGGCCAACTGACTGTCCAGCAGACTGGCCGGCATGTAATGGTCCGCGCGCTGGGTCAGGCGCCGCAGCAGCTCGTCATAGCTGGCGTCCAGCAGCACGAAGCGGGTCGGCGCCGAAATGGCCGCGCGCAGGCGTTCGCGATAAGGACGCCGCAACGCCGAGCAGGCCGCCACGACCTGTCCGCCGGAGGCCAGGGTCTGACTCATGGCCGCGCCCAGCCGGTCCAGCCAGGGCCAGCGATCCTGATCGTCCAGGGGCTCGCCGGCGCGCATCTTGGCCACGGCTTGGGCGTCGTGGAAGTCGTCGCCTTCCAGGAAGGGGCAGGCCAGCTCGCGGGCCAGTAGCGCGCCCAGCGTCGACTTGCCGCTTCCGCTGACGCCCATGGCGATGACCGCGAAACCGGCAGGACGGGCGAGGCGGGAAGGCGGCGGCAAGCGGTGTCCTCGAAGCTGGCGAACCGGCCGACGCGTCGAGGAGCCGACACGCCGAGGTTGGCTCCGGTTTCTACCGACGTGTCGTCGAGACGTAACTACGACCATGGTCGAGGATGGTGAGGACAGGGCGGGACCGTATCACTTACCGAAAGTAGATTTGGGGAGTGGCATGAGAGCGATCCTGTTGTCGTTGATGCTGGGGGCTTCGTATCCGGTCCTGGCCCATGCTGCAGCCAACTCTGCGCTCCCGGTCGCGCCAGATGATCCTGCCGCGATCACGGTGAGGGGCGTCGGTGACGGCAAGGCCGACGATACTGACGCCATCCAGAAGGCCATCGACGCCGCGCGCGACAAGACTGGCCATGGTCTCGTCTTCCTGCCGTCTGGCCGCTATCGGCTCAGCCGCAGCCTCCTGGTGCCGCCGGGCGTGCGGATCTTCGGCGTCGGCAAGACCCGGCCGACCTTCGTGCTGGGGCCCAATACGCCCGGCTTCCAGGAAGGGGTGGGCACGATGGTCGTGTTCACCGGCGGCGACCAGTACCAGGTCGGCGACATTCCGGTGCCGGTGCCAACTGTTCGCCCCGCGACCGCCAAGGTGCGCGACGCCAATTCCGGCACCTTCTATTCGTCGCTCAGCAATGTCGACATCGAGATCGGCGAGGGCAATCCGGCCGCGGCGGGCGTGCGCTTCCGCATGGCCCAGCACGCCTTCCTGCGCCACATGGACTTCCGCCTCGGATCGGGCTTTGCCGGCGTCTACCAGGCCGGCAACATCATGGAGGATGTCCACTTCCACGGCGGCCGCTACGGCATCGTCACCGAGAAGACTTCGCCCGCCTGGCAGTTCACCCTGGTAGACTCCACGTTTGACGGTCAGCGCGACGCAGCGATCCGCGAGCACGAGGTCGACCTGACTCTGGTCAATGTGGCGATTAGGAACACCCCGGTCGGCATCGAGATCGACAAGGGCTACAGCGACAGCCTGTGGGGCAAGAACGTCCGCTTCGAGAACGTCTCCAAGGCGGGGGTGGTGATCTCCAACGAGGAGAACGTCTTCACCCAGGTGGGCTTCGACAACGCCGTGGCTTCCAACACCCCGGTGTTCGCCCGCTTCCGCGACAGCGGCAAGACGGTGGACGGCCCAAAAGGGAGCGGGGGTAAGACCTATCGGGTCGGCTCGTTCACCTATGGCCTGACCCTGCCGGGCTTGGGGCGGATGGGCGAGTACAAGACCCTGGCCGACATCACGCCCCTGAAGACCCTGCCGGCCGCCGCGGCGGCGCTGCGGTCGCTGCCGCCGATGAGCGAATGGACCAACGTCAAGACCCTGGGGGCCAAGGGGGATGGCGCGACCGACGACACCGTCGCCCTGCAGAAGGCGATCGACACGCACCGCGTGCTCTACCTGCCGACCGGCTTCTACATGGTCTCCGACACGCTGAAGTTGAAGCCCGACACGGTGCTGATCGGCCTGCATCCGGCGCTGGCCCAACTGGTCATTCCAGACAACAATCCGGGCCATGTCGGCATAGGCCCGGTGAAGCCGATCCTCGAAACCCCGAGGGGCGGCGACAACATCGTATCCGGCATCGGCCTCTTCACCGGACGCGTGAACCCGCGCGCCTCGGCCCTGCTATGGAGGTCGGGCGAAAAGTCCCTGGTCACGGACGTCAAGATCATGGGCGGCGGCGGCACGCCGACTTCCGATGGCAAGCCGCTCGGCGCGGCTCAGGCCCGAAGCGGCGATCCCGTGGCCGACGGCCGCTGGGACGCGCAGTATCCCAGCATCTGGGTGACGGACGGCGGCGGCGGAACCTTCGCCAACGTCTGGAGCCCCAACACCTTCGCCTCGGCCGGCTTCTACATCAGCGACACCAAGACCCCGGGCCGCATCTATGAGGTCTCGGTCGAGCATCACGTGCGCAACGAGTTCGTGCTCGACAATGTCGAGAACTGGGAATTCCTGGCGCCCCAGACCGAACAGGAGGTCGGCGACGGCCCTGACGCCGTGTCGCTGGAGATCCGCAACTCCAAGAACATCCTGTTCGCCAACTATCACGGCTATCGGGTCACGCGGTCGTATCACCCGGCCGAGACGGCGGTGAAGCTCTACAACTCGTCGGACATCCGCTTCCGCAATGTCCACATCAACGCCGAAAGTGGCGTGGCGCTGTGCGACAAGATCGGCTGCGGGACCTATCTGCGGGCCAGCAAGTATCCGTTCGACAACGCCATCCAGGACAAGACGCGCAAGCTGGAGGTCCGCGAGCGCGAATTCGCGGTGCTGGATGTCAAGGACACGCCACCCCCGGCCGCGCCCGTCGGCCCCAGGGTCGAGAAGCTAGAAGGCGGCTTCTGGTCGATTTCCGGCGCGACGACGGGCGCGGACGGGGCGCTCTACTTCATCGAGCGGCGCTTCCAGCGGATCCATCGCTGGACCAAGGCCAAGGGGCTGGAGGTGGTGCGCGATCTGTCGCTGGATCCCGTCAACCTGGCCATCGACCGTTCGGGCAAGCTCCTGGTGGTGTCTTCGTACGGGCCGCAGGCCAGCGTCTACTCGATCGATCCGAACGGACCCAAGGATGCGATGACCATGATCGCGCCGACGGCCGCCGCGCAGCGGGCCGGGTCCAAGACGCTGCTGCCGGTCAACTGGTGGAACAACGGCGAATTCAGGGACCAGTACGATCCGGCCAGGGGCGAGTTCACGACCTTGGCGCAGATGTTCGCCCGCGACCTTGGCCAGCCCAAGGCCCAGGAATATGTCTCGCCGGACGGCAGCCTGGTTCTGCCGGCTTTCCGGGTGTGGCAGCAGGGACCGGCCGACCATGTCGGCTGGCGCTGGGCCGACAGCCTGCAGGCCAACGGCCTGATCGGCGGCGCGGTCGGCGAGCGCCTGTTCTTCACCAACGGCTCGGAGAACAAGACCTATAGCGGCCAGGTCGGGCCGAGCGGGACGCTGACCGACCTGAAGGTCTTCGCCAACCGCGGCGGGGAGAGCGTCGCGGTCGATCGCCAGGGGCGGGTGTTCGTCGCCAACGGCCAGATCTTCCAGTACGCGCCCGACGGCCAGCTGGTCGGCCGGATCGACGTGCCCGAGCGGCCGACCCAGCTGATCTTCGGCGGCGAGGACGGCAAGACCCTGTTCGTCCTGACCCACCATTCTCTCTACGCGGTGACGCCCTAGGAGTTCGTCATGAAGCGTTGGCTGGTCGCTTGCGCGGCTTCGATCGCTCTGGCCTCGGCGGCAGGCGGGGCGGCTTGGGCCTCGACCTCCGTCCTGGCCACGCCCCCCGATGATCCCGCCGCCATCGTCGTCAAGGGCAAGGGCGACGGCCGCGCCGACGACAGCGCCGCGCTCCAGGCCGCGATTGACGCGGCGGCGGCCAAGCCGGGCGGCGGCCTCGTTTTCCTGCCGGCGGGACGCTACCGGATTAGCCGAACGCTGTTCTTGTGGCCGGGCGTGCGGATCTTCGGTGTCGGCGCGACGCGGCCGCAGATCGTGCTGGGCGACGCGACGCCAGGCTTCCAGAAGGGCCTGGCGAACATGCTGATCTTCGCCGGCTTCAAGCCCGATCCGGCGCGCCGCGTGCCCTTCCCGCCGCAGGGGAGCGTGCCATTCAACAAGGACATCGCCGACGCCAACCAGGGCACGTTCTACAGCGCCATCAGCAATGTCGACTTCAAGATCGGCAAGGGCAATCCGGCGGCGACGGCGATCCGCTTCCACGCCGCCCAGCACGCCTTCCTCAGTCACATGACCTTCGACATCGGCTCGGGCCTGGCGGGCCTGTACCATGTCGCCAATGCGGCCGAGGACCTGCACTTCAAGGGCGGGCGCTACGGGATCCTGGCCGAGAAGCCGTCGCCGGCCTGGGGCTTCGTGCTGCTCGACTCGACCTTTGAGGGCCAGCGGGATGCGGCGATCCGCGAGCACGAGGCGGGCTTGACCCTGGTCAATGTGGCCATGCGCGACACGCCGGTCGGCATCGAGATCGACAGAGGCTATGGCGACTGGCTATGGGGGCGGGACGTCCGGTTCGAGAACGTCGCCAAGGCCGGTGTCGTGATCTCCAACGAGGCCAATGTCTACACCCAGGTCGGCTTCGAGAACGCCACGGCGACGAACACCCCGGTGTTCGCCCGCTTCCGCGACAGCGGCAAGACCACGCCCGAAAAGGGGCCGGCCTATCGCGTGGCCGCCTTCAATCACGGCCTGACCGTGCCGGGGCCAGGCCAGATGGGCGAGTACCGGACGCGCTTCGAGGCCGAGGCGGTTTCCGCCGCGCCGAAGCGTTCCGCGCCGGCCATCCGCGCCCTGCCGGCGACCGCCGAATGGACGAACGTCCGCACGCTGGGCGCCAAGGGCGACAACGTCACGGACGACACCGCCGCCATTCAGAAGGCGATCGACGCGCATCGCGTGGTCTATTTCCCGACCGGCTTCTACCGGGTCACCGACACCCTGAAGCTGCGCCCCGACACGGTGCTGATCGGCCTGCATCCCAGCCTGACCCAGATCGTGCTGCCCCACGCCACACCCGCCTATCAGGGCGTCGGCGCGCCCAAGGCGCTGGTCCAGTCCGCAGCCGGCGGGGACGCCATCGTCTCGGGGCTGGGTCTCTACACCGAGGGACAGAACCCGCGCGCCACAGCGCTGCTTTGGACAGCCGGCGCGGCCTCGATGGTCAATGACGTCAAGTTCCAGGGCGGCCACGGCACCAATCTGGCCGATGGAACACGCTTCAATCCCTACAACAGCAACGCCACCGCCGACGCCGATCCGGCCAAGCGCTGGGGCGGGCAATATCCCAGCCTGTGGGTCACGAACGGCGGCGGCGGGACCTTCGCCAATGTCTGGAGCCCGAACACCTACGCCTATTCAGGCATCTACATCTCCGACACCACTACGCCCGGACACGTCTATCAGGCTTCGGTCGAGCATCATCCGCGCACCGAGATCAGCCTGAACCGGGTCGCTAACTGGGAGCTCCTGGCCCCACAGACGGAGGAGGAGGCAGGGGAGGGCGAGGACACCGTCTCGGTCGAGATCCGCGACTCCCACGACATCCTGCTGGCCAACTACCACGCCTATCGCGTCACCCGGACCCGGAAGCCGGCGCCGGCGGCCGTACGGGTCTACAATTCGCAGGGCATCCGCTTTCGCAACGTGGCGGTCAACGGCGAGAGCGGTTTCGCCACCTGCGACGAGAACGGCTGCGGAACCATCCTGCGCCTGACCAAGCACCCTTACGAGAACGCCATCCAGGACGTGACCAGCGGCCTGGAGATGCGCGAGAGACAGTTCGCCGTGCTGGACCTGACCGCCGCTACGAAGTCGGTCGCTCCGTCTGTGTTTCCCGCCGGCTCCAAGCTCGAGAAGCTGGCCGACGGCTTCTTCTCGCTGGGCGGCGCCGCCGTGGACGCGGCTGGAACGCTCTACTTCACCGATCGCAGGCATCAGCGGATCTACAGCTGGTCCGACGAGCGCAAGCTATCGATCGTCCGCGACAGCACGCTGGATCCGATCAACCTGGCCGTCGACGCCTCGGGCGACCTGCTGGTCCTGTCGTCCGATGGCCGCAACGGCGCGGTCTACAGCTTCAAGCCGGGCAGCCCGGATACCGAGCTCACGGTGATCGCCCCGACGCCGGCCAGAGATCATCCGGGCGCGGCGACGGTGCTGCCGGTCAACTGGTGGAACAACGGCGAGTTCAGGGACCAGCTGGACCTTGCGACCTACCAGTTCACCACCCTGGCTGAGATGTTCGCCCGCGACATGGCCGCGCCGAAATCTCGGGAGTATGTCTCGCCCGACGGCAGTCTGGTGCTGCCGGCCTATCGGGTCTTCTCGCTGGGACCGTCGGATTATCGCGGTTTGCGCTTCTCCGACGCCCTCGACACCTACGGCTTCACCATGGCCAAACCCGGACAACGGGTGTTCGTCGCCAACAGCTCCGAGAACAGGACCTATAGCGGCCTGGTGGGGCAGGGCGGCGCCATCACTGACCTCAAGCCCTTCGCCGACCGAGGCGGGGAGAGCATCGCCGTCGACCCCGACGGGCGGGTGTATGTCGCCAACGGCCAGGTGTTCGTCTACGCTCCGGATGGTCAGGCTTTGGGGCGTCTCGATATCCCCGAACGGCCGCTGCAGCTGGTCTTCGCCGGCGCCGACAAGCGGACGCTGTTCGTCTTGACGCACCACGCCCTTTTCGCGGTGCGCGCCAAGTAGTCCCACAATAGGGGACCAGTCCGACCAAGCCTACGACCATGGTCTAATAGTTAGCGGTCCCATCGTCTGACAAATTCCCAGCAGGCCATCGAACTTGGCCCAATGAAAAACTGGGAGGGATGCAGGATGAGTGCTGTCGGTAGCACACAAGGGGGATCGTCCTTTTTGAGCGCCTTGCTCGCCACGAGCGCGTTCGTGACGATCTTGGGCGCCGGATCGGCGCACGCGCAGGCCGCACAGACCCCGCCGGCCGCGGACAATGGCAGCACCGTGACCGAGATCGTCGTCACGGGCACGCGGATCCGGTCGGAGGGCTTCACCGCGCCGACGCCGACCCAGATGCTGGGACAGCAGGAGCTGGAACGCGCGGCCCAGCCCAACATCTTCACCGCCATCACCCAGCTGCCGTCGCTGCAGGGGTCCAGCGGCGCCACCACCGGCACCTTCAGCACCTCGAGCGGCCAGCAGGGTCTGAGCTCGTTCTCGCTGCGGGGGCTGGGCACCATCCGCACCCTGACCCTGCTGGACGGCCAGCGCGTGGTGCCGGCCAACGTCACCGGCGTTCCCGATATCAGCCTGTTCCCGCAGCTGCTGGTCGAGCGCGTCGACGTGGTGACCGGCGGCGCCTCGGCGTCCTACGGCTCGGACGCGGTCGGCGGCGTCGTCAACTTCATCACCAACAAGCGTTTCGAGGGTTTGAAGGCCAACGTCCTGACCGGCGTCACGACCTATGGCGACAACCACCAGTGGCTGGCCCAGGTCGCGGCTGGCAAGAACTTCATGAATGACCGCCTGCACGTCCAGGTCAGCGGCGAATACGACTGGGAAGAGGGCGTGCCGGCCGGCGGCTTCGGCGAGGACGCGCCCGGCAGCCGCGACTGGTACACGACCGCCACCCTGGTCAACCGCGGTGTCACCAACGACGGCTCGCCGCAGTACCTCTACCGCGAACACGCCCAAGCCTATCAGTACACCAAGTACGGCCTGATCAGTAACGGCCCGCTGCAGGGCACGGCCTTCGACATGAACGGCGTCCCGTTCCAGTTCCAGTATGGCGGCGGCGGCGTGCCCTCCAAAGCCGCGAACGGCGCGGTGAGCGGCTGCTACACGAATGGCGGCTTCTGCGTCGGCGGCGATCTGTCGGGCAACGTCGGCGTCGGCACCTCTCTGCAGTCGCGCATCAAGCGCATGAACGCCTATACCCGCGTGGGCTTCGATCTCGACGCCAACAACGAGATCTACGCCACGTTCAACGCCGCCCGCGTGGAGAGCAGCAACCAGCCCAACCCGGGCGCGGCGACGACGGGTCTGACGATGTCATGCTCGAACCCCTACCTGCCGGCCTCCATCGTGGCGGCCTGCGCCGCCAACGGCATCACGAGCTTCGGCTTCGGCACCAGCAACGCCCTGCTGCCGCGCAATATCACGGTCCATCCGACGCGGACCCAGTATCGCGGCGTGATCGGCGCCGACGGCAAGTTCAACGCCCTGGGCAAGGAATGGCGCTACGACGCCTATTACGAGCACGGCGAGAACACGACGAACATCCACGTTCGCGACATCCTGCTGATGCCGCGCTACCGGGCCGCTATCCAGGCGACCACGATCGGTGGCCAGATCGTCTGCGCCGATCCCGTGGCGCGCGCCAACGGATGCGTGCCGATCAACATCTTCGGCGGGCAGCGACCCAGCGACGCCGCCCTGGCCTATATCACGCCCAAGAACGGTCCGTACCAGCACTCGGTGCAGAAGCAGGATGTCGCCAGCATCAACTTCAGCGGTGAGCCGTTCTCGCTGTGGGCCGGCCCGGTGGCCCTGGCGTTCGGCGGCGAGTGGCGCAAGGAGCAGTACCACGTCCAAGGCGACCCCTACGGCGATGGCAATACGGACTCCCCCAACACCTCCGACTACCCCGCCGATCCGGTCCTGAACGCCTCGGGCGCCAACTGGTTTGCGGGCAACTACCACTCCGGCGCCGGCAAGTACTCGGTCAAGGAAGCCTATGCCGAAGTGAACCTGCCGCTGGTCAATTCCGACGCGGCGGGCAAGGCCAACCTCAACCTGGCCGGCCGCTGGACCGACTACAGCACCTCGGGCACCGTCTACACCTGGAAGGTCGGCGCCACCTGGGACACGCCGATCGACGGCGTCCGCCTGCGGGCGGTCACCTCGCGTGATGTCCGCGCGCCCAACCTGTCGGAACTGTTCGCCGCGCCGGTCACGACCACGCTGCCGAACTTCACCATTCCCTCGAACGGCACGCCTCCGCCTGGGGCGCCTTCGGGCGGCTCGCTGACGGTTCTGCAGAACGTGGTGGGGAACCCGAACCTGAAGCCGGAAATCGCCAAGAACGTGACCATCGGCGCGGTGCTGTCGAACCCGCGATGGCTGCCGGGCTTCAGCGTCTCGGTCGACTGGTACAACATCGTCCTCAATGGCGGCATCTCCAGCCTGGGCGCCCAGCAGATCGTCAACTTCTGCTATGCGGGCCTGACCCAGTTCTGCAGCGCCTTCAACTTCAGCCCGCCTGGTGGCGCGACGCCCTTCGTCAACTCCCAGACGTTCAACCTGGCGTCGATCAAGACCAGCGGCTTCGACATCGAGAGCAGCTATCGCTTCGAGTTGCCCAGCGTTCCAGGGCGCTTTACGATCCGCGGCCTGGCGACCAACGTCCACAAGTTCGTCACCAACCCCGGCATCCCCGGCGCGGTCGCCGTCGACTCGGCCGGTCAGAACTCCGGCGCCACGCCCGACTGGAAGCTCCTGGCCATCCAGTCCTGGGACACCGATCGCTTCGCCTTCAGCGTTCAGGAGCGCTGGTTCAGCGATGGCCGGTTCGGCGGCACGACCACCGAGTACATCGAGTGCAAGCCCGGTAGCTGCCCCGTCTCGACGGGCGTTAACCCGACCATCGACTACAATCACATGAAGGGCGCGACCTATGTCGACGTCAGCGCCTCTTACAAGTTCGGCAACGGCCTGCAGCTCTACGGCAAGATCGACAACCTGCTGAACCGCGACCCGACCCCTTCGCCGCAGACCAATACCGGTCTCGACGCCAACCCAGCGCTCTACGACCTCTTGGGCCGGTTCTACCACGTCGGCCTGCGGTACAGCTTCTAGAGGCGCACCAGTCCCGGGCCGCTCGTCTCCACCTCCCCCTGGGCGGCCTCGCCCGGGCCCCGGATCGGCAAAGCGCCGCGCCGTGGCCCGGGCGTCTTTCTTTGCGCTACGGCTTGGCTGTGGGTAGGAGATCGCCGACATGACCATTTCCACCACCAGATCGCGGGGGGCGCCCAGAGGCGCGGCCATGGCCACCATGGCCGACGTGGCCGAGCGGGCGGGCGTCTCGCGCATGACGGTCTCGCGCGTCATCAACGACGGGGCCAAGGTGCGGGAGGAAACCCGCGAAGCTGTCCTCGCCGCGATCCGCGACCTGAACTTCCAGCCGAACCTGGCGGCCCGAAACCTGGTCATGGCCGGCGAGCTGCGGATCGGCGTCGTCTACGCCAATCCCAGCGCCGCCTTTATGAGCGACTTCCTGGTCGGGGTCTTCGAGGAGGCCACCAGCGCCGGCGCGCGCCTGATCCTGGTTAAGGGCGAGAACGGTCATGCGCCGTCGCCGCGCGAGCTGGAGGCCTTGCTCGGTTCTGGCGTCCAGGGAGTGGTGCTGGCGCCGCCCTTGGGCGAATCCGCCATCGCCCGCGATCTTCTCCGCGCCGCCAACATCCCGGTCGCCGTGGTCGCCGCCGGTCGCCCGCCAGCCGACGCGATCAGCGTCCGCATCGACGATCGCCAGGCCAGTCAGGCCATGGCGCGGCATCTGCTGGACCTGGGCCACCGGCGGATCGGCTTCATCACCGGCAACCCCGAACAGACCGCCAGCGCCGTTCGCCTCGAAGGCGCCCGCGCGGCGGTCGCGGCGGTCGAGGGCGCGGAACTTGTCGTGGCCGACGGCGCCTTCACCTATGCTTCGGGCCTGCTCGCCGCCGAAGCCCTGCTTGACGCCGCCCAGCCGCCCACGGCGATCTTCGCCAGCAACGACGACATGGCCGCCGCCGCGGTCTCGGTGGCCCATCGCCGGCGCCTGGACGTGCCGGGCGACCTGACCGTGGTCGGTTTCGACGACACCACCGTCGCCACCACACTCTGGCCCCCGCTCACCACCATCCGCCAGCCGGTCCGCCAGATGGCGGCGGTGGCGCTCGATCGACTGCTGCGGGCTCTGCGGTCGGGCGAGGCGGCGGGAGAGGTGTGCGGCGACCACGTGCTGGAGCACCTGCTGATCGAGCGGCAGTCGACGGCGTCGCCGCCAGTGATTTGCAGGCCCGTGCGAACATAATGAATTCAAAGGCTTGGCGGCAAAGAGGCCGATTTCGGCCCCTAGCAAAATCAAAGGCTTAGCCGACCGCTGCAAACCAAAATCGGGCCTCCAGGGAGGCGCGAAATGAGCCTCGAAGCCCGCAACTGGGCCCGCCGCATCGGCGGCCTCTCGATCGCCGCCAAGGCCGTCCTGATGGCCCTGGCCGACCACGCCGACGCCGAAGGCAAGGCCTGGCCCAAACTCCAGACCCTCGCCGAGATCACCAGCATGACCGAACGGCATGTGCGTCGGCAGATAGGCGTGCTGGAGGGCAGGGGCTGGTCGTGCGCGAAGACCGCTTCCGCAAGGACGGCGGCCAGACGAGCAACATCTACCGCCTGGCCATTGAGCGCCCGACTTCCGCAGGTCCGCCCCCGAAGGACCTGCCGAGCCAGGGGAGGCGGACTATGGAGTCCGACCAAGGAACCCCACCTGAACCTTCCTCTTCTGACAAAGAGGAGAGCGCGGACACGGCCGTCCCGGATGCCCGTGCGGCGTTCGACCAGGTCTTCGAAGCCTGGAAGGCAGTGAGCCCGGCGCGGCTATCGAGGCCACGTGCTTGGCCTCTATGGCGCCGCTTCGCCCAGAGGCTCTCGCCCTCGCGGCTTCTCGCTGCCGCTCTGCGATATCTCCGCGAGGATAGAGACGTGAGACGTTACGGCTCGCCGCAAGGACTGGCCAATTGGCTTGCCGATGAAAAGTTTGAGGCGTGGATGCCCGCATCGAACGTGGCTGCTCCGCTGATGGCTCCGTCGTCCGTCCCGAAAGCGCTATACGACGCAGCGGTGCTCCGGAAAGGCACCGCCTGGACGGCCAGCTGGCTCGCTCCATGTCGCTACGATGCGCTCACGCGCGTGCTCCATGCCAAGACCGTCTTTGCGGCGAAGGCGATCGCATCGGAGTTGGGAGGGCTGCTGCGAGGCCTCGGGATTGGGCTTGGACCAGCGCTCGCGAACTAAGGCGACTGGATGCTTCGCGGGGCGCCTGGACTCAGCGGCAAGGAACGGTGGACGGAGGGGCAATGACAGCGCGTGGGTGAGCGCTCAGAACGGTCGCCGAAGTATTTGGAACGCTGCGCTCATAGAGTTGTCGCAATTTCTCGCGACGCGCGAGAGGCAAGAGCCCGCAGGGCGGTAGGCTCCAGCGTGCATTTAATTACAGTCCGCACGATGAAGATCGCCGAACTAGTCTGAGAACGGCCGTCATCGTCCAGCTGGGCGCCTGCCAATAGGGCGCGCGATGTGCCTTGAACGCGCAAGAATCGCTGCGTTGCGAAAAAAGGTTGGTTAACAGCTACGACGAGCGGTTGTTTGCGGAACGCTGATTTAGTAAAGGCTTCCTAAATCATCGGGCAAAGACCCGAACACATACACTGGTGGGGACCACGTGCTGATCGTATCTAATCCGTCAGCGGATCAGCGAACCTGCGCCGTGAAAGCGTCGCCGGTCGCTAAAGATCCGCTCAAGAGAGCGATGGATATTGTGGTGGCGGGCGGCGCGTTGCTGTTCTTCGCGCCACTCCTCGCTCTCGTCGCCGTCCTGATCAAGCTGGAGTCGCCGGGTCCGGTGCTGTTCCGGCAGTCCCGCGGCGGGCTCAACGGCCAAGCCTTCACGATCTTCAAGTTCCGCTCGATGCGTTGCCAGGAGAACGGCACGAAGGTTGTTCAGGCCAAGCGTGACGACGATCGGATCACCACGATCGGGCGCATCATTCGTAAGACCAGCATTGATGAGCTTCCCCAGCTTCTCAATGTGCTAAAGGGCGACATGTCGATCGTCGGTCCGCGCCCCCATGCCTTGGCGCATGACGAGCAATACGGCGCGGTGATCGCCAACTATCACCTGCGCTTCCGTGCTCGCCCCGGTTTGACCGGCCTTGCTCAAATCAAGGGCCTGCGCGGCGGTACGAGTGCAGTCGAGGCGATGGCCGCCCGCATTGATGCGGACAACGAGTACATCGAGCGCTGGACCCTAGGCGGCGACGTCAAGATCCTGCTGATGACCGTGCCGCACCTGCTGATGGCCGAGAACGCCTACTAGCGATTGTTGGCGACGGTGGATCCGTTCCACCGTGGTCGGGGGATTTCAATGCAAACCGTTCTTGTTGCAGGCGGCGCCGGCTATGTCGGCTCGCATGCCTGCTTGGCCTTGGCGGAAGCCGGCTTTCGGCCGGTGGTGTTCGATGACCTTTCGAATGGTCACCGTGAGCATGTTCAATGGGGGCCTCTCGAAGAGGGCGATATCCGAGACGCGGCGCGTCTCGATGCGGTGTTCTCCGCACACAAGCCTGTAGCCGTGCTGCATTTCGCGGCTCGGATCGAGGTCGGTGAATCCGTCAAGAACCCCGGCGCCTTCTTCGACAACAATGTCGGCGGGACCATCACGCTGATCGAGTCCGCGCGCCGCGCTGGCGTGAACGCCATGGTGTTCTCGTCAACGTGCGCGACCTTCGGTGATCCCGTCAGCCTACCAATGGCGGAAAACCATCCGCAGGCGCCGCTGAACCCCTATGGTCGCAGCAAGCTGATGGTCGAGCAGGCCTTGGCCGACTATGACCGCTACGTCGGGTTCAAGAGCGCCGTGATGCGCTACTTCAATGCCGCTGGCGCCGATCCGAAGGGGCGTATCGGCGAGTGGCACGAACCCGAAACCCACGCCATCCCGCTGGCGATCCAAGTGGCGATGGGACAGCGCTCGCACTTCACGATCTTCGGCGACGACTACGACACGCGGGATGGGACGGCCGTTCGCGACTACGTCCACGTCCTCGATCTCGCTGACGCCCACGTTTCGGCCCTGCGCCGCCTGATCGCGGGGGGCTCCTCGGAATCCTACAATCTCGGCACGGGCACGGGGACGACGGTGCGCGAGCTCGTCGATGGCGTCGGTCTCGCCGTCGGGAAGCCGCTGGCGGTGCAGATCGCGCCGCGTCGCGCCGGCGACGCACCGGTCCTAGTTGGAGACAACGGCAAGGCGCGTGAACAGCTCGGCTGGGCGCCTTCGCGCGACCTTGATGCGATCCTGTCCAGCGCTTGGCGTTGGCATCAGACCCAGGTCGAAGCGGGGCGTCCATGAGCGTGCCACACGACGTCCTTCGCCTTCGAGACCGTCTGAAGACGTGGGCTCTGGAGGCCGCCTATCCGCTGTGGTGGAGCGCCGGCGCCGACCATGTGAAAGGCGGCTTTTTCGAGAAGCTCGACCTGGATGGCCAGCCTGTCGACGGCACCCGGCGCGGGCGGGTGCTGCCGCGCCAGATCTTCTCGTTCTCCCTGGCCAGCGAACTGGGCTGGACCGGTCCCTGGCGCGAGGCCGTCGAGCATGGCCTGTCGTTCTACCTGTCGGCCTATCGCCGGCCAGACGGCCTGTTCCGCGCCCTGATCGGGCCGAACGGCGAAAGCCTCGACGACACCGCCACGCTCTATGACCAGGCGTTCGCGATGTTCGCCGCCGCGGCCGTAGCGCGGGTCGCGCCCGACAAGGCCGACGCCATGCAACGCATCGCCCTGGACGTGCGCCAGACGCTGGTCGCCACACGCAAGCATCCGCAGGGCGGCTTCTACCTGACCGACCCGCCGACCGCGCCCCAGGGCTCCAACGAGCATATGCACCTGCTGGAGGCCTGCCTGGCCTGGACGGAGGTCGGCGGGGATCCGTCCTGGCGCGTCCTGGCCGATGAGATCGGCGACCTCGCGCTGTCCTGGTTCATTCACGCCGAAAGCGGCCAGATCCGCGAATTCTTCGATCTCGACTGGAGCCCGGCCCCCGGAAGCGAAGGGCGCATCTGCGAGCCCGGCCATCAGTTCGAATGGGGCTGGCTGCTGCTGCGCTGGGGCAAACTGGCCGGCCGCGAGGACGCCGCCGTCGCTGCGCTGAGGATGATCGACGCAGGCGAGGCGCATGGTGTCGATCCGGCGCGGGGCGCGGCGATCAACGCCCTGCTGGACGACTATTCGATCCATGACGACGGCGCGCGCCTCTGGCCGCAGACCGAGCGGATCAAGGCGGCCGTCCTGGCCGCCGCCTTGACGGGCGACGCCAAATACTGGGCCATGGCCGCGGCCGGCGCCGAAGGCCTGCTGGCCTATCTGCGCACGCCCGTGCCGGGCCTGTGGCGCGACAAGTACCTGCCCGACGAGACTTTCGTGGAGGAGCCGGCTCCGGCCAGTTCATTCTACCACATCGCTCTCGCTATCGCGGAACTGGATCGAGCGGTGAGGGCAGTCGGGTGTTCTTAATTCAAGAGCTTCTTCGGGGAGTGCTTCGATGCGCGTAGCGATGATTGGCACGGGTTATGTGGGCCTGGTGTCGGGGGCGTGTTTCGCCGACTTCGGTCACGTGGTGACCTGCATCGACAAGGATCCGAGCAAGATCGAGCGCCTGGAGAAGGGCGAGATCCCGATCTTCGAGCCGGGCTTGGACGATCTGGTGGCGCGCAACGTCCGCGAAGGCCGGCTGTTCTTCACCCTGGAAGGCGCC
>Ga0209050_1000749_pt1 | contig 46744 bp, 33 predicted proteins | sample Araplavi_mTSA_r2_FD_184276 | JGI IMG/M metagenome (GOLD analysis project Ga0209050, IMG submission 184276) | Arabidopsis root microbial communities from North Carolina, USA - plate scrape MF_Cvi_mTSA_r2 (SPAdes) (version 2) | ecosystem: Host-associated > Plants > Roots > Endosphere | place: USA... | reverse complement strand
TGCGCGTGCCGTCGGCCCAGGCCATCGTCGTCAGCACGCCCGTGCCGGTGTCCGCGGTGTACGTCTCCTGCACGTTGGCGCCGCTGTCGGTGTACACGTACTCGCCGCCGGGCAGCTGCACGAAGCGATCCTTGTTCCCCGGCTCCCCCACCCGCGGGCCGCCATCGGTGCTGGTCATCGTCTTGACAACGCCGTTGCCGCGCGGGAAGACGGTGGGCACCGGCAGCCCGGGGGCTGAACCGGTGCCACCGGCGCCGATCGTGAACAAGGTCACCTGCCGGTGCAGGTTGCTGACCCACTGCAGGCTGCCCATCACGCCGGCGCGGTTCTCCACCGCGCCGATGTCGGTCAGCGCCCCCCCCGACGCGGTCGGGATCCGGCTCGCGTTGTCGTAGGTGAAGCGCAGCGTCGTGTTGCCGATCGCGAGACCCGTGTCCACCTCCTCGCGCTTGACCCCGCGCAGCGGGTAGATCGGGTTGCCCTTGCACACCTCGCATTCCGGAGGGGGCGGGGCCGATGCGTACGGCATCGTGGTCGTCGGCACGCACTGGTTCTTCGCGCTGTTGGCTGTGTAGCCCTCGTCGCAGATGCACTCTGCGCCGTTCCAGCTTGAGTTCGCCGGGCAGACCGAATCGGAGGAGATCGCCCGCAGCAGGTAGTACAGCACCCGGTCATGGGTTACATCGACAGAGTTGCGCCAGCCCAGCGCGAGCGCGGTCGAGTTGTAGGTGCTCGTGAGCGTGGCGGTCGCCGCGCAGGCGTACCAGCCGCTGTTGCCGGCCGTACAGTTGCCGTCGCCCCAGTACGGCCCGCTCCAGATCACCGATGCGCAGCCGTGGGGTACGCCGTCCTCCACCAGCACACAAGGGGCGACCGTCGCGTTCCTCGCCGCGATCGCTGCCTGCAGCGGCGGGTCCGTCGAGGTAAAGCGAACATCCCAGAAGCCTTGCCCTACCCCATCGAACGGGCCCTCCAGCCGATAGTAGGTTCCCGGACCCGGCGTCACCGTCTCGCTCGCCTGAACCGGACCGAGCAGCACACACAACAGAACGAACACCCAGCCCGCCACGTACCCGATGGGCCGCGCCCATGCACGTGACAGCCCAACGCACAGCACTCCACCCACGCGGTGGAGGCCCGCTCGCTTCGTCATCAATGAACTCCTCGTTGACCCCAATGCACCTGTGCATCGCGCCCGAGGTACTTCTTCGGGAGACTGCTGAAACGCGAGCCGGCGGATTAGACGTGAACGAAATGACGGCAGCAAGAGCCTGTCGTGGACTCACGACAATCGTTGACGATTTGCCGTTCCCTCACGCAATGCAAGCCTGCGTCACACCGGCGCGAAATGATGAGATCCATCGCGTTTCAGCTGCGCGATCAATCCGAATTCCCAATCGAGGTACGCCTGCATCGCGGCCTGTGCGTTGTCCGTGCCTTCGTACGGCCGGCGGTAGCGGTCGGTGCGCGGTGACGCCAACCGCTGCTCGCCCGACTCCACCGGCAACCCTGCATCGGCCCACGCGGTCGTGCCGCCGAGCAGCACGTGCACCTCGGCTTGCGGACCGAGCAGCGCCTGCAACTCCTGCGCGGCAAACGGTGCGAGCAGGCTCGTGCCGCACGTCACCACGAAACGCTTTGCCGGTGGCAGCACCGCCAGCGCCTCGCGCAACTGCGACCGCAGCACGAACCACGCGCCGGGAATGTGCCGCTTCACATGACTGGCGCTGGTCGCCACGTCGATCACCCGCACGTCCGCGCCGGGGCTCGCGAGCCAGTCGGCCAATGCCTGTGGCGTGATGCCGGGCACCGCCGGTGGCGCTGGCCGCGGCGGCGCGGCGGCGCCCGTCTCGACGCCGTCGGACACCGCATCCACATCGAGCAGCGCCACCTCCCAGCCCATCTGCGCGAGCCACGATGCGCTCATCTCGGCGCGCACACCCGCATCGCGTGAACCATCCGCCGTACCGTCGTGGTCGACCAGCACGATGCGCGCACCGCGCACCGGCGCGTGCACGTCGGTCTCCTGCACCAGCTGCCCGCCGGGCGCACTGCGGAACCCTGCGCGATGCCCCGCGGCGTATTCCTCCGGCGTGCGCACGTCGAAGCGGTACGTCGTGCGCCCCGGCTCGGCGAGCCAGTGCGCGAGCTGCGCGGCACCGATGCGCCGCACGCCCGCCCGCTCGGCCACCGCCCGCGCGCCCTGCCGCGCCGCGTCGCGTGCCGCGGCGCTTGCCGGCCCGAACCTCCGTGCCGCGCCATGCTCCAGTCGCTGCCCCGCGAGCGTCCAGCCGATCGTGCCGTTGCGCAGCGCGCTCACCGGGTTCGGAATGCCCGCGTTCACCAGCGATTGCGTGCCGATGATGCTGCGCGTGCGGCCCGCGCAATTGACGATCACCCGCGTCGCCGGATCGGGCGCCAGGTCGCGCACCCGCAGCACCAGTTCGGCCCCGGGCACGCTGGTCGAGCCGGGGATGTTCATCGTCTGGTATTCATCGAAGCGGCGCGCATCGAGCACCACCACGTCGGCCTTCGCGTCGAGCAGCGCCTGCACCTCCTCCGCCGCCAGCGACGGCGTGTGGCGTGCCGCCTCGACCCATTCGCCGAACGACTTGCTCGGCACGTTGACGTCGCGGAACAGCTCCAACCCCGCGGCGGCCCACGCCGCCAACCCGCCCGCCAGCAGGTGCACCTGCCTGTAGCCGAGGCCGCGCAGGCGCTGCGCAGCACGCACAGCGTCGTCGGTGCCCTCTCCGTACACCACGATGCGCGTGTCGCGCCGTGGGATGCGCCCCCATGCGTCGAGCTCGATGCGGCCGAGCGGAAAGTTCGCCGCCCACAGCGGGTGCGCCTGCGCGAACGGGTCTTCCTCGCGCACGTCGAGCAGCGCGATCTCGTCGCGCGCCCGCAGGGCCGCATGCACGTCAGCGGGGTTCAGCGAGGGGATCACAGTGGTATCGGTCATGGTGTCGTGCAGCAAAGGAATCAGGACAACGGTGAATAGCCGGAGACGAACGAGCGGCGCTGGCCGTCCTCGGTGTACACGGTGCGCTCGACCGCGCCGATGTCGGCGCCATAGACGTGGATGCTGATCGACGTGCGGTCGCCATGCGCATTGCGCACGCGGTGGATGTCGCCCACGCTCGGCGACACCGCATCGACCGCGCCCCGCTCCAGCCGCACTTCCGCGCCGGCCGGCACCAGCCTCGACGGCCCGGCGAAGCGGTAGCCCTGCGACAGCTCCGCGCCGCGCAGCACGCCGATCAGCCCCCACACGGTGTGATCGTGGATCGGCGTCGCCTGCCCCGGCCCCCAGACGAAGCTGACGACCGAGAAGCGCGCCTGCGGATCGCGGTGCAGCAGGTACTGCCGGTAGCGGTCCGCGCCCGGCTGCGCATGCGAGGCCGGCAGCCAGTCGTCGTGCGCAACCAGGTCAGCGAGCAGCGCGCCGACGTCGCGGCGGATCGCCGGCTCGTCGAGCCGCTCGTCGAGCCGGCGCGAGACCTGGTCGATGAAGTGCTGCAGCCGCGGGCTGCTGGCCTGCGGTGCCCGGTCGCCTTGATCGCTTCGCATCGTTCATTCCCTTCAATGGCCGGCGGGCCGCGGTCACGGCAAGATGAGCTCCGCCACGCCGGCATAGCCGCACACCAGGTTTCCGCGGGTTCGAACGATCGGTGCCAGCCCCGCGAGCTTTGCAGCCAGCAGCGCGGCATACGCATTCTTCGCACCGGCTTACGTGGCGGCGATCGCGAACATCGGATCGTTCGGCTTGATCGGGTCCGCCTGCGCGACGCCTTCGAGCTTGAAGAACACACAGTCGGCGCCGTCATAGAAGGCTTGCAGCGTACCGACCTTCCGGTCGGAATACAGCACCTGGGCCTCGGCGTGCAAGCCGGCCGCCGAGATCAACAGTCCAGCCGCGATCGAGAAAAAACGGTTCATGCCACCCTCGGGATTGGTTGTCGGTGCCCGACTGTATCTGCGCGACGCCACCAGCATGACCGGTGCCTCGCAGGCTACGCGAGCGCCGCTCGAAAGTGAATCGCGCCGTTTGCATATGCAGCGCCGAAATGATCATTTGCGCGACGCACGCCTGCGTCGCTACCGTCCGTCCTCTTCGACACCCTCCGACCGCAGGACATCGCAATGAGCATCGAATTCATCGGCATGATCCAGACGCAGAAAGTCTCCGAGACGCATGCGGCGCAAGGCCCGGCGATCGACCGCGACTACGTGCGCCGCTTCGCGCAGGCGCACGAGCAGGCCGGCTTCGACCGCATCCTGGTGCCGCACCATTCCACCGGCCCGAGCGCGACACTGACGATCGCGTATGCCGCAGCGCACACCGAGCGCATCCACTTCATGCTGGCGCACCGGCCGGGCTTCACCGCGCCGACGCTCGCGGCGCGCCAGATCGCGTCGCTCGACCAGTTCAGCGGCGGGCGCCTCGGCGTGCACGTCATCTCGGGCGGCTCCGACGACGAGCAGCGGCGCGACGGCGACTGGCTCACGCACGACCAGCGCTACGAGCGCACCGACGAGTACCTGACGGTGCTGCGCCGCATCTGGACCGAGGACCAGCCCTTCGACCACGACGGCAGGCACTACCGGTTCCAGGCCGGCTTCTCCGAGGTGAAGCCGCTGCAGCAGCCGCAGGTGCCGATCTACTTCGGCGGGGCGTCGGACGCAGCGATCCCGGTGGCCGGCAAGCATGCCGATGTCTACGCGCTGTGGGGCGAGTCGCTGGCCCAGGTGGCCGAGCTGACCACGCGGGTGCGCGCCGAGGCCGCGAAGCACGGGCGCAGCGTGCGCTTCTCGGTGTCGTTCCGGCCGATCCTCGCGGCCACCGAAGACCAGGCCTGGGCGCGCGCCGAGCGCATCCTCGACGAGACGCGGCGGCTGCGCGTGCAGGCCGGCTACAGCCGCGGCGGGCCGCAGCAGAGCGTCGGCGCGCAGCGGCTGCTGGCGGCCGCGGCCCGGGGCACACGCGTCGACAAGCGCTTGTGGACGGCCATCGCGCAGGAGACCGGCGGCCGCTCGAACAGCACCGCGCTGGTCGGCACGCCCGAGCAGGTGGCCGAGGCCTTCCTCGACTACCACGCGCTCGGCGTCACCACCTTCCTGATCCGCGGCTTCAACCCGCTGGAAGACGCGATCGACTACGGCCGCGAGCTGATCCCGCGCACGCGGCAACGGGTGGCCGAACGGCTGGCTGCCGGCCACCGGCGTGCAGCCTGAAAGAACGCGCGATGAACCGACCCCCCATCCACCCACAGATCACCCGCCGCCACCTGCTGATCGGCACCGCCGCCGCGCTGGGCGCGAGCAGCGTGCGTGCCGAACGCGTGCTGCTGAAAGCCGGCGACCAGAAAGGCGGCCTGCGTGCGCTGCTCGAAGCCGCCGGCGAACTGCAGGGCCTCGCGTACGACATCCAGTGGGCCGAGTTCCCGGCCGCCGCACCGCTGGCCGAGGCGCTGAACGCCGAGGCGGTCGACTGCGGCCCGATCGGCGATGCGCCGCTGATCTTCGCGCTGTCGAACGGCGTGCGGGTGAAGGCGATCGGCGTGAACCGCTCCGATCCGTACGGCACCGCGGTGCTGGTGCGCCCCGATTCGCCGCTGAAGACGGCGGCCGATCTCAAGGGCAGGCGCATCGCGACCAACCGCGGCTCGATCGGCCACCACGTCGCGCTGAAGGCGCTGGCCTCGGCCGGGCTGAAGCCCGGGGTCGACACCTTCCGCTTCCTGCCGCCGGCCGATGCCAAGCTCGCGCTGACGCAGGGCTCGGTCGACGCCTGGGCCACCTGGGAACCCTACACCGCGATGGCCGAGACGGCCGGCCATGCGCGCGTGCTGGTCAACGGCCGCGGGCTGTCGTCGGGGCTGAGCTTCCTGGCCGCGACCGACAGCGCGATCGCCGCGAAGCGCCCCGCACTGCAGGATTTCGCGCAACGCGTCGTGCGCGCGCAGCGCTGGTCGTACCTGCACGTGCCGGAGTTCTCCAGCGCACTGGCGCGCATCATCGGCATCCCGCTCGAAGCGGCGCGGCTGCAGTTCGAGCGACGCCAGCAGCGCTGGGTCGCGGTCGATGCGCAGGTGTTGGCCGACCAGCAGTCGACCGCCGACTTCTACCTCGAGGCCGGGCTGCTGAAACAGCGGCTCGAGGTGCGCCACACCTTCGACGGCGGCTTCGCGCCAGTCGGCTGAAAGCTCAGGTTTCCTTCACGCAATCCACGTGGTACGTGCGCGAGCCTTCGCCGCTGTCGTGCTCCACCAGCCCGTGCACGTCGGTGTCGAAGCCGGGGAACTTGCCGTTGAACTCGCGCGTGAACTTCAGGTAGTCGACGATCTTCTTGTTGAAGCGCTCGCCGGGAATCAGCAGCGGGATGCCCGGCGGGTACGGCGTCAGCAGCGAGGTGGTGACGCGGCCTTCGAGATCGTCGATCGCCACCCGCTCGGTGTCGCGGTGCGCGATGCGCGCGAACGCATCGGTCGGCTTCATCGCCGGCTGCAGGTCCGACAGGTACATCTCGGTGGTCAGCCGCGCGATGTCGCCCTTCGCGTACATCTCGTGGATAGCCTGGCTCAGGTCGGCCAGCCCCATGCGCTCGTAGCGCGGGTGCGCCGCGACGAACTCCGGCAGCACGCGCCACAGCGGCGCATTGCGGTCGTAGTCGTCCTTGAACTGCTGCAGCGCGGTCAGCAGCGTGTTCCAGCGACCCTTCGTGATGCCGATCGTGAACATGATGAAGAACGAGTACAGCCCGGTCTTCTCGACCACCACGCCGTGCTCGGCCAGGAACTTGGTGACGATGGACGCCGGGATGCCGGTCTTCGCGAACTTGCCCGAGACGTCGAGCCCGGGCGTGATCAGCGTGCACTTGATCGGGTCGAGCAGGTTGAAGCCGCCCGCCAGGTCGCCGAAGCCGTGCCACTTCTCGCCGGCCTTCAGCACCCAGTCAGTGCTCTTGCCGATGCCTTCGCCGACCAGCTTGTCCGGGCCCCAGACCTTGAACCACCAGTCCTTGCCGTATTCCTTGTCGACCTTGCGCATCGCGCGGCGGAAGTCCATCGACTCGGCGATGCTCTCCTCGACCAGCGCGCGCCCGCCCGGTGCTTCCATCATCGCGGCGGCCACGTCGCAGCTCGCGATGATCGCGTACTGCGGGCTGGTCGACGTGTGCATCAGGTAGGCCTCGTTGAAGAGGTGCGTGTCGAGCTTGCGGTGCTGCGCGTCCTGCACCAGCACCTGCGAGGCCTGGCTGATGCCGGCCAGCAGCTTGTGGGTGGACTGCGTCGCGTAGACGATCTGGTCCTTCGGGCGCGGCCGGTTGCGGCCCATCGCATGGAACTCGCCGTAGAACTCGTGGAAGGCGGCGTGCGGCAGCCAGGCTTCGTCGAAGTGCAGCGTGTCGATGTAGCCGTCGAGCGATTTCTTGATGCTCTCGGTGTTGTAGAGCACGCCGTCGTAGGTGCTCTGCGTCAGCGTCAGGATGCGCGGCTTGACCTTCTTCGCGTCGACGCCGGCCAGCAGCGGGTTCTTCGCGATCTTGCGGCGGATGGCCTCGGGCGAGAACTCGGCCTCGGGGATCGGGCCGATGATGCCGTAGTGGTTGCGCGTGGGCGGCAGGAACACCGGCACCGCGCCGGTCATGATGATCGAGTGCAGGATCGACTTGTGGCAGTTGCGGTCGACCACCACCACGTCGCCCGGCGCCACGTTGTGGTGCCACACCATCTTGTTGCTGGTGCTGGTGCCGTTGGTCACGAAGAAGCAGTGGTCGGCGTTGAAGATGCGCGCCGCATTGCGCTCGCTCTCGGCGATCGGGCCGGTGTGGTCCAGCAGCTGGCCGAGTTCGTCGACGCTGTTGCAGACGTCGGCGCGCAGCATGTTCTCGCCGAAGAACTGGTGGAACATCCGCCCGACCGGGCTCTTCAGGAACGCGACGCCGCCCGAGTGCCCGGGGCAGTGCCAGGAGTACGAGCCGTCCTGCGCATAGTCGACCAGCGCGCGGAAGAACGGCGGCGCGAGGCCGTCCATGTACGACTTGGCTTCGCGGATGATGTGGCGGGCCACGAACTCCGGCGTGTCCTCGAACATGTGGATGAAGCCGTGCAGCTCGCGCAGCACGTCGTTGGGCAGGTGCTGCGAGGTGCGCGTCTCGCCATACAGGTAGATCGGGATCTCGGCGTTCTTGAAGCGGATCTCTTGAATGAACTTGCGCAGGTTCAGCACCACCGGGTCGAGCTCGGGGCCCTGGGTGAACTCGTTGTCGTCGATCGACAGGATGAACGCGCTGGCGCGGCTTTGCTGCTGCGCGAACTGCGACAGGTCGCCATAACTGGTGGCGCCCAGCACTTCGAAGCCCTCCTTCTCGATGGCCGCGGCCAGCGCCCGGATCCCCAGGCCCGAGGTGTTCTCGGAACGGAAGTCTTCGTCGATGATGACGATCGGAAAGTTGAAACGCAGCATGGTCACCTCAAGGAAAACGCCGGGCGGCAACGGAATGGAAGGCGCGAAGTGTAGGGCCGTTCGATGACGGGTGTGGGGCCCCCTTACACTGCCCTTCGGTGCGTGCGGGGTGGACGCAACAGACCTTCAAACGAGGAGAGGCCATGGACATGAGCCCGTCGACGTTCTGGTGGGTGGCAGCCGGGGTGGCCGTGGCCGCCGAGCTGGCCACCGGCACCTTCTACCTGCTGATGTTCGCGCTCGGCCTGGCCGCCGCGGCGCTGGCGGCCTTGCTGGGTTTCAAGCTGCCCGGTCAGCTGGTGATGGCGGCCGTGGTGGGCGGCGGCGCGGTCGCGCTGTGGCACTGGCGGCGCCTGCAGCGGCCCGCCGCCGGCCCGGTGCGCGAGAACCGCGACGTCAACATCGACATCGGCGAGCGGGTGAGCGTGGCGGCCTGGGCCGACGACCGCACCGCCCGCGTGCCCTACCGCGGCTCCACCTGGACCGCGCGGCTCGCCCCCGATGCCCCGGCGCTGCCCGGCGAGCACGTGGTGCAGGCGGTGGAAGGCAACTGGCTGGTGCTGGTGCCCGCCGCGGGCCGCTGATCCCTCCTCCCCTCCCTTACTCCCCTGGAAAGCCTGTCATGGAAATCGCGTTGATTCTGGTGGTGATCGTCGGCATCTTCATCGTGCGCACGCTGAAGATCGTGCCGCAGCAGCATGCCTGGGTGGTCGAGCGGCTGGGCAAGTACGACCGCACGCTGGTGCCGGGGCTGAGCTTCGTGGTGCCGTTCATCGAGCGGGTGGCCTACAAGCATTCGCTGAAGGAAGTGCCGCTCGACGTGCCGAGCCAGGTCTGCATCACGAAGGACAACACGCAGCTGCAGGTCGACGGGATCATCTACTTCCAGATCACCGACCCGATGCGCGCGAGCTACGGCTCGAGCAACTACGTGTTCGCGATCACGCAGCTGGCGCAGACGCTGCTGCGCTCGGTGATCGGCAAGATGGAGCTGGACAAGACCTTCGAGGAACGCGACACGATCAACGGCGCGGTGGTGAGCGCGCTCGACGAGGCGGCCGGCAACTGGGGCGTGAAGGTGCTGCGCTACGAGATCAAGGACCTGACGCCGCCGGCCGAGATCCTGCGCTCGATGCAGGCGCAGATCACCGCCGAGCGCGAGAAGCGCGCGCTGATCGCCGCGTCCGAAGGCCGCAAGCAGGAGCAGATCAACATCGCCACCGGCGAGCGCGAAGCGTCGATCGCCCGCTCCGAAGGTGCGCGGCAGGCCGAGATCAACAAGGCGCAGGGCGAGGCCGCGGCGATCACCGCGGTGGCCGATGCAACGGCCGGCGCGATCCGCAAGATCGCCGAGGCGATCCGCGAGCCCGGCGGCGAGCAGGCGGTGCAGCTGAAGGTGGCCGAGAAGGCGGTCGACGCCTACGCGCACCTGGCGCAGAAGAACAACACGATGATCGTGCCGGGGCACATGGGCGAGGTCGCCGGGTTGATCGGCACTGCGATGGCGCTGATGAAGGCGAAGGCGCCGGGCCAGGCCTGAGCGAAATTCCCGCGGGACCGGACCGAACGCCCCCCGGACCTGGGCTAAACTCGCCGGCTCCGGAGAGATGGATGAGCGGTTTAAGTCGCACGCCTGGAAAGCGTGTGGGGGCTAATAACCCCCCGCGGGTTCGAATCCCGCTCTCTCCGCCAGGTTCCAGCGCACCGTCACGCGCAGGCCGCGAGCTTCGGGACCTCCTGGGCCTCTGCTGCCTCCGGCGCCTCCGGCGCCATCAGCCAGCTCAACCGTCGCCCCATGGCGATCGGCCACCGATTTCACGATGGCCAACCCCAGCCCACTGCCCGGCTGCGCCTGGTCGGGCACGCGGAAGAAGCGGTCGAACACGCGCTCGCGCCAATCCGCCGCGATGCCCGGACCGGCATCCTCGACCACCAGCGATGCATCGGCCCCCACCCGCACCGACACCGTCGACCCGGCGGGCGAGTACTTGATCGCGTTCTCGACCAGGTTGTCGACCAGCGACGTCAGCCCCTCGCGCTCGGCCTCGATCTCGCAGCGCTCGGCGCACGCCAGCTCCAGTTCGACACCGCGCTGCATCGCCAGCCCCGACAGCGCCGCCAGCCGGTCCTGCACCAGCCCGTCGAGCGACAGCCGCGCGGCCTGGGTGCGCCCGCTGTCGCTGCGCATCAGCCCCAGCAACTGCGCCACCAGCCGGCTCGCCCGCTCGCCGCTGCGCACCAGCCCGTCGAGCAGCTCGGCATCGCGCGCATCGCCGCGGTGCGCCTGCAGCGCCTCGATGTTGATGCGCATCGCGGCCAGCGGCGTGCGCAGCTCGTGCGCCGCGTCGGCGATGAAGCTGCGCTCGCGCGCCAGGCTCGCCGCCACGCGCGCGAGCAGTGTGTTCACCGCGTCGGCCACCGGCCGCAGCTCGCGGTAGGCGCTGCCGAAGCGCAACGGCGCCAGGTCGCCGGGGCTGCGCGTCTCGATCTCCTGCGAGAAGCGCCGCCAGGGCCGCAACGCCAGCCGCACCGACCACCAGGCCGGCAGCACCAGGAACGGCAGGCTGATCAGCAGCGGCAGGATCAGGATGCCGCGTTCGCCCAGCGCGAACAGGATCGACACCGCATGGCCGGAACGGATCAGCGTGACCCGCGCCTGCGACTGCGCCGACTGCTGCGTGTAGGTGCGCCACGGCAGGCCGTCGATGACCAGCTTCTCGAGCCGGCGTTGCTGCGTCGCCGGCACCACGCCGGGCGAGCCGGGCGAGGCATAGAGCAGCCGGTTGCCGAGCCAGACGTTCATCGACATGCGCAGCGCCAGGTCGTCCTGTTCATGGTTCTCGCGGCGCTGGAACACGTCGAGCTTGCGCAGCACCTCCTGCAGCTGCTCGGGCCGGTCGGCCAGGTTGTCGACCAGCGCGAGGATCATGTCGGCCCGCGGGCCCATGTGGCCGGGCTCGAAGATCTCGTCGTAGCGCGCGGTGTCCCAGACGAAATAGGCCATCGCCGCCGACCACAGCAGCAGCACCGTCAGCATCTGGGCCAGCACCAGGCGGCCGACCAGCGAGCCGCGCAGCCGCCGCCACAGCGCGGCGGGCGTCATGCACCGCCCCTGGCCGGTGCGGCGCGGTCGATCACGTAGCCGACGCCGCGCACCGTGCGGATGTAGCCCGGCCCGATCTTGCGGCGCAGGTTGGACATGTGCACGTCGAGCACGTTGCTCTCGTTGTCGAGCCCGCCGGGCAGCACCTGCTCTTCGAGCACGCGCCGCGTCAGCACGCGGTCGGCGCGCTTCATCAGCAGGCACAGCAGCTCGAACTCGCTGCGCGACAGCTCGACCGCCCGCTCGTCGACCGTCACGCGCATCGTCGCCTCGTGCAGCGCGAGCTGGCGGATCTCGATCGTGTCGTTGACCAGGCCGAAGCTGCGCCGCGCCAGCGCCCGCACGCGCGACAGCAGCTCGGCCAGCGCGAACGGCTTCACCAGGTAGTCGTCGGCACCGCTGTCGAGGCCGGCCAGGCGGTCTTCGAGCGCATCGCGCGCCGTCAGGATCAGCACCGGCATCGGCAGGCGATCGCGGCGCAGGCGCGCCAGCAGCGCCAGGCCATCGCCGTCGGGCAGGCCCAGGTCGAGCAGCACCAGGTCGCAGGCCTGGGTGTCGATCGCGTGCAGCGCGTCGCCCAGCCGGCGCACCCAGGTGACCTGCAGGCCCTGGTCTTCGAGCGCGATGCGCACGCCGTTGCCCAGTTCGAGGTCGTCTTCGATCAGCAGGATCTTCATGGCATGGCTCATGGACACCGATTGGAGACGCCGAACCTGAAGGTTCGGTGAAGCCGCGCCGGGGTCGCGGCGCGCGCCTTCATCGAACCTTCATCAACGGTTCAGGTTCGCTTCAGGCGGGGTTCCGACACTGCCGTCCATCCCAACGTTTTTCCCCTGACCCCGAAGCAACCGAGCGAGACTTCCGATGTTCACCGATTCCAACGCCTTCCGAAAGACCTGCATGACGCTGCGCCAACGCCTCTTCCACCCGATGATTCCGACCCTGCTGACCGGCGCGCTGGCGCTGCTGGGCGCCTCGCTCGCGCTGGCGGAAGAACCCGCCGCGCCGGCCGACGACAGCTGGCAGTTCACCGCCGGCCTCGGCGTCGGCAGCATTCCCAAGTACCCCGGCAGCGCCGAGCACAAGCTGCGCGCCTTCCCGGTGCTGGCCGCCAACCACGGCCGCTACTTCATCGGCGGCGTGCCCGGCGCCGGCGTACCGGCCGGCATCGGCGCGTTCATCATCACCGACCCGCACTGGCGCGTCGGCCTGGGCATCGGCGGCGACCTCGAGAAGCCGCGCAAGGAATCCGATGCCGACCGCCTGCGCGGCCTGGGCGACATCGACGGCACCGTGCTCGGCGCGGTGTTCGCGAGCTACTCCGACGGCTGGTTCACCGCCCGCGGCAACGTGGTCGGCGACATCGGCGGCAAGCACCAGGGCGGGCGGCTGTCGTTCGACCTCGAGGGCAAGTACGCCCCGGCGCCGGGCCTGGTGCTGTCGGCCGGCCCGGGCGTGACCTGGGCCAGCCGCAGCGCGATGCAGACCTACTTCGGCATCGACGAGCAGCAGGCGGCGCGGTCGGGCCGCGCGGTGTACACGCCGCGCTCGGGCATCGAATCGGTGGGCTTCACCGTCGGGGCCGACTACCAGATCGACAAGCAGTGGGGCATCGGCACCCGCCTGTCGACGCGCCGCCTGCAACGCGACGCGGCCGACAGCCCGATCACCGAGAAGAAGTCGCAGAACAGCGCGGTGGTGTTCACCGCCTACCGGTTCTGACCGACGGTGGCGAAACGCCGTTGCAACCGATGCCCGAGACAGTCTCCCGAGGCTTGCACTACGACTTCGCCTCGTCGGCCTGCCGCTTGCGGCCGAACATGCTCGTGCGGAACGCCTGGACAACCGCTGCAGTCGGTATCGCGGTGAGCGCTGCCACGACCCAAGGCTGGCCGATCGTGCCCATCCAGATGGCGCCGACCACACACACCAGGCAGACCAGGACGCCGCAGGTTTGTCCCATCATGTCGCTGCGAAAGATCGCGCGTGCGGTGTAAGCGTTGGTCAGGCTCTGCGAATGCTGGGCCGCGATGTTGGCATCCATCGCTGCCCGCTCCATAGCCCGGCGGTGCTGCTGCTCTTCTTCGGCCCACAGAATGAGCCTTGCTCCCGTGCCGGGAATGAGCTGATCGAACTGCTTGAGGATGTCGGGGTGGGGGATCTGCCCGGTGTACTGGCTTTGCTGGATGACGACCTGCTGCTCAGTCCGGACTACGCCCTGCCCGATCGCCTTGCTTGCCGCCTGGGCCAGCGGTGTCTGGCGAGGCTTGCTGCCCCTGCTCATGCCGCTGCACCGCGCGCTGCATCGACTCCCCGATGCTCACCCAATCCGACGCCAGCGCCGCCGCAATCTCCCGACCCGCTGCGGGTGCCTCCACCATCTGGACGCCGGACAGTACCGGCGCATTGTTGTGCACGAACAGGGTGATGGGTGCTGCCAGTCCACGCATGAACCCCCGTGAGAACGCATCTCCGGGATCCGCCGCGAAGTCGATGAGGAAGCCCATGGCTTGGGTGCTCCGATGTCTGGTTGCGAAGAAATTGTCTCATGCACCTGTGTGACCAGCCCACGCGCCCGGTTCCCTCTTCCGGCCCGCAAATCATTCCAGTCGATGATTCGAGGTCGTGCATTTACATCCGCGCGCCCCCGTTTCAGCTTCAGTACCATTTAAGTACCACTGACCGTCCTTCGTGGTTCCAGACTTCATGTCGGGAGATGTCTCGCCCGACAACAACGAAGGAAAAACTCCATGAAGATCAACAGGACGGCGTGGGTGGCCGCCGCGATGCTGGCGGGCTTGCCGGTGGCGTCGCAGGCGGCGTCGGTGTGCTTCTACGAGCACGCCAATTACGCGGGCGAGAGCTGGTGCGCCGAAGCCGGAACGGCCGCCACGCCGGCTGGCTGGAACGACCGGGTGTCGTCGGTGCGCGTGCCGGCCGGATGGTCGGTGACGCTGTACGAGCACATCGCGCAAGGCGGCGCCACGCTCGCGCTGACGGCCGACGAGCCGAACCTGGTCAACCGCGCCTTCAACGACCGCCTGTCGTCGTACCGCATCGTCGCACCGACGGTGCCCACCGCCGCGGCGCCGGTGTGCCTGTACGAGCATGTGAACTACGCCGGCGCCTCGCTGTGCCTGGCCGAAGGCAGCGCCTCGCTGCCGGCGGCCTGGAACGACTTCGCATCGTCGGCACGCGTGCTCGCCGGCTACCGGGTCGAGCTGTTCGAGCATGCCGGCTCGCAAGGCCGGCGCCTGGTGCTGGCCGCTGACGAGACCAACTTCGTGCCGCGCGATTTCAACGATGTCGCCAGCGCCTACCTGGTGGCCAAGGGCGCATCGGGCTGCGAGCCGAACTGCACGATCCAGGCGGATGTCACCGCCGTCAGCGTGACGAACGCCGCCGGCCAGGCCCCCGCCAAGGGCGACGCGCTGAAGGTGTCGCTCACCGTGCGCAACCTGAGCGCGAATGCCGGCACCGTGAAGCTGACGCCGACCCTGACCAGCACGCGCTTCAGCGACTTCAGCGCGGTGCCGCTGGGCACGATCGACGTCGAACTGGCGGCCGGCGAAACGCGCACGGCGTCATTCAACGCCGGGCCGTTCATCGACGACACCGCACGCGCGAAGCACTATGCCGTCGGGCGCGGCAGCTACCGCATCGACGGCGTGCGCCTGCAGAGCGGCAGCACCGCCGCGGTGGACACTACGTTCAGCGGCGCGGCCTTCAGCGTGGCGCCCAGCAGCCACGTGCTGGTGAGCACCGTCTACGACCAGAGCTACTTCACGCGCCTGAACTACACGCGCTCGCCGGAGGCCTTCCTCGGCGAGGTCTTCACGCGGCCCGGCGAGGTCTTCACGCCGAGCACGGCCGGCGGCAACACCGGCAGCTACCAGTCCTTCCCGGGCGGCTTCGACCAGATGATGGGCGTGACGCAGCACTTCCGCGCGATCCCGGGCCTGACGCTGGACACCAGCAAAGGCCTGTGCGAGCAGGCCGCGGCCTACGGCGGCAAGGTGCTGGGCCTCGCGCGCGACTGGACCACCGGCGGCTCGGTGCGCACCAACGTCGACAACCACGGCTTCGACTACCTGATCGCGATGTCGCCGCAGATGGTCGGCGGCGTGGCCTGCGGCTGGCTGGGCGTGCAGGTCAGCGGGGAGTTCTCGTTCGACATGTCGATGAACCGCACGCAGATCCTCGCGGTGCACGAGTCCGGCCACCTGTTCGGCGCGCCGCACTGCGATCCGCTGCAGGGCTACGTGATGTGCGCCGGCGAGTTGCACGACCACTACCGGCAGAACGGCATGTACGTGTGGCATCGCGTGTCGCGCGACGCGATGAAAGGCACGCTGTTCGATTGACGCGACGCGCGGCCCTCAAGTGGCGCGCCATTCGGTCGACAACCCGAACAGCCCTCCACCCTCGGCATGACCATGCGTTCACTGCGTTTGACCCTGACGCTCCTCATCGGCTCGGGCATTGCCGCGGCCAGCGTGCTGATGGCGGTATCGCTGTGGGGCGCCGGCACGGCGGCCGGTGCGGCCCAGCGCACCTTCGTCGCGAAAGACGTCACCGCCGACATCCTGCCGCCGCCGATGTACCTGATCGAGCTGCGGCTGGTGCTGTCGCAGGCGGTCGAAGGCAGCATCGCGCCCGAGAAGGCGCAGGCCGAAGCGGCACGCCTCGAGAAGGAATACCAGGAGCGCGTCACCTACTGGCGCGCCCACCCGCCGTATGGCCTCGAGGCGCAGTTGCTGGGCCCGCAGCACGAGGCCGCGGAGCGCTTCATCGCGGCCTCGCGCGCGGTGCTGAAGGCCATCTCCACCGGCGACGCCGCCGCGGCGCAGGCCGCCCTGAAGTCGGCCGACGCGCTGTACCTGCAGCACCGGGCCGGGGTCGACGCCACGGTCAAGGCGTCGACCGCCTTTGCCGACGCGGCCTCGGCCACCTTCGACGCCACGCTCACCCGCGTGGCCTGGTCGCAATGGAGCGTCTTCGTCGCGGCCGCGGCGCTGCTGCTCGGCTTCGGCCGCTACGCGTGGAAGTCGGTCTGGGGCCAGGTCGGCGGCGAACCGGCCGACGTGGCGGCGGTGGCCAATGCGGTGGCCGCCGGCGACCTGCGCCAGCGCGTGCCGCGGGTGGCCGGGGACACCGACAGCATCATGGCCGCGATGGCGGCGATGTGCGAACGGCTGACGCAGGTGGTGGCCACCGTGCGGGCCAGCAGCGATTCGATCGCGACCGGCTCGCAGCAGATCGCGCGCGGCAACGCCGACCTGAGCCAGCGCACCGAGCTGCAGGCCGGCAACCTGCAGCAGACCGCCGCGTCGATGGAGCAACTGACCGGCGCGCTGAAGGCCGGCGCCGATGCGGCCCGCGGCGCGGCGCTGCTCGCCGCCGAGGCCGGCGCGGCCGCCAGCCAGGGCGGTGCGGCCGTGCAGCAGGTGGTGCACACGATGGACAGCATCGCCGAAGGCTCGCAGAAGATCGGCCAGATCGTCTCGGTGATCGATGGAATCGCGTTCCAGACCAACATCCTCGCGCTGAATGCCGCGGTGGAAGCCGCGCGCGCCGGCGAACAGGGCCGCGGCTTCGCGGTGGTGGCCAGCGAGGTGCGCGCGCTGGCGCAGCGCAGCGCCGAGGCCGCGCGGGAGATCAAGGCGTTGATCGGCACCAGCGTCGAGCGCGTGCAGGCGGGTGCCGAACTGGTGAACAGCGCCGGCCGCCACATGGGCGGCATGGTCGAGCAGGTGCAGCGCGTGGCCGGCCTGATCGCCGAGATGGGCCAGGCCAGCCAGCAGCAGACGGCAGGCGTCGACCAGCTGAACGCGACGGTGGCCGGGCTGGACGAAGCCACGCAGCGCAATGCCGCGCTGGTCGAGCAGTCGGCCGCCGCCGCCGACAGCCTGCATGTGCAGGCGCACCAGCTGGTGGCGGCGGTCGGCATCTTCCGGCTCGCGTGAGCCGTCACAAAGCCACTACATCTTTGCCCGCGCGTCGCAGGTAAGCTCGCCCTCCCCGCCCCCACCGGGCGGACAGGGAGCCTCGATGGAACCAACTGCACGCAGCGGCGGCGACCGCGCGGCCGGGACCGGCAACACCGCTTGCGATCCCGCGCCCGACCAACCCATGACCCTCGACCGCGAACGCTGGCAGCGCCTGAAGGAGCTGCTGGCCGACACGCTCGAACGCCCCCCGCGCGAGCGCAGGCGCTTCATCGCGCAGGCCTGCCCCGACGATGCCGCGCTGCGCGCCGAGCTCGAATCGCTGGTCGCCACGGCCGAAGGCACCGGCCCGCTCGACCAGTCGCCCGCGGCCGGGCTGCTCGATGCGCTGTCGGCCGAAGCCGCCGCGGCGCCGCACGACGCCAGCGGCCAGCGCCTGGGCGACTACCGCCTGATCGCGTTGATCGCCCGCGGCGGCATGGGCGAGGTCTACCGCGCCGAGCGCGCCGACGGCCAGTACGAGCAGCAGGTCGCGGTGAAGATCGTGCGCGAAGGCGCCGACACCCGCTTCCTGCTCGACCGCTTCCATGCCGAACGGCGCATCCTCGCGACGCTCGACCACCCGAACCTTGCGAAGCTGCTCGACGCCGGCGTGTCGCCCGAAGGCGCGCACTACGTCGTGATGGACCTGGTCGACGGCGGCCTGCCGATCGATGCTTACTGCACCGAGCACGCGCTGCCGCTGGTCGACCGGCTGCGCCTGTTCCGCAGCCTCTGCCAGGTGGTCGACTATGCGCACCGCCAGGGCGTGGTGCACCGCGACCTGAAGCCCGGCAACATCCTGGTCGGGCGCGACGGCGTCGTGAAGCTGGTCGACTTCGGCATCGCGAAGCGCCTGGATCCCGCCAGCGACCGCACCGCCACCGCGATGCGCGCGCTGACGCCGCTGTACGCCAGCCCCGAGCAGGTGCGCGGCGAGCCGGTCACAGCGGCCAGCGACATCTACTCGCTGGGCGTCGTGCTGTACCGCCTGCTGACGCAGGCAAGCCCCTATGGCCAGGCGACCGACGACAACTACGCGCTGACGCGCGCGATCTGCGACACCGAGCCGCCGCCGCCGAGCCGGGCGCTCGACGACGCGCCACGCATCCGGCGGCGCGAGCTCGAAGGCGACCTCGATGCGGTGGTGCTGATGGCGCTGCGCAAGGATCCGCTGCACCGCTATGCGTCGGCCGAGGCGATGGCCGACGACGTGTTCCGCCACCTCGAAGGCCTGCCGGTGCAGGCGCGCCGCGGCGCCTGGAGCTACCGCGCCGGCCGCTTCGTGCTGCGCCACCGCGCGGCGGTCGGTGCGGTGATGCTGGCCAACCTGGCGCTGGTCGCCGGCATCGCGTTCGCCGGCTACCAGGCCTACGAGGCGCACCGCCAGCGCGAGCGTGCCGAGCGGCACTTCGCGAACGTGCGCAAGCTGGCGAGCTCGATGATGATCCCGATGCACGACGCGATCCGGGTGCTGCCCGGCTCGACGGCGGCGCGCAAGCTGCTGGTCGAGAACGGCCTCGCCTACCTCGAAGGCATCGCGCCCGAGGCGCAGAACGAGCCGGCGCTGCAGATCGAGCTGGCCAACGGCTACCGCAACATCGGCGACATCCAGGGCCGGCCGGGCGTGGCCAGCCTCGGCGATCCGCAAGGCGCGCTCATGAGCTACGGCCGCGCGATCGCGCTGCTGGAGCCGGTGCTGGCCGGGCGGCGGCCGCACGATGCGGTCTACCGCGACGCCCAGCAGGAAGCGGCAGTCGGGCACCAGCGCGAAGGCGCGGTGCTCGGCTTCATCGGCAAGTTCGCCGAGGCCGAGCGCACGCTGCGCGCCGGCATCGCGCTGGCCGACGACCTGGCGGCGGCCGACCGGTCGAACCGCGTGCGCCAGCTGCTGCGCGCCACGTCGTACGGGCAGCTGAGCCAGGTGCAGATGTTCTCGGGCGACATCGACACCTACCTGAAGACCTCGGACCAGGCCGCCGCGCAGCTGGAGGCGCTGGTCGCGCAGGACCCGGACGACACCGACGCCGGCCTCAACCTGGCCTCCAACTACTCGACGCGCGGCGAACAGCTGATCCAGCGCGACACCACCGTCGAGAGCGCGCAGCTCGCGCTGGCCGCCTTCCGCAAGAGCCTCGGGGTGCTGGAGCGGCTGGCGGCGAAGAGTCCGCAGAACTCCTCGCTCGCGCGGCACGTCGCGACCGACCTGGAGAACATCGCGTGGTGCCTGCGCCGCACCGGCCAGCCGCGCGAGGCGGTGGCGCAGGCGCGGCGCGCGCTCGACATGATGCGCGGGCTGAGCGCGAAGGACCCCGGCAACACGCAGTTCCAGGCCGACGTGGCGAGCATGCAGACCTCGCTCGGCGAGGCGCTGCTGGCCGACCGCGATGCGCGCGGCGGTGTCGAGACTCTCACGGCCGCGGTGGCGTCGTTCGCCGCGTTGCCGGCCGGCCTGCGCGAGGACAACTACGTGCACCACCACCAGGGCCTCGCGCACCACCTGCTCGGCGTGGCGCTGCAGGCGCGGCAGCAGCCGGGCGATGCCGGCGCGGCCTGCGCCCAGCAGCGGCTCGCGCTGCCGATCCTGGAGGAAATGGACAAGCAGGGCATCCCGCCCGGCGTCACCGGGCCGGGGCCGGTGCGCGAGGCGTTGAAGGCGTGCGGGTAGCGGGCGCGGCCGTCAATCCACCCGCATGAAGTGCTGCCGCACCAGCTGCCGGTCGCCCATCTCGAAGTGCCACCATTCGTTGTCGATGCCGTTGAAGCCGGCCGCGGTCAACGCGCCGCGCAGCAGCCGGCGGTTGTCGAGTTGCGCCGGCGTCAGCGCGCCGCTCGCGAGGTGCGCCGCTTCGAGCACCGGATGCGACAGCGCCGTCATCTCGTCGAAGCCGCTGCCCATGTCGAGCTCGCGGCCCTGCGCGTCGAGCACGGTCGCGTCGAGCGCCATGCCGAACGAATGGATCGAGCCGCGCGCCGGGTCGGCGACGTACTGGCGCAGGTCGGTGCCATCCAGGTGATCCCACAGCTGGATCTGCACCCGGTGCGGACGCAGCGCATCGAGCACCAGCAAGCGGTGCCCGGGTGCCGCTGCGGCCAGCGCTGCAACGGCCTGCACGAGCCCGTCGGCGGCCAGCCGATGCAGCAACCCGCAATCGAGCGCGCCATACAGGTCGCGCCCGACGAAATTGCGCACGCTCGCGTAGCGCAGGTCCACCGCGACGCCCGCGATCGTCGACAGCCGGCGGAAATCGGGATGGGTGGCGATGGCTTCGCAACGCATGGCTACTTCGGCTTCGGACCGCGGTCGACGATGCGCGGCACCAGCGTCAGCACCACCAGCGCGAGCACGGTGCTCAGCAAGGCCGTCGACTCGCGGCCGAGCCCGCAGGCCACGCCGATGGCCGCGGTCATGAAGACGCCGGCCGCGGTCGTCAGGCCCAGCACCTGTTCTTCCGAGCGCAGCTTCAGGATCGCCCCGGCCCCCAGGAACCCGACACCCGCGACCACGCCCTGGATCACGCGGCTCAGGTCGGCCACCTGCATGCCGCCCTGCTGCGGCACCAGCACGAACAGCGCCGCACCCATCGCCACCAGCATGTGCGTGCGAACGCCAGCGGCCTTGCCCTGGCTCTGGCGTTCGTAGCCGAGCACGCCCCCGAGCAGTGCCGCCAGCGTCAGGCGCAGCAGCACGCGCGTGATCTGCTCCGGGTCCCCGAGGTCTGAAAACTCCGCGCGCAATGCCCGCATCACCTGATCCATCGGCACTCCTTGTTCCCGTCGACGGATGCTAATGCGCGCATGCCGACGACGCCCGGGTAACGAGCCGAAACCAACGTAGGAGCGCACCTACGCCGAATCGCGCCGATCCGCCTTGTTGGCACCGAGGCCGACTCCTACAGTCGTCTCAGGCTCGCGTCGCTGCGAGTTCAAGGGGGAGAACCATGAAGAAGTCGCTGCGCCTGCTGGCGTCGCTCGCGCTCGGATGCGGCATCGCCGCCGCCGTGCCCGCTCAAGCCACCGAATACACGCTGTTCGACCTCGGCTCGCTGACACCCGGCCAGCAGATGTGGGCCACCGGCATCAACGACCTCGGCCAGGTCGTCGGCTATTCGTATGGCGACGGCCGCAACGGCGATTCGTCCAGCAACCTGTACAACGCCTTCGTGACCGGCGCGAACGGCACCGGCCTCACCGGCCTGGGCACGCTCGGCGGCAGCTGGAGCCGCGCGTTCGGGATCAACAATGCCGGGCAGGTGGTCGGCGATTCGCAGACGGCGTCGGGCGGCTTCCGCGCGTTCATCGGCACGGCCGGCGGCCCGCTCAACGATATCGGCACGCTCGCCGGCAGCACCAGCAGCAGCGCCACCGCGATCAACGCCAGCGGCCAGGTCGTCGGTGTCGCGATCGACCCGATGGGCGGCGACCCGCGCGGCTTCGTTTCCGGCGCGAACGGCAGCAACCTGCAAGCGCTCGGCACCCTGAACGGCCAGCCCCTGTATGGCCACGACATCAACGACAGCGGCCAGGTCGCCGGCGGCGTGACCTACTCCTACCTCAACAGCAGCTTCGTGACCGGCCCGAATGCCACCTCGCCCAGCGGCGTCTTCGCCGACACCAGCCGCGTCAACGCGATCAACAACCACGGGCAGGTGGCCGGCACCTACGGATCGGACTTCACCTACACGGACGCCTTCGTCGGCACGCCCGGGGGGACCGAAACCCACCTCGACTTCCACGGCGTGGCGAACTACGAGTTCGGCCAGCTCGGCGGCTCCGGCCAGTACGGTCCGATCTCGCAGAGCCAGGCGCTCGCGTTGAACGACAGCGGCCAGGTGGCCGGCACCTTCAACAACGGCCGCATCGCGGACTACTTCGCGTTCATCACTGCCGCCAACGGCCAGGGCGTCGTCAACCTCGACAGCCTGTTCACGCTCGGCGACGGCGACCACTTCGTCTACGCGACCGGCGTCAACAACGCCGGGCAGTTCATCGCGAACACCGCGCAGGGCCACGCCTACCTGATCTCGCCGATCCCCGAGCCAGTCACGCTCGCGCTGTGGACCGGCGGGCTGCTGCTGGTCGGCTGGCGCGGCCGTCACGCCACCGCAACCCGGGAAACCGCATGAAGACTCCGAGCTTCCTCGCTTCGCTCGCGCTCGCCGCCGCACTCGCCTGCACCGCGGCGGCCCAGGCGCAGACCACGCAGTACCAGCTGTTCGACATCGGCCAGCTGAACACCGGCGACCTGATGTACGCGACCGGCATCAACAACAGCGGCCAGGTCAGCGGCTATGCGTACACCAACGGCTTCAACGGCTGGTCGTCGGTCGGCGACTATCGCGCCTTCAGCACCGGCGCCGACGGCAGCGGCGTGACCGCCCTCGGCACGCTCGGCGGCAGCTGGAGCAAGGCGTACGGCATCAACGACGCGGGCCAGGTGGTCGGCACGGCCCAGACGGCCGGCGGCAGCTTCCACGCGTTCCTGCGCGGCAGCACCGGTCCGATGCAGGACCTGGGCACGCTGGGCGCCGTCAACAGCGTCGCGGTGGCCGTCAATGCCAGCGGCCAGGTGATCGGCCGCACCGGCGGTGGCCCGTTCTCCAGCGACCCGGATTCGCTCGACCCGCAGCAAGGCTTCATCACCGATGCGAACGGCCAGTCGATGCGCTCGCTCGGCAGCCTGAACGGCCAGCCGCTGTTCGGCAACGGCCTCAACGATGCCGGCCGCGTGGTCGGCCACATCGGCTACAGCGAGCTGAACCAGGCCGGCACCTTCGTGACCGGCGCGAACGGCAGCGCCCCGGTGGCGCTGCCCGCCGGCGTGCACTACCAGGAGAGCTCGATCAACAACGCCGGCCAGATCGCCGGCACCTACATCGGGCCCCAGGACCAGATCGGCCGCAACGCCTACATCGGCAACGACTCCGGCACCGTGAAGCCACTCGATTTCTCGAATGTCGCGAACTACGCGCAGGGCAACCTCGGCGGCTCGGGCCAGTACGGCCCGGCATCGTTCAGCGACACCGCCGGCATCAACGAGTTCGGCCAGGTGGCGGGGACGATCCACAACCTGCGCTTCGGTCGCGACTTCGCGTTCATCACCGGCGCCAACGGCCAGGGCGTGATCGACGTCAACAGCCTGTTCACGCTGGCCGACGGCGACTGGTTCCGCAACGTGACCGGCATCAACGACCAGGGGCAGTTCGTCGTCAACAGCGGCTACGGGCACGTCTACCTGATTTCGCCCGTTCCGGAGCCGGCGACGCTCGCGCTGTGGGGCGTGGGCCTGCTGCTGGTCGGCGGCGCGGCGCGGCGCCGCTTCAATGGAGCAGCGGCGTCAGCAGGCCGACCCACTGCCACAGCGCAAAACCTGCGAGCAGCAGCGCCGATGCCCTGTTGATCGCACGCCGCCACGCCGGCCGGAAGCTGTGCCGCAGCCGGCCCACCGCGACAGACAGCACCAGCCACCACAGCGCCGAGCCGACGAACACGCCCGCCACCATCACCAGCGGCGAGCCGCCGGCCACCTGTGCGCTCATCGCGCCGAAGATCGCGATGAAGGACACGATCGTCATCGGGTTCGACAGCGTCAGCGCGAAGGTGGTGGCGAAGCAGGTCCAGGCCGAAGGCACCGGCGCCGGCACCGCGCGCGCGTCGTCGCCGGCCGACTGGCGCCAGCCCGACCACGCGAGCCGCAGCAGCACCAGCCCGCCGAACACCGCGAGCCAGGTCTTCGCGCCGACCAGCCACGCGATCAGCGCGGTGGCGCCGAACGCACCGACCGCGCCGTAGACCGTGTCGGCGACCGCGGCGCCCATGCCGGTCGCGAGGCCGGCGCGCCAGCCGGCATCGAGCGTGCGCTGGATCGTCAGCAGCCCGATCGGGCCGACCGGGGCCGCGATCGACAGGCCGATCAATCCGGACTGGAAGAAGAGAGGCCAGGACATCGAAGCAGTCATGGCCGCATTGTCGCGGGGCTAGATCACTGGATCCAGCGTGCTGAGCCTGGGTTCGCTTCGCGTCGGACGCCAACCCTGCGGATCGTCGTGCCGCAGCAGGTGCGCCGGCACCGGCCGGCCGAGCAGGAAGCCCTGGATCTCGTCACAGCCGTGCGCCCGCAGCCGCGCCAGCTGCGACGCCGTCTCGGCCCCCTCGGCGTTGACCTTCATGCCCAGCGCATGCGACAGCGAGACGATCGAGCCGACGATCAGGTCGACCTTCGGGTCGCGCTCCATGTTCTGCGTGAACGCGCGGTCGATCTTGACCTTGTGGAACGGGAAGCGCCACAGGTAGGCCAGGCTCGAATAGCCGGTGCCGAAGTCGTCCATCACGATGCGCGCGCCGAGCGCCTGCAGGGTCTGCAGCGTCTGCAGCACCTGCTCGGTGTTGCGCATCAGCAGCGATTCGGTGATCTCCAGCAGCAGCCGCTGCGGCGCGAGCCCCGAGCGCGTCAGGCAGTCCGACACCACGCCGACCAGGTCGCCCTGGAATTGCGCGGCCGACAGGTTCACCGACACGTCCAGGTGCGACGGCCAGCGCACCGCCTCTTCGCAGGCGCGCAGCAGCACCCAGCGGCCGAGCGGCTCGATCAGCCCGGCCTGTTCGGCCAGCGGGATGAACTCGGCCGGCGAGATCGCGCCGCGGTCCGGGTGCGACCAGCGCGCGAGCGCCTCGTAGCCGCTCAGGCGCAGCGCCTCGGCCTCGAACAGCGGCTGGAAGTGCAGCGTCAGCTGGTCGTCCGCGATCGCATGGCGCAGATCGTGCACCAGCGCGCGGCGCAGCTGCAGGTCGGCGTCCATCGCGGCGTCGTAGAAGCTGAACTGGCCGCGGCCGTCGGCCTTCGCGCGGTACAGCGCCAGGTCGGCCTTGTGCAGCAGTTCGTCGGGCGTCGAGCCGTCGGTGCCGTAGATCGCCGCGCCGACGCTCGCGCCGCCTTCGACGCGCCGCTCGCCGATGTCGTGCGGCGCGGCCAGAACGTCGACCACGCGCTGCGCGAACGACGACACGTCGTCCGAGCCGCGCACGCCGCTCTGCAGGATCGCGAACTCGTCGCCGCCGAGGCGCGCCACCAGGTCGAACTGCCGCACCACCTCGCGCAGCCGCGTCGCCACGCTGCCCAGGCAGGCATCGCCGGCCGCCTGGCCGTGCGTGTCGTTGATCAGCTTGAAATGGTCGAGGTCGAGGCACAGCACCGCGAACTTCGGGCCGCCGGCGCGCGAGCGCGCCTCGGCGTCGCCCAGCGCGGCGTTGAAGCTCGCACGGTTCATCAGCCCGGTCAGCGGGTCGTGTTCGGCCAGGTAGCGCACCTTGTCTTCGGCCTGGCGCTCGCGGCGCGTGCGCACGATCCACTGCCGCAGGCTCAGCCCGAGCAGCAGCGCGAGCGCCGCCACCACCGCGATCGCCACCCGCAGGAAGGCCGACGCGATGCGCGCCGCCCGATCGGCCTGGTCGACATACACCTCGACCACGCCGCCGATGTTGCCGTTGCCGCCCTGCACCGGGATGTAGGCCTCGCTGTAGACGCCGGGCCGGTCGGCGCGCTGCGACCGGCGCAGGTAGACGATGCTGCGCCCGCCGAGCACCAGGTCGCGCACCTCGGGGCTGCGGGCCAGCGTGTCGAGCGGCGCAGCGGCGCGGGCGCGCGCCAACTCCTCGGCGCCGAGCCCGAGCTGCTCGGACACCAGCAGCTCGCGGCCGTGCGGGTCGTAGAGCTTGAACCGGAACACCTCGCCGAGGTGGCGCAGGCGGCTCAGTTGCTCGATGGCGGCCGGCGTCAACGGGCCGCCGGCGAAGATGTCGTCGAGCTCGGGCACCGTGTCGCGCACGTAGCTGGCCCATTGCCGCGCGCTGTGCTCGGCATCGGCATGCAGCTGCGCGCGCGACGCCGTCTTCATCGCCCAGGCCACCATCGCGCACGCCAGCGCGCCGGCCAGCAGCCAGCCGAGCAGTGCACGCCAGGTGGGATTGAGCGAGGTCATTCGAATTCGGGACTCCGGCCGCCGTTCGAGCCCGGTCCAACTGCCGGGCGACGGCTTTCCATCGCGAGATATCGGCAGCGTCGGTGCCGACCTGAGGTGCTGTAGGCAAACGCCCCACCCCCATTGCGTGAGGTATGCACGACCCGATGCACCCCGCCGGTGCAGCCGTGGACGATGGCACGCCCGGCCGGCTCAAGAAGCCACGGTGCGGGCCGAGATTGACGGCGTGCCCACCCTGCCCACTCTGCCCAGCAGCCTGCAATCCGTGCCGTTCCCCGCCGCCGGCAGCCACCTGCCGCCGACCGCGCCGGAAGACGTCCCCGCGCGCGCGCTGCGCCGCCGCGGCGAGCGCATGCGCATGCTGCGCATGGTGGTCGCGAGCTATGCGATCGATGCGGTGCTGCTGTTCCTGCTGCATGCCGCCGGCGCGGTCGGCCTGCTGGCACCGTTCGTCTACCTGGTCGGCGGCGCGCTCGCCGGCGGGGCCTTCTTCCTGATGCTGCACCGCGGCTGGAGCGAACGCTTCGCCGACCCCTACCTGACCGGGCCGCAGATGCTGACGGCGTCGGGCCTGCAGCTGGTGCTGGTGGTGCTGGCCCCGGAGGTCGGCGTGCTGTCGATCACCATCATCTTCATCGTGTTCGCGTTCAGCGCTCTGCGGCTCACGCCGCGCCAGCTGATGCCGTTGTGGGTCGCGATCTCGCTCGGGCTCGCGCTGTCGATCGGGCTGGCCGGCAGCGCGCCGGCACTGCCTTGTGCGACGCCGTGGCAGGCGGCGCTGTCGGCCATGTGGTTGTCGATGGCGATCGGGCGCTGCGCGGTGGTCGGCTTGTATGGCGCCTCAGTGCGGCAATTGCTGGGCACGCGCAACCGCGAGCTCGCGCAGGCGCAGAACCAGCTGCAGGCACTGGCGACGCGCGACGAGCTGACCGGCGCGCTGAACCGCCGCGCGATCCTCGGCGCACTGGACGACGCGCTGCGGGTCGGCGCGCGGCCGTCGGTCGCGCTGATGGACCTCGATCACTTCAAGCAGGTCAACGACGGCCACGGGCACCTGGTGGGCGACACCGCGCTGCGGCGCTTCGTGCTCGGGGCGGTGCGCTCGCTGCGGGCGGACGACCGCATCGGCCGCTACGGCGGCGAGGAGTTCCTGCTGCTGCTGGCGACCAGCGAGCCGGCCACGGCACTGGGGATCGCCGAGCGGGTGCGCCGCGCGGTGGCGGGCGAGCGCTGGGGGGAAGTGTCCGCGGGGTTGCACCTCACCGTCAGCATCGGGCTGGCGACGGCGCGCGACGGCGAGAACGCCGAGCAGGTGCTGCAGCGCGCCGACGACGCGCTCTACCGCGCCAAGGCCGAAGGCCGCGATCGCGTGGTCGCGGGATAGCACCAGGCTTGAAACCGCGGGGATCCGCTCCCAGATGGGCTCTCTGGAGGATCTCCCCGTGGGTGCGAACGACGGCTTTCTGCTCGATGCCTATTCACAGACCGTGTCCGACGTCGTCGAGCGCGCCGGGCCGAGCGTCGCGTCGGTCAAGCTGGTCGGCAGCAGCAGCAACCGCGATGCCGCGGTCGGCGGCGGTTCCGGCTTCCTGTTCACGCCCGACGGCTACCTGCTGACCAACTCGCACGTGACGCGCGCCGGCGCGGCCACGCTGCCGTCGCCGCAGGTCACGCGCCAGCGGGTGTCGCTGAGCGACGGCCGCGAGTTCGACGCGCGCTGGGTCGGCGACGATCCCGACACCGACCTCGCGCTGCTGCACATCGACGGCATGTCGCCCGGCGGGCTCACGCCGCTGCCGCTCGGCCGCTCGGCGCTGCTGCGGCGCGGCGAGATCGCGATCGCGATCGGCAACCCGCTCGGCTTCGAGCACACCGTGACGGCCGGCATCGTCAGCGCGCTCGGCCGCAGCATGCGCGCCGGCACCGGGCGGCTGATCCCCGACGTGATCCAGACCGACGCCGCGCTGAACCCCGGCAACTCCGGCGGCCCGCTGCTGAACTCGCGCGGCGAGGTGATCGGCGTCAACACCGCGATCATCCGCGGCGCGCAGTCGATCAGCTTCGCGGTCGCGATCGACATCGCCGAATGGGTGATCCCGCAACTGCTGCAGCACGGCCGGGTGCAGCGCGGCTACCTCGGCGTCGGCGGCAGCACGACGGCGCTCGACCGCCGCATCGTCGTCGGCCTCGGGCTCGCGCAGTCGCACGGCGTGCGGGTGTCGGCGGTCGAGCCCGGCAGCCCGGCCGCGCGCGCCGGGCTGCGCGAAGGCGACCTGCTGATCGGCATCGACGGCCTCGCGGTCGAGTCGGTCGACCGGCTGCACCAGGCGCTCGATGCGAGCCGCATCAACCGCGACTGCGTGCTGAAGCTGCTGCGCGGCAACGCCACCGGCCAGCCGACCTACCTGACGGTGCGGCCGCTGCCGCAGGCCTCGCGCTGAGGATCGATCAGGCGTCGCGAAAGGCGAGCGCCACGAAGCCGGGCTGCTCGACGAGCACCTCCCCGATGTTGCCCAGCGACTGATCGTCATTGGTTTCCAGTCGGGCGAACTCGCGTACCGTGCTCTCGAGGATGGTCCAGTCCGGCTTTGCCGCGACCGAAAGCCCGGGCCGTGTTTTTGCCACGACGATGCGGTATTGACGGTTTGTCATGTCACTTGCCTTCGGAAAGATTGCGCTTCTGTTGCGCCCGCAGCCCGTCGAAGCAAGCCTCGTAGGCCGCTTTCGAATCGGCGGCATCGAAGCAGGCGTTCCACGACCCAGTCGACGCCTTGAGCGCGTCTGCCTTCGCCTTGTCGACCTTGCCGCTCGTGCTCACCCGTGCCCAGAACTTGTCGAACAGGGACGATGACACCTTGTCGGTCGCCGCCTGGGCCGCATTGATCGCGTCCAGATTGCGCGCCTTCTGCAGATCGACCTTCGACTTGCTCAGGTCCGCCTTCGACTTTCTCAGTTCGAGCGCCGTGTTGATGTAGTCGCTGCAGCTCTTCTCGATCGCGCTCGTGTTTGCCGCAACACCACCGCCCAGCACCTTCACGCACATCAGCAGGAACTCGTCCTGCTCGAAGCTGCTGGACACGATGTCGCCGACGACGGCCGCCACCGCAGCCACGTCGCCAGCCCGAGCCTGGTCCAGTCCGCCTGCGGCAACGGGCGTCATCAGCGAGGCTTGGCCCGACACCGGAATACCCCCGGAAGCGGCCACGTCGGACACCTTCGCGTAATGGGTCGCAGCCTCGGCACGCGCCGACCTGGCCTTCGCGAACTCGCTGGACGCGGCTTCGCACTTCGGGCGCTTGGCCTTCAGCTCTGCCGACAGCGCCGCGGCCTCGGTCTCCCCTTTCGCCACCTCGGCGGCAATCTTGTCGCAGTCCTTGGCGGTGCCGTTCAGTTCGTCCAGTGCCGTCTGGCGCGTGCTCTCGGCTGTCTTCTTCGCCAACAGGTCCTTGTGGAGATCGTCCAGGCGGATCGCCGCTTCGGCGCCCGAGGCCCCCGCCGCGGCAGACGCCTGCGCGCCCAGCACGACAGGCTTGGCCGTCACCGCGCCGGTCAATTGCTCGATCGCGAGGATCGAGACCATCAAGCGCTGGTCGCGTATCGCCTGCAACGGCAGTTCCAGGTCGCTGATGCCACCGTTGAGGTGCCGCTCGCAGGTGCGGAACATCAGTTCGCGCAGCATGTTGATCGTCTGGGTCCGCGGGATCGACGAACCCTGCTCGGCAGAACTGAAGGCAGCGTTGAGCGCCACCTCGATGGCCTTCGGGTCGGCCGTGCGGCCAAAGCTGCCTCCCGCGGACAGGGATTGCGCCATGACCGAGAAGACATCCGGGCTCGGCTCGGCGCAGAAGCGCGTCGTCTGCGTGGTTGTGGTGGTCGCCGCCGCTCCCGTCGAGACACCCGTGCCGGGTGTCGTGGTAGCCTTCTGACTCTGCGACTGCAGGATGGCGCGCTGTTTCGCATCGATCAGCGTCACGCTGGCGCCGTTGGCCGCCACGTCCTGATGCCGGAAGACCGCATTGTGGTTGGCGCTGCAGCTCGCAAGCAGCGATGAAGCCAGCGCCAGTGCGGCAAGCCGCCACTCGAAGGTCCATCCACCGTCCTGCTTCATATCCGTCCTCCCCGATCGTGATGGCGCAGCCTGAGGGAGCCGGCCACGGCAGTCATCCTCAACTCAGACGACGGCGCACGCGGCCGGGCGATCTATGCTCGACCCGCTCCTTCAACATCGACGCTTGAACGCGCCGGGAGAACCGCGATGGCCACACGAGAGATCCTGATCGACGGCGTGCTGCTGAGCGTCGAGGTCGACGCCGCCGATGCGCCGCCCCCCACCGGCCTGGTCGAGCGCGGCGGCCTCGCCGAGCGCGGCGCGGTGGCCGACAAGGTGCGCGACATCGGCCAGGAGATGCGCAGCCTGCTGTCCGCGGTGACGCGGCCGGTGCGCGAGGCGCTGGAGGCCACGCAGCCCGACAGCTGGAGCGTCGAGCTGAACCTCGGCTTCAAGGGCGAGGCCGGCATCCCCTGCCTCACCAAGGGCGAGGCCAACGGCTCGATCAAGGTCAGCGCGAGCTGGAAGAAGCCCGCCGCGGCGTGAGCTTCTTCGCCAGGCAGCCGGCCGGCGCGCCGAGCAGCCGGCAGCGCTCGCCGGGGTCGAGGTCACGGCTGGCCTGGGCCTGCGCCTCCTCCATCACGCGCCGGCCGTCGGTCGGCACGATGCGGCCGTTGCGGTCGACCATGTAGCCGCCCTGCGGCGTCAGCTGCGTCGCGGAAAAGCCCTGCAGGTCGGTCTCGAGCACCGGCTCGGTCGATGGCAACCGGTAGAGGCGCAGCCGCTGCTGGTCCGGCAGGCGCACGGCCATCACGTTGCCGCTGCGGCTGAAGGCCGGCTGCGCCGGCCAGCCCTTCAGCACGATCGGCGGCGCCGCCGGGTCGTCGAGCAGGCGCAGCTCCAGTCCGTCGCCGGACGCGCTCTGGCCGAACGCATGGCGCCCGCTCGGGTCGACGTCCATCTCGGCGCGCAGCCCGCCGAGCAGCGCACCGCCGTGCAGGTCGAGCAGGTCCCAGCCGGACAGGGTGCGCAGCGCGACGAGGCCTGTCGCCTCGTTGACGACCAGCCGGCCGCGCGCCGACGCGCCGAGCTCCATCGACGGCGACGGCGCATCGCTGCGCAGGTCCCACAGCTCGGTGTGCCGCGCGTCCCACAGCTGCAGCACCCGGCCGCCGCCGCGCAGCGCGAGGTTCATGCCGTCCGGCGCCGGCCGTTCGATGCGGCGCAACACCCGCGCCACGCCCTGCTCGATCGCCTGCACCTCGATCCGCACCCGTCCCGGCAGCGCGGTCTTGGTCGCGAACAGCCGGGCGTGACCAAGCACCAGCGCATCGGCGCGCGGGTTGAGGCGGCTCATGCGGCTGTCCCGGGCGGCGCCCTCGGGCTCGGGCATGCGGAACACCGGCTGCCCGGCCGCGGTGTACAGCAGCCATTCGTTGCCGTCGCGCACCAGGTGCAGGTCGTCGGCACGGGCGATCACGCCATCGTGCCGGTGCCGCGACAGCTGCCGGCCGCTCGCGAGGTCGAAGCCGCTCAGGCACTGCCGCTCGGCGTTCTCGCAGTGGCCCGACAGCACCAGCTGCGACTCGTCCGGCGACACGCCGATCTCCGCCGGCGAGTCGAACAGATCGGGGGTGTCCAGGTGCTGCAGCAGCTGGCCGTCGCGCAGCCGGCGCAGTTCGAGCCCATCGCCCGCCGGACCGCGCATCGCGACCAGCATGCGCGTCTCGTCGCGGCTGACCCACCAGGGCGCCACGCGGTCGCCCAGCGGGCGCAGCCGCGGCCGCAGGTCGTAGATGCGCACCGCGTCGTCGGCCGCCTTGATCGCCAGCCGGTTGCCCTGCTCGCTCAGGCTCACCAGCGATTCGTAGGAATCGCGCACCGGCATGTCGAACGCCCCCTGCAGGCGCCACAGCCCGTTCGACACCAGGTCCGACACCTGCACCTCGCCGGCGCCGCGCAGCAGCTTGACGACGCGCCGGCCGTCGCGGTTGATGACGATGTCGTCGACGCCGCCCGATTCGCTGCGGTCGATGTGCTGGTACGGCACCCGCCGTTCACCCTGCAGGCGCTGCAGGTCGAGCAGGCACAGCTGCGGAATGACCGACACGCCCAGCGTGCCGCCGCCTTGCGCGAAGGCATAGCCGAGGTCCTTGCAGGGCTGCGCGTCGACGCTCGAGGCCAGCGTCCCGTGGACGTCGTAGCTGAACAGGCGCACGCCGAAGCCGGGCCAGCCCGGCCGTTGTGCCGCGACGATCTCCTGCCCGCCGTTGCGGAACACCGCGCCCATCAGCCCGCCGACCAGCCCGGTGTCGACGTTCTCGGGGCGCCGGCTGAACAACAGCCGGCCGTCGTCGACCGACCACACCCGCAGTTCGTTCGCATCGGCGGCGATGCCGGCCAGCAGCCGGCCGTCGGGGCTGAAGTCCAGATGACCGACGTCGCCGCTGCCGTCGAGCGCGCGCGGCGCCGCCGCGGCGGCGACCGTCGACGGCGCCGGCCACAGCACCACGCCGGCGTCGGTGGCGGCCACCACCTGTCCGTCCGGGCCATAGGCGACCTGGTGCACCGCGCCCGGCGTCGCCGGCCAGGCCAGGCGGCGCTGCGGCCGCAAGGCCGGCAGGCCGAGTTCCCATTCGCCGATGCCTTCGGCACCGGCTACCAGCAGGCGCTGGCCGTCGGGCGCCAGCGCCAGCGCGTCGACCGGTCCGAGCTGCTCCCGGGTCAGCCGCTGCGAGGCCCAGCGGTACTGCGTCGCCTCGATCACGGCCGGCGCCACCGCGTTCTGCCGCAGCGGGTCGTGCTCGACGACGTCGTTGGCGAGCGCCAGGCTCTGCTCGGCGTTCGCCGCGGCGACGCTGCCGGCGCGCGAGGCCAGCATCGACAGCCAGGTGTCGTCGCGCTGGCGCTCCGCCTTCGCCGTCGCCGCGTTCGCCGCGGCGGTCTGCCGCTGCGCCGTCGCGGCCTGTTGCCGCGCCTCGTTGCTGACCTGCGCGGCCTCTTCGCCGGTCTTCAGCGCGGCCTCGCTGATCTTGCGGGCCTCGACCTGCGCGGCGTTGGCATTGGCATAGGCCACCTGGGCGTCCGCCTTCGCCCGGCCGAGCAGCGCGACGGCCTCTTCCTTCGCCTTGTCCTTCTCGCGTTCCGCCTGCTTCTGCGCGGCCGACGTGGCGATCCAGCCCAGGATCGCCAGCACGAACAGCCCGAGCGCCGAGAAGCCGGCGATCGTGGCCCAGCGCAACCGCTTCGCGATGCGCCGGTTTGCGTGCAGCTGGTCGGCCGCGGCCTGCGCCTCGATGCGGGCGCGCGCCTCCGCCAGGTCGGCGCGCTCGCTCTCGACGGCGATGCGCCTGGCCTCCTCGTCGGCCCGCGCGTACTGCAGCGCCAGCTCGGCCGCGTCGCTCGCGTCGAGGAACTCGCGCTCCAGCGGCGTGATCGCGCCGCGGTCGAATTCCGCATTGGCCTGCTCGAGCGCCAGCCCGCCGAGCAGGAAGGCCTTGTCGAAATCGCCCTCGCGCCATTTCTCGGCCTGCTTGCGCAGGAAGGCCCGGCGCTCGCGCTCCACGCGCTGCTCGGCGAACAGGTGGTCCAGCAGGTCCCAGTTGCGCAGCAGCGATTCGTGCGCGACCTCGGCCACGTCGTCCCGCGGGTCGCCCGACGCGGCCGGCGTCAGCCGCACCAGCCGCGCCCGCACGAACTTGTCGAGCACCGCCTCGACGTTGGTCGGGTCGGCCACGCCATGCAGCACGCGCCGCGTCGCGCGGCTGCGGAACACGCTGGCCGCCTCGCCGGGGCGCGACAGCGCGAGGAACACCTTCTGCGCCGCCAGCTGCTGCTCGCGCGACAACTGGTTCTCGTACACCCGCCGGGCCGCCTCGGCCATCGCCTGGCGCGGGCTGCCGACCTCGCGGTAGGCGTCGCGCGTGACCAGGTTGCCCTTGCGCCGCGCCCACAGCGAGGTCAGGCTGAACTGCAGCAGCGGCAGGCTCGCGTCCTCGCCGACCACGCTCTTGATCAGCTCGTCGACCAGCCCGGCCTGGAACTTCAGGCCGACCTGCTGGGCCGGGCGCTCGATCGCCTCGCGCAACCGCGCGGCCTCCATCGAATACACCGAGAACTCGGCCTCGCCGTAGCGCCGGTTCAGGTCGGGGTATTCGCGCGCCAGCTGCGGCTCGACATCCTTGCGCATCGTCGCGACGACGCGGTGCGCCGGGCCGGGCGCATCGACCACCGCGCACAGCGCCGCGACGAACGCGAGGTGCGCGGCCGAGGTCTGCTCGGTGCGCAGCGTCAGCGCCTCTTCGAACTGGTCGACGACCAGCAGCGCCGGTTGCGCCAGCGGCGACAGCAGCGCGACCGCATGGCCGGGGTCGCGCAGCAGCCGCGCGGCATGGTCGGCGATCGTTGCGTCGTCCGGCTCGACAGAGCCACCCGCCGCCAGCACCAGCGCGTGGGCCAACGCGTGGGCCAACTGCAGCAGCGGCGTCACGCCCGGCGTCAAAGGCGGCGGGTAGACCCAGTCGGCGCTGCCGTCCAACGCCCCGCTGCGCAAGGCGGGCAGCAGCCCGGCCAGCACCAGCGACGATTTGCCGCTGCCCGACGCGCCGGTGACGATCAGCAGCCGCTGCCGCCGCAAGCGCTCCAGCAGCGCGGCGATCTGGTCGTCGCGGCCGAAGAAATGCTTCGCATCGGATTCGCCGAACGCGGCCAGCCCGAGGTAGGGGCAGGCCTCGTCCGCCAGCTGCGGCAGCAGCGCCGGGTCGTGCGGCACGAGCAGCGGCCGCGTGACGTCCAGGCCGTGGCTGTAGCAACGGCCGGCCCAGTAGTCCAGCATCGCCTGGCAGGCGCGCCGCTCCCGGGTCTCGTCGAGGTAGGCGCCGCCGGCCGAGCCGCGCTGCAGGAACGCGGCGACGTCGGGGAACATGTCCAGCAGGTGCTGCCGCTCGCGCTCGGCATGCCCGTCGTCCCGGGCGTCGCCGACCTCGGCCATCACGTCGGCCTCGATCTCCACCTGGTCCAGCCGCAGCATCAAGGCCTCGTGGACCTCCTGGAACTCGGCGATCGTCTGGAACGGCAGTCGCTCCGGCGGGTTCATGCGCGCCGCCCGCCGGACACCCGGTCCTTCATGTCGCCGCACAGGTTCTTCAGGTCGGTGTCGATGGTGTAGAAGCCGTAGTCGAAGTCGTCGCAGAACTCGCCGAACGCGGTGCAGGTCGACAGCGCATCGTTGGCCGCGACGCCGATGCCCAGCAGCTCCGCATGGCGGCCCAGGTCGGCGCAGCCTGCCGAGGTCCAGTCGGGCAGCATGCGCGCGATCGAACCCGACAGCATCCGCCACTGCCGGCGGATCTCGTGGAAGCGCTGCGCCTCGGCCGCCTTGCGGATCACCGCGAGCCGGTTGTCGAGGCCCTGGCACAGCGTGTGCACCGTGGCGCCCTTGCGCAGCCTGGCCCCAAGCGCGCGGATCTCCTCGACGGCGCCGGCGTCGAAATCGGCGCCCATGCCGCCGAGGAAGTCCAGCAGCAGCTCCAGGTCCAGGTGCTTGGCGAGCGAGGCCATCGTCGTGTCGACCAGCGCCGGCTGCACCGTCAGCAGCGTGTCGAACGCGGCCAGCGCATCGTCGAGCCGCTCGACCGAGCGCTCGGCCAGCGCCTGCTCCAGCGTGCCGAGCGCGGCGGCGAATTCGGCGATCAGCGGCTGCATCAGCTGCGCATCGCAACGCTCCTGCTGCGCGACGCGCCGCACGTCGAACAGGCACTTCTTCATGTCGCGGCAGTGCGCCGAGAACTGCGCGACCGAGCTGCCGGCCGGAAACTCGTCGCGCCGCAGCTGGATCATGTTGAAGTCGCCGCGCGCCGAGTGCAGTGCGTCGTGCACCACCTTGTGGTCGTGCAGCTCGGCGATCTCCGACAGCACGATGGCGACCTCGCTGCTGGCGCCGGACTTCGCGGCGGCGGGCGGCGCGGCCGCCGGCGTGGCAGCCGGCACCGCGAGCGCGGCCCGCAGCCCCAGTTCATGCCCTTCGGCGATGCGCATGTAGAGCACCGGCGTCGCGAAATCGCGGCCGGTGGGCAGGTTCAGGTTCAGGATCGCGCCGCGCGCCTCGGCCATCGCCTCGTCGATGGTGCCGACGCGCGACAACGCGAGGTACAGCATCTTCGAGAACGCGACCGCGCTCGCGTCGTACACCGAGTACTGCATGCCGATCACCGCCGGGATGCCGGCCCGCACCAGCGACGGCGCGACGCCGGCCCACTTGTTGCGCCCGTCGGTGCGTGCCGACTGGCAGGCCGCGAGCACCGCGAGCCGGATGCCCTTCGACGCCAGCGAGCGGGCCAGCGCGTCGACCTCCCACGGGTCGCTGGCGCCGTCCTCGCGCTGCAGGATCAGGTGGGCCGACGGTGCACCGCCATGGGCCGGCGCCATGAACTCGCCGTGGCCGCTGAAGTGGAAGATCTCGGTGCCGTCGAGCAGCACGCGCTGCAGCGCCTCGCGGGTGGCCGGCTGGCAGACCCTCATCTCCAGTCCGGCGACGCCGGCGATCGCGTCGCGCAGGTTCTGCAGCTCCTGGTCGACCTGCAGCGGCTGGCCCGGCGTGCGGCGGTCGGCGGGCTCGCACGGCACCGCCAGCAGCCGCCAGCCGGCGCCCCGGCCCTGCACCGGCACCGCGAGCTGCGAGCAGACCTCGTAGCGCACCACCGAGACGCGGCTGTCGCCGACCAGGAAGCCGCGCAGCCCGAGCGCGTCGCCGCTGTCGTCGAGCCCGCGCTCGACGTACGCGAACTCCCAGGGCACCGCATCGAGCTCGATCGCGCTGCACTTGATGCGCAGGCGCAGGCCCTGCGTCGCGCCCAGCCGGGCCAGCGAGCTGGTGAAGAACTCGCGCGCCTTCGGCGGCAGCAGCAGGTCGCCGATGCGCCGGCCGAGCGCGACCAGCTCGCCGCGCTGGCCGCCCAGCCGGCGCGCGTCGAGCGCCGCGAGCTGCTGCGCCAGGTCCGGCGGCACGCGGACCTCTTCTTCCTTCTCCTGCTCGCCGACCGGCGACGCCATCACCTGCACGCAAAAGCGCTCCTCGCCCGCGGAGCGGACGTGGTCGGACAGTCGGATGTCGAGGTTCAGGTACTCGTCGATCATCGGGCGCCTCAAGGGAAACAGGCCGAGTGGACGCCACCCGATGGCGCTGCGCATCCTCATTCGAACGGACGCGGCAGCGCGGTCCCCCTGTTTCGGGGGCCTGCCCACGCCCCCCTAGTTCGAGCTGTCGGACTCCCGCCCGCCTTTGCGTTTTCACAGTCAAGAGATGCCGTGCCGCGACGTCTCGCCCGTGAATCCAACGAGGAGTGCCTGCCGTGAGTGTTGCCACCATCCCCGCGCCGTTCCTGGCCTTCGACAGCTTCAGACCGGCTGCCGAATCCGAGGCCGCCGAGCCCTCCGCCGGCTACGGCATCTCCGGGCGCGCCGCGACGCGCTCGCCCTTCGTCTCGGTGTACGAGGCCGGCGACGACGAGACCGCCTACGACGACCCGATGCGCGAAGCGTATGCCGGGCTGATCGACGAACTGCACGACGAGGAGTTCGACGAGACGCTGTTCGAACTCGAATGCCATGCCCGCGCGATGCACGACCGGCAGCTCGCGGCCGGCCTGCCGCGCTTCCAGGCCGACCGCGCGGTGATGCAGCACTTCTCGCCACTGGTGCGCGAATGCGAGGCGATGGTCGACGCGATGGCGCAGCAGTTCGGCCCGCGCGAAAGCGGCGGGCTGGTCGAAGGCGAGATCGACGCCTTCGTCGACCGCTATGCGCCGACCGGGCATGAGGTGCAGCAGGACCCGCAGTTCGAGCAGTTCTTCGGCAAGCTGCTCGGCAAGATCGGCGGCGTCGTGAAGAAGGTTGCCGGCACGGCACTGCAGGGCATCAAGAAACTCGCGCTCGGGCCGCTGCTGTCGCGGCTGAAGGCGCTGGTCAAGCCGCTGCTGCAGCGCGTGCTGCAGAAGGCCATCGGCCACCTGCCGGCACCGGTGCAGCCGGCCGCGCTGGCCCTTGCCCGCAAGCTCGGCTTCGCAGCGCCGGAACCCGCGCCGGCACCGGCGCCCGCCACCGACGCGGCCGGCACCGATGCCGCCATCGCGGCGGCCGGCGTGCAGGACGTGGCCGGCGCCGACGCGCCGCTGCCGCAGCAGGAGTTCGACCAGCAGGTCGCGAACGCGGTGCTCGCGCAGGACGAGACGCAGCTCGACATGGAGGTCGCCGAATCGGTGGCGCTCGGCCAGGGCGAGGCGCCGCCGGTGTTCGCCGAGCTCGACGACGCCCGCGAGCGGCTGGTGCAGGAGCTGCAGGACCTGCGGCCCGGCGAGAGCCCGCAGCCGATGCTGGAGAACTTCATCCCGGTCGCCGCGGCGGCGCTGAAGGTGGGCCTGCGGCTGATCGGCCGGCCGCGGGTGGTCAACTTCCTGGCGTCGCTGCTGGCCAGGCTGATCGCCAACCTGATCGGCCCGCAGCAGGCGACGGTGCTGTCGCGCGCGATCGTCGACTCCGGCCTGAAGCTGCTGAACCTGGAGACGACCGAAGGGATCACGCAAGAACAGGAGGCCGGCCTCGCCGCGTCGGCCGTCGCCGCGACGCTCGAGGACGCGGTGGGCCGCATCGCCGCGCTGCCCGACCACGTGCTCGACCAGCCGGAGCTGCTCGAAGGCTATGCGATGGAGGCCTTCGAGCAGGCGGCCGCGGCCAACCTGCCGGCGGTGCTGCCGCCCGGCACCTACCGCCAGCGGCCCGAGTTGCTCGAAGCCGGCATCGATGCCGGCTGGGTGATGCTGCCGCTGCGCGGGCGCAAGCGCTACAAGCGCTGCACGCGGGTGTTCGACGTGCGCATCACGCCGCACATGGCGGCCGAGGTCGCGAGCTTCGAAGGCGCGCCGCTGGCGGACTTCCTGCACGAGCAGCTCGGCCTGCCCGAGGGCGAATCGACCGATGCCCAGGTGCACCTCTATGAAACCCTGCCCGGCACCGAGCTGGCCGACATCGCGCGCAACGAGTTCGAGCAGGGCGACGGCTCGGGCGCGCTCGGCAGCCAGGAGCTGCACCCGCTGACGCCGCAGGCCGCGGCGACGCTGCTCGGCGCACCGGGCCTCGGGCGCCCGTTCGACGGCAACGGGCAGCGCCCGGCGATGGGCCAGCGCTTCTACCGGATCGATGCCGGCGGGCGGCGGCCGCACCTGCACGGCCACCGTCACGGGCACCGCCACGGCCACGCCCATGCACGCCGCGCGATGCACCTGACCCTGCGCTTCGACTGCACCCAGGACCAGATCCGCGCCTGCATCTTCCTCAGCGAGGCGAAGGCGCAGAAGCTCGCGATGCGGCTGCGCCAGTCGACCAACGCCGGCGTGCTGAGCGCCGGCTTCGGGCGGGCGCTGCAAGGCCGGCTGCAGCACATCCTGTCCGGCCCGCCGGGCCGCCGCCTGCGGGTGGTGGATGCCGGCACCTCGCCGACCGCGAACGTCAGCCTGCAGAACCTGCCGCAGGCCCAGGCCAGGCGCTACGCCGGTGCGCTGCAGAACTGGCTGGTGCAGGGCTTCGCGGGCTTCATCCAGGCGCAGTCGGCAGCCTTCATCGCGGCCACCGAGAACGCGGCCGACGGCGTCACGCTGCGCTTCGCGCTCGCCCACCCGCCGGCGTTGAAGGCGGTGTGCGACGCGATGGGCGGGCGCGGCGCCGCGCCCGCCGCACTGGCGCTCGACCCGCCGCCGGCGGTGACGGTCACCGTGGCACCGGGGCACCGCTGTGGCTGACCTGCAGGCCGCCGCCGCGCTGCAGACGCAGCGCCAGATCGCCCACTGGGTGCTGGCCGCGTCGCGCCTGGCGCTGGACGACCTGGCCGGCGAGGCGGCCTGGGGCCGGCTGGAGCAGTACCTCGGGCTCGCGCTGCGCCGCCACCTGCAGGCCAAGGTCGATGCACTGGCCGCCGATGCGCAGGTGCTGCTGGCCCACGCCCAGGCGGCGCGCAGCCCGGCCGCGCAGGCGCAGGTGCGGCGCCTGCTGCTGGCCTTCCGCCGGCAGTACCTGCGCACCGAGACCACGCTGGATTTCTTCGCTGACGCGATCAACACCCGCACCAACCCGCAGGTGGCCGCGATGCTGCGCGCCTGCGACAGCCTGGCCTACCGCAGCATGTCGCAGGTGCTCGACGAACTGGGCCACCCGACGCCGGTGGTGCTGACCTACCTCGACTGCGGCGCCGGTGCGGCGATCATGAAAGCCGGCCTGCGGCTGTGGGACGGCGGCGCGGTGTGCCCGGTCGCGACCATCAAGATCACCCGCCACAACCTGCTGCGGCCGACCGCGCTGGTCCACGAGGCGGGCCACCAGGTGGCGCACATCACCGGCTGGAACGACGAGCTGCGCACGCTGCTGCAGCACGGTTTGGTGCAAGCCGGGTCGCACGGCGAGCTGGCCGACGTGTGGGCCAGCTGGGCCAGCGAGATCGCCGCCGATGCGTTCGCGTTCGGCCACACCGGCTTCGCGAGCGTGGCCGCGCTGCACGACGTGCTGTCCGGCGAGCCCAGCCTGGTGTTCCGCTTCTCGCCCGGCGACCCGCACCCGGTCAGCTACCTGCGGGTGCAGCTCGGTGCGGCGCTGTGCCGCCACTGCTACGGCCCCGGTCCGTGGGACGACCTGGAGCTTGCGTGGACCGGGCTGCATTCGCTGGAGCGCGTGGACGCCGCCACGCGCGCGCTGATCACCGATTCGCAGCCGCTGCTGCCCGAGCTCGCGCGGCTGCTGGTCGAGACGCCGATGCGCTGCTTCCGCGGCCGCTCGCTGCGCGAGCTGCTGCACCCGCAGCGCGTCAGCCCGGCGGCGCTCGACGAACTGCAGGCGACGCTCGGCCCGGCGCTGTTCACGTCGGCTCACTGGCTGTGGTCCGAGCCGCTGCGCACGCTCGGGCTGACCGGCCTGCAGCTGGCGCGCTGCGGCGGCCAGCCGCAGGAGGCGAAACGCATCCTCGAACAGCAGCAGCAATCGATGTTGCGGATGGGCGGCGCGTTGCAGCCCGCCTGAGCCGATCCCTTCCATCCCCTTCCCCACCACCACGCACCCACAGGAGCCGTTCCATGGCCAAAGCACCACCCCTTCCAGCCCGCGGCGCGCGCCGCACCGTCATCGCCGCGAGCATCGCCCCCGATCTGCAGGCCGATGTGCAGACCGAGCAGTGGGGCGGGCACCACCCGCCGCCCTCGCCCACGCCGTCTCCGCCGTTCCCTCCGCCCCCGCCCCCGGCACCCGCCCCTGCGCCGTCCACCGACGCGATCACCCAGCTGCTGCTGGACGTGCTGACCAAGGCCAACGCGCAGATCCCGACCGGCACCGGTCTGAGCGGCCCGGCGCTGGACGCGGCCAAGCGCTTCCAGAAGCTCTCGGCCCAGTTGTCCACGCTGGCCGATCCCGCCGGCCTGCGCGCGCTACGCGACGTCGAGTGAGCCACCGCCCCTGATCCCACGGAGACCTTGTCATGTTCAGACACTTCGCCACCCTCGTCTCGCCCGACACCTTGTTCCGGGCGCACCCCGCCGAGCTCGCCTGGCTGCTCGAAGAAGCCTGGCGCCAGCGCTTCGACGACCAGAACAAGGCGCTCGGCGACCCCGACCGGCGCAGCCCGCTCTCGGCGTCGCCGCCGCCCAGCTTCGACGGCGCCCCGCTGTCGCTGGAGTTCAGCAACATCCTGCGCATCAACAGCGACAACGACGGCGGCCCGCGCAAGTTCCGCTGGGACCACCTGATCTACGCCTACATGATCGAGAACACCCGCCTGTACGAGGTGTTCAGGCGCGTCGTGCACGAGTTCGTGCATGGCGAGAAGCTCGGCGTGCCCGATGCCGACTCGCAGTCCTGGCTGCGCAACACCGAAGAGCTGTTCTTCAAGGACGGCGCGCCGTTCTTCGCGACTTCGCTGCTCAGCCACGTCCGCGGCGACCTGCGCGCCAACCGCCGCAACCCGTACCAGCGCCTGTTCGGCATGGAGCTGAACCACGGCATGGACGACGGCAAGCCGCAGCCCTATGTGCGCGCCGAGTCGGGCAACGCCGAGTTCGTGCCGACCTTCGAGGAGTTCCTGCGCGAGGTCTGGGTCGGCATGACCTACGTCGGCGCAACCTCCAGCAGCAACCCGACCGACCCGGCCAAGATCCTCACGCTGATCAGCAAGCTGAAGAACATGCTGTTGTCGCGCCGGCAGGACGGCAACCTGTCGCGCGAAGAGTTCTCGGCGGTCACCGCGATGTCGTGGTTCCACCTGACGCTGGAGTACAAGAACGACGGCAAGAGTGCGCCCATCATCCAGGCGCTGCGCGCCCAGACCGACGGCACCGAGCAGCGCTTGTTCAAGGTGGCCGAGCGTGTCGGGCTGCCGGCGCATGGCTTGTCGAAGCACTACTTCGACATGGCCGATTCGATCTCGCGGATCCTGACCCAGATCGAGAGCAACGAGTACGACACCCCCGACAAGGTGCGCGCGCTGTTCACGCCCGAACAGACGCTGCTGGCCAGCCCCGAAGCGGCGATGCGGACCATCATCACGCACTGGACCGCCATCACCGGGCGCGATGTCAAGGCCCGCAAGGTCGCGCCCAACTGAGCGGCGGAGGAGGATGCCATGAAGCCGGATTCCCCTTTCCTGTCGGCCTACCCGACACAGGCGCAAGAGACCGCCTCCGAGCTGCCGATGCGCGGCGGCGCCGGGCCGGGTGCGTTGCTGTTCGAGAGCCCGTACGTGCGGCTCGCGCTGGTCGGCCACGAGGCCGCCTTCGACGCCGACGCTCAGCAGGAGTGCGAGGCGTGTGGGTGCCATGAGCTCGAATCGACCGATGAGCCGGCCAGCGAACTGGACAACGAGTTCGAGGTCGACGACACGCCGGTGGTGAACGCCCCGCTGTCGGCCGGCGACCGCGCGTGGGTGCTCGACCTGCAGCATTCGGCGCTGGAGCGCCTGCCGGACCCGGCGCTGCAGCGCAAGTACCTGAAGGAGGTCGACTGGAAGGACGTGGAGTTCCCCGACAACGTGCCGCCCGGCGGCTCGGCCACCGCGGCCGTGAAGGCGCACTGGGCCTTGTCGGAGCGGCTGTTCGTCGACATGGCCCGCGTGACGCCGGAGCGCCGGGTGAACCTGGGCGACACGAAGATCGCGTTCCGCGCGCACCGCCCGGTGGCCGTGCCGGGCCAGGCAGGCCACCAGCTGTACGCCGAAGCCGCGGAGGCCTTCCTGCGCATGCGCGAAGCAGCGCTGCAGGAAGGCGTGCAGCTCGACATCGCGTCGTCGTGGCGCTCGCCGGCGCACCAGGCCGCGCTGAGCGCGGGGCAGCCGAACGCGAAGGCGGTGGCGAGCAAGAACTCCGCGCACATGTATGGCCTCGCGATCGACCTGCAGATGTCGGTGCGCGGCCTCGACCTGACCGGCAAGAGCCAGACCCGCACCGCCGAGAAGATGGCCAAGCTGGTGCGCATGTACCGCTCGCCGGTCTACAAGTGGATGATGCTGCGTGCCAAGGGCTTCGGCTGGTACCCGTACCGGCGCGAGCCGTGGCACTGGGAATACAACCCGCCGGGGCTGAAGGCGCGCTTCGAGGGCGGCTCGCCGGCTGCGCCGGCGCTGCCGTCCGGCACCTCGACCACCACGCTGTCGGGCGGCGGGCAGACGCCCGCCTGGGTCCGCTTCGCGCAGCGGGTGCTGAACGCGACCGAAGGCGAACACCTGTCCGACGACGGCAACGCCGGCCCGATGACGCGTGCCGCGCTGGCGCGCTTTCGCGACAAGCACCGGCTCGGCAGCAGTTCGGGGCCCGGCAGCACGACCGACATCGCGCTGACGCAGCGGGCGCTCGAACGGCTGGCGCAGGCATCGATGTTCCCGTCGTACGGCACCCGCGACGCGACGCTCGACCAGGCGTTGGCGGCGTTCCGCGCCGAGCACCACCTCGGTTTCGGCGCGGTGCTCGACCCGAGCATCCGCAGCGCGCTGGCGGATGCGCTGCCGTCGGCGCCGGCTGCCGCATCGGCGTCCTCGGCCGCGCCCTCGGTCAGTGCCACGCCGGTGCCGCACCTCGGCGGCCAGGTCTGGCTGCTGAAGTCGGCCGCCTCCCCGGAACCGGTCGCGATCTTCGTGCCGAAGGCCGCCCTCGGGCAGGCCAGCGTCGACGTGCTGTTCCACGTGCACGGCCTGCTCACCGGCGCCTCGCTGCCGCCGAAGCCGCCGGCCGGCTTCATCACCGCGGCACCGTTCCGCCTCGGCGCGCTCGTCGATGCAGCGGGCCTGCCGATGGTGGTCGTCGTGCCGGCGATGAACTGGAACGCGCCGGGCGGCGTGACCGCCGGCGGCCAGAAGCACCCGCGCTGGAGCGCGCTGGCGCGGCCCGAGCGCCTGAACGCATTGCTCGCCGACGTGCTGGCCGACGTGGCGCGCGTGCAGGGCCTGGGCCAGGCGCCGTCGCTGCAACGGCTGGTGGTCTCCGGGCATTCGCGCGCCTACGACTTCCTCGAGCCGCTGCGCGCGCTGCACACCGATCCGCAGACCGGCCAGGGCGCACTCGCGCAACTGGCGCAGGTGTGGGCCTTCGACTCCACCTACGCCGGCGATCCGGCGGACTGGAAACGCTGGCTCGCCGACCGGCCCGGGCTGCAGGCGCACTTCTTCTACATCGCCGGCTCGCCGACCCACGGCCGCGGCGATGCGTTCTACGCCGCTCGATCCGGCAACCTGCATGTGACCAAGGTGTCGAAGGCGCAGCACCACCAGGTGCCGGGGCTGCAGCTGCCGGCGCTTTTGAAGGGCCTGGCGAACGGCGGCGAGCAGGAGTTCGAGGAGGGACTGCCGCTGGAGGGCGAGGACCCCGATGCGCTGGAGGAGATCGACCACCAGGACGAATACGGCGACGACGAGATGGACGAGTTCGCCGATGAACTGGCGGACGAGCTCGAAGCGGCGCAGGACGACGAGGAGCCGACCCACGAAGATCCCGAAGGCGAAGACATCGACCACGAGGAACCCGACGACGAAGGCGCCGACGACGAGGCCGAGTCCTTCGAGGACGACGAGGAAGAAGCCGCCGAGGCCGAATACGAGGATGCGTTCGAGGCCGGGCCCGAGACGGAGACGCCCGACGCGCTCGACCAGGCCCTGGGCGACAAGGCCCCGCTACCGGTGCCCGCCGAACGACCGGTGCCGTTCGCGCCGCTGCCGCCGCAGGGCAGCCACTGGCCGCTGCGCACCGCGCACCCGCAGGCGCGGGTGGTCTCGTACAAGTTTCGCGAGCCCGACGGCATCGAAGGCCGCGCCGGCCGCATGTTCCTCGCCGAGCGCAAGGGCCAGCGCCACGGCGTCGTCACGCGCCGGCGGCATGCCGGCGTCGACCTGTTCGCGAAGGTCGGCGACGTGGTGTTGGCCTGCGAGAGCGGCACCATCGTGTCGTTCGCGTTCTTCTACAAGGCGGCGTCGGGCCAGTCGACGTACCGTCTGCTGATCGAGCACGAGGCCTCGGGCCTGGTCGCCAACTACGGCGAGCTGACAAAAGACTCGCTGAAGCGCCACGGCCTGACGGTCGGCAGCCGTGTGAGCGCAGGCCAGCCGATCGGCGTCGTCAGCGACACCGCGATGCTGCACTTCGAGACCTATGTGAAGGGCACGAAGGCGACGGCCCGCTGGTGGCGCGACGAGAAGAACGCGCCGGCCTCGCTGCTGAACCCGACGCGCTACCTGCTGGCGTTGCGCGAGAACGTGGCCGGCACCGACGCCGCAGGCAGCGGCGCCGTCGCGGGGGCGGCAGGTGGTGCGATCGCGGGTGCCAGCACGCCGGCATCGACCGCCCGGCCGCAGCCGCCCGCCGACCCTGCGGCCTTCCGCAGCTTCAGGCTGACGACCTACCACGTCGTCGACCAGGCCGACGAGCCGACGCACGACATCCGAATCCCGATCCTCGGCGCCGACGGCCGCGCGATCGCCGACGGCAGCCCGGCGTTCTTCGCGAAGCTGGCGCTGGAGGGCACGGGCCGCTTGAGCGACGGCCGGCTGGTCAACGTGACCGGCAAATCGACGCCGGTGGCGCACGAACGCTATGCCGCGGTGCTCGACTACCACGAGCGGGCCTACGCGCGGCGCAACGCGGGGTTG
>Ga0209050_1000746_pt1 | contig 46836 bp, 45 predicted proteins | sample Araplavi_mTSA_r2_FD_184276 | JGI IMG/M metagenome (GOLD analysis project Ga0209050, IMG submission 184276) | Arabidopsis root microbial communities from North Carolina, USA - plate scrape MF_Cvi_mTSA_r2 (SPAdes) (version 2) | ecosystem: Host-associated > Plants > Roots > Endosphere | place: USA... | reverse complement strand
ATTGAAGCCTGTGCTCCGGAAAAACCCATTCACAATTTCTCCCCATCTGGCGCGGGATGGAGCAGCCCGGTAGCTCGTCAGGCTCATAACCTGAAGGTCGTAGGTTCAAATCCTACTCCCGCAACCAGGCCCCGCAGGCTAAAGCCCCGCAAGTCCAGCGACTTGGCGGGGTTTTCTTTTGTCCGGCGCAGATCGCCAGGCCTGCACATTCCGACGCGTTCCGAGTCAGAATCCCGACGATATACCTGACGCGCTACGACACCCCGATCCCAAAACATACACGCCCGCCCGCAACACGCCGGCGGGCTTCTTCCTGCCCGGCGGAGGGACTTCCGTCCCGACGACAACCCGACCCGCGCCTTCGCCGTTGACACCAGCGTCCACGCACGGCTTTCTCCGCAGCGATGAAGCGCATCCTCCTCGCAATTGCCGCCCTCGCCGTGCTCGCCGCGGGCGTCTGGTTCTTCTTCCTGCGCACGACCGGGGTCCCGGTCTATGCCGTGGCGGTCACCGCCACGCATCCGCACGACCCGACGGCGTTCACCGAGGGGCTCTTCTTCAAGGACGGCGCGTTCTACGAGAGCACGGGCCAGGAAGGTACGTCGTTCATCCGCAAGGTCGATCCGGCGACTGGCAAGGTGCTCCAGCAGGTTGACCTGCCCGCCCCCTATTTCGGGGAAGGGATCGTGGCGTTCGGGGACAAGCTCTACCAGCTGACCTGGAAGGACCAGACCGGTTTCACCTACGGGCTCAAGGACATGACGCTCGGCGACACCTTCGCCTATCAGGGTGAAGGCTGGGGCATGACCCAGAACGGCAAGAATATCATCATGTCGAACGGCAGCGATGAGCTTCGCTTCCTCGATCCCAAGACGATGCAGACTGTCTCGACGATTAAGGTCACGGCGAACAATTGCCCGGTCGAAAAGCTCAACGAGCTCGAATGGATCGACGGAGAGATCTGGGCGAACATCTGGCAGAGCAACCTGATTGCGCGCATCGATCCCGCCACAGGCAAGGTGAAGAGCTTCCTCGACGTGAGCGCGCTGGGGCCCAAGAACCGCGACATCGACGACGTGCCCAATGGCATCGCCTACGACGCCGCCGGCAAGCGCGCGTTCGTGGTCGGCAAGCGCTGGCCGCAGCTCTACGAAGTGAAGCAGGGCGCGGCGGTGAACGACAATGCCGACGCGACGCGCCTGACGACCTGCTCGCGCTGATCTCGTAACATTTTGCGTTCAAACCCGACCGGGCGGCGACCAAATCGGACGCCGCGTCCTTCGCATCATGGTATGCGAAGGGAATGGGTCTGAAAGACATGATGGGTCTGCACCACAAGCGCCAAATGCGCGCGGCCACGCTTCTGGCGTTGGCCTTGTGGTCTGTCGGGCTTGTGCTCTGGACGATGCCGGGCCTGGCAGCGGGCAGCCCGTTCACCATGTCGCTGGCCGTGCTGCTTGCCGAGACGTTCGTGGTTGGCCTGGCCTTCTCCGCGGTCCTAGCCGCGGCGCTGATGCGGGTGGAGCGCTGGGATGCGCGCCCGCCGCTATTGGCCGTCGCCGCGCTGACCCTGGCGCTTGCGCTCGTGCATGGCTGGCTCGACGCGATCTTCGTGAACCAGGCGCGCGCGGCGATGGGACTGGCGGGAACGCCGCTGTGGCGCCAGTTCGTATTCGGGCTGATGCCGTTTGTCCTGGTCTACGGGCTTTTTGCCTCCGGGCTCGGCCTGGTGTTCAGCAGCATGGTGGCTCAGGAACGCGAACGCCAACTCGCCGCGGCGCAGAATGCGGCGCAGCAGGCCCAACTCGCGGCGCTGCGTTTCCAGCTTAACCCGCATTTCCTGTTCAACACGCTCAACGCGATCTCGTCGCTGGTCATCACCCGCCGCAATGACGAGGCGGAGGGGATGATCGGCAGGCTCTCTGACTTCCTGCGTGCCAGCTTGGAGGCCGATCCGCAGCGGGAAGTGACGCTGGACGAGGAATTCGCGACGCTCCAGGCCTATCTGGACATCGAAGCGGTGCGCTTCCGCGACCGGCTCGACACGGAGTTCATCTGCCCCGCGGAGCTGCTCGACGTGCTGGTGCCGAGCTTCATCCTGCAGCCACTGATCGAGAATGCCGTCAAATATGCCGTCGCACCCTCGCGCAAGGCGGTGCGGATCATCGTGCGAGCCACGGCCGACGCGCCGAGCGTGCTGCGCCTGTGCGTCGAAGATGATGGTGGCCAGGCCTTTGGCGGTGGTCCCAAGGGCGGCACCGGCCTGGGTCTCGCCAATGTCCGGCGGCGTCTCGAGGCTTTCTATGGGAATGAGGGCGGGTTGGTCGCCACCGCGCGGGACCGCGGCTTCGTCGCATCGATGACGCTGCCGCTTCGCCGCGCACGCAGGGCGGAGGCCGCGGAGTGATGCGAGTATTGCTGGTCGATGACGAGCCATTGGCGCTCGACAGACTGAAAGCTGGATTCGAGCGGATCGCGGACGTCATGGTCGCGGGGACTGCTTGCGATGGAATAGAGGCCGCTGAGCAGATCCGTACGCTCGAGCCGGACCTGGTTGTTCTCGACATTCAGATGCCGGGCCGCAGCGGCATGGACATCGCGCGTGCGCTGCACCCGGGCGGAAACCGGCCCGAAATCATCTTCGTCACGGCGTTCGACCGGTTCGCCGCCGATGCCTTCGACGTGGAAGCGGCGGACTATCTGCTGAAGCCGGTGGCGTTCGACCGGCTCAAGCTGGGTGTGGAGCGCGCCCGCCGCCGGCGTGCGCTGCGCGACATGGAGGCACGGGATGTGCCGCCCCCAGCCACCACCCCCGCACCGATGGAATCCCCCCACGACCAGGGCATCTGGGTGCCGGGGCGGCAGGGCGCGGTGCTGGTGCCCGTCTCCACGATCGACTGGATCGAGGCGGCGCGGGACTATGTGCTGCTCAACACCCCGCTCAAGAGCCATATCCTGCGCGCCCGGATGAACGACATCGAGAAGCGCCTCGACCCGGGTGTGATGCTGCGGGTCCATCGCTCCCATATCGTGCGGATCGGCGCGGTGGTCGGCGTCGAGCGGCCCGGCAAGGGCGCGTTGCGGGTAGTGCTGTCCGACGGCGCGGTGCTGCAGGTGGGGCCCAATTACCAGGATGCGGTGGAGGCTGCGCTCAAGCTCTAGGCTCGTCGCAAGGGCGTCCGGGCCGATCGCAGCGCGCAGGGCAGGACGGGTAGACGCACGTATCAGCGTCGGAATGGGCGAGGGGGACTCGTCATGGAGCTGATATGTCCAACCTCAGGAATTTTGCGTTCGTCGCCGCCTCGTTGCTGGCCATGGCCAATGGGCCGGTGGCCGAGGATGATTTCGATACGCTGATCGCCGCCGAACGGCACTTCGCGGCAGACGCCGCGGCGCTGGGGATCACGCCCGCCTTTCGCGCGCACGTCGCGCCCGAGGGGGTGTTGATCGCGCAGGAGCCGCGCTCCGCGCCGACGGTTCTCGCTACCCAGACCGACCCGCCCGGGGCGAAGCTGGAGTGGCAGCCCGAAGCGGCGGGTATCGCGCGCTCGGGAGATCTCGGCTTCACTACGGGACCCTATGTCCTGCGCCTTGGGGAACAGGTTTCCCATGGCCAGTTCTTCACGATCTGGCGGCGGGGTGCCGACGGCAAATGGCGCTGGCTGATCGATTCGGGAAGTGGCCCCTTCAAGCTCGGCGAAGTCGGGATGCCTGCCCAGGTCAGGCGGATCGGAGCGACCAGCATGTCGGCGCAGGGCGAGGATCTCGCCGCTGTCGAAAGGCGGCTCGATGCGGATGTGACGGCGCTGGGCGGGGTTCTCGCCACGGACGGCCGCGTGCTGCGCCCGAGCGGCCCCCCAGCGGTCGGGGAGGCGGGCATCGCACTTGCCGCGCGCGGGGCCCGGGGAACCGGCACCCGGCTCGGCGGCGGCCAGTCCCTGGCGGGCGACCTCGCCTATAGCTATGGCCGGATCGATGCCGCCGGCGGCACCCTGATCGGCCATTATGTACGCATCTGGCAGCGCGGGGCGGGGGGCTGGCGCCTGCTGGTCGATCAGTTCGCGCCCCTGCCGCCCAGGCCCGGCGGTCAGGCCGGCGAGGCGACCCAGCCGACGCCCGGATCGTCATAGTCGACGACCTCCCCGAGCTCCCAGACATTGGCATAGCCATAGCCGACCAGGTTGATGAAGGTCTGGATGTTGAGCGCGAGCGGCGCCGATTTGAGCGGCACCGGTGGGCGGTGGTTCGAGAAATTGTTGTTGCAGTAGATCAGCACCGGGCGATCGCGGTTCGGCCCGATCACCGCCGCGAGCGATTCCGCGGTGAAGTCGGTGAGGGGAAGGTTCACGGCCCCTGCGATGTGCCCGCGCGCGAAGGCGTCCTTCGAGCGGGCGTCGAGTAGTAGCGCGTCCTTGCGGGCCGCCATCGCCTGGAAGCGGGCGAAGGGCAGCAGCCGCTTGGCGCGGAGCCCGCGCACATCGCGGGTAAGTGCCGAGAAGCCGGCATAATCGATCTGCGGATTGGCCGGCGGATCCTGTGGCATGGCCAGGGTCAGCGCGAAGGCGGTGAGCAGCAGCGGCATGGCGGGCTCCATCGAATACCAGCGTAACGATTGCCCGGCGCTGCTGCACGGGAGCTGAATGCCCATTTCTCCCTCTCCTCTGAAGGGGAGAGGGAAGGCGTGGTGTGAAACAAAGTTGCGCGCTCGCCGCAGGTCGTTACATCTTCGCGGAAAGAGAGAGGATCGTGAGATGGCCAGCCTGTTCCGCTTGAAGCAGATCGTTGCGGAGGAAGATCGCCCGCCCGAGCACCGGCTCGCGCGCACGCTGTCCTGGCCGCATCTCGTCGCGCTCGGCGTCGGCGCGATCGTCGGGACCGGCATCCTGACCCTGATCGGTGTCGGCGCGGATCGGGCCGGCCCGGCCGTGATCCTGTCCTTCATCGTCGCGGGCGCGATCTGCGCCTGCGCCGCGCTGGCCTATGCCGAGATGGCGACGATGATCCCCGCTTCGGGCAGCGCCTATACCTATAGCTATGCCTCGCTCGGCGAGATCGTCGCCTGGGTGGTGGGCTGGAGCCTGCTCGCCGAATATACCCTGGTGGTCGCCACCGTGGCGGTGGGCTGGTCGGGCTACACGCACGGTTTCCTCGAGGGGATCGGCGTGCATCTGCCCGCCGCCCTGTCGCACGGGCCCAAGATGATGGGCTGGCAGGTGGTCGAATGGGGCGTCAACGTGCCCGCGCTGTTCATCGTCGCCGTCGTCGCCGGGCTGCTCTGCGTCGGCACGCGCGAGAGCGCCACGATCAACGCCGTGCTGGTGGTGGTGAAGCTCGTCGCCCTCGCCGTGTTCGTCGCGGTCGCCTTGCCCTATTTCAACGCCGCCAATCTCGAACCGTTCAGCCCGTTCGGCTTCACCAAGCATATGGGCCCCGACGGCGTGGAGCGCGGGGTGATGGCGGCCGCCGCGATCATCTTCTTCGCATTCTACGGCTTCGACGCGATCTCCACCGCCGCCGAGGAAGCCAAGAATCCCGGGCGCGACCTGGCCATCGGCATCGTCGGATCGATGGTGGTCTGCGTCGCGATCTACATGGTCGTCGCCGTCGCTGCGGTGGGTGCGCTCACCTATACCCATTTCACCAACAGCCCCGAGCCGCTGGCGCTGATCCTGCGTGAAGTCGGCCAGCCCGGCGTGGCGACCTTCCTGGCGGCCAGCGCGGTGATCGCGCTGCCCACCGTGATCCTCGGCTTCCTCTATGGCCAGAGCCGCATCTTCTTCGTGATGGCGCGCGACCGGATGCTGCCGGAGAGCCTGGCCAAGGTCTCGTCGCGCGGCACGCCGGTGCGGATCACGGTTTTCACCGCCTGCGTCGTCAGCTTCTTCGCCGCCTTCTTCCCGATCGACGAGATCGCCGCGCTGGCCAATGCCGGCACGCTGACCGCCTTTGCCGCGGTGGGCCTGTGCCTGCTCGTCATGCGCCGGCGCGCGCCCGATGCGGTCCGCCCGTTCCGCACGCCGGCGGCCTGGGTCGTCGGGCTGGGGGCGATCCTGGGCTGTCTCTATCTTTTCATCAGCCTGCCGCATCAGACGCAGGTCGCATTCGGCGTCTGGAACCTCTTGGGTTTGGTCTTCTATTTCGCCTATGCACGCCGCAACGCAGCAAAGGGATGAGCAATGGGTGGCTGGACGATCGGGATCATCGGCGGGTCGGGTCTCTATGATGTCGAGGGCATCGAGGACGGCGAATGGCTCTCGACCGAAAGCCCCTGGGGCAAGCCTTCTGACGATTGCTTCGTCGGCTGGGTCGGCCATGTCCGCGTGGTGTTCCTGCCGCGGCACGGCCGCGGCCACCGCATCTCGCCTTCGGACCTGAATGTCCGCGCCAATATCGACGTGCTGAAGCGCCTGGGCGTGACCGACGTGCTGGCGGTGTCGTCGGTCGGCAGCCTGGCCGAAGAGCGTGCGCCGGGCACCTTCACCATCGCCGATCAGTTCATCGACCGCACCAAGGGCCGTCCGTCGAGCTTCTTCGGCGCGGGCATGGTCGCGCACGTCTCGATGGCCGATCCGGTCTGCCCGCGCCTGTCGGCGCTGGCGGCCGACGCAGCCAAGGCGGCGGGCGCGACGACGCATGTCGGCGGCACCTATCTGGCGATGGAAGGCCCGCAATTCTCGACCCGCGCCGAGAGCAACCTCTATCGCAGCTGGGGCTGCGACATCATCGGCATGACCGGTATGCCCGAGGCCAAGCTCGCCCGCGAGGCGGAGCTGCCCTATGCGCTGGTCGGCATGGTCACCGACTATGACTGCTGGCGCGAGGGCGAGGAGGCGGTCGACGTCGCCACGGTGATCGCCCAGCTCGGCACCAATGCCGACAAGGCGCGCAAGCTGGTGATGCACCTGCTGCGCAACCTGCCCAAGGAGCGTCCCGCCTCGCCGATCGACACCTGCCTCGATTATGCACTGATCACCGCGCCGAACGCCCGCGACCCGCATCTGCTGCGCAAGCTCGATGCCGTTGCCGGCCGCGCGCTCTCCAACTGAGGACCGAACATGTCGTTTTTCGCCGCTCTCGCCCTGCTCGCCGCCCAGGATGCACCCGCACCCGATCGCTCGCAGGACATGGCCTGGCAAAGCCAGCAGATGCTGGCGCTCGCCAAGCTCAACGGTGCCCAGGGCTGGAACAGCACGCCGGAAGGGCTGCGCTGGCGTCGGGTGAAGGGCAATGGTTCGGGCAAGCATCCGACCGTGGCCGACACGGTGACGCTGCACTATGCCGGCACCTTCATCGACGGCGAGAAGTTCGACAGCTCCTATGATCGCGGCGAGCCGGCGACCTTCCCGCTCGGCATGCTGATCAAGGGCTGGCAGGTCGCGGTGCCGCTGATGGGCGTGGGCGACACGTTCGAAGTCGCGATCCCGGCCAACCTTGGCTACGGCTTCAAGGGCAAGGGCCCGATCCCCGGCGGCGCGACGCTGCTGTTCAAGATCGAGCTGCTCGACATTCCCGCCGCCGGCTGAGCCGGAGGCGCTTTTCCCGGGCGGCGCCGTCGCCCGGACAAGGCACAAAAAAGGGGCGGTACCCGAAGGTACCGCCCCTTTTTTGCCCTGTCGACAGTTAGAACTTGAAGTTCGCACCGGCGCGGAACGAGCGGCCGATCAGGCCAGGCGCGTGCCACGAGGTCAGCGTGTTCACCTGGCTCGTATAGGCCGTGTTCGCGAACAGCGGCGCATGCGAGTTGGTGACGTTGCCGACGAAGCCGAAGAAGCTGAACTGGTCGTTGACCTTCACCGTCAGGTTCACGTCCGTGTAGATGAAGCTGTGGATGTGGCAGAAGTCGGCCGAGCCGGTGCTCGGCTTGTAGACCGCGGCCGTGGCGCACGACGTGTCGCCATTGACCGAGGTCGCCTGGTCCGCCGCGACGCCCTTCATCGAGCCGACGAAATAGGTCGTCGTGCTGAGCGCGAACTGGTTGAGCGTGAAGGTGTTCTGCCAGTTGCCGCGCCAGCGCGGGGTGCCGCCGCCCGACGACAGATCCTCCGGACCCACGGTGCCGGTATAGCGCTGCACGGCGCGGCCACCACCCGGGTGGAGATCGTACTTCAGCGTCTCCTGGACGTCGACACGGCTCTCCCAGCGGAAGTCCTCGCTGAACTTGATCCGCGCGTCGGCAGTGAACTCGAGGCCGGCGACGACCATATAGGCGGTGTTCACATAGGGCGCGTTGACCACGAGCAGACGCGGCAGGGCGTTGGGAGCGAAGGGATCGGCCCCGTCGACCACGTTGCACGAATAGCCCGTACCGACCGCGGCGACCTTGGCGCAGCCCGCTGCGGCGGCTGCCGCGGCGTTCGCGAAGGTCTGGCCCGCGACCGAGTAATAGGCGTTGATCGCGTCCGACGTCTGCGGGCCGGTGACGATCAGGTTCGACTTCTTCACGTTGAAATAGTCGGCGGTGAAGCTCAGCCACGGGGTCGGCTCGAAGATCGTGCCCAGCGTGAAGCTGCGCGACGTCTCGGGCTTGATCGCGGCGTTGCCGACATAGCCACGGCCCAGGCTGTACGGCGCCGTGTACGACGCGTTGGCCGCGTGCGCGGTCAGGAACGCGCCGGTCGGCGTGTAGCCGACGAAGCCGGAGTACGAGCTGCGCGGATCCGATTCCGCGAAGGTCGGTGCGCGGAAGCCTTCCGAATAGGTGCCGCGGATCGCGAGCTGCTTGATCGGTTGGAACTTCGCCGTCGCCTTGGGCGAGAAGCGGCCGATGCCGGTCGAGTAGTGATCGTAGCGGCCGGACAGATCGACGTTGAGCGAATCCAGGACCGGAACGTCAAGTTCGAAGAAGCCTGCCCAAACCGAGCGATCGCCATAGGCCTGCGCGGTCGAGAGGCCCGGGATGTCCAGGTTCGGGTTGGCGCTGTTGTTGGTCAGCTTCTCCTTGCGATACTGGCCGCCGACGGCGAGCTTCACATCGCCACCCGGGAGGGTGAAGAGGCTGCGGCTGACCGAGGCGTCCACCGTCAGCTCGCTCGAGTTCGACAGCGCGGTGATCGGCGGCAGCACCGAATCGCGGACCGCCTGCGAGTTCAGGCTCGGATTGACGAAATTGTACGAGCCGGTGTTGATCGCCTTGACCAGGCCGTTGAGGTTGGCCCAGCCATATTGGGTCAGGTTGAGGTCGGCGCGCGAATAGCCGGCCTCGACGTTCCAGTCCCAGGTGTCGGCGATGGTGCCGTGCAGGCCGCCGGTGACGCGGTACACCTTGTTGACGCGGTTGCTGCCCGAACGGACGTCGCCGAACAGATAGTAGAGGCGTGCGGCGCCGTTGGCCGGATCGTTGGCATAGGCCTGGGCATAGGGGTTGTTCGGGTTGAGCTTGCGGTCCGCCGCGGTCGAGCAGTTGACGCCCGCTGCGCAGATGTAAACCGGCAGCACGATGCCCGGGTTGGTCGTCGAGGTCGCCGGCGAGCCGCCGAACGCCTGGGTCTGACGAACCGCGCGCGGCGGCGAGATGATGTCGACGCGGCTGCGGGCGAAGCTGCCTGCGACATAGCCCTCGACATTGTCGCCGAGGCGGAAGCTCAGCCGTCCGACGACGTCGTAGCGCTCCTGCAGCGGCGTGATCTGCGCATATTCGCGAGTGTTGTCATGCTTGCAGGCGGTGCCGACGCGCGAGGAGGTGTTCTCCGAATAGGTGCCATAGGCGCAGTTCGTGAGCGGCGTCAGCGACGTGAAGAGCGCCGGCGAGGTGGCGTTGGTCACCGAGCCCGCGAGCGGGTTGTTGAGGTCGGTCTGGGTCGTGCGGGTGACCATCGCGTCGGTCGTCGCGGTGCCCAGCGTGTCGTCGGCGCGGTTGTTGTCGTTGCCGCCGATCGAGCGGAGGTCGAGCGTGTTGAACGGGAAACCACGCGAGGCTGCCGAGATGCGGCCGCCATATTCATAGTCGCCGCCGATATAGATGTTGAAGCCCTGGGTGTCGTAGTCGCCATAGCCGAACAGCAGCTTCGCGCGGTACTTGGAGCCGTCGCCCTTCTCGGTCGCGCCGCCTTCGATGCCCGCCTCGAGGCCGGTCATCGTCTTGCGGGTGATGATGTTGACCACGCCGCCGATCGCGTCCGCGCCGTACAGCGACGATGCGCCGTCCTTGAGGACCTGCACCTGCTGGACGTTGACCAGCGGGATGCTGTTCAGGTCGACATAGGAATTGTGGCCGTCGTCGCTCAGCGGGAAGTTGGTCGAGCGGAGGCCGTCGACCAGGATCAGCGTGGACGAGACGCCCAGGTTGCGCAGCGAGACGGCGGCGCCGCCGGCCGAGAAGCCGCTGGTGAAACCGTTACCGATCGAGCCGGCGCCGTCGGCCGAGGCCGAACGGATCGCGTCGGTCACGTTGGTGATGCCGGCGCGCTGCAGGTTCTCGGCGGTGATCACCGTCACCGGCAGGGCGGTGTGGGTGTCCGACTGGCGGAAGATGGTGCCGGTGACGACGATGTCGCCGTCGGTGGCGGGAGCAGCTTCCTGCTCCGGTGCGGTGGTGGTGGTGGTGGCCGGCGTGTCCTGCGCAAAGGCGGGCGCGGCGAACAGCGAGCCCGCGAGCACGAAGGCGGACAGGGCCGCTCCGGTGCGCAGGCGTGCGATCTGAGTCTTCTTCATTATTTCCTCACTCTCCATGGATCTGCCCGAGGCAGTCGGTGGAATTTCCCCGTGTCTTCGTCGCCCCATCCCCTGGGGTTGATGGCGAAGCTGCGGCGAGGATGTGAGAGTGTCTGATGTGTGTAAAGCGCCTCCGATTGTTGCTCCTCTGTTTCTTGATTGTGTGTTTCTGAAAAGCAACACCGGCGAAGCGGGTGCGTGACATCGTTGCGAAGCCGGCATGAATTTGCCGTTCGGCTCCCGGCTACGCCTCGCAAGTTCCTGATCCGGGCACAAAAAAGGGAGGGCGTTGTCGCCCTCCCTCGATGTTCCCGGTGATGCCGATCAGGCGGCGAGCTTGCGCAGCACGTACTGGAGGATGCCGCCGTTGAGGAAATATTCCAGCTCGTTGACGGTATCGATCCGGCAACGGGTCAGGAAGGTCTCCTTGGTGCCGTCCTCGCGGGTGAGCTCGACTTCGACGTCCTGACGCGGGCGGAGACCCGCGACGTTCTTGATCGTGAAGGTGTCGCTGCCCTTGAGCTTCAGCGTCTCGCGGGTCACGCCCTCGGCGAACTGCAGCGGCAGGATGCCCATGCCGACCAGGTTCGAGCGGTGGATGCGCTCGAAGCTCTCGGTGATCACGGCGCGGACGCCGAGCAGGTTGGTGCCCTTGGCGGCCCAGTCACGCGAAGAACCGGTGCCATATTCCTTGCCCGCGACGATGACGAGCGGGGTGCCGTCGGCCTTGTGGCGCACGGCGGCGTCGTAGATCGGCATGACCTGACCGCCATAGCGCGTCATGCCGCCTTCGATGCCCGGGACCATCTCGTTCTTGATGCGGATGTTCGCGAACGTACCGCGCACCATGACTTCGTCATTGCCGCGGCGCGCGCCGTAGCTGTTGAAGTCCTTCTTCGAGACCTGGTGCTCCTGCAGGAAGGTGCCTGCGGGGCTGTCGGCCTTGATCGAGCCGGCGGGGCTGATGTGGTCGGTGGTGATCGAGTCGCCGAGGATCGCCAGCGGCTTCGCCTCGATGATGTCGGTGACCGGCGCCGGGGTCATCGTAAGGCCCTCGAAATAGGGCGGATTGTGGATGTAGGTCGAGCTGGTCGGCCACGCATAGGTGTCCGAGCCCGTCACGTCGATCTTCTGCCAGTGCGCGTCGCCGGCGTACACGTTCGCGTAGCGCGAGCGGAACATCTGGTCGTCGATGTTCGCAGTGATCAGCCCGGCGACTTCCTCGTTGGTCGGCCAGATGTCCTTGAGGAACACCGGACCATCGGTGCCTTCGCCGATCGGCGTCTCGTACATGTCCTCGGTCACCGTGCCCTTGAGCGCATAGGCGACGACCAGCGGCGGCGAGGCGAGGAAGTTGGCGCGGACGTCCGGCGAGACGCGGCCCTCGAAGTTGCGGTTGCCCGACAGCACCGAGGCGGCGACGATGTCGTTGCCGTTGATCGCCGCCGAGATCGGCTCCGCCAGCGGACCCGAATTGCCGATGCAGGTCGTGCAGCCATAGCCGACCAGGTTGAACCCGATCGCGTCAAGATCCGCGGACAGGCCGGTCTTGTTGAGATAGTCGGTCACCACCTGCGAGCCCGGCGCGAGCGAGGTCTTCACCCACGGCTTGCGGGTCAGGCCCTTCTCGCGCGCCTTGCGGGCGACGAGGCCGGCCGCGATCAGCACCGAGGGGTTCGAGGTGTTGGTGCACGAGGTGATCGCCGCGATCACCACGTCGCCGTCACCGATATCGTGGTCGCGACCTTCGACGTCCACACGGACCGCATGGTCCTTCTTGTAGACCTTGGTCAGGTCGCCGTTGAACACTTCGTCGACGCTGTCGAGGCTGACGCGGTCCTGCGGGCGCTTCGGGCCGGCGAGCGACGGGCGCACCGACGACATATCGAGCTCGAGCGTGTCGGTGAAGATCGGCTCCGGGCCGTCGACCGAGTGCCAGAAGCCCTGCGCCTTGGCATAGGCCTCGACCAGCGCGACGGTCTCGTCCGGACGGCCGGTGAGGCGCATGTAATCGAGCGTCTTGTCGTCGATCGGGAAGAAGCCGCAGGTCGCGCCGTACTCAGGCGCCATGTTGGCGATCGTCGCGCGGTCCGCCAGCGTCATCGCGTGCAGGCCCGGGCCGTAGAACTCGACGAAGCGGCCGACCACGCCCTTTGCACGGAGCATCTGGGTGACGGTGAGCACCAGGTCGGTCGCGGTGATGCCCTCGCCGAGCTTGCCGGTCAGCTTGAAGCCGACGACTTCCGGGATCAGCATCGACACCGGCTGGCCGAGCATCGCGGCCTCGGCCTCGATGCCGCCCACGCCCCAGCCGAGCACGCCCAGGCCGTTGACCATGGTGGTGTGGCTGTCGGTGCCGACCAGCGTATCCGGATAGGCGATCGTCGCGCCATCGGCGGTCTTGGACGACCAGATCGACTGCGAGATGTACTCGAGATTCACCTGGTGGCAGATGCCGGTGCCCGGCGGAACCACCGAGAAATTGTCGAGCGCCTTCGAGCCCCACTTGAGGAACTCGTAACGCTCCGCATTGCGCTCGTACTCGAGCGCCACATTGTCCTCGAACGCCTTGGGCGTGCCGAACTCATCGACCATCACCGAGTGATCGATGACGAGGTGGACGGGAACCTGCGGATTGATCTTCTGGGCATCGCCGCCGAGCTTGGTGATCGCGTCGCGCATCGCGGCGAGATCGACCACGCAGGGAACGCCGGTGAAGTCCTGCATCAGCACGCGGGCCGGGCGATACTGGATCTCGCGGTTCGAGCGGGCATCCTTCTGCCAGTCGACGATCGCCTGGGCATCGTCCTTGGTGACGGTGACGCCGTCCTCGAAGCGCAGCATGTTCTCGAGCAGCACCTTCATCGAGAAGGGCAGGCGGCTGATGTCGCCGAGCTTCTTCGCGGCCTTGGGCAGCGAGAAATAGTCATAGCTGGCGGTGCCGACGGTGAGCGTGTCGCGGGTGCCGAGGGTATCGTTGCCGATCGCGGTCATGAGGCGCGGGGTCCTTTCTTTATGTCCGACCGGGCGCTCGGGGGACGTGGCTCCTTTATAGGGCCGCGCGGGCGCACCGGGGTGCTGCGAATGCGAAGATTCGCGGGTGCCGCTAGCACGGGCCGGGGGCGGGGGGAAGGGGAGGTGTGTTGGGCGTTGAGATGCCGAAGGGCTGACCTCCGTCGGCATTCGCTATTAGCGGAGATGCTGCTTCAAGAATCGTGTCAATGCCGGAGCAATTGCAACGTGCACCCCAGGCAACGAGATGGTCTTTCCTACAATCTCGTACTCTACGAGCCCGGCATCTGGTTCTGATCTGCTTGGCCGGCCTGTGGGACTCCAGTCGTAAATATTGCGCCACACGCCATCCAGCCAGCTGTGATCAAGGCCCAGCGCTGTCGGGTTGATAGGTCGCCAAACCGGTACATCATCTCGGCGGTGCTCCACAGAACCCGTTTCAATTCCCATCGAGATCATCACTCGACGATGCTGCACCACCCGCTCAATGTGCTCGTCGCTATCGCCGATTTGAATGCGTTGCCGCTGCCTTGCCATGCTCGAATCTCGCGACGTCTCCACTTATGTTCTGGTTAGAACAAGTCGTGAACGATTTCAAGCTGTGGGAGCCGTCGATCAGAGGTGAACGATCTGTACGTCGGATCTGGACTCTGCGAGGAAGTTCGCCGCCAATCGTCGATGGCAATGCTCTGGGGTTGCCTCGCTGCAAAGTAGGCAAGTTTGGTGCAAATCCTCAATTCGCAGTTTGCGATCGATCTCCCGCTTGACGAGAAGGTCTAAGTAGCGCCGGGCATACTCGTCCCAAGAGATTTCTTTTTTTCTATATGCATCAAGAATATCGGCGGTCGGTGCTAGCGCATCCTCGATGTCGTACGTTATGTTAGATACCTCGCTGAGAAAGTAGCGGAGGTCTTCTTGCTTGGCGAAGCCTGACAGCTGCGAAATCCTATTGAGCCTTGTGTCGAGCACCCTCGTCACGCCGGCAGTCGTGAGGCGTCCGAAGAACTTACGCGCTGGACTCTTGGTGAAGCCGATCGTGTAAAGCTTAATCATCATCCACCTCTGATTGCCAAGGGTCTTTCTCACGATACGCGATTGAATCGCCCTGCTTGACGAATGCTTGGGCAACCGCATTTTCCCAATCGCCCGGCTCAGACAAGAGCGGAGGCGGTGCTAGGCCGAAGAAGCCAACCAATCGATCCTCCAACTCCGACTGGGTTTCGCTACTTCCGTCTCCATGGAGGTGGTGGATGCGATCACGCATATCTCGAAGTTCGCGACAGACGAGAATTGCCCGGTGGCACTCAATCGGGTCGCGCTCCGAGCACATGAGGGCAAGATTCATTTTTTCTGAGCCATCGCGAATCCGTTCAAGCCCTGCGGCAAAGGGCGCGCTCTTGGCAATGCGCTCATAGGTTGCTTGGCCTCCCTCGTAGCAATTTCGATCCGCCGGGCGTGCGCCGAGTTCTGCGCCGAGGAAAACGTACTTGATTCCAGCTTGGTTGAGCGCTTGTTTGAGCGGCTGCCGCGAGAAATCGGGCTTGTAGCGAGAGTAGGGGGTCGACCGCACGTCGCAAATCACCTCAACCTTACAATCGATTAGTAAGGCCAAGAATGATTCCTTGTCGTGCCCTGAGTAGCCGACTGTCAGCAGGTTATGCATGTTACAGCCTTAGGCTGGCCCGACGATACCGTTCAACTGCAAGATGCAGTGTTTGGGATCATAAACCGTGGGCGGAAATCCAGCAAACGGCCGCGTCAATCCAACGCGGAGTGCGACAGGATAGTCATCGCCGTAGGCATTGAGGCGGTCATGCAAGGCTTCCAGTCCCGCCTGTGGATTGGGAAGGGATCGTGTCGCCATCTCAGTGACCGCGAGGCTGTAATACACGCCATCGCTATCCTCAAAATCCAGGCGCAGTTTATCAAACGGGATCGCCGGATGAATGTTATCCTTCGGTACTAAGATGCAGCCGAGAGAGCGACATTGACTACCCTCGAGAACATACTTGTCTTCACAGAATGCCGCGCCAAAGATATCGCGAATATTATTATCCGCTGTCTCGTGGCATAGAGTATGGAGATCATCTTCGCTTAGGGTGATTGGCTTGTGCAGCGTTCCCTGCACGCGAAAATCGTCTGTTGCGTGCGGAAAAGGACCCGGTGGAGTTGCAAACGGTGCCGCCGTAACAACCGCTCCGGGACGAAAAAAACCTGAATCGTACCACTTTTGCTCTGCCCAATTTTCTCCGGTTGGTTCCAACGGTCTGATCATTCGGCCAGCATGAATATCATAGGCGGCGACGCAAACCTTGCCGTTCATGTGAGTCACTTCGGTCACAACCATTGTGATAAAATTTGCATTTGTCGGATATTCGTTGCGTAGCGCGTTGAGCATATTCCTCCCCTTGTGTGGCCAAGGGTATGTCCCTTCATGCCGCTAACTCCTCTAAATAGCCGTTATTATGGCGTAATGAGAATTATGGTCGGGAATGGATCTATATTAGGTCGATTTGTTCATATATTGTTCTTCCAATGTAGGAAAATCCCGCATAACTGACTTCGCTCCACAGCGGCGGAGCGAGTCGGATGGCGGGCGAATTCGGGCGGCAGCGTTGGTCGGGGGCGGTGCGGGAGGCTTTCCTGCGCGGAGTCGCGACCCATGGTTCGGTGCGGCGGGCGTGCAGCGAGACCGGGATGAGCGTTCCCGGCGCCTATCACCGGCGCAAGATCGACGCCGACTTCGCGCATCTCTGGGACAAGGCGGTGGCCCGGGCCGGGGAGGCGCGGGCGGAGCGGCTGGCCGAGGCCGGCAAGAAGGCCGAACGGCGCGACGGCATGTTCGGCGATTATCGCAAGCGGCGTGATGGCTGGACCGAGGTCCGCACCCGCATCTTCCTGCGCGCGCTCGCCGAGACGGGCTGCGTGCGCGATGCCTGTGCGCGGGCACGCATCTCCAGCCAGTCGGCCTATCGGATGCGGCTGCGCGATGCGGCGTTCGCGCGGGCCTGGGAGAAGGCGCTCGACGAGTCCGTGCCGACGCTCGAGCAGGCCGCCTGGGAGCGCGCGGTGGAGGGCTGGGACGAAGTGGTCTGGAAGGACGGCGTCGAGGTGTCGCGCAAGCGGCGCTATTCGGATGCGCTGCTCCGCTTCCTGCTCGATCGCCGCGGCGCTTCGGGGCTGGCGGTGCCGGGGCGCAATGCCAGCCAGAAGGAACTGATCGCCTTTGCCGAGGCGGCGGCCAAGGCGGCCGGCGGGTTCTTCGGCCAGCGGGCACTGCCGGAGGAGACCGACGCCGCGATCCTGCGGAAGCTCGAGATGATCGACAAGGCGCGGGCGATGGAGGCGGCGGAGGCGGCCGAGGAAGCGGCGCGGATGGCCGAGGCCGAGGAGCTGGATGCGGAGGAGGATTGGGACGAGGCGGAAGCGCCGGTCCCGCCGCGGCCCGCATTGCCGCGGATCACGGGCTGCCCCTGAGGGCGGGGCCCGTCGTCGTTGCCGTTGCCGCTGTCGCTGTCGTTGCCCGTCAGCCGAGCCGGCGGATCACCACGTCGCCGGTGCCTGCCAGCTCCACTTCGGCCGGTTTCCCGGCCTGCAGGCGGAGACGCGTTTCGGCGCCGCCGGCGTGCAGTACATAGTCGCCCGCCGCTTCGGCCCGGAGGTGCAGGCGGAGTTTCGGGGCGTGCGGGGTGAAGCGCTCGGGGGCGAAGCGGATCCTGCCGCCCGTCTCCTCCAGGCGTATCGGGGTGGCGCTCGCGAAGCGGGCGTTGCGGAGCTCGAGGTCGAGGCTCGTCTTCGCCAGCCGCACGCTCAGCCGGCGGCGGACGCCGTCGCGCGGGACGACCGCGATCTCGCTGCCCTGCTGCGTCCAGGTGCCGTTGTGGCAAATGCGGCCGAGCAGCGGGTCGTCGGCCAGGGTTGCGCGGGCGGCGCGCAGCGCACCGCAGAAGCCGAGATCGGCCTCGCAGGCATAATACCAGGCGCCGCGGTGGTGGGGCTGGTCGAGCCAGGTCTCGCCGCGGGGCGCGGGCTCGAAGCCGCCGGCCGCCGCGCCGTCATTCGCCTCGCCGGGGAACCAGTAGCCGTAGTTGCTTGCCGGGGTGCCGGTGTTGAGGATCGCCCAGGCGCTCAGCTGCGAGGCATGGCCGAGGCGGAGCAGGGCGTGGAGGTTGGCCGGGTCGGCGCGCTGGTCCGGGGCGTGATCGCCGTGCAGCGCATGGTCGAGCACCGCCCAGCCGCCCATCTGCGCCATATAGGTGAGCGTGTAGGAATCGGCGCCCTGGGCGCGATAGTCGCTGCCGAGCGTGTAATAGGCCGGCTCGAGCCAGCCGCGGCAGAACAGGTTGGCGGCGATCTGCTTCTCGGCGAACGCGCGGGCCTGGTCGGGCGTGACGCCCATCGCGGCGGGATCGTCGAGCGCCGAGCGGGCGAGCGCCTGGGTCGATTCGAAGCCGGTCGAGTCGAAGGGATATTCCGAGCCGAACAGGTCCGGGCTCTCCTGGACGAAATGGCGGACCTTGCGCGCCCAGTGCGATTGCAGCTCGGCGGCTTCGCGCGCCCAGCCCCGGGCGGCGAGCGCCTCGATCAGCGCGGGGATCTCGCACTCGTTGTAGAAGCCGGTGCCATAGGCGGACCAGCCGGTGACGCGCATCGGGATGGTGAACATGCCGACCGCGGTGCCATGGGCGCGGCGGAGATAGGTGTCGGCGTCGAGCTTGGTGGGGATGTGCGGGTGGTCGCGGGCGACCCGGTACATGCCGAAGTACAGGGCGGCGAGGTGCGGATAGTCATAGGGGCGCCAGATATGGTCGCGGCCCTTGGGGCCGGGATCGGCGCTCTCGCGGTTGGTCTTCCAGTCGGGGATGCCGTAGATGCCGTAGGTGTTCTTCTCGCGGTCGGAGCGCTGGAGGCCGCCCCAGACGAACCTGTCGATATAGCGGTCGAGCGCCGCGACTTCGGCCGCGACCGGATGCTCGGCATTCTTGAGCGCGAGGAAGGCGGGCTTGCTGAGGCCGGGATCGTCGCACGTCACCTCATAGATGCGCCAGCCCTTGATCCGGTCGTAATTGTCCGGGCCGAGCAGGGTGCCGGTGTCCGACGCCCATTCGCCGAACAGCCCGTCATACCATTTGGCGGGGTCGCGGTGCTGGTGGCGCGCGATGAAGGCACCGCGCTTGGCGATGAGGGTTTCCTGGGGCTCGGTGGCGAAGAACTCCAGATGGGTGACGCGGCCGCCCGGCTGGTGGAGGCTGAGGCGGTTCTCGCCGAGCTTGCGGAAGGCGAGGCGGTAAAGCTGGCGGCCGGCGCGATCGGGCAGGGGCTCGATACTGGTGTGCTCGGGGAACTCGGCCTCGATCCGGGTGACGGGGACGGACGAGCGCAGCGCGACTATCGCCTCGAGGTCGGTGGGGAGGGTCATGCCGGGGGCGATCTCGACATCGACGCCGCCGGTCTCGGCGATGGCGGCGCGGGCGGCGGCATAGTCGGCGACCCAGCGGAAGCGGAAGCCATGGGTGCGGCGCTCGCCGGGGCGGAGCGTCAGCGCGCTGACCGGCTGGCGCCAGTTGGTGCCGGTGGCGCGGGTCTCGGCGGCGGAGGCGGCGGCGTGGATAAAGGCGCAATAGCTGTCGGGGGCCTTGTCACCCTCGAGCCGGCGGCGCTCCCAATATTCGAGATGCGTGCCGGCATCGGGCAACAGCATCAGATAGGGGCCGGCGCTGTTCGAGCGCATCCAGAAGAGATGCGAGCCATGGCCGGAGACGAAGCTGTGCTTGAGCACCGACTCGGTCGAGGGACGGCCGCCGGCGAAGCGGGTGTGCATCGGGAGCGGGAGGATCAGGTCGCCGATCTCGAGCGGCTCGGTGCCGCGGTTCTCCAGCTCGATGCTCCACAGCATCTCCTGGCCGGCGAGGCGGAGTCGGCTGGTGACCGTGAGCTGGTCGTCGGAAACGCGGGTCTCGAGCGTGTCGGCGGTATAGGCCGGGGTGCCGGTGCGGCTGTCGAGCGGCTGCCAGGTGCCGCCAGCGATGCGGTGGCGGGCAATGACCTGGCCGAGCAGCGAACCGGCGCTGACATAGTCGGTGTCGAACCGGTCGCCGCGATAGCGCAGGCTGGTCACGCCGGTGCCGTCGCAGCCGATGACGAAGGGCGTGCCGGCTGCGGCGAGCGCGCGGGTGACGGTGCGGGGGCGGGGTTCGGGTTCGGCGCGCGGGGCGGCGGCGACACGGAGAGAGCCGGCGAGGCTGGCCGCCGCGCTGGTCAGGAGGAGGCTGCGCCGGCTCGGCATGATCATACTCGCGCTGGATGTTATACGATATACGTCCAGCTTTTGGCGCCCATTTGTCAAGGGGGCGCCGCGTCCCATTCCCCGCGCGCCAGCCGGTACACCGCCGTATCGCGGACATGGCCGGTCCAGGTGGTGAGGTCGGCCCGGCGGGTCTCGACCAGCCGGGCGCCGAGTTTCTCGACGGCGCGGCAGGACCGGGCGTTGCGGGTGTCGACACGGAACTGGACCGCGGCAAAGCCGCTGGCGAAGGCGCGCTCGATCATCAGCCGCTTCATCTCCGCATTGAACGCCCCGCCGCGCACCCCCGGGCTGATATAGGTCGCACCGATCTCGATGGTGTCGTCGGCGCCCGCCACCGGGATGTAGCTGGTCATCCCGACCAGCGCGGCGACCGGCTCGTCGAGCACCGCGAACATCGTCCAGCCGGGCATCGCGCGCAGCAGGCGCAGCGAGGCGTCGAACTGCGTGCCGGCCATGCTGACCGGATAGATCTCCCAGATGTCCGGATCCTCGGCACAGGCCGCGCGCAGGGGCTCGACATGCGTATCCTCGAACGGCGCCAGCATGACGCGCGCGCCGGCCATCGACGTGCCCAGGGTCATCCTCTCCTCCCCAGCTTTGCGGGCCGGTCGCCTGCCGGCACCCTGGAGTCAGGCTCGGCGCGGATTGCAGCGCAATTGCGGCGCCTGAGCGCGAGGTGAGGAGGAAGGGCAACGGTAAGGGCGCGGGCCGAAGCCCGCGCCCACCGATGGAGACCGACGGATGGGAAACCCGACAGCCCGCTTGGCCACCGAATTGGGTCGGCGACCTTGCTTCCAGGGACGACGTCATGCCGCCCGAGTCCCTTGATTTGGCGCGGCTATTGGCGCCGGCGGCGATGTCCTCAAGCGAGTCGTTGCCCATTTTGGCGGAAGTCGGGACGAGTCCCGCCGCGGGATACGATCAGTCGAAGGAAACCGGCTCCGGACGCCCGGCGAGATAGGCGCGGGCGGGGTCGTGCAGCGGGAAACCATTCACCCCCAGGCGCGCGATCAGCAGGCGGACGGTGCCGAAGCTTCTGGTGCTGGTCTCGATCGTCTCGGGGCGGTTGAGCCAGGCTTCGGAGACGAGCAGCTTCTTGCCGATCCGCTCGACCCGGCCATCCTCGAACAGGCGAACGAGGCGGCGGCGGACAGTCGCCTCGGGCAGGCCGAGCGCCCGGGCGACGTTGCTGGTGCGCACCGGCAGGCGCAGGTGCATCGGCGGCACCTTGCGGCCATCGGCATAATGCCAGGCGAGCTCGCGGTCGGCGTTGAGCAGGCGCGAATTGGCGGCGTAGATCGTCGAGAAGAGGACGAGCTCGAGCCAGTCGGCATGGACGCGGCGATTGGTGTCGAGCACCGCGAGCATCAGGTCGATCGCGGCCTGGACCCCGGCGGCGTGGTGATAGGGGCGCACGGTGCCGACCTCGGGCATCGGCACGCCGGCACGGGCCATGTCCGCGACGAAGCGGACCGCGGCGTCATGGACCAGGGTGAGGAACTCGGTCAGGTCGGGCGACTGGATATCGGCATGGTTGGCATGGACGCCGTCGGCGCCGCGCTTGCACCAGCCGGCATCGACCAGCGCATGGACGTGGCGGCGGACGGTCTCGTACGGGCGCGACAGCGACATGGCGAGCGAATGGGCGGAGACGGTGGGGGCAAGCCCCTCACGCGTGTCGAACGGATAGGTGTCGCGCGCGATCACCGCGAAGATCGTCACCCGGTCGAGATCGCCGTCGAACATGCGGATCGCGCGGGCAAGCACGGTCGTCTGCAGCTCGGCAAGCAAGCGGGTCATGAGCCGGATCGGCGGGGGATCGAGAGGCAGGCGGATCGACATGCTCTGCGACGACCTTCGCCGCTGCGGGCGCGGACAGCTAGTCCGGGGAAGTCCTGATTCGCCATTTTGAGTATAAGAAAATGTCTGATTCCCTAGGGAAAAGCGTCTCTCCGGTCCGAATTGCTAACCATGTTTTCCGATGCTTGCGGTGTCGGGCGGGGCGAGGGAGTATCCGCGGCGAGGAGACGGGGATGCGGTGCAGGGGCGTGATTGCGGCTATGGTGCTGGCGCTGGGCATGGCGGTGGCGCCGACGAAGGCGCAGGTCGCTGTGCCTGCCGCGCCCCCCGCAGCACCGGTGCCGCCCGAGCGGCCGGCGTGCCGTGAAGTGGCGGACCTGCCCTTCCTGGCGATCGACGCCGACAGCGCCGCGCGGCTGGGGGCGATCGGACTGAGCCGGGCGGCGATCTTCGCCCAGATGCACGAGACGTCGATCCCCGAGACGATGGGCTGCTGGGCGATGCCGGTGGGCAATTTCGACAGCCAGCTGGTCTCGGTCGGCATGTCGCAGTGGAATTTCGGGACGGGCAGCCTGCAGCCGCTGCTGAAGGCGTGGAAGAAGGCGCGGGGCAGCCGGTTCGGGCGCGAGCGGCGGGCGCTGATGCCGGTCTATGGCAAGACGATCTTCTCGCGCGACTGCCTGGCGGTGCCGGTGAAGGACAAATGCCGCGAGAAGATCCTCGCGGCGCACGGCGCGGACGGCAAGCTCAACCCGGTGATCTGGGGCGAGTTCAACGCGCTGTTCGAGAGCGATGCGATGCTGCAGGTGCAGCTCGACACCTATCTGGTGCTGCTCGAGGCGGTGCGGCAGGACCTGCTGCGCGTGTTCCCCGAAGGGCCGATCACGCTGCGGAAAGTGCGATGGGCGGTCGATACCAAGGTGCAGCAGGGCGGCTTCCCGCTCGACGAGGACCTGGCGCGGCTGCGGCGCAAGCTCGCCGCGATGCCCGAGGGCGAGCGCTGGGAGCGGCTGGGGGCGATCTTCGCCTGGTACGGCGCGCTCGCCCGCTCGATCGACCAGGACGGGGTGCAGCGCGACTGGGCGTGGAACGTCGATCGCTGGCAATGCCTGCTCGACACGCGGCGGATCGATCCGGAGCAGTACGAGATGCTCCATCTGACCTTCCTGCGCAGTCGCACCGCGATCGGCAATTCGGGGCGCTGGCAGGCGCTGACCTTCGAACGGCGGGCCAGGATCATCCTTGGGGTGGGCAGCGTCTCCGGCAGGACGGACGGAGAATGTTTGCGCTGACCCCTTGGAACCGGCGGCTTCGACAGCCATTACGTCACGGGAACATTTATCCGGAGTGCGGGCAATGCGCGGTTTGCTGATTGTGGCGAGTATGTTGGCAGTGGCGGGTTGTGCGAAGCCCGAGAAGAATGCGCGCTACATGGCCGGCCATTTCCGCGCCCAGGCCGACCTGAAGATGGCCGACGGCACCGATGTCGGCAAGGCGATCGCCGAGGAAGTGGACGGCACGATCCGCGTGATGGTGGAAGTGCACGGCATGACCAAGGGCGTGCACGGCACCCATGTCCACACCGTCGGCAAGTGCGAGGGGCCGGACTTCGCCAGCGCCGGCGGCCACTGGAACCCGACCGCGCACCAGCATGGCAAGGACAATCCCGCCGGCCCGCACGCCGGCGACATGCCCAACCTGTCGGTGGGCGAGGACGGCCGCGACCGCACGATCTTCGTGCTGCCGGGCGGCACCTATGAAGGGCTGATGGACCAGGACGGCGCCGCACTGGTCGTCCATGCCAATGCCGATGACTACAAGACCGATCCTTCGGGCAATTCGGGCGGGCGCATCGCCTGCGGCGTCTTCCACGCGATGTAATTGCCGGGCCGGGATAGGGAAGTGACGTCGGTCCTGTTCGTGTGCCTGGGCAATATCTGCCGTTCGCCGCTCGCCGAAGGCGCGCTGCGGGCGGCGGCCGCGCATGCCGGGATCGAGGTGGAAGTGGATTCCGCCGGGACCGGCGGCTGGCATGCCGGTGACCCGCCCGACCGCCGGGCGCAGGCGGCGGCGCGGCGCCACGGCACCGACATTTCGGGGCTGCGCGCCCGGCAGGTGCGGCCCGAGGATTTCCGGCGCTTCGATTTCGTGTTCGCGCTCGACCGGCAGAATCTGCGCGACCTCGAGGCGATCATGCCGGCGGACGCGACGGCCGAACTCGGGCTGCTGATGGACCTGGTGCCGGGGCGCGAGGGCAGCTCGGTCGCCGATCCCTATTATGGCGAGGACCGGGATTTCGACGTGACCTGGGACGATGTGCGGGCCGCGGCGGAGGTGCTCGTGGCGCGGTTCGGGCAGGGACGGTAGCGGCGCTGTTCGCTCAATCCCCGGCCATCGTGCGCGCATATCGCATCGGCGGCATGCCCACATGGCGACTGAATGCCGTGCTGAACGTGCTCGCCGAACCATAGCCGACCCGCGCGGCGACATGTTCGATCGCCAGTTCGCGGGTACGCAGCAGGCGCTTGGCGAGGGCCATGCGCCAGGTGAGCAGATACTCCATCGGCGGAAGCCCGACGACGCGGTTGAAGCGCGCGAAGAAGGCCGAACGCGACATCGCAGCCTCGGCGGCGAGGTCGGCGACTGTCCAGCCCTGCGCCGGACGCGCATGCAGGGCGCGCAAGGCGGCGACCAGCCTGTCATCGGACAGCCCGCGCGCGACGCTCGGCACCGATGCGGCGTCCGCCCCGCACCGCAGCGCTTCGATGAGCAGCACCTCGAGCAGGCGCTCCAGGACCAGTTCCCGGCCCGGCCGGGCGTGCCGCGTCTCGTCGCCGACCAGATGCAGCAATTGTGCGAGCCGCGGCTCGCCCCGCGCGATGACGATCGAGGGCAGCAGGGAGACCAGCAAGGCGGCATCGGGCGAGGCGAAGCTGCACAAGCCGACCTGCATCCGCAGGTTGACCGGCGCATCGGTCCCGCCGACGCGATACCGTCCCTCGCCGAGTTCCGCCGGCAGCATGTCGATTCCATGCGGTGGTGCATCCATGCTTTCGATCACCTGATGCCCGGTCGAGGGCGACAGCACGAAGTCTCCGGCACGTACGATGATCGGCGGCCGGCCCGCGCCGATCAGGCGGCATTGCCCCTCGAGCACCGCGAAATAGACGGGCTTGCCCTCGACGTCGCGGCGGATGCGCCAGCGCCCGGCATATTCGACGAGCTTGGAGAAGCTCGCCGAGGGCTGCAGCAGCGTCACGATCTCCGCCAGGGGGTCAACACTCATTTCAGGACTATCGCCAATTGATTCGAGATTATCACCGATAGAAGGTCCTGGCGGCAAGGGCCACCTCCGGATCACCCGCAATCAATCCGGAGTCTCACGTGCCCACAGTTCTCATCACCGGCTGTTCCTCGGGCTTTGGCCTCGAAACGGCGAAGCTGTTCCTCGAAAGGGGCTGGAAGACCGTCGCCACGATGCGCAGCCCGAAGACCGATATCCTGCCGGCATCCGACAATCTCACCATCCTGCCGCTCGACGTCTCCGATCCCGCGAGCGTCGCCGCCGCCATCGAAGCGGCGGGCGAGATCGACGTGCTGGTCAACAATGCGGGGATCGGCGCCGCCGTGCCGATCGAGCTGATCGAGCCCGATACCGCGCGCAAGCTGTTCGAGACCAACATGCTCGGCACGCTGGCGACGATCCAGGCTGTGCTGCCCAGGTTCCGCGAACGCCGCGGTGGAACGATCATCAACGTCACCTCCACGGTGACGCTCAAGCCGTTGCCGCTGGTCAGCGTCTACCGGGCGAGCAAGGCGGCGGTGAACGCCCTCACCGAATCGCTTGCGGTCGAGATGGAGCCGTTCGGCGTGCGCGTGCACATCGTCCTTCCCGGCCGCTCGCCGGAGACCAGCTTCGCCGAGAACGCGACGCCGCACCTGCGCGGGCTGGACAATGCGGACTACAAGCCGCTGATCGAAGGGATGATCGCCAGCTTCCGGGAGGTGACGGGCCCGGTCACCCACGCGGCGGACGTGGCGGAGGCGGTGTGGCACGCCGCCACGGATCCGCGCGCCCCGCTCAAGATTCCGGCGGGCGAGGACGCGGTGCTATGGATGGCCGAAGCCGGCTGATCGCCCCGGGGCCGAATGCCGGCGATCCTCCCGGTTCGCGGGGATCGCCGGCTCAGCCGCCCAGCGCCGCCAGTCCGCTCGCCATGCCGGGAAGCCACATCCTGGTGGCGAACTGCCAGGTGGCGAGCAGGATGAAGGCGCTCGCACCGAGCAGCGCCACCACCGCGCCGATGCGCAGTGCCGGGGCGGCATCGTCGCGGCGGGCGCGGATAAAGGCTTCGGCGACGGCGAGGTTGGGCAGGTAGAAGGCGAAGTCCATCACCATGTCGAACGCGCCGCGAAAGTCCGCGGTGTGGCCGAGCTTGCCGAAGCAGAGGAACCAGAAGCCATATTCCATCCGGTAGAGCCAGGAGCCGATCGCCAGTGCGAACAGGCGGATCGCCCAGGCGCGGTGGACGTCGATCCGGCGGGCGCGGGCGTTGGCGAAGGCGAGGGTGGCGCAGAGCACCATCAGCGCGCCGTAGAGCCCGAAGCCGATGTCCATCGCCGGGCCGCCCACCGTGCCCTTGGCCAGGATGAAGCCGAGCCCGCCCAGCCCGGCGATCGCGGCGGCGAGGACGTAGAGCCGGCCGAGCCAGCGGTGGAGCGCCGGGATGCGGTTGCGGATCGCCGCGATCAGCTGGACCGGGCCGAGCAGCAGCAGCACGCCGCCGGTGACGAAATGCGCGCCGATCGCGATCGTGGCGAGGGGCGTGGCGGCCTCGTGCAGCCGGGGCAGGCTCTCGTTCCAGCGGTCGGGCGCGCCGCCGGCCAGGGTGCCGCCGTAGAAGGCCAGGATATAGGCGCCGAACAGGCCGGCGCTCAGCCAGCTCGCCGCGACGAGCAGGATCGCCGACCCGCGCAGCGCCGCCTCGGGCGTGCCGCCCGGTGTCCGTTCCGCAATGGCATCCGCCAGTGTCGCCACGCTCGCCCTCCGTGCCTGCCCGTGCCGGGGAGTATAGGGCAGCGGCGGCGGATGCGGACACTGTAATTGGTGCTAGCGGATAGCCCGGTTCGGAAGTGCCGCCCCGGCCGCCTGTCCCGAGGGTGGGCCACCCTTGCTCCACATCGGCGCAAACCCGCGGCATCCCCTTTATCCGCACGTCTTTTCCTGCTTCGCTTTCGCTGTATAAACCATCGCACGGGCGGGGGGCCTGAGGGACGCATAATGGCAAAAGCCGACGCCGCCTGGCCCGATCATGGCGGGGAAACAGGGGAGATGCTGCGCGCGCCGGGTTTCGCGGTGCCGGAGCTTGGCCCGATCGAACGCTGGCCGCGCGAGCTGCGCCAGGCGATCGACCTGATGCTGGCCTCGCCGCAGCGCGCCTTCGTCACCTGGGGCCCGGACTATATCTTCTTCTACAACGACCTGATCCTCGACGCCTATCGCGACGAGAACAAGCGGATCTTCGGCCGCTCCTATCGCAAGAGCTGGCCCAGGGTGTGGGAGGATGTCGGCGCCCATTTCGAGCAGGCCTATGCCGGCGCACCGGTGCTGCGGCCCGGGCTGCACGTGCAGAGCGTGCGCGGCAGCGGCGAGAAGATCGACATCCGCGTCGACCTGGCGATGACGCCGATCCGTGGCGCGGACGGCAGTGTGCTCGGCATCTTCGGCACCAGTGCCGACCGCACCGAGCATTACAACATCCAGCAGCGCGAGCATGCCGCGATCACCGCGCTGGAGGAGAAGCGGCGCACGCTGGAGGTGGTCAACCAGGCGGGGGCGGCGATCACCGGCGAGCGCGACAGCGCGCGGGTGGCGCAGACCGCGGTGGACGCGGGCGTGGCGCTGATCGGGGCGAAGTTCGGCGCCTTCTTCTACAACAGCACCGACGAGACCGAGGGCGAGCGCTACATGCTCTATGCCCTGGCCGGGGCGCCGCGATCGGCGTTCGACAAGTTCCCGATGCCGCGGATCACCCGGCTGTTCGAGCCGACCTTCGCCGGCACCGGGATCATCCGCGTCGACGATATCACGGTGGACGAACGCTATGGCCGGAACGAGCCGTTCCAGGGCATGCCCGCGGGGCATCTGCCGGTGCGCTCCTATCTGGCGGTGCCGGTGCGCACGCCGTCGGGCGACGTGATCGGCGGGCTGCTCTACGGCCATCCCGAGCCCGGCATGTTCGGCGCGGCAGCCGAGGCGAGCCTGGTCAGCCTGGCGGGACAGGCGGCGCTGGCGATGGACAATGCCCGGCTGTTCGAGACGGTGGAGCGCGAGCTGGTGCGGCGCTCCCAGGCCGAGGAGGAGCTGCGCGTGCTCAATGAGCTGCTCGAGGCGCGGGTCGCCGAGGCGGTGGCCGAGCGCGAGACGGTGTTCGCGGCGCTTCAGCAGGCGCAGAAGATGGAGACGATCGGCAAGCTGACCGGCGGCGTGGCGCACGACTTCAACAACCTGCTCCAGGTGATTTCGGGCAATCTCCAGCTGCTCACCCGCGACGTGCAGGGCAATGACAAGGCCGAGCGACGCGTGGCCAACGCGCTGGCCGGGGTGCAGCGCGGATCGAAGCTGGCCAGCCAGCTGCTCGCCTTCGGCCGGCGCCAGCCGCTCGAGCCGAGGGTGCTCAATGTCGGCAAGTTCCTGGGCGGGATGGACGACATGCTGCGCCGTGCGCTGGGCGAGGCGATCGGGATCGAAGTGATCACCTCCGGCGGGCTGTGGAACTGCCAGGCCGATCCGACCCAGCTCGAGAATGCGATCCTCAATCTGGCGATCAACGCGCGCGACGCGATGCATGGGACGGGCAAGCTGACGATCGAGGCGGCCAACGCCTCGCTCGACGACGATTACACGCGGCGGCTGGAGGACGTGCCGGCGGGCCAATATGTGATGCTGGCGGTGACCGACACCGGCAGCGGCATCGCGCCCGAGCTGATCGAGCAGGTGTTCGAGCCCTTCTTCTCGACCAAGCCCGAGGGGCAGGGATCGGGGCTGGGCCTGTCGATGGTCTATGGCTTCGTCAAGCAATCGGGCGGCCATGTGAAGATCTACTCCGAGATCGGCCACGGCACGACGGTGAAGCTGTACCTGCCCCGCGTGCGCAAGCGCGAGGAAGTGCTGGTCGTCTCGCCCGAGGCGGTGGCGATGCGCGGCGGCACCGAGACGATCCTGGTCGCCGAGGACGATCCCGACGTGCAGGCGACGGTGGTCGAGCTGCTGACCGAGCTGGGCTATACCGTGCTGCGCGCGAACGACGCGACGAGTGCCTTGAGCGTGATCGAGAGCGGGGTGGCGATCGACCTGCTGTTCACCGACGTGGTGATGCCGGGCGCGCTCAAGAGCCCCGAACTGGCCCGCCTGGCCCGCGCGCGGCTGCCCGAGCTCTCGGTGCTGTTCACCTCGGGCTATACCGAGAATGCGATCGTCCATGACGGGCGGCTCGACGTGGGGGTGGAGCTGCTGTCCAAGCCGTACACGCGCGAGCAGCTGGCGCGGAAGGTGCGGGCGGTGCTGGAGGGGAAGCGGAAATAGGGACTGGTTCCCATTCCCCGTCATCCCGGCGAAAGCCGGGATCTCGTGCGGCTCCTTTCTCGCGCCTTCGCCTGAGATCCCGGCTTTCGCCGGGATGACGGCTTGGGATGACGGCCTGGGGGCATGACGGTTTGTGGGAGGGCGCAGCGGGGCAATCACTGCCGTCGTAGACCCCCTCCACCACCGCCTTCGGCGGCGGTCCCCCTCCCCCGGAAATGCCTTTCCGGGGGAGGATCTAGAGAGTGAGGGGATAGCGCTCCACCGCGTCGTAGCGCGCGCCTTCATGGCCGAGGCTGCTCTCGAACAGGTAGAAATGGTCGAGGGTGAAGGGCGGGCTCGCCAGGCCGGCATGGGCCTCGATGAAGCGATCGGCGGCTTCGGCGGGGCTGTTCATCCGGGCGAGGGTGATGTGGGGGAGATAGGCGCGGCGCTCCGGCTCCTGGCCGGCGCGGACCAGTGCCTGATCGATCTTGCGGTGGAGCCCGGCGAGCGCGTCGCGCGGGCGGATGCCGGCCCAGAGGGTGTGGATGCGGCCGCGCTTGTCGAAGGTGCCGACGCCCTCGATCGCGATCTCGACCGGCGGCCAGTGTACCGCGGAGAGGGCGAGCGCCGCATCCTCGGCGGCGCGCTCGTCGACATCGCCGATGAAGCGCAGGGTGATGTGGAGCTGCCCGTCATCCTGCCAGCGCGCGCCGGGAATGCCGCCGCCGAGCGCGAGCAGCTGGGCGCGGATGGGGGCGGGGAGACGCAGGCCGACGAACAGGCGGATCATACAGAGGCACTAGACCCCCGGGTTTCGCTTGAAAACACCCCGTATCAGGGCGATATTACACTGTATCCGGCAGGTGCCGGGCAAAGGAGTTTTGAAATGGCTGAATGGTCGGATCCCCGGACGGGCGCGCCCTATGTGGCCGGCGCGGGCGCGGAAGCGCGCGACGCGGGGCTCAGGTCGTACATGCTGTCCGTCTACAATTACATGGCGTCGGGCGTGCTGCTGACGGGCGTCGTCGCGCTGCTGTTCGCAATGAGCGGCGCGATCGACACGCTGTACGCGGTGCAGGCGAGCGGGCGCGTCGGGCCGACCGCGCTCGGCTGGATCGTCATGCTGGCGCCGCTGGGTATCGTGCTGCTGATGAGCTTCGGCCAGATGCGCCTCTCGACCCCGGCGATGCAGGCGCTCTACTGGGTCTACGCGACCGTGATGGGCATGTCGCTGTCGACGATCTTCCTGATCTACAGCGGCACCTCGATCGCCCAGGTGTTCTTCGCCACGGCGGCGGGCTTCGCGGGCCTGAGCCTGTGGGGCTACACCACCAAGCGTGACCTGTCGGGCTTCGGCACGTTCCTGATCATGGGCGTGGTCGGCCTGATCGTCGCCTCGATCGTCAACCTGTTCCTGAACTCGGGCCCGCTGAGCCTGGCGATCAGTGCGATCGGCGTGCTGCTGTTCGCGGGCCTGACCGCCTATGACACGCAGAAGATCAAGAGCATGTATTCCTACGTGGCCGGCACGGACATGCAGGGCAAGGCCGTGGTGATGGGCGCGCTGACGCTCTACCTCGACTTCATCAACATGTTCCTGTTCCTGCTCCGCCTGTTCGGCAGCCAGCGGAACTAAGTTCCGGCAACGGAATGCGAAATCACGGCCCGGCGGGGAAACTCGCCGGGCCGTTTTCTTTTGCGTCCAGAGAGTTACCGGCGCGGGAACGCGAATCGAATTGTGTTCGTTACATCAGGGCAACGCTCAGGAGAGTGAGTCATGGAAGCGAACCCGATCGACCCGGCGCTGGACCGCATGTCGGTGGCACCGGGCCCGGACGAAGAAACCACGCGCACGCCGGCCCAGTCGGCGGACGCAGGCACCGACGAATCGATTGCCGAGCGGCTCTACCGCAATCCGGAGAGCAAGGAGGCAAGGCTGGACCGCGGGCTCGACGAGTCGATGGACGCGTCGGACCCGCCCGCCTCGACCCAGCCGGTGCACAACCATGGGCATGACGAGCTTCCCGAAAGCTCGGGCTATGACCCCAAGGCCGAAGCCAGGCTCGCCAAGGCGGGCGAGGAAAAGGGCGTGGTCGGCAAGATCCTGTCGAAGATCGGCCTCGGCTAAGGCCGGCTGAATGGCGGCCTCGCCCGCGTCAGGCTGGCGCGCCAATATCGTCATCTATGCGGCGCTGGCCGCAAACCTCGGAATCGCGGTCGCCAAGTTCGTGGCGGCCGCGATTTCCGGTTCTTCCTCGATGCTCACCGAGGGCGTGCACAGCCTGGTCGACACGGGGAACCAGGGCCTGCTGCTCTACGGGCAATATCGGGCGAAGCGTGCGCCCGATTCCGACCATCCCTTCGGCTATGGCCGCGAGCTCTATTTCTGGGCCTTCATCGTCGCGATCCTGATCTTCGGGCTGGGCGCGGGCGTGTCGGTCTATGAGGGCTGGAGACACATCGCCGAACCCGAGGCGCTGCGCGATCCGCTGATCAACTATGTCGTGCTCGCCATCGCCTTTGCGCTGGAGGGGACGAGCTGGTGGATCGCGATGCGCGCGTTCGCGAAGAGCAAGGGCGGACATGGCTGGTGGCAGGCGATCCGCGATTCCAAGAACCCATCGGGCTTCATCGTGCTGTTCGAGGATTCGGCGGCGCTGGCCGGCCTGGTGGTGGCGGCGGCGGGCGTCTGGGCCAGTCACCATTGGGGCGATCCGCGCATCGACGGCTGGGCCTCGATCGTCATCGGCGTGATCCTGGCCGGCGTGGCGATGCTCCTCGCGCGCGAATCCAAGGGGCTGCTGATCGGCGAGCGGGCCAACCCGGACATGGTCGCGGCGATCCGCGCATTGCTCGAGGCCGAGCCCTGCATCACCCATGTGAACCATGTCCGCACGATCCACACCGCGCCCGACCGGGTGTTCGTCGCGGTGAGCGCGGACTTTGCCGATGCGCTGCCGATGGGCGAGGCGGAGACGCTGATCGAGCGGCTCGAGCAGCGGCTGAAGGCGCAGGAGCCCAAGCTCAGCTCGATCTATATCCGGCCCGAGAAGCGCGAGGATGCGGTGGACGCGGTGGCGATGGGGTGAGCCCGGATTTCGGCATGCCCTTCCATCAGGAAGCCGTCATCCCCGCGAAGGCGGGGATCCAGGGTAACTGGGGAAGGTCCTTTGCGACTCTGGATCCCCGCCTTCGCGGGGATGACGAATAGAAGGAAACTGGGGGACTAGATCCGCCCGCAATCGCTGGGCGGCCGCTCCCCGGCGAACCGCGCATCGAGCCAGTCGAGCGTGGCCGTGGCGCTGCCGCGGGTGACCCCGGCATGGCCGCCCGAGGACAGCGCGACATAGCGCAGCGGCGCGCCGCTGCGGCAGCGCTGGACGGCGAAGCTGCGGGTGACGGCGGGTGCGACCACCGTGTCGTCGCCGGCCTGGGCGATCAGCAGCGGGCCGGGCACGGCGCGGGGGAGCACGCTGTTGGCGCGGGCGATGCCGGCCCAGGGCTCGATCCGGCCCATGTCCTTGCTGCGCAGCGCATTCCGGATCGACAGGATGCCGAGGATCGTGCCGATCCGCGGGTTCTTGCCGAGCTCGACGCAATTGTTGCGCGCCAGCCGCGTGGCGACGCCGGCATTGGTCTTGTTGAACAGGCTGGAGAGCGGATGGCCGAAATGCTGCGACCAGCTATAGGCAGCATAGGCGGCGAGCATCGCGCGGACATTGAGGTCGCTGCCCGAGCGGAGATTGGCCGGGAGGTCGGTGGGCGGCGCGGCGGCGGCGGTGCCGACCAGGCGCAGCTCGGGGGCGTAGCGGGCGGCCTCGGTGGCGGTCCACAGTGCGGCATGGCCACCCTGCGATTCACCCCAGACCGCGAAGTCGCGGCCGGCGCGCGCCTCGGGCAGGGAACGCGCGGCGCGCACCGCGTCGAGCACCGAGCGGGCGGTGTCGGTACCGACCAGATAGGGGTGGGGCATCGGCGAGCCGAGGCCGGGATAGTCCGGCGCGACGACGAGATAGCCGCGCGCCAGCATGTCGGCGAGGGCGGGCGTCGCGCTCCAGAAATTGGCGCTGAGCGACGGCGCGCAGCGCTCGACCACGCCCCAGGTACCATGCGCCCAGGCGATCACCCGCCGAGGCGCGGGCGCGCGATCCCGCGGGGCGACGATCATGCCGGTGACCCGGATCGCGCGGCCGCGCGCGTCGCTGGTCCAATAGGCGATGCGCCAGGAACGGGTCGCCTCGGGACCGCCGGGCACGGGGTCCGCGGAGATCAGCGTGCCGGGCGTCTGGGCCAGCGCGTTGGCGGGCAGGGCGGCGAGGAACAGGATCGCGGACAAGAGGATGCGCAGCATGTCGAGCCTCCTTTGGCCGCGGCAGTATTCCAGATTGGCCGGGCGCCCTCAACCTGCGGGTTGAGGCGCAGTGCGCGCTATCCCCCATGCCGGCGTCATGCTAAAGCCGAGTCATCGCGAGCAGTTCCGACATGTAGGCGCCCGCGGCTGAGAGACTTGTGCGCTCCCGCTTACACGATGCGGAGGCTCATCATGGATCTCAATTATCTCCTTTACCGCCACCAGATATCGCTGATGCGCGCGGATTCCGCCGCATCGGTGGAAGCGCGCCATGCCCATGAGGGACTGGCACGCGGCTATGCGACGCGGATCGCCGGGTTGCGCGCGCTGCTGGTCGCAGACCAGCCGATGCTGGCCGCCCAATGAGCGAGGCCAATGCGCCCGCCGCGGCGGAGGAAGCGCGGACCCCGGCCAAGCCCTTCCGCAAGCAGTTCAACACGGTGCGGCTCGATCCCCAGTCCGCCGAACGCCAGGGGCGCGCGGCGCGGCTGGCGTTCGAGGCGCTGGGCCGGGAGGAGGCCACCAGCTTCCTCAACGGTCATGATGCGGGATTGGGGGGACGGCCGCTCGACCTTGCCGTGGCCAGCGCCGAAGGGCTCGCCGCGGTGGAGCGGGCGATCGCTGCCCGCAAGGCGGCCGCATGCTGAGTGGGACCGTCTATTTCTATCACGCCGCCAGCGGCTTCGGCGTGATCCGGGCGGACAAGGGCGGCGACGACGCCTTTGTCCATGAAAGCGCGCTGCGGGGCTGTGGACTCGACCGGCTCGAGCCGCGCCAGCGCGTCACCTATGCCCTGCGCACCGATGCGCGGGGCCAGACCTGCGCGCACGACCTGAAGCTTTGCGGCTGAGTCCCTGGAGCGGGGAGCTTGCCCGCGCACATGCCACGCTGGAGCGCGGGGCACAGTTCCTGGGGAGAGGACTCGACGCCGGCATGGCGCGGGCGATCGTGGGGCCGTACCGCGCCAAGGTGCTCGGCAACGGGCTGCGCGAGCTCGACCGATTCCTCCAGCTGCTGGTGCTGGCGATCGCGGCGGCGCGGGGGATCGCGCTGCCCGAGCAGGAGCGCAACACTGCCAATATGGTCGCACGGTTGCGGCAGGTGCTGGGCACGGCCGATCCGGACCGGGCGCGGCTGCTGGCGCTGGGGCGCACGCGCGACTGCCTGTTCCATTGCGGCGGGCTGGTGCGGCGGGGCGATGCGCGCGGCGGCACGGTGATGACGATCGGCTGGCACGGCGCCGGTGGCGGCTCGCTGCTCCGCGTCGCGGTGGGCGAGCGGCTCGATCCTTCGGCGCGCGAGCTGCTCGACATCTGCCTCTATTATCGGACGCTGGCGGCGCGGCTGCTCAGCGAGGCGGGGCTGGCAGCTCCGCCAATATCCATTCGCGAAACGCCGCCATTGCCGGGCTCGGGCTGCGCGACTGGAGCCAGGTGAGCCAGTAGCGGCCGGTGCTGACTTCGAGATCGAAGGGGCGGACCAGGCGGCCTTCGCCCAGGTGGCGGGCGAGCATCGCGGGCGGAGCGAGCGCGACACCGATGCCCTGGATCGCCGCTTCGGCCATCGCCAGCGAACTGTCGAACACCGGCCCGCGCAGCGGCGGCGGGGCGATGCCGGCCTGGGCGAGCCAGCGCGGCCATTCGTCGGCACGGTAGGAGCGCAGCAGCGGCAGCGCGAGCAGGTCGGCAGGGGTGGAAAGGCGCGCGGCGAGTGCGGGCGTGCAGAGCGGGGTCAGCGGGGTCTCGATCAGCGGCACGGCCTCGGTGCCGTGCCAGGCGCCGGCGCCGAAGCGGATCGCATAGTCGAGCCCCTCGCCGGCCAGGTCGACCCGGTTGTTGTTGGTGAACAGGCGCAGGTCGATGCGGGGGTGGGCCGCGTGGAAGGCGGGCAGGCGGGGGAGCAGCCAGCCGGTGGCGAAGGTGCCGACTGCAGCGACCGAGAGGAGCTGGGCGGCAGTGCCGCTGGCGATCCCCTCGACCAGCTCGGCGATGCGATCGAAGCTGTCGCCGAGCGCGGGGAGCAGGGCCAGCCCCTCGTCGGTGAGCGCGAGCCCGCGCGGCAGGCGGCGGAAGAGCTGGGCGCCCAGACGCTGCTCCAGGCCTTTCACCTGGTGGCTGATCGCGGCTTGCGTCACGCACAGCTCGATCGCGGCGCGGGTGAAGCTCAGGTGCCGCGCCGACGCCTCGAAGGCGCGCAGGGCGTTGAGGGGGAGGTGGGGGCGGACCATCGGGAGCGGAGCATAAGAAAAGCTAATGGCTCTTGCCAGCTTTGATCCTTTGCGAGGGCGCGTTTCCGGGCCCTACTTCCCTGTCCGGACCTCAAAGGGGAGACGGATGATGAAGCTCGATCGACGGACATTCGCGGCAAGCCTGGTGATCGGCGCGGGCGCCGCGGTGGCGGGCATTCCGGCGGCGGAAGCGGCGCCGGCGGCACCGCGCAGGCTGCGCGCGACGGTGCTGGTCGATGCGGCGAGCGGACGGGCCCTGCACCGCTCGGGGCCGTGCGCCAGCCGCTTCACCCCCTGCTCGACCTTCAAGGTTCCGCTGGCGCTGATGGGCTTCGACAGCGGCATCCTGACCGATGCCCATCACCCTGCCTGGGACTATGACCCCGCCCGCCACGTCGCACGCCGCGAAGCCGAGCGGAAGCGCGTCGACCCGACCAGCTGGGAAGTGGATTCGGTAGTGTGGTACTCGCAGGAACTGACGCGCAAGCTCGGGATGCAGCGCTTCCAGGCCTATGTCGACCGCTTCGGCTACGGCAATCGCGACCTGCGCGGGGATCCCGGCAAGGGCGACGGGCTGACCCGGGCTTGGCTCGGCTCCTCACTTGCCATCTCCCCCGACGAGCAGGTGGCGTTCCTGCGCCGCATGCTGGCGCACCGGCTGGTCTCGGCGCGCGCGCATGTCCAGGCGGAGGCGGTGATCCCGGTATTCGCGGGGCGCGGCGGCTGGACGGTGCACGGCAAGACCGGCAGCGGCGGCCTGCCCGATGGCAGCCTGCTCGGCTGGTTCGTCGGCTGGGCCGACAAGGGCGGGCGCCGCGTGGTCTTCGCGCGGTTCGGCGCGGGCGAGGGCATGTCGGACTCAGGCGGCAGGCAGATGCGCGAGGCGCTGCTGGCGGAGCTCGACGGGCTGGCGGGGCGGTAGTCGCGCCCGGGCTTTACGAAGATGCCATATACCTATAGGGGGTATAGGTATATGGCACATCTTTCCCATGACAATGCCGCGCTGCTGGCGCGGGTGCGACGCATCGGCGGGCAGGTCGGCGCGGTCGAGCGCGCGCTGCAGGGCGAGGCGGGCTGCGCCGAGGTGCTGCAGCTGGTCGCCGCCGTGCGCGGCGCGGTGAACGGGCTGCTCGACGAGATCATCGCCGACCATCTCGAGGCGCATGTCGCCGCGCCGGGCCTGAGCGACGCCGAGCGCGTCCAGGGTGCCGAAGAATTGCTGGCGGTGATCCGCCGCTACGCGAAATAGGATCCCCGATGGCCAGTCTTCCCGAACTCGACGCATTCGCGCACGAGCATGTCTTCCTGGGCGCGTCGCACGACGAGAATGCCCGGCGCACCCTGTGGGTAGTGGCGCTGACCGCGGTTATGATGGTCGGCGAGATCGTCGCCGGATACTGGACCGGATCGATGGCGCTGCTCGCCGACGGATTCCACATGGCGACGCATGCCGGAGCACTGGCGGTGGCCGCGATCGCCTATGCCTACGCGAGAAAGCACGCGCGCAATGCCGCCTATTGCTTCGGAACCGGCAAGGTGGGCGACCTGGCCGGCTTCGCCTCGGCGATGGCGCTGGGGCTGATCGCGCTGGGGATCGGGGTGGAATCGGTGCTGCGGCTGTTCGAGCCGACCGCCGTGGCGTTCGGCGAGGCGGCGATCGTCGCGGTGCTGGGGCTGGCGGTGAACCTGGTCAGCGCGGCGCTGCTCTCGGGCGGGCACCACCATCATCACGGGCATGATCATCACCACGATCACGGCCATGACCATCATCACGGGCATGATCATCACCACGATCACGGCCATGACCATCATCACGGGCATGGGCACGACAACAACCTCCGCTCGGCCTATGTCCATGTCCTCGCCGATGCGCTGACCTCGGTGCTGGCGATCGCGGCGCTGCTCGCCGGGCGCTATCTCGGCTGGGGCTGGATGGACCCGGCGATGGGGATCGTCGGCGCGGTGGTGATCGCGCGCTGGTCGTGGACGCTGATGCGCGACACCGCCGCGGTGCTGCTCGACCGGACCGACACGCATGTCGCCGAGGAAGTGCGCGAACTGCTCGGCGATGTGCGGATACTCGACCTGCACGTGTGGCGGGTAGGCCCCGAGGCGCGGGCGGCGATCGTCAGCGTGGCGGGCCTGGATGCGGACGCCGTCCGTGCGCGGCTGGCGCCGGTGCACGAACTGGCGCACCTGACCGTGGAGTGCCGCTGAACGCGGCTCAGCTCGTGGTGGAGAGCTTCATCAGCACCAGGCCGGAGACGATCAGCGCGGCGGCACCCAGCCGCATCAGGCTGGCCTGCTCGCCGAGCACGACGATCCCGACCGCGAAGGCGCCGACCGCGCCGATGCCGGTCCAGACCGTATAGGCGGTGCCGAGCGGCAAGGTGCGCATCGACAGCGACAGCAGGCCGAAGCTGGCGCCCATGGTGACGAGGGTGACGATCGAGGGGACGAGCTTCGTGAAGCCTTCGGACTGCTTCATGAAGAAGGCCCAGACGACTTCGAGCAGACCGGCGATAACGAGAATGAACCAAACCATGGCAGCCTCCTTGAACAGAGCTGCCGGGCCGTCCCGGTCTTGAACCTCCGCATGGGAGACGGGAACGTGGTCGCCGCGCCGGTGATCTAGGGCGGCGCGGCGACCGGATCAAGGCGGGTCAGTCGATCGCTTCGATACCCTGTGCCTTCAGCCGCGCGAGCGCGTCCTTCATGTGCTGCAGCTGCTCGGGCGCATGGCCCTGCCATTGCTCGACTTCGCCGGTGACGCGCAGCGGCGCGCGCGAGCGGTAGGAAAGGGTGGGATTGCCGGGGAATTTCTTGTCGGTGAGGTTGGGATCGTCGACGAATTCGCCGGTCGGCTCGACGATGTAGATGCGCTCACGCCCCTCGCCCTGTGCCAGCTCCGCGCCCCAGATCGCGGCTTCGAGCGTGCCGGCGAAATAGACCCAGGGATTGGCTTTGCGCGCGCCATAGTTGGAGGCGTAGCCCGCCGCGATGAGGGCGCCGGGGGCCAGGTCCGCGCGGGTGCCGTGATAGTAGATCATGTGCCGTTGCTCCTCGTCTGCGAATCGAGGTCAGCTACATGCAACAGGGACCCCGGCTTGCCGCAATCCCGGTTCCGGGTTAGACAATGATAGTGGGAAGAGGCCGCGACGACTCGCCGGCGCCCTGCCCCATCCCATCCGTCTTTCTTCATTCTGGTTGCCGAGTGCAGTGTGCTGCCTTGCTGGATATCGGGCCTTCGATAGAAGACCATATGGCCATTGAACGAAACTCAGCGGCGCGCGGGGTCAAACAGGGTGAGGATGCCGAGCAGTTTCGAGACGGCGTGATCCGGCCCGGCGTTGTGCCAGATCGAGTTTCTGCACCTGTGGCGGCCTATTTTCGTATTCCTCCGGTCTGGATCGACCAATCGCCGCCCTTTTCATCTACCCAAGCGCGGCCTCTGGCATGGGGGCATGCCGTGGTTCTTCGTCGCGTGATGAGATGCGGGATAGAGGTTCGGGTTCAGCGTGACGGGTTATTCGCTTTCGACTTCACCGACTTCCCGCCAGCATCCTACACCTTAGTTCCGGGCTTTGTTCACCCTGAGTCGCCCCATCTAATTCCTGAGGAACACAGCGCGGCGGCAGAGCAGGCTGAAGCCATCGCCATCTATCGCGCGCAGATCATGAATGCGCATCAGGCGTGTTTTACAACGGCGGAAGCCTTGGTCCGGGGGCGTGGGGCTGCGATGGGATACCCCGTCAACGCCTGGAACACTTTCAAGTCTCTCGATCTGGAATTCGTCCCCGAATACCGGGATGATTCCGAAGACCCGCGTGCAGTTGCCCGGAATGTCTACAACAACAGCTATCAGGTGATCAGCGATAGTGATCTAGCGCGGCGGTTGGTTGAGCTGGACGTGATCGAGGCGTCTCTCGACCTGCTTGACCAAATACTGGCTGCGCCCCCTGGAACGGTCGCCATGGTCGAAGGCGCGTATATGGCCGCATCGCGTGCCGCGGAGAAGCGTTTCGGGGAGAGCATCGTGCTCGGCTGGACGGTTTGCGAGCAACTGGTTTCCATCGCCTGGCGCAGGTTGCTCGATAGCGAGAAAGGTGAGGGCGGCGAGAACAGGACGCCGCGCAAACGCATCGAGAAGCCGATCGGTCGCGACCATTCAGCGTCGGTGATGACTGAGGCGCTGGAACTGAATGGTGTGATCTCGGCGGAGGTATATGGGTGGTTGGAAACGGGAAGAAAGGCGCGAAATGCCTGGGCACATGCCATGAAAGTGCCGGCGCAGGCTGAGGTGCGGGCATGCCTCTCGGCGGCACGCAGTCTCTTCCGGGAATTGTTGGCGATCGATCTGCGCTTGCAGAGCGGAGGACGCGGCAGCGTTCCGCAATGGCCGATCTGGATGTTGCCAGATCGGCGCGGCTAGAAGGGGCCGCATCGCCGCGCTTGCATTCCGAAGCGGAGGCTATTTCTTCAGGATGTCCAGCGCCGCCGAGGTCATCGCCTCGGTCGCGGTGCCGACGACCGCTTCCGCATCGGGCGCCCAATAGGCGCTGTGGAGCGAGGGCAGGGGCTTCTTGCCATTGTCCGACGCCGCCCATTTGTCCGCCGGCACGCCGCCCACCCAGAAGATCAGGCTCTGGATCGAATTGTCGGCGAGCCAGTAGCGGCTGAAATCCTCGCCGCCCATCACTGCCTTGGTCTCGACCACCCGGTCCTTGCCGAAGCGGGCGGTCCACAGCGCCTTCATCCGGTCGGTCATCGGCTGGGTGTTGAAGGTGGCGGGGGTGAAATTGTCGCGGACCTTCACCTCGGGCATGCGGTCGTCGGGCACCCCCGCCGCGATCGCCTCGCCCTTCGCGATGCGGGCGATGCCGTCGAGCAGCAGCTTGCGCACCTCGGGCTTGAAGCTGCGCACGGTGAGCAGCATCGTCACGTCGCTGCCGATGATGTTGTGGGTCGAGCCGCCCTTGATCATGCCGACGGTGACCACCGCGGCTTCCTGGGGATCGACTTCGCGGCTGACCAGGGTCTGCAGCGCGCCGACGATGCGGGCGGCGAGGACGATCGGGTCCTTGGTGGTCTGCGGATAGGCGCCGTGGCCGCCGACGCCCTTCACGGTGATGTCGACCGAATCGACATTGGCGAGCGCATAGCCGGCGGTCACCCCGATCTGGCCGGCGGGCGCGCCGGCGCTGTCGTGGAAGGCGAGAGCGAATTGCGGCTTGGGGAAGCGGGTGAACAGCCCGTCGTCGAGCATCGCCCGGGCGCCGAGCCCGCGCTCCTCGGCCGGCTGGGCGATCATCACCACGGTGCCGTGCCATTTCGCCTTCATCGCGGCGAGGTTGCGCAGCGTGCCGATCCAGCTGGCCATGTGCGTGTCGTGCCCGCAGGCGTGCATCACGCCGCTCTCGATCCCGTCGTCATTGGTGGTGCGGACCTTGGAGGCGAAGGGCAGTCCGGTTGCCTCGGTGACGGGAAGGCCGTCCATGTCGGCGCGGATCAGCAGGACCGGGCCGGGGCCGTTCTCGAGCACGGCGACGACGCCGGTGCCGCCGACCTTCTCGGTGACCTTGTAGCCGGCCTTGCGCGCTTCCTCGGCGAGCTTGGCGGCGGTCTTCACCTCATGGGTGCTGAGCTCGGGATTGGCGTGGAAGTCGCGGTAGAATTCCATGAGCTGGGGGAGCGCGGCCTGGGTCGCGTCGTGCACCGGATCGGCGATGGAAGGCGTGGTGAAGGTCATCGCAGTGGCGAGAAGAAGCGACCGGAGCATATGGTTCCCCCTGATGAAGCGGGGAATGTCGCTTGGGGATCGGGGTGTGTCAAACCTGTCGGGTTATTCGCCCGCGGCGAAGCCCCCTCCACCATTCGCTTCGCGAACGGTCCCCCTCCCCCGCTTCGCGAGGGAGGAGTTTTCAGGCGGGGGTCAGCTCGATCACGTCCAGCTTCGACTCGAACCCCGGATAGGGGAGGACCAGGCGCCAGCGGTTTTCGTCGATGCGTTCGATATAGCCGATCATGTCGCGCTTGCGGTCGACGCCGTAGCGAAGCGGCGCGGTCTCGTCGCCGAGGACCATGACGCCGATGAACATCGCCCGGGCATCGGTGTTCATGTAGATCAGCCCGTCGGGACGCTGCTGGCCGTCGAGGCGGACGAAATGCGTCTCCTTGCCCTGGACGGTGATCCGGCACTGGCCGGCGGGATAGGCCGTGAAATATTGCGTGATCGGCTGCTGCGAGCCGAGCTTGACGGTGCGGCAGCGATAGTCGCCCGCCGGTGGCAGGGCATGGGCGAGCGCGACGTCGGGATCGAACAGCTTGGGATCCGCCGCGATCGCCGCGGGGGCCGCCGCCTTGGCGGGAGCGAGCGCATCGTCCCATGCCCGGCGCCACTGGCGGATGCGATCGGCATCCGCCGTGGTCATCACCTTGCGCCAGCTCCAGCCGGAGGGCGGACGCGTGGCAGTGGCGTCGCGATAGACGCTGCAGCCGGTGGTGAGGCCGATCGCGAGCAATGCCGCGGCGGCGGGGATCCCCTTCATGCCTCTTCCCTTCTTCAGGCGCCAAGCCGCCTTACGCAGCGGTCCAGCCGCCGTCGATCGAGTAATTGGCACCGGTAATCTGTGCCGCCTCGTCCCGGCAAAGGAAAAGCACCAGCGCGGCGACCTGTTCCGACGTGACGAACTGCTTGGTCGGCTGCGCGTCGAGCAGCACGTCGTTGATCACCTGCTCGCGGGTGAGGCCGCGGGCCTTCATCGTATCGGGGATCTGGTTCTCGACCAGCGGGGTCCAGACATAGCCGGGCGACACGCAGTTGACGGTGACGCCGTGGGTGGCGACTTCGAGCGCGATCGTCTTGGTGAGGCCGGCAATGGCGTGCTTGGCCATCACGTACGCGCTCTTGTTCGGGCTGGCGACGAGGCTGTGGGCCGAGGCGGTGGAGATGATCCGGCCCCATTTCTGCGCCTTCATGAACGGCACCGCCGCGCGGATCATGTGCCAGGCCGAGGACTGGTTGATCGCGATGATCGCGTCGTACTTCTCGACCGGGAATTCCTCGATCGGCGCGACGTGCTGGATGCCGGCATTGCTGATGATGATGTGCGGGCCGCCGAGTTCGTCATGGCAGCGCTGGATCATCGCCGCGATCTGATCGGGCTTGGTCATGTCGGCCGCGTCGTAGAGCGCCTTGGCGCCGCTGGTCGCCTCGAGCGCGGCACGCTCCTTCTCGATCGCCGCGGCGTCGCCGAAGCCGTTGATCATCACGCTCGCGCCCTCGGCGGCCAGCGCCTTGGCATAGGCCAGGCCGATGCCCGAGGTGGAACCGGTGATGACGGCGGACTTGCCCTTGAGGAACATGGAATACTCCTAACGCTGGGTGAGATCGAAGGCGGCGGTGTTGCCGTCGAGGATGTTGCGGGCGACGATCTGGGCATTGGCCATCGTCTCGGCCACCGCGGTGCGGCCGGCCTGCCAATGCTCGTGCATCGAGCGCGCCGAGAATTCGAAGTCGCGCGCGCCGCCTTCCCAGGCATTGGCGCGGTAGATCAGCTGGACGAGGCTGACCGGATATTCGGAGACCCTCGCACGAATGGCCTGGACGTCGGGATCGTCCATCAGCTCGGGCGGCAGCTTGTCGAGCAGGCGGCAGACCATCTGGCGCTCCTGGCGCAGGCGCATGCGCTCGTCCGAGACGGTGCGGGTGCGGCTGGAGAAGCGGATCTCCTTCTCGCGCGCGACCACGTCGGTCATCGTGCGCGGCAGCTCGTCGGCGGCGGGGAAGAGATCGATCTGGAAGATCAGGGTCTCGGCATATTGCCGGTCGAGGATATGGGTCAGCGGCGTGTTGGAGACGAGGCCGCCGTCCCAATACCAGCAGCCGTCGATCTCGATCGGGGGCAGGCCGGGCGGCAGCGCGCCCGAGGCCATGATGTGGCGCGCGTCGAGCCTCTCGTCCTGCGTGTCGAAATAACGGAAATTGCCGCTCTGGATGTCGACCGCGCCGACCGAGAGGCGGACCGGGCCGTTGTTGAGCAGGTCCCAGTCGACCAGGCGGTCGAGCGTCTCGCGCAGAGGCGAGGTGTCGTAGAAGCTCAGCGCCTCGGGCGTGCCGGGGACGGCGAAGGCGGGCGGCAACAGGCGCGGGCGGAAAAAGCCGGGGACGCCGCCGAGCATGACCATGCCGGCTGCCCATTCGTGGCTGAGCTCGCGCGCGGCATCGTGCATCGGCAGCGAGAAATCGGGGAGCGCGGCGGTGGCGTCTTCCCAGAAGGTGCGGATCGCGGCGAGGCGCTTCTCGGGCGGGTTGCCGGCGAACAGCGCAGCGTTGACCGCGCCGATCGAGATGCCCGCGACCCAGTCGACTTCGATCCCGGCGGTGTGCAGCTCGTCGATCACGCCGGCCTGATAGGCGCCCAATGCGCCGCCGCCCTGCAGCACCAGTGCGACCGTGTCCGGAAGCGGAAGCCCCGTGGCCTGGCGGCGGGGACGTGACTCGGCGTCTGCCATGTCCGGTGCTGTGGCCGAAAGCCGGGGCCGAGGGAAGTGCACATTTTGGTATGACTGGTACGTGCAACGCAACGTGCATTGGGGCATTGTTGCGAGGACCAAACAAAGAGGATCGCCATGCGGCTCGACGATATCGACCCTACCGACAATGCCCAGGACCTGGGGAGCGGCGGTGGCGGAGGCGGCGGCGGTTTCGGGCTGCTGGGGCTGCTGCCCCTGCTGCTCGGCCGCGGCATGGGCTGTGGCAGCATCGCGATCATCGGCCTGATCGCGATCGCCTATTTCGCGATGAGCGGCGGTGGTGGCGGGATGCTGGGTACCACCGGCGGTGGCGGTGCGGGCACGGGCCAGTCGCAGACCGCGGGGCAGAGCGGCCGCCAGGTATGCACCGGCGAACGGCTCGAATCGTGCCGGGTGATGCGGCTGGCCGACACCACCTGGGAGACGATCTTCCGCGAGGCCGGGCAGAGCTATCGCCCGGCGACAATCAAATTCTACCAGGGCAATGTCCAGTCGGGCTGCGGCGCGGCGAGCTCGGCGGTGGGGCCGTTCTACTGCCCGGCGGACAATGGCGTGTATCTCGACACCAGCTTCTTCCAGGAGCTGGAGAAGCGCTTCGGTGCCAAGGGCGATTTCGCCCGCGACTATGTGATCGCGCACGAGATGGGCCATCACATCCAGAACCTGCTCGGCACCTCGGACAAGGTCTCGCGGCTGCAGGCGCGGGCGAGCCAGGCCGAGGGCAATGCGCTGTCGGTGCGGCTGGAACTGCAGGCGGACTGCTTCGCCGGCGTCTGGGCGGCGCGCAACAAGGAGCGGATCGAGCCGGGCGACATCGAGGAAGGCATGACCGCGGCGAACGCGATCGGCGACGACACGCTCCAGCGCCAGATGCAGGGCACGGTGGTGCCGGAGAGCTTCACCCATGGCACCTCGGCGCAGCGCATGGCCTGGCTGAAGAAGGGGCTGGAGACCGGCGATCCGGGGCAGTGCGATACGTTTTCGGGGAATATCTGAGGCAATCGTCATCCCGGCGAAAGCCGGGATCTCAGGCCGCGAGCGAACGGCATGCGGCACGAGACCCCGGCTTTCGCCGGGGTGACGAAGTGGCTATCCCCACCCCATGACCGAAGAAACCACCGCGCCCGAAGCGCCGCCGCGTCCCAATCTCGCTTATCATCACACCCCGGGCGCCGGCCCCACGGTGGTGTTCCTGTGCGGCTACGCCTCGGACATGAACGGCACCAAGGCGCTGCATCTCGAGCAATGGGCCCGGGCGACCGGCCGGGCGTTCCTGCGCTTCGATTATTCGGGCTGCGGCGAGAGCGAGGGCAATTTCGAGGACGAGACGCTCGCGAGCTGGCGCGACGATGCGCTGCGGATGATCGACACAGTGGCGAAGGGGCCGGTGGTGCTGGTCGGCTCGTCGATGGGCGGCTGGATCATGGCGATGATCGCCAAGGCGCGGCCCGAGCTGGTCGCCGGCCTGGTCGGCATCGCGGTGGCGCCCGACTTCACCGACTGGGGCTTCACCATGGAGCAGAAGCTCGCGCTGCTGCAGACCGGGCGGATCGAGCAGCCCAACGATTATGGCGATACGCCGACCGTCACCACCCGCGGCTTCTGGGCGTCGGGCGAGGCCAATCGCGTGCTCGTCCAGCCGATCGCCTGGGGTGGGCCGGTGCGGCTGCTCCAGGGCCAGAAGGACAAGGAAGTGCCGTGGGAATATGCCCCGCGGCTGGCGGCGATGATCCGTTCAGACATGGTGCAGACTCTGCTGGTCAAGGACGCGGAACATCGTTTTTCGCGCGAGCAGGACCTGGCCCTGATCGTGCGCGCGCTCGAGGAAGTGCTCGCCCTATGCTCCCCATCCTGATCCTCGCCCTCCAGACCGTTCCGGTACAGGAGGCGACCGCGGCGCCCAAGGAGCCGCCGCGCTTCACCCAGTGCATGGACCTGGCGACCAGCGATCCGGCCAAGGCGCTGGTCGACGCCGTGCAGTGGCGCGGGGAAGGCGGCGGCGTGCTGGCGCGCCAGTGCCTGGGCGTCGCCTATGCCAATAGCGACAAATGGGCGGCGGCGGCCGGCGCGTTCGAGGACGCGGCACGCGAGGCGGAGACCGGCAAGGATCCGCGCGCGCCGCAATATTGGGCCTCGGCAGGCAATGCCTGGATCGCGGCGGGCGAGCCGGCCAAGGGCCGCGCGGCGATCGACGCGGCGCTGGCGACGGGCAAGCTCGCCGGGCTGGACCTGGGCGAGGCGCATCTCGATCGCGCCCGCGCGATGGTCGCCGCGGGCGACATGGAGGCGGCGCGCAGCGACATCGACAAGGCGCTGACCTATGCCGACAAGGACCCGCTGGCCTGGCTGCTCTCGGCGACGCTGGCACGGCGCGCCGGGGACCTGCC
>Ga0209050_1000744_pt1 | contig 46849 bp, 65 predicted proteins | sample Araplavi_mTSA_r2_FD_184276 | JGI IMG/M metagenome (GOLD analysis project Ga0209050, IMG submission 184276) | Arabidopsis root microbial communities from North Carolina, USA - plate scrape MF_Cvi_mTSA_r2 (SPAdes) (version 2) | ecosystem: Host-associated > Plants > Roots > Endosphere | place: USA... | reverse complement strand
TTTTGAAATATTTCTACATATATTTGCAGCCCTGAATTAAGGAACGGATCGGTAGTTCAGTCGGTTAGAATGCCGCCCTGTCACGGCGGAGGTCGCGGGTTCGAGTCCCGTCCGGTCCGCAACTCGAAACTGATACAAACCCAAAAGGGGAGCTGAAAACGGCTCCCCTTTTGCATTTAAGGGAAATACACACCTCCACTTTTTCCCGCGCCAAAGTGCATAAAAACGCATGAATGCGCACATTTCACGAAACCAATACCAAAACCAAACAAAACCAAATGATGGAGGATGTAAAGTTTGTACCCGGATACAGGGCTGACCGTGAAGATAGTAACGGTATGGTACCATTAGTCATTCGCGCTTACCTCAACAACGTTTTGATTAAACCTATCCCACTAAAAAAGCGAATTGTAAAAGCCGACTGGAACGAAGAGAAAAAAGAGGTAGTAAAAAATGCCCCAAATGCGATGCTATTAAACCAGCTCATAAAGAATAAGGTCAATGAGCTGGACAATCTTATACTGCAAAGGCAATTGCTTAAAATGCCGCTGACAAAACAGGTATTTAAACAGCTACTGGAGGGCATAGACACAACCAGTAGCTTCAGCCAATTCTGCAGGCAGTTACTGAAAGACTCATCCGACCTGAGTGATGAAACCAAAAGGATCTATGAAAAAGACTGCCTTGTAAAGCTGGAGACATATTCTTGCGGAGAGGTCTTTTTTAATCAAATGGACCATACCTTCTTTAGGTTGTTTGAAAAACATCTTCGGGCGCTTGAAGCTGACACCCCTTCTGGACGGCTAGATCAAAACACGGTACACAAGAACTTTAAGTTTATCCGTAGAATGTTAAATGCGGCAGTCAATGGAAAAGTGATAAAAGAAAGTCCGTTAAATGGTTATCCCTTCCCTGACTATGAAGAAAAGGACCCAGTTTGGCTGACATGGTCCAAAGAGGTTACAGCGGTAAAAAACCTAATAAATGGTCCATTGCCAGCAGAGCTCTACTATACTATCTGTTATTTTCTTCTCGGTTGCTATGCAGGCTTACGTGTTTCAGATTGGATAAGATTTGATCCTACGAAGCATATTATCGAAGACCGTATAATTCTAAGAGCGAAGAAAAACGGAGGCCTGGTTACCTTGAAAATGAATGAGGACTTAAAGGACATTGTCAACAGGATCCGGTTCATTTATACAACTTTTAAATACGACCGGCACACCTTCAACAGGTATCTTAAAATAATGGCGGTGATGGCCAGGATTGACAAGAAAGTAACTACGCATGTCGGCCGCCACACCTTTGGAATTCATTGTGCGGAAAGCGGAATAAGTAAAGAAACAACGGCAGAATTGATGGGCATAACGGTTGAGAGTGTTGACTACTATTACCGAGTGACAGGAGTAAAAATTGACAATGAATTTAAAAAATTTGCGTAATCTCAAGGGCCTCGCTCCAGCGGGGCCCTCTTACCTGATCACTGGCTCCTTCGGAAGAAAGTCCCGGGGCGAGCACTGAAATATTATAGCCAGTTCATTGATGTGATTTAAGTTGTACTTGCTTGTACGCTTAGTGCTCTCAACATTGGCGATAAACCCCTCTGATTTATTTAATAGGTGCGCCAGCTGTACCTGGGATATGCCCTTCTCCTGTCTTTTTACTCTTACCGTGTCAATTACGTATTGTTCGATTTTGCTGACGCCCATAATTTTTTAGGGGCGAAACACGTTTTTCGAGAAATTATAAACACACGCCTATACGCATGTATTTATAATTTCCTTATCTTCACATGGACGAAACGCTTAAATGAAAGTTTTGAGGCGTGCAAATTAATAACTGAGTTGATTATTAATTGATTATTTGTAGTTATTATTTTATATTTTAAAATATTAGCTTTGCGGTTCAAGAAATAACTGACCGCATCGCTTTATCTACTTATCCCGTCGAGGTTTGCGGCCACCGGGATGGAGAGAGCGATGCTCGCACCTAATGGCGCGGGCTCGCTTGTTAGTACCTGGTGGCCGCAAACCTCGACGGGAAAGCAAGTTGGGCCTTGCGTCTTTTTTTATTCGCTACCCCAGCCCTCATGTGCAGCGTTGAATAAATGAACTGGCAATACCAGTCCCGGAAACACCGGGTTAAGGGAGAATATAGACCCCGTTCGTTCGGGCGGGGTTATTCTTTTATCACGTTACATATTTTTTAACACCAAAATAAATCCCTCATATGTTCCGCAACCTACTCTCCCCAAAAGGCGCCCCTGAAACAACAGGAGAAATGCGCGACCAAATCGCTGAGCTGACTCAGGAAATTGAAGCTAAGAACGACTTTCTTAGATTTTGGAATCATGACCTGGGCGGTATAGTCCAGGGTATTAAATCTGCACTGCAGCTGCTAAAAACCGCAGAGGACGGAGAAGATCTGGTAGATACAATCGAAGGATGCTTGGCAGGTTGTCAATTGCTCACAGACATACACACCAATACGGGCCAATTTTTAAACGGGAATGAAGATACAGTCACAATAACAACTATCGACGTGGAAGAATGCTTGGCGCCTGTTATTTCCTTATACCAGCCGTTTGCAAAGTATAGGGATACAACGATAGGCTTAGAAATGTGCATTGATTCCTCATTCCCAATAATGAGCGATCAAATTAAGCTGCGGCGAATCATTTGCAACCTATTGAATAATGCTATTAAGTTTTCTCCGAGGGGACAATCGGTAGTAGTCCGCGTCCGCAATACCCAGCATCATCTATTTATTGAAGTAAAAGATAGCGGTATTGGGATACCAAAGGAGCAGCAGGCATTCATTTTTATGCCATATGTCAGGCTGGACCAAAAGGCGGCTGGGCTCGGTATAGGATTGACAATTAGCAAAGCGTTGGCAGAGCAGTTAAATGGCAATTTGATAGTTACAAGCGCATTAGGAGTGGGTAGTACCTTTACTTTGGTGCTACCCTTCGCTACTCAAGATTCTCAACATTTGTACACTGTAAATAATAAATGAAAAAACGGCAGCATCAATACTGGGCCGCCAAAAATGACTCTTAAAAATGCCCTTCCTGTCTAGTGGGGCTTCTTAACGTATCAATAGCAAACTGATATTGTTCAAATTGACATTTTTGTTTTTACTTTGCAAAAGAAAGCCACCGGTAGAAACCGGCGGCCGGTAATAATAACTCGAAAAAAACAACTAACCGCTATTGCTTATACAGCATAGCGGTTTTTTTATGCCTATACGAATATAAGGCGTTGTTCTGTATTATGACGTTAACAATCCATTTACGTCTATGTGGAAGACCATAGAAATAGTGTTCACGGCCCACTTGGGTGAGAGCGAGAAGGTAGTAAAACTGTCACAAATATTTGGCATGGGAGACAATACTCACTTTGATTTGCAGTTAGGCAAAACGCATCAGGGGATGTTGTTCAAGGTCCGCGGTGAGTGGTATGGGCCATCCTGCTTAAAATGGGATGACATAAAGATAGATCTTACATCGGATGATATTCAGTCGATGGCGGAAAGAATTGAGGAGGCATTTAAGTTAGAGAGAATTGATCTTACTCTGACGGGTGTATACGGAGATGACACACGCAAAATATCCATCTTTGAAGTCAGGCCGGCTGTGTTTGAAGTTCGCATTTATAAAGACGGGGATTACAAATATATAGGAAGAGTAATGCAAACAAACGGCCATGAATGGACAGGGGAATGCGGTTACGGTACCTGGGAGTATATTTCAACCGATGATATATATATTATCTCAGAAATCATTAATAGCCATCGCAATAACATACAGCCAGAATGCTGATTTTGTTTACCTTCGTTTAGCTTGTTTCCTTTAAAAACGTAAGCCGGGATTGATAATTGATCATCCCGGCTTTGTTGTGCTATATCGGATAGTTAGCCGTTAGCACTTCCCATTTACGCTTCAGGTAACCACTTTTCGCATTGATGCTCACCCCTTGCTCGAAAACTTGCGTATACCAGCCATTTGCCTTTGTATATTGGGTTAACGGCTCACTCGGATATGAGGATAACAGAAACTTACCCTGGATGCCTGCCAGCGCTTTTAAAAGGGCTTCAAAATCCTCCACAGTGTAGCCGTCATAATGCCCCATGTCAGAGTTATGATATGGCGGATCGCAATAGAAGAAACTGCCGACACTATCCCGGCTGCGAATCACGTATAAGGCATCTGCACATTCCAGCTGGACGTTCTGTAAACGGATCGCCATGTCCTCTGTAAAGCTCTCCCGTTTATTGGAGATCTTCTTTGTAGTTGTGTTTCCCGTTTTATCATATCCAAACGTACCATCTAGCTTTGCGGCAAAGCTCTGTGAACTCAATACCCAAACGGCCCAGGCCCTTTTTAACTCAGAAAACATATCAGGGTTTTCATATATCACCCTAGCCTTACGATGCAGGTCACGAGAATGGAGGGTTATACGAATTTCCTTTTCCAAAGATGTAAAGTCCTGCTGTACTACGCGGTAGAAGTTTATCAACTCCCGGTTTATGTCGTTAAGCACTTCAACCTCGCTGGGATCCTTTGCAAAGAACGGCGCAGCACCTCCGCAAAAGGGCTCACCATAAAGAACATGCTCTGGAATAAGAGATACTATAATACTACTAAGTTTCTGTTTACCCCCGTAGTAGCTCAGGGGTGTCTTTTTCACGTTACTCATATTTAAGGGAGATTACTTTAATATTTGCGCTTGTTTCCCTTAAATAGCTAAAGGCCCGGCAGGAATACCAGGCCTGCTTTATCTATCAACCAAAATCAACTGTTTACTTTTAAATTTTCAATGATTCCTTTGCCTCCTGCCAAAGTTGGCGCCGGCTCTGCAGGCCCTCCAAACCGCCGTTTATTCTTACGGTCATCCATTCAAAAGCTGTTATATCACGGCCCTTCCATGTTATGCGCCAGCTGGCTGGCTTGTCTGCGATGTCATTCAGGCCATTGTTCTTCCAGTATAAACAGGCCGTCTGCACAGCGACAGCTGGAGTGGAAACATGATCCGGGTCTGAAAGCAATACGTGCTCATGCCCATATATGTCCTTGCTACAGGTAGCATAGTTGCTACGGCCCGTAAGTTGTATAAATCCACGGCCCCGGTATCGCCACCCATCCCCGCTACTTTCGGGACCGTTGCCGATCCTGCTGGCATATACCCTGTTAGCAATCGCTTCCGGCTTGCCCGCATACGCAGCGGCCAGCTCAGATGAGGGGAAATACTTTCTGAACACTTCCTGCAGGCGGTCGGCTCGGTAATTGAGATCTTCCTGCAGCACATTAAACCCACCGCTTTCGTGCGCCACCTGGGCCAGAAAGGCCGCCATACGCACAGGCGTATTAATGCCATACTTTGGGCAAAATTCGTTCAGCAGCTTTGGCAAAACGCCCAGGATATCTGTTTTAATTTTCGGTGCTATATATGCTATATGCAGCTTGTTAATGATCATTATCTACAATTAGAATTGTTCAATGGTTAATGCGTTAAGATGAGCCACAATACCGGTAGCGCCTATGTTGAAGGCTATTGGCAACGTCCCATCCGCTAAAGGTCTGCCCTCACCTATTATACCGGTAGCAGTGTTTTGAAACGTGGCCAGGATATCATACTGCTGATTACCGGCTGCCCATTTCACGTTGTACCTGGAAGAAAATGGACCGGTAGCGATATTGGCGTTGCTGCGGGATCCGATCAGCTTCAGCCTGGTATCCTTGTTGGGATCCAAGGCTGCGAATTCTACCTGGTACTTATCTGTAACAAAGTTGTCAAAAGGATTATACCAGTAGTTGGCGACGGCTGCACCTGGCCATGCCTGGAAAAATCCCGATCCGAGGTCCGTCGACTGGCCCCAGTCATTCTGAGCATTCGACGGGCCAATAGAATGGTTAAAATTTGCCTCTCCCCTGCTGCGGAAAATAAACCCTGTGGATCCTACCTCGTCTGTTTTTGAGGGGGATCCGCTAACAGGATCAGCAGCCAGGTTGTTCCACCCAGCCGGAACCGTCGCGGCAGCAGTCTTGGACAAAATAACCCGCATGATCTTACTTACCACTCTCACCCTAACATCATCTGAAGCCGTGTCCCCATCGTTATCCGTTACTGTTAGACGGAAGACATACACACCGCCCAATAATCCGGTAACAGCTGTATTTTGGCTATTAGGACTCACGATGGTTGGCGTATTGGGGCCGCTTACTAAGGACCAAGCGAAGCCCGTAATCGTACCGTCAGGATCGGTGCCGCTGCCGGACAAGTTAACAGCCGTACTGCCGAAATCAAGATCCTGATCATTGCCGGCAGATGTGGTCGGGGACTGATTACTACCTGCAGCAACTGTAACTATATTGGAATAGGTGGTGTACGTATTATTTTTAAGGCGTGCCCGTATCCGGTAGTAACCGGCCTGCAGCGGGTACGTTTTTTTGATGGTTTGCTGATCAGCAATCGTATCAAACAGGGCCCATCCACTGATACCATTTGCGGATCGCTCAATCTCGAAAAAGAGATAAGCAGTATTTGCTCTCAGCTCGCGCTCCAATAGCTTTATAATAGCATTAGCCTGCACAGTGGTGCCGGAATCGTTCAGGTGGATCAGATCCCCTTGGAAGTATGCAGGATTAGGTACTGCTGCCGTAGCTGCCCCGGCATTGCGGAGAACACTGTTAAACAGGTCTACGTACTTGTAAGTGAAAGCTGCCCGCCAAAGCAGATCCTCAGCAGCAAGATCGGCCTGATCCGTTGCGTTAAAGTCTCCCCGGGGCAGCGGAGAATGGATAAACGGCAATGCTCCGTGCTGCCGGGCGTAGTCATATATCACCTGCAGGTTAGCTAAAGCCTGTGCCGGGGTATTAACGGTTGCGTCATTGGTTGGCCCAATGATCAGAACTATATCCGGATTAAAGGCCAGCGCCGCATCTATATTACGATCGGGCAGGCCACCCTGCGCAGTAGGTAACCAGTGGTCTGTATACTCTCCTGGTACACCCAGATTCTGTATGGTGCAGCCTCCATGGTTGGTATCAAAATAGGCCTGGATCTTCGCCTGCAGGGTCTGAGATCCGGAAAGGCCATAAGAAACACTGTGGCTACTGCCTATTATGGATATGACCGGATTATTTAACAGCGTGTTGTTATAGCTGTAAATGGCGGTCATATTACCGCCGCTGGTACGGATACCCATAAACGGAGCTGCGTCCCGCAGGATCGGGTAAGCAACACCGTCTATAATTTTAAGGTCTCCCTCTTCAAATGCCTCCGCTACCCCGTCCGCTATGCGGTACTTTGATTGCAGCATAACATCGTACGCCACACCGTTAATAATCTTAAATAACTTGTTTGCCATTATCCAGTTACTACTATTTCAGAACCGTTAACGTATCCACTGAGATCAGCAGGCAATGATGCAGCAGTTGTATAGGTCGGCCTGCCAGTCAAATCAGAATAAGCGCCGGACGTTGCTACCGGCGCAAGTGATGAGGTATCCGCCTTACTGTCTACCTGCTGCTTCAGAACCCGGCCCTGGTTGGCTGACAATGCGGAGGTTGTACTGGTAGAGGTCAGATCGTCCACTACGGTTGTACTGCCGCCACCGTTTCCCTCTTCGTCGGCACCAGGTACCCACTTTTCACCATCATACTTTAGCACCTGGCCGGCAACGGCGCCCTCAGTGTTCACGTCCGTGAGCTCGTCCAAATCGGTAGGTGGCGGCACTGCCGGCCGGATTACTGTACTTATCGTTAATTTCACTATCTCTGACATACTATGCTGTTATGTAGTTAATAGAAAAATATCGTCCCCAAACAGGACGCTTTACGTTCACAGGAGAAAATTCCACCTTCAGCTGCCACTGGTATGTACCTGGTGCAATGTTTTTCTCGTTAGCCGTTTTTTTGAATCGGAGAATGGTATTGTCTTCGGAATCAACGTACAGTCCATTCCCGTAGTAAAAAGATGCAAATACAATCCCTGCCGAATTCGCCACATCGGCGCGTACATTTGGAACCAATGTCCAGTTAATGGGATTTCCTTCGGCATCGCCTGCAGATATCTCATACTCAAAGTCACCACCTCGCTGCACACGGAGATCCAGTTGAACGCCAATTACATTTGATAACTCCATCATTTGGTTTTTAGCTTTTCTGTAATGAAATCCAACGCATATTTCAACAGCAGCTCGTAAAGGCTGGTGGCAAAACAGTATGTAACCAGGAAATCCGGTAGCCCGTTTTTATCCATCTGGCCAGATATTATCAATACCACGATGTATGCGATAACAAATATGGTAGATACTGCCAATGTCTTCAGCGCAACAGGCCAGTTGAGGGCCGATAGATAATTTTTTGCGAATAGGCCACCCAACAGAACCAATACCAATACAACCGCGTTGATATGCTGCAGGAATCCCTTTAATATGTTAATTGCTTCCATTTCTCTTTGCTTTTCTTTTTTCGTAGTATCCCTTCCCAGCCACGCCAGCATACCCGCCAACGAATCCTACAAGTGCAGCAATAACCAATTTTTGAATCACATCTATGATCATATCTGCCATAGCAAACCCTGTAACAAATGCCGGTATGTAACCGCTGATAAACGCGAATATTTTCTCCCTCATTTATCTTATTTTACTTTATACCATTGTCCATTAATCGCCTTCAGCTTAGTTGTCGTGTTGGCAGGCAAAACTGTAAAGGCGGGCCCACCAGGGCTGATAACCGTGTAGTTTAAGTTCCAGGTATCTGAAGAATTTTCGACTAACTCTATTTCCCGCCCGATATTGTCAGAGCCCGCCGGATTCGGCAGGGTAATGCTTTGCGTTGTACCAGTAGATGGCGTTTCCAACAGTATAGTATAATCCGTTACGCTCACCGTAACACTTACGTCCGTGTCTATTACACGTACATTTGTTGCAAACCCTTGTGTTCTTGTATTCCCCTTTACATCCAGCGTAGTCCCGGTAGTATTTATCTCTACTAACGGAGTTGGTACATCCAACTCCCGTTTATTGAACGCAAATTGGGAGGGCGTCATTAAAGTGCTAAATCCATCGTTGGCGGGGTTGCTATAAATCCTATGGTCATAGGAGATGGCGCTAGTAAAACTGGCATGATGCTGACCCGATGGTATTTCGGATTGCGTCCAAATCTGAGTGGGTGATACGGTTATATAAGTTGATCCAGTAGCAGGATTAACCACCGAATAATCGTGCTGGTTAATTCTAACAGAGAAATTACTTGATTCACCCGTAGCAGAGTTGTTCATGGTGGCATCTACATTTTGAGACGCTCCACTTACGGTAAATCGTGTTGAGTTACCCGAACTTGTCAAACCGAAAAACGACAGCAGTCCATCCGTTGCCAAATTTACCTGTCTTACACTCTCGGATATGGTACTATTACTCGTATATATATTGGGGCGGGATGATAAGCTATCAGTAAGTTGCTGTCTGGTAACCATCCCATCTGAGCTTGTTGCTGGCACGCCGTTAATCTGTCCAGTGGTGGTGGTATTACCCCCCAAGAAAATAGTCGATCCATTTATGTGGATCGGGTTATAAATGTTGCTGGGCTTGTCTACAGATTCTATGTAAGCCTCTCCGTCTCCCTGCTTTAATAATAGCATGTTGCCGCCACTGGTAGGGATGTTATCACTTAACCCCGTAAGGGCGATAGCATTAGTTGAGGTGTTCCCGGCTGTGGTCACGTCCTGGAAAGATGCCACAGTAGGAGCGGGAGCGTCAACCAGCACCATTTTACCTGTTGCATCGGTGGACAGCAACTTTCCAGTAGTATTGGGGTATCCATACAATGTAACCACTCCCCCTACACGGTCTATCTGAAACAGCTGATTGGTCCCGCTGGTTGTTGGATTGTTGAGCAGTAATTTATTGCCATCAAGCCCTAGCCCCAGCCTATTATCGGTAGTTCCCGTTTGAGCGGAAAGCGATACGGATCCAGGCAACATAGTAACCGCCCCCCTTCCCGATTCATTCTGCCATCCAAAGTCCATAACTCCAGCACTGGAATTCATAATAATTCTCATCCCGTGATAACTTGGGTTGTAAGCTCCTGAAGCGCCATAAGCATGAACCTCAAAGTTGCCCAATGTATCAAACACCAGTGAGTTGCGGGCGGTTGCGGACAAGTATCCACTTACCCACCGATTACCCGTCAGTCGTGAGCTACTATTGAAAATAGTTTTACCGGAATTTGGCAATACATTTAGTATGCCGTTAAAGCTGGTGTTGAGCTGCGTGGCGGTAATAGATCGGGTGCCATTTGGCACTATATTGCTATTAATATAGCTCCTTAGCGTCGCTGTGTCCGTGATCTGTGCGCTGCAGCTGCAAGCCAGTATGAGGCCAATACAAAGGCCAATTAAAAAACATTTACTTTTCATTAATATAGTGTTATTGGTATTTTTCCGATATTCTTTACGTTTGTCTCTGAGCCTACTCCCGTTTTGCTCGTAGGGCCGGAAACCGGCTCAGCGCCAGGAGCAGACCCTGTCAGATAATAACCCGGTGCGCCAGCTCCGTTTTGATATGCCCATTCCCGTGCAATGGAACGGTTCTGATCTGGTATTGGTGGAAAGTTGCCGGTTCCTGTTGCATTCCTATCATTAGTATTTACAAAGTGTCTATGTTGCGGGAATTGGTCAGGCTCGTACCCACCCGCAGCGTTATACAGGCGTGTGTTATCGATCCCCCGTCCCAAATCAAGATAACGGTCCGCCACGCCCCTCTCATCCGGCGAACGGAAAGTAGTGGAGTTGTTTCCTTTACTAAAGCAACCCCTATAAACAGGCTTACCTCCAGGGTCACTGAGCCAGACAGAATCATCTACTAATGCGGCCCCCATCGTGCTGACGGCAAGCCAAAGACGCGGCATGTCAGCACGGTTGTGCAATACATTATCCGGGCAACCATCGTTTACAATACTATTGCGAGGCTGTTTTCTCACACCAAAACTCTGGCCAGCAGTCTTAAAGTTCCCGTCAGCCACATCTATCTCCCAATGGTCCGGCACCGGCCCGTTATCACTGGCTGCAGCGGTGAGCCATAGCCGCTCCGCATCGTGCATGTACATTACAGAAAGATCATCCGCTCCATCGAATATCTTCTGAGAGCCATTGCAGTTTATTGTCAAGGCTTTAATCACGGGTATCCGGGTATTTATCCGGATCACTGTACCTGGAACGAGTGTTGCTACGTCCGGCAGATTAAATGCGGAATTTGCGTTAATGTGAAAGGAAAAAGCCTTACCGGCATCAGCAACATCGTAAGTGTAAGTTCCTGTGACGCGCTTGTGTTCTATCCTACCTTGCCGATTAAAAAGGTATTGCGTACGATCTGCAAGCACCTGAATAGGGATGTTTGCATCACCGTCAAGGCTACCCCTTACTCGGTCCGCCAAGTCGTAGATCAGCGCATCCGCAAATGAATCCTGTGGTGTGTATTGTGATGCCATTATTGAACACGTATTTTATAGCCTATTGAATAAACCACGCCCGACACAATATTTTGTGGGGTGATAACCTTTCGGTGGCAAAGCACCCCATCCTCATTCAGTATTCCCATTTCCTGAATAATCATGGACGGATCGGACCCGTCAAGCTCTCCGTTGAGCTGCAGGTATCCGTTAGCAAGATCATTTACCGTCAACACATCCTTCTCCACTTGATTTGTCAACGATGTTTCGTTGCCAGTAACCGGGGCATTGCCGGTCCCCAACACTATTTTCAAGTATTTCTTTCCTTCTGAATCACCTCTTAATAGGTCCTTTGCATTTTGAATACCCGCATTCAATACCATAATGATATATTTACAATTCAACTATAAATGCAACATCTGAGTCACCGCCGAAATCATTATCTCCGTTAAACTGCGCATCTCCATTGTATGTAATGTATTCAGAGAGCGTTAACGTATCATCGACTAGTATTTGTTGATTTACCCAGGCGTCATCCTCATCTCCGATAGACAGGCTATCCTCAACCTCTATTGTCATCCTCACCTCTTCCAACACACATACGGCCCGCTTATACTCGTTTACCATCTGGATGATGTCAAAGAAGGCGCTATCTGTGAGCTGTACAGACTGGTTTGTTATCTTGATGCCAAACTTTGCCCAGTGATCATACCCAGTCTTTACGAGCTCTATATCGGTAAAGCCGATACTTTTCAATGCTTCCTTAACGGCCCATTCAGTCCCTTTATACCGGTGCAATTCAATTGCCCGCTTTATTATCTCTCGCTGATCAGCTTCAGTTTGCGCCAAGCGAAAACCACGGTACCCAAGCACGTCAAATTGCTCAGCGAAGTACGGCAGCAAGCTTGCGTCGGCTTCATCCACGATGTAAATAAGTAGCTTGGTCAGATCTATCTCTGCAAACGTATCTTTGATCACCTGGTACCAGGCTGCAAATTCCGGCAGGTAAGAGATGCTGTCGGCCATTACAACATTACTAGCCATTATTACTGCCTGTTATAGTTACGGTAATACCAGTACACCTGGGATATGTCTTTGGATCGGCCACTATATCTGCTGCTGGAGATACAACTGTTACGTTATACACCTTATCCTTTATCACACAGAGGGCAGTGATTTGCGTCCTGACAACGTCCATGCCTAAGCGATTCTGCCGCTGATCTTTGAAATCCTGTAAGTTTGAATTTATAGCGGCCAGTACTTCAGCATTGATGGCGCCACTGTAGGTGATCACCTCCACATCAATACTATAATCAGTAACAACCGGGAAGTCCACCTTAACGGTGTCGTTTTGCGGGCGGATCTTCTCATCATCGCAGATGGACAAAACTGCACTCAGGATTGCAGACGATGGTAGAGTGCCATCAGTACATAGTGGATATAATGTAACCTCCCCCGATGCCGTTGTAATGACCGCTACATCCACAATTGTAGGATGAGCAGTTTTTGCCCAATACTCGTAAGCTCCCCGAGGCCCTGCCACACTGAAAGAACTGGGCGCAAGGTTTATGCGGTTACGTAGCTTATCATCCGTTTCAGCATCAGATCCGCCAGCTGTTACATCGATATTGGCAGCAGTAGTAACAAAGGGCTGAGGGTCAAGAATGATACTGATTTTACCTGTATCATAATTATTCCCTACAACGCCGGCCGTCTGACAAATGGCGGGAACATCAACTGTGTTAACGCCGATGGGAATATCCTTTGCCGCCATTGTTATGAATATTGCACTACCGTCTATACTCTGTACCCTTACACCTAAAGGCAACTGTACAGCATTGTGCCCGTCAACCAGGTTAAACCGGATCGTACATTCAGCAGCCGCAGCCGGCTGACGCTTAACACCGACAAGCGCCCCTAAAAATTCCAGCATGGCACCGGTGGAAAAATGCGTTAAGCATTGGCGCATAGCCTTGTTACCAGCTATACAAATTAGCTGAGCTTCATAGGCTACCGCATTTGCAATAAGCATCTCAATATCAGCAGGCGCCAAGGCACGCCCCAATGCTCCCTCCAGGCGAGTTTGCAGCCTTTGCAGCTTTGGCTGCACATCCTCTTCAAATATGGTGGGTAAAGTATCTGCCATCACTGTTGTTCTGTTAAAATTTCAATGGTTACTTCATCTGCCTGATCTGTGTATACAACCAGCAGCTGGCGGTATATGTCAAAATCTTCAGAAAAGTCATCGTTAAAACTGCCCGGTATTGTTTGTAATGACCAGGTACCCAAGCCGCCAAGGGTATCCTGAGCCCATTGTCTCACCTGGTCAGCAGTCAATAGATCCGCGCTATTCTGATACTGATCTCCGTCTACGGTGACTGTAACCGCGTATTTTTCACCGATGGCCAGGACAGGTATTCCGCCAGAGAATTTTCTTTTTGCTATTAGTCCGATGATTAGGCTACCAGTCTTATAAGTGGGGTTCATATAACCCACAACGCTTTCAGCATTCAAATACCACTGGCCATAGTTCAGCCAGTTATTTTTAATCCATTGGTATAAGCTGGCCGCATCGGAAAAGCCATCTGCCGGGGGCGCCGGTAGTATTTCAACACCATTTAATATGCAGGTTACCTGATACTGGTAATTTGAAGGATTTACGGGGAAGAAGCCCTGCAGGATCAAACGTTTGGTACCGGTTCCTGTGTTGATACCGCCGTTGCCGATGGCAACGCTAATGAGATCATTCAGTGCCTGGTCAGTTAGTCTGTATCCTATTTCGAAGTAGAGACGCGATTCCTCTCCAACCCCACCAACGCGGTGCTGAATGCGGGTTACAGTCACCCGTTTCTCCCAAAGCGCAATAGCCTCCAGGATCGCTTTCTTAACATTGGGAATCGCAATATCAACAGGAGCGTCTACGTACTTATATACATCACTTCCGAAATGTGGGCGCAAAGGATCTGAGCCGGGCGTTGTACGGATAATAATATCAATACATTGCCTGATCGCGGCCAGTCCCTCCGCGATGGCACCGCCACCGGTTATGCTGTACGTCCAAACAGGAGATTTTATGTCTGATAAGGTTGCCAATGCCTGTGCTATTACAAACACAAATATGTTATTAATAGATACTGACCTTTAGGCAAACATTAGACAAACTTTAGGCGCATTACGGAACGGGGGGGCCTGAAGTACCGCCGCCTGGCTGTACGTTTGAATGGATGTGAGTTAACAAGGAAACAGTGCCAGCCGTTACGTTCGCGGCCGTTACCTGTCCAGTAGTTTCAATATCAGCTGCTGCTGTTATTTTACCATTAGCACCGGGCACACCCGCCATTGGCGCCGCGCTGATGCCACCAGCAGAAATTATCCCCGTTACAGTAACATTCCCTATCAACTGAATGTCCGGAGCCTGGATAGTGGCCTTAACTGTTGCCATGGCCTTTATACTGGTTGTGGTAGTTGCTTCTATATCTGCGGAGGCGGTTACATTCACGCTACCTTTTACGTCTGCAGTCAGCTTATGGGTACCCTTATCATATTCGATCACCGTACCGTCTTCAAACACTGTCCGGAATTTACCGCTACCAGCTCCACTGTCAGCAGGATCCGCTTCACTGTGAATACTGCCCAGGATAACGCCCTCTTCCAGACGTGCATCGCATATGCAAGCAACATGCTCCTGTACGTTCAGAGGCCAGCTCTCTTTATCCTTCAGGCTGGTTTTTGAAATGACCGGCCACCAGGGGGAAACAATATCATCATCTTCAAAATACACACGGGCAAAGCCCGGCTTCACCTCACTGACAATGCCGTATTTTAATGCTGAAATCATATCGAAAAAGCCTTAAAGAAAACAGGATCAATAGTTTTAACGCGCTTTATATTACCTGCTACTTGCCAGGCGCCTGCTTGGGTAAGCGTATGGGTAGCCTCCAAAATGTGGTATATACCGCTCATACTGCCCGCCCCATTTAGCTGAAAATTATTTCCACTTACAAAAAGGAGATTACCCGGAGCTATAACATCACCACCTACCCCGGCCGTGTTACTCTTAAACAATGCATATTTACCCTTTGCCTCCGCCTGCTGGTCGTTCTCTACACGTGTCCTGATCTCCAGGTCATCTACGGAACCCGGCGCCGAATCCTCGTCATCTTCTTTGGAGAAGTAGGAAACAACCTGCTTTTTATAAGGGTTGTGGTGCTTGACCCTGGCCCGTTTAAAAGTTTTATGGGTGGTATCCCGAAGATCCCAGCTGGTCAAATCCTGCTTCCATAATGTAAAGGATGCGGCACGGCCTTCCAGGTCTTTATAGTAAGTAAAGATTAGGGAATCCGCCCGGACGGAAAATATACACCCATACTCGCCCCCTATCCGGTTAAGAAACTGAAGATCTGTCTCCCGGTATTGGTTTACCCGCTGTAAACGTATATCAGGTACGGTACCGATTATTGTCAGGCCCAGGTTGGAGGCCACCGTATTGGCAATTTCCCGCAGGCTTTTATCTTCATGAGCATAGCTGGCCCGGGTGCGCAACCTTTTTTTGATCCCCGCCGCCAATCCCCTAATAATAAAGCGATCGCCATCAATACTGGATGAGCAGGCCAGCTCGTCCACTTCAAAAGTTCCGCAGTCCAGCTGTTGACCCGCTTGCCGGATGATCAGCTGCATGCTATCTCCCTTTTCTGGATACCACCCGTTTTGCCACAGCAGATCCGTATCATCCAAAGTTATCTCCAGGGTATCACTCTCCCCGGCCACCTTGTCAGCATACTGGATGCCCTCAATCTGGCCCGCAATATCCCTGGTTATATCTTTTGTATTATAAAGGACGGTATAATCAAAACTCGGCAGATTCATTTCTTATCTTTTCCAGGGTGGGAGTAATTCAGTATTAGTTTTAACAGACGCGCTGGGAATGATGGGTATCTGCAGCAGCAGGCCCTCAGTTAAAACAGAATCTTGGGTAATTCCGGGGTTACTGCGAATAATATAGCTCATTGCATTTACCTTGCTGGCGTCTGGCAACGTTATTTCGTCAATAGTTCCGTAAGCCTCGTATGCAATCAAGTCCCACCGGTCACCAGGTTTAGTAATATACTCAGCTGTTTTCATCTATTAATAATTGATGATTTAACCAATTTACTGGCTGCCGCCGCCAAGCTACGAACAGCGGCCTGCAGCTCTGTATTATGTGATTTGATGGTAAGGTTAACGGGCGTAATAACCAGGTTGGGATACTGAGTCTCATTTACCTTGATATCGGACAGCAGCTGTGCCACCTTCGCCTTTACATTGTTCCCGGCAGTACTAATCCCCGACACGCTAAAAGCGCAGCTGGATGGATCTGCTGATGCCGTGATCACCTTCTGAACGTCTTCATTGATCCTGCCCAGCACAAACTTCAGCCGGGCATTAGTACCGGGGATATTGGTGTATCCTTGGCAATATCTATCCGCAGCGCCAGCGTTGGCGTTTATCCCGGAGATAAGGTCACTGATCCGCTGCGGGCAGGGTATTGGGTTTACCCGATTGCTCTTAGTTGGAGGTGTCTTATCACCAACAGCAAAGGCGGTATTCTGAGCAGCCAGTTGTTTATGGGTCAATTTGTCCTCATTGTAGTATTCCTTCAATGACAGGCCAATGTTGGCAGATATAGTATTACCAATGCTATCTTGATACACTTTCGTCTCGTTTAAGTTGGTAATAACAAAATCTCCCTCTATCCTACCGTTACCCCATAGCAAGGTCAGTATCTCAAAAGTATTTTTCGCGCTGCGCAGCTTCGATATCTCATCGGCCACCTTGCAAAATTCCTGATGAAGGAACAGTGTAATGGAGATGGACCTGAGACCAATGGCAGCAGGCTGCAACCTGGGTCTTCTGTTCATCAGAGCATGCTCCACGATAACCGCCTCTTCGTCAGATGAAAATGAAACAAAACTCTTTGCCCCATCAAAAATTGTTGTTCCCAGTTGGCAATACATGGTCTATGAATTAAAAGAAATGCGTTGTTTTTGCTGGTTATGCTCCCTGATCAGTTTTAAAAATTCCTGTTTCATCCTATCAGTTAATAGCTTAGCATCGCCCTCCGTAGCACCGCCATAAAGATTAATAGTTGGATTGAAAGATATATGAGTTGATCCGCCACCCGCCACAGCTGGTATGGCGGCCGGCCGCTGCATTTGATTATACAACCTGCTGGTAACATTATCCATAGCATTCAGCAGCGGTTTAGCCGTTATACTTTGGGCGATCGTCTCAACCAGCTTGATACGATGTATATCCCTGAGAGCGCCGGCTTTGGCAGGAGAAAACGGTAGGTATTCCCGCATTTTCTTCGTCATCTCTGCCATCAGCTCCACCGGCTTCGTGATCATAGCCTTCATTCCACGCCAGATGGACGTTACAATGTTTCTGCCTGCATCAAAGAACTTGACGTGCAAATCAACTACCCACTTCCAAACGCCTGTAAATATGGCCTTAACATTTTGCCACATATTCCGAAAATACGGCGCTATCTTATCCCAGTATTTGAAGATGAGAAGCGGAGGATAGAAGTAAATGAAGATGCTATTTTTAAACCAGTTCCAGAAACGAGCAAACAGGTTCTTTATGTTCTGCCATAGTCGGGAAAAGAATGCAGATATCTTATCCCAATTCTTAATAATGAAATACACGGCCGTTCCGAGTGCAACAGCTGCCAGAACATACCAGGTGATAGGACTGGCTAATAAAGTAAGTCCAAACCGGGTAATAACAGTACCTGCTGTTTTAAAAATCGGCCCTAGTCCCTTAATGAAAGTGTTCATTTTCAAACCTACTGTTTGAAGTTTACCCAGCTGCTGCCCGGCAACCAATGCAGAGCGGCCAAAGCCCAGGAACCCTTTTGTAACTTGAAGAGCACCACCTATTACTTTGAAACTGCTTCCTAAGCCTGACGTTGCAAATCCCACCACCTTCATTATCCCCCCAAAAGCAAGCAGGCCTGCACCGACAGACACACTCAACGACATAATGCGCTTTGCCAGAACTGGATTTGCATCAACCCATCTTTGAATCCTTTCGAGCATCGGTCCAATCTTAGCAAAAAGATCATTGACCGCTGGTATTAAAAGTCGGCCCAGGGATCCAGCAACCATACTTGCATTGTCCTTCAATGTGGAAAATTGACCGTATAATGTCTTGCTTTGAGCCTGGATTCCCCCGGTAAAACTCACATTCCCCACTCTTTTTAGATATGCTTCAATCTGTGTTGCATCCTTTCGAACCGTTGTCTTTACCCCTTGAAAGGTAAAAGTCACCATTTTCCCCTGCGTGCTGGCTTTTATACCAAATTCCTTCAGTCTCTCAAATTCGCCCGTAGCAGCATCAGCAACGGCCTCCACCATATCGTTCAATGATTTACCCATTGCTGATGCAGTATTACCATATGCAGTAAGGGCAGTAATAGAGGGATCCAGACCCATATTTTTGAGCTTGATGAAAGCGGTCATAACCTCCTGCAATTCATATGGGGTAGTCGCAGCAAATTTATTGATAGTATTAAATGCTTGCCCGGCAGCAGTTTCACTTCCCTTAAAGGACGTTTTGAGTGCAACTTGCATTCTTTCCAAATCTGCCGCTGCCTTAATAGCTGCCAGAACAGGTGTAGTCAAAGCAGCACCAGCTATCAGGCTTTTATCACCAATTTCCCCCATCGTCTTTCCTATTCTCTCAAATTGTTTAGCGTGCTTATTTGCGCCGGACAATGCCTTATTTATTACGGCTGTAGCTTTATCAACAGCAGAGAGAATTAACGCAATTTTGATATTCCTATCAGCCATTTTTATCTAAACCTTCTTTAAATGCTTTAGCTTTAAGTGATTCCAGTTTTGATGCTTCATTGTGCCATTCATAAATCTGAGAAGTCTTCCACCGCTCCACTTCCAAGGGGCTAATGCCGTAGTAAGAAGCCACATAGGCTATCATGCTACGGCTGATCAAAAATTTAGCTGTTGATACATCACAATGAGCATGTTATAGTCCTTCATTTTCAAGCGGCCAATATTTTCTATAGGCTGCTTTTCATCGTCTAAGGTTGTAGCAACGGTAATTGATGCTTTTAGAGTATTGGCAGTGATATCAACTTTCTCTCCACTCTCCTGGTAACGCACCACATACTTGTGATCATTTGCAATCAGCTCTCGCACTACTGCAACTTTATTGCATGCAGGAAGTAAGGATCGTTTCACCTTATTCCCATTTTCATAGACTTTTGTCTCGATTCCCATAGTCTCATCCTCTTCTGTTTCGTAGTAATACCCCGCCTCATTGGGTTCTGTGGGAAAAATACGTTCAATGACATCTGTTGACTGGTTGCTTTCCATACTTAATATTGTTTTATGAATAAAAAAAGGGCTGTACCGATATAGACAGCCCTGTTGTCAGTACGATAAATATTAAAGACCCAGGTTGATACGATACTGAGCCAAAACGTCCTTGTCTTTAATGAAAAGGATGTTAGTGAATGCATCCACTTCAAAAATGCGCTGGCCATCTACTTCCAAACGGTAGTAAGTGCAAGTATATTCGCTCTCCTGCTCCGGATTGTCGTTCATCTTCAGGCCGATAGCCGGTAGGGCATCCTTGAACCTGACAGTAAGGAAAGCCACCGCTGCTTTCTGGCCCGTCCTGCTGCCAGTTTCCCATGTTTCAAGGTTTCCCCGGACCTGGATTTGACTGGTTTGAAAAGGATCGCCAAATTGCTCTATCAATTCAGGATAAACGGCATTGAATTTTACCTTTCCGGTCATTTTTTCAAAGCCGGCAGGAAGTTCAATATCCATCTGCAGGCCCAAAGCTTTGACGTCAACGCCCTTAGCCTTAACCGCAGGCAGCTGCCACTCTTCCACCTTACCCAGCAAGCTGTTACCATTATTGTATACATTGGCGTTACTTAACCGATTAATTTCGTTTGCCATTTACTGTTAGTTGAATTGATTTAACAAATTAATGTCCAGCACGTCTTCGTAAGTGATGCGCTGCGTCGGCGTAGGTATCATATAGACACGCCGAAATCTAACCCAGCCGGCCGCCAGCTGAGAGGACGGGTTGTCCGCAGGGAAATAAAGCACCCTGCTACCAGGCAGAACCGTTTTCCGCTGAATGAGTGTCCGGATTAGGTTGTTACCCTTTTCCCGGATACTGTCTATCTGTGCCTGATCAAGCGGCTTGTCGATATCATCGATCGATGCCAGCTCCATGGTTTCGATAACCATATCGTCTGCACGGCGGATATTTAGGAAATTACGGACACTATCTGACGTTGGGAATGATGCGTTATGGTTACCCCAGGTACGGATACCTGTACCATATCCGGCAGCAATAGTGGAAATACCAGCGGCGTTCAGCAGGTTCGCCTCACAGTTCGCATCGTTAATGCGCCACTCTATTGGGCGTTCACTTCCAGTGGCATTGGGTATTTCTTTATTTGACGGAGACCACCAGTATCCAAAATCCCGATCCGTCGCGATGATCACACCGGCCATGAAGGCAGAATATGGATAATCAGCATCTGCCTGCAGGTAATCATCGAACGTTTTCAGAAATGGATACAGAAGATAGGCACGGTCATCACTGGTATTAAACACCAAGGAGCCTGCTATCCCACGGCCCGAAATGGCCCCGGAAATGGTTGTACCGTAAGGAGCATCCAGGAAGTATACCGCACGAAACTTTTTCGCTGCAGTATCCATGGCGTCAGCGATGGCTGAAAGTGAACTGTACTCCGGTGATACAAAGATCTTCGGGTTAAAGCCAAACATATTAAAGGCCAGGTCAAACAGAGCGATACCAGTACGGTTATTGTCTACATCTACGCCGCCTTTTAGCTGAGTAGGTGTAACGCTGGAGGCATTCAGCTTCTTATAGGTGAACTTATAAACCGTATTGTCAGCAATGCTGCTACTGATCGCCTGGAAATTACCAAAGGGATCAAGCGTATAGTCCACATTTATAACGATGGGGGCCGGCGTTGTTCCATCTGAAAGTAAGATGGTAACGGCGCCAATAGGCGCATTCGCCAGCTTTAATTTACCACCCACTACAGTTTGAGATTCAGCTGTAACCGCAGTTGTATTAGTAGTGGCATCAAATGTATTTACCACCAGTATCGGTGAACTGCCGGCGATAGCCCGAATGATCTGTAACGTTTTCGGAATATTGAACCCTGGAAGCGGTTTGCCAAACTGAGCGTCATCAGCCGGCGTTGTACATAATACAAGTTCGTTCTTCGGGCCGGTGGGAGCGATGCCAAACAGCGCGACAACAGATGATTTTATTACTGTTATCGTCTGACCTCCGATTTCGCTTTCTATCGTTTCAACCCCATGAAGGAAGTCTGTCATAGTTATACTTTTTTAGATGCTGTTGAAAGTTTTGTTTCCACTAATAGGCCCCGATTAATGAGCGCTTTTACCACAGGATGATCCTCTGGCAATTCTTTCTCATCACCAGGTGCAAGACGGAGATCCTTTTGGGTCTTTTTACCTTCTTCGTCTACCAGGATAGTAGAATTATGGGCCTGGCTGCCGATGTATTTAAAATTCTTCATCAATCTTGGTTATTAAGTCCTTTAAATGACGGTACCATGATAGGGCGATCTTCCGGCTTCTGAATAAACATGGTTTCACACTCAAATTGAAAGACGTGTACCCATATCTTCTCTTCTGTTTGCCCGATATCATCTGCGAGATAATACAAGCGATGGCAGTTTACCGGTTCAAATCCCAGCAGAGCCTGCTCCACCAAATCCCGCAACACGTACAAACCATTTGCCGTATACATCAACCGTGCATGACAATCCACATTAAACCGAAGTTTGCGGGGCTGAGCCTGGGTATTTATAGAAACAGATGGTTCTCCTTTACCACCGGCATAATACACATATGCGATCGGCCTGGCAAGGCCGTTCTTATAACCAGTTGATGTTTCGGGAAGGTCCTCAGCATCAAACGGTACGTTTACGAGTGAAAACTGGTCCTGCAAATGCTTGACGATACTTTGCTGTATTTCGTATATGTTCATGGTAATGGATCCAGGTAAATTATTACTGTCTTTCCATCGTATTTCTTTTCACCGCCCATTCCTGTGTATTGTTGACCTTTGATAGATAGCACCTCTCCGTTTCCTGATAACACACTTTCCAGTAATCCAGTGAATACACCCTCCAGGTACTCAATACGAGGCCGTAACGCTGTATAGTCCTGATCTCCTATCTTTTCGTCCTGCGTTGGCTCACTGAAAAGCACATCTGCCGTAAAAGAGCCGCCGGCAAGTGGCTCCCATATTGCCGAATCTGCATAAACATTCGTTACCACCTTATTTGCCACTTGCCTGGCTCTATCAAACCAACTCACTATGCAATCTGCTTTAACAGGATTTGTCCAGTGGTGGCGCCGGCAGCAGCATCTGCAAAAGCATAACCGGCAGCAGTATTACTGGTGGCCGTTTTTGTGAAGTTGCTGGCAGCTGCGTCCCAGTAAAGTTTATCACCGATAGCCCAGGCGGTACCGGTAGCTTTGGTAACCTGCCACACACCAGTTAACGCCACCTCGCAGGTAGCGCCCTGGATAGCTGATCCCAATGCAATCCCTACGATGGAACCAACCTTAACTACCTGTTCGGTAGTATAACCACCGGAAGGTGCTACCACTTCAAGTACATCTCCCGGCTGAATATAATTTTGTGCCATTTGTTTTTATTTGTGGCGGACGCTGTTAACGTCCGCCATTTTTATAATTGGTTTTCCAAGGAAAGATTATGCACCAGGATTTTTAACGGCACCACGGTAGCCAATGGCATCCACGCCATAATCAAGGCCAACCTTCCACTGTACGCCATCAACGGTAAATCCTTTCTGGCTTTCCAGCCGGGGCGTTTGGTTGCCTTCAAGAAAGTTAACCTCGATAACGGGTTCCTCGTTAGGATCTGCGAAGGCATAATATTCATTGCCTTCAATGCGGGGAGTGTCGACAATATCCTTGAACAACCCAGCGCTCTTATTCGGGCGCTGTAATTTATTCGGGGTATCCGGATCAACCTCCGCCTTATTTATCACCCTGGCGTTACCACCATTCGCAACTGAGCAGAGCAGGATTTCAGGACGCAGGTCAAGGTATTCGTTACCATCCTTATCCATCTGCTTCGCCATTGTTACCCTCATCTGATCAAAGGATTCAACGCTCATCGCGGAGCCGGAAGCAATAAGATTTTTATGGTCTGCGTGGAACAAGGCTTTACCATCGCTCAGTACCGGATTCTCAGCGAGCAACTTGTACACATCGATCTCAACACTTCTGGACGCAGCACGGCCCAAATTGGACGCAATACGGGTAAATCCGGCAAGATCATCGTTAACAATCATCACACGGGTGAGATTAACGATATTGCCCCAGGATTCCGCAGATACGCTTTCTTTTTCTGCATCGGTTATTTCCTTGTTCTTAAACTCCCCGTTCTCCTTAACCTTGTCCAGCCGGCTAAAGCTACCCAGGCGCAAACGGTGGCTTTGACGAAAATCCGGAACGCTGCCCACAGCGCACCAACGGCGCCAGGTATCAGCCTGGATACTATAGGCGTTAAGCAGGATCCTTCTGGTAGTACCTTCCAGAAGTACAGGGAAATCGCTGGATGAACTGGTGAAGGCCCGGCCAACGATATCCATTTTATCCATGTCCCGGAAATCAATACCTGCACGAGTAAGACAGTCCTTAGCAATATCCAGCAGGCTCATTGACCGGAACTCGCGGGCGGCAGAGATAGCCTCCGGTTTGAATTTATCGACGGGTATCCGCGCACTGCGTAAGCACAAGCTGTCGATAATTGCAATACGGCGCTTATCTGTTTCGTCCCGGTTTACACGCAGGGCACCCTGAACAGCAGGCAACGCCGTCTCTGTCCGCGCGAGCTCATCGATTATGAGTTGCCGGGCTTTATCGATGGGGGTACCATCGTCGATGAGCTTTTCGGTAAAAGCATCATCCAGTTTCGCTGCACGACAGGCAGCCTTTATATCCTTGATGCGGGTACGCTCAGCGGCTGAGCCCTCAGCTGCACCCTGGCTACGCGCCTGCTCTACACTATCCTGAGCTGCAGGCGCTGCACCGGCAGTAGTTGTCGGGGCAGATCCTGTCACAGCAGGAGTCGTTTCTGTGCGCGTTTCATTGCCGGCGCCAGCGCCGTTCTTGTTTTCGCTCATTGTGGATTTATTTGCTTTTTTAATAATAACCTCGTTGAAATCATGTGAATAGGAGCGCACACCGGCGTTATGATCGGCAGGCATCGGGACAAATGAAATCTCCATCGGCTCCCAATCGGTTACACGCATTGTTGGCGTTTCATTCTCAGGGGCTTCGATCATTTCGTACGCATATATCCGGTACTGAACGGAAACATTGCGGATTATACCCGTCTTTATCTTCTCTACTATCTCTTTATCTCCTTCAGTAGTAGATAAACGGATCAAAGCCCGGCATTCTCTTCTAGCAGTGTCTATCCAGGCCCTTTCTACAACGCCGAATTGATCTGCCAGGCTCCAGGTACCATGCGTATCAACAACAGGGCCGGCCTGGTTGATCCGATCCATGCGTATAGATGCGGGCTCACAAACCAGCACTTCAAAGAACCTCTCACCCCATACGCTCCTTAGTACAGGCGTTTCCGTGGCAAACACTACCTCTATGGTATTGTTTGCCGCGTTGAATGTCTCCGGCTGGAACATCGCACGGGCAGTCTGTGGAGGAAGCTGTCTTGTAATATCTGGCATCGTGTTGTTTTTTGCTTCGTGACAAAAATACCTTACCAGTAAACTGAGCTTTAGGCAACCTTTAGGCAAACTTTAGGCAAATAAAAAGGCCTCCGTGAAGGAGGCCCTTTTATCTAATCGCTGCTGCCGTCATCTGCAGGCGGCTGATCAGGTATATCGGTTGGCCGGTTGGAATCGAAACGGGGATCGCTTGTTGGTTTGAGCTCCAGCTTATCCCACATTTCCTTATCCTGCTTCAGCTCCTCCAGTAATTCATCCGGAATATAGCCATACATCCTTACGACATCCTGCCAGGAATAGAGCCCAGCACGGATACCTTCCCGCAGCGCCTGAATCTCCTTCAGCGGATCTATCATCTCGCGACGTGGGGGCGTCCAGGAAGCATCAACATCCGCTGTCAAAGGAATAACCCCCTTTAACTGACACGCCTGCACAAACCAGGGGAAAACTTTGTCGCAGAACCGTGGTATCATCATAAGCCATTGGAAGTGCTCAACAGTACGGTTAAATTCTATCCATCCCATACGGCCGGAGCTGAAGTTAACATTACTGTAGTCGTTGGTCAGGGCTTCATAAGAAGTACCCCAACCAGCAGCGACGCCACGTAAATTTGCTTTCACAAAATCACCAAATCCTTGTGTCGTTGGGGGTGTGGCTACCTCTATATGTTGGCCAGGTAGTAGGGTTTTGATCATGCCGGGCTCTATTCGTTCCAGATCGTCAACCCCTTCAGGCTTCGGATTATCAGTGCCGGTGCCGTCAGTAACAAAAACAGAAAAAGCAGCGGCCACCTTGTTACGGATCCGCTCCGTAAACTCGTAATCTTCCAGATCCTTCAGCCGCAACATAACACCGCATGAAAGCGGAACGCCACGTATTTGGCCAGGCCGCTCCACCTCGTATACATGAACCACATCGTCTGCGGATACTAACTCGGATTCGTAACCGTACTCGTTAGGATGCTGCTTATAAAGCCAGTAACCCAATCTGCGGCCCTTCTTATCGAACCTGACACCATAATAATCGATGGTATTATCTTTACTCCACACACCGGCTGAATGCCGATTGCTATCTATATAATCTCCCTCCAGCAGCTGAATACGTAACGGCAAATACTCGTCACTCCCCGCCCTTACACGTCTGGCGAGGCATTCGCCCGACTCCGCAACTACACGCATCACCAGGCTCTGAAGGCCAGAGAATGTGTTCATATCGTCGTAGTCGCACATAGTTTTGCCAGCCCATTTCTTCCAGGCAGCTTTAAGTGCCTTTAGTTGGTTTTTCCCCAATCCGGTGCCAGAAGGAGTGGGAACGATACCGGTACCAACGACATTATTACGAAGCGCACGAACAGCATTGATGGCGTAGGCGTTGTTCCTGCACAGGTCCCGGCTCCGTTTACGTAGAGTGCTCAGGGCATGTTGTATCTCCTGGTTCACACTAAGATCCGCATCATTCCAGTCACTGTAATGCCGCCCTTTGGAAGCGCCATCATATTTCCGCTGCTCTGACTCGACCATTTTATCAAACCGTTTGTTGACCACCTGCAATACTGCGCGGGCCTGGTATCTCTGCAACGCTCGTTTTGGAGAGACGAACTCAACCGCTTTGTCTATAAAGTTCCTGCCCATATCAACAATCGTTTAATCCACGTGAAAATTTAGCGAAGGACGTTTTTATTCCGCCCTGGGCAAGGCCCAGTTCTATCTCCATTTCTCTTTTTATGTCGCGCATTTCAGCCAAGGTGCGGAACTCTGTCTCTTTATCTGCAAACTTTACTTTTGACGCACCCTGTGCAATGGCGGCTTTTAGTGCGTTGTAGTCATCAATGGTATATGCCATTCGTATTTTTTCTCTAAATTATTGGCAATTTCTATGATTCCGTTAAGGTTGCCTAATGTTTGCCTATAGATATTTTTATGAGAGGATATCAAACCAATACCATACTGAACAGCCGTCCGCTTCCTGTTAAAGTAATTACCTATATCATAGTCATATACACCAGTAGTCGAGCTGATAATAATGTAATAACAGAGGTGCCGGGCATTGGCCATCCTGTACTCGCTGATCAGCTGTTGCCGGTCAACCTCAAAGTACTGGCATGCCGCCGAGATCACGAACTCAATAAGCTCTCTGTCCGCAGGAGAAATCGGGTTTACCTTTGCCGGCTCCGTGCTGTTTGCGGATGCTGCAGGAAAATCAAAATAAAGCTGTTCAATGTCCTTTTTCTTATCCATTGGCTATTTCCAAAAATCTGATTTACGTTTAGGTTTTACTTTTGGCGCGGGCGAAGCAGGACCAGGCTGATCCTGTTGTACCTCATAGTTGCCGGCCTCGCGGTCCCATCTATCAGCGGACCACCGGTCCATTCCCACAACAGCGGCCGCCACCCGGGCATACACCCTACAGTCCAGCGGTTCGTTCCGCTTATACTTCTTTACCCAGGCATACTCCTCATAACCTCGCTTGTTGGTAACTTGGATAACCTCCTCAGCCGTAAGCCCCCGGAAGTATGTCGGCTCACGCTTAGGGAAATGGCAGTACCCCTCCGGTACCTCTCCCGTTTCCGGGTTAATGCGCTTCTTCAGGAATCCGTAAAACTCAGTTTTCAACATGCTAACGCCGATACTCCATAGCTTTACCTTCCCTATCTTCTGTCCGTCTTTGACTATATCAACCGTTTTAGGCGCTGTAAAGAAAGCATCCAGTTCCTCCCGACCCTTTACCGGGATTACCCGAGATACACCATGTTTTTGAGCGAATTGATAACAAATATGGGTGTTATAGCCAGTATCCAGCGCCATTTGACGTAGTGGCATAATAGCGTTGTCCCCTTCCCGTATCCAGGTCTTTGTAAGAATCTTTGCCAGATCTTCCCATACTTCATCCTGGGACGTATCACCTATGATCTCCAAGTATTCAATACTCTGAGATCGCTTGCCTTTCATCCATCCAACAACCTCAACTTCCAGTCGATCCGCCTGCACGTCAACACCAGCTGTAATAAATACAACAGAAGAAAACGCACGGCCCTGCTGATAAGCCTCTGCCCGATCGTAAATAACTTCCCAATCCGGCTTTTGCCCGCCCTCCTCCTCATATGGCTCTCCCAGCTTAGTGTTAGTAAATACTATCTTCTTTGGAAGATCGTTTTGAGCTTCGTCACGCTCCTTTACCAGCTGTGCCCAGGGATACCAACTGGCAGGAGAATAAAGAGAATTGATAAAGTAGCCGTATACTAATCCGTCCTCCCGCTCAGGATACTTGGCAATCCATTTGCCATCCCGTAACATCCGCGCTTTAAACCGCTCGTCTATAAGCTTCCCGCAGCCAATACACTCGTATTTCACATCAACATACTTTCCCGGCTCACATCTAAGCTGGTCTATGTGCAGCGCCTGGTACTCGTTGCAATGTGGGCAGGGAACGTGGTAATAACGCTGGCCGGTGGTTTGGAAACGGGCATCAATAGCACTGGTACCCTTCATAGTAGGCGTACTGGTAAGCAAGATTTTTTTTCGAGCGCCGAACGTGATTGTACGCGTTTTAGCCAGGCCTTCAGCTGATCCCTCCCCGCCAACACTGAGCGGATACCGGTCAATCTCGTCCATGTAAACATACCTAACAGCGGTGGAGGCAAGGCCTACCGGAGAATTAGCTCCCACCATTTTTACAAATCCTCCCTGGAAAGATTTGTGCAGCAATGTATTTGACTTGTCCCTGGATTTCTTCAGGCTGATTTTATCTGAAAGGACTGGTGTGCTTTCGATCATTTTCTCGATGCGGCTTTTACTCGTATCCGTCATCATCTCGGCTGTAGGCATAACATACAGCATGGGCGCCGGCGCTTTGTCTATAACGTACCCCAGCCAGTTATTACCTATTTCCGTCCCGCCTACCTGGGAAGATTTCATAAAAACCACTTCCTGTGCCGGATCATGAACGGATAATCTATCCATGATCTCCACCACATAGGGAGTAAACGATGACTTGAATTTCCCCGGGAGGGCGGATGTATCCGGCAGCATGCGGTAGGTATCCGCCCACTCGGTAACGGTCATAAGCGGATCCGGCATAATTCCACGCTGAAAACCAGCAACCAATGAAAAATCTATATCTGTACCCTCAGCCGTCATAGTGTGTTTTCCTTTAAATTCCCGTAGGTGCCGAGCACCTGATTAATTTCCTCAGTGAGGATCTTTATTGCTTCCACCTCGGTAGATGCCGCCATGATATCCCGGGCGCAGCGGGCAGGAATGTCGAGCAACGCCTTTTTTAACTCACTACCCAGCAGGTATAGGGATTTTTCCACCGCATCACGCCTGACCAGGATCCGTTCCATCTCCTGTAACTTCTTTTTATCCAGCGCCAGGGCGATTATCTCACGGCGCCGCATCGCCTCGGCTGCCGTCATGGTAGCATTTACCTTAATATTGCGTACTGCCTCCTCATCCTCAAAATCAACCTGATCGAATTCATCCGCCAGCTGATCACCTGCCGGATCCCTATCTTCAGCAGTTGCTTGGTTTGCCAGCTTCTCAATAACCTTTACCCGGCTCACTCCAGCTTTAGGTTTAACCACCTGCTGCTTTTTTACCCAGGCATCGGCCATCGCTGCCTCAGAATTAATTTTGCCGTCTTCCTGAACGCCTACGGTAAAACTCCAATTCTTTATTGCCTTTCGTACTGCACCCTCCGAAACGCCGATCTGTTTTGCAAATGCCCTAACTGATACTATTTTCTCCATGCGTACTAAATGCGTACTTGCGTACTTACAATTTTTCTGTAACTAGCGATTTTTTGCGGCTCCGGGTAGCCGCATCTGTAAAGGATTTGGGAGGACCCGAAGGCCCCCCGGGGTCCGGTACCATAATGACCTATACCCCCCTTAAAAACGATATATTGCGTACCACGGAAGCAGGAAATACGCTGTTTATGCGTACCTCAACCTTCTTTAATGCAGTCTTATTTATTACCGCTGCATGCACGGTGACAGAAAGAAGCGGCTTAATAGGAATATCTGATCCCTCTTTATTCACCCTTTTATTCCTACGTACAAAACCAAAGCCTGAGCCTGAACGGTATTCTCCCCTGGCAAATACCCTGGGTTTTCCTCCTTCGATCATAAAGGCATATGGTACTACCTCCCTCCTGCCTTTTATTACCTCTATACTAACACCTGTTACCCCTGGCCTGGCTCTTTTAAGCAACCTGGATCGCTGCTCACCGCGCTTAGTAACAGTAAGGGCTTTCCCTGCCTGCTGAAACCGGGGAGCAAAAGCATCCATTGGGATTGGTAGGGTACTAGCATACAGCTTCGCCACCAAGGAAAGAGATGTGGCCCGATTTACGTTTATCCTTGCCATATACCGCTGAGGTATATTATATATGGCCTTAACGGCCGATCTTGCCTCAGTACGTGCCTGCATGATCGACTCATTCAGGGCGCGGGAGAGCGCCTGGTTAAACTGGCGCTCCCCAAGCTCTTCTTTTGCACGGTCTATATTGCGTATAGCGTCTTTTACAGATACCCAAATCATGTATAATCTTTTACTGTTTACTTTCCTTATCAATGTAGAAACACACAACGGCAAACGTCAATATCCAGCCCCAGCCCCATATTTTGCAAACGGCCATCAGGCAGCCACAAAGTGCAAGGACAACGCCGGCAAACGCAATATTGGGAAAATCCTCTCCTTCCTTAATCTTCCGGTCCGGAGGCGGTATTGGTTTTATGGGGAAGGCTGATGGTGTGTCGCATTCGTTTAAACCAGAGTAATGGGCGTTGAGCTCAACGAAAACATGACGTGCGGCAATGTGATCCTGAATTTCATGTATTTTACTCGCAAACTCACTGCGTTCCATTGGATGGGTTATAGGGAGCTGCATATACTTATTCCACAAATCAGCAGCCATGCTGATCAGCTCCGCCTCTTTTTCTGTTAAGCCTGTTTTACGTAAGATTTCTACCTGTTCGGTTGTCATTATATCTGTTTTATAATTCAATTTTGTTTACTAATCTCAGAGAGCCAATAGGCCTCCGCCTGTTTAATCATGCTGTGAATTGCTTCCATCGCCTGCTCATCAGGAAGAGCAGATAAATCTATGTTGAATAACAGCAGGATCTGCCCACAAGCTGCCATAAAAGCCCGCTTCGTTTCCTGCAGTTGTACGGGATGCATCCGCTCTTCAGTCAGGCCCATACGCTTTAGATAATGGCGCCATTGAGCGTTTAAATCGAATTCATTCATCGCTGGCCTATTTTGTAAATATTGCAGTAAAAACAAGCCTCAACGTGTACCTACCGGCGAAGGGATCATGAACCAGCTCAGCGCCAATGTTATCACCTTTATGGGTAGCCCAAAGCCGGACGCCAAAGTCAGCAGATACACGGTTAAGGCTCATTGAATACCAGGGATGAGCAACGCCTCCCGTGCTTAACTGGCCCAGCCTAAACAGCCGGCCAACGTATTTAATACCTACAGCCTCAGACGGCCGGCCCGTTGTTATATCAGGGGTTACCATATCAGGCCTGCCGTACTTTGGTAAATAAGCGTTATCAATATGATCTGCCTCAAGAGTAACAACCAGTGAATGGGCCCGTGATGCACTGTAATAGCCGTATTCCATGCCTAAATGGCTCAGCATGTCTTTAAAGTCACTGCCTGCAGTAATGGAGAAACCGGAGCTGGGGCGCTGAGCCATACAAATGGCAGGAAACAAGATGATAATAAGAATAAGTGTCTTCTTCATTAGAAAGATATTTTTTAGTTAATAGGGCGTATTACGCCAAGTTCTTCCAGCATGGCATCAACCATCGATTTGCTGAAATTAGGCCCAGCCACGGCCCTGGCTGTTTCTTCAGCCCATTTCAGGGAAAGCTCAGCAAGGGGCAAAGTCTGCTCAATCTCTTCCTTCTTTTCTCCTTCGTCCAAGTGATCCCAGGCCGGGCCAAATTTCTTTTTCAAAAGGGCTTCGGCTTTCTGATGCAGATTTTCATCGTAGGTCAACTTTTCATTTTGAGACATATAACATGAATTTGGTGAATAACGAATGTCAGTAATGGTTGTAACGGTTTTTTCCCGGACGGCCCGAGGATTTTCCCGGTATTTTAAACAGGATTTCTCCCCTTTCTATCCTGCACTGGATCCTGGTATCAGTGGATCAGCTGTATATGGCATATTTTTCGACAGCATGCGTGCCCGCTCAATGCTTCCAGGCGGAGGTAACGGAACGCTCAGATGGAAAATCGAATCAAACAGAATCTTTGCATGCTTACCGTCTCCATCGAAGGTACCGGTATATACACCTGGCACCCGGATGCCCTTCCAGCCCTTCACAACGTTAAACAAAGCATTATATAGTGGCGATTGCAGGTCTGCATCTGTTGGACGGGGAAAATTGCCGGTGATCTTGAAATCACTGCTATACGGTAGTTTGCACTCCTCACAATAGTCGGCTTCCTGCTTAAGCTGCTGGATAAACACAGGCCATAGGTTATCCCAAAATCTTTTGAAACCAGGGGTAACGGTGCGGCAGATAGGCGGGCCGCCTTCAAAATATCGCATTAACCCATCCAGCTGTTTCAGTTCACAGATAAATTCCTGTTCATGAGAATAATCAGCCAAGGAAGCGATCTCGATTTCTAACTTATCAGCATCCTTCTTTTTAAGATATCCAGCATCCTGGCTTTCTTTAATAGAGTGCCTGAAAGAATTAAGCGTTCCTTCACAATCGAAATGCTTGTCAGCACCAAATTTACCGGCAGCATACTCCATATTCAGGCCGGTAAGAAATTCTTTGAATGAACGGCCGCAAGCTCCCCAAAAGTTCTGCCAGCTTCCGAAATCCGAAGCAATTTGAATGCGGCCCGCCTTTTCGTTAGAATCAACAGTTATATCAGCCCAATACATGCCGCTAGAATGCCTCACACGGTATAGCTCAACTGATGTTTTGCTGATCGTCATCTGATTTTGTTCCATCGATAGTGTTTTTAAGTTCAGTTAAAAAAGTTTCATAATTCATAGCGGTAAACCTAAGCACCTTCCAGCCTGCAGCCTGGGCAGCGTTATATTTTTCCGTATCTCCGGTATATCCAGTGGCTGTAGTATGCCGGCTCTTATCGGAAAAAATGCCCTCGTACTCGATACCTATCTTATAAGCCGGAAGGGCGAAATCAAGCCGCCAACGCCGCTTACTATGAAATCGGTATTCACGTTCTACCTGAATGTCGGCAGCCTTGCACCACCAGCCCAGCTGCTTCCACATCCACTGTACTTGCTTGCATTCCTTCTTAGGGAGATCCTGCTGCCCGGCGCCAGGGTGATCTACAGATGTGATCACATACCCCATGCCCTGCAGCCGCTCTACGTCCTTTACTGTCCAACGTTTTCCCATATACTAAAAAGGTAAATCGTCAGTAGGATCATCACCACTGTAGACGGATGTGGATTGCTGTTCGGTGGTACCTGGTCCGGCTGCGGCAGGTGTAGAGGCGGTGCTGTTCCTTGGGCGGGCCAGCAGCTGAATGTTAAAAACCGTCAGCTTCAACTTACCAGTCGCCTTTCCATCCTTTTCGTATACATTGGCGCCGGGATAACCTTCCAGAAATACCAGCTGGCCCGTTTTCAGGTAGGGATGCAGCGCTTCGCGGTCCCATAATGAGCAATCAACCCATGTTGTACGCTCCTTAAAAACCCCTAAACCGTCCTTGTACCTTTCAGTATGCGCTACTCCGAAATTGGCAACGCTGCCCGCGTCCGTTACTTTTACCCTGGCATCATGGCCCAGGTGGCCGATCACTTGCATTTTTATCATCTGTCAAAATTTTTTACGTCAAAAACATTAGTTATACCCAGGTCTTTCAAATCCTGGAAGAAATCCCATACAGCCAGGCGCTTTGCTTCCCGTACGATTGCATCCTTTTCAGATACCGGTGCCACGTTATTTGCAAAATCAGCGGCCAGCTGTGCTATGCTGGAAAAATCGCTCTTGCTTTTGGCCCGGCCACGCAGATTTGCCAGGCGGCGTTCCTTGCCTATACCCATTAGGGTATCCTTATCAGCCTTGGATAATTGAATAAGACCGAGCTTTTTATCCAGCATATCATATTCATAATCCATTATGAAATCCATTGACAGGCATTGCTGAAGAAAGCATTCATAGTGGTACTGAATGATCTCCTTCGTATACTGATCGTCCTTCTCAGGTGTTGGGGCGGGTGGCGGGGGAAGCAGCTTCTGTTCCTCTATCTCCACTTTAGCTTCCAGCCTGCACCGGATGTCCAGGTACCGGCGTAAAACCTTAGATAAGTACTCTATGTTAAAAACCTGGTGCCAATGCTTTACGCTCTCTCCAGCCTCCTCCGTAGCGTTCATACGGAAAGCCAGGGCTACCTCTTCCAGATTCAAAGAAGAGTAAGCAACGTTTTCGCTGAAGAGCAGTATCAATTCCCCTTCCAATACACTAAGCTCTGTATCGTCATCCTCAGTAGCTGAGGGCATAGGGCAGCCGGTTATAACGGACACGCGGTATAATATGGCGGTAACAAAAACGCTTCTATCGCTTGTATCCAACTGGCTGAACGCCGGGGCCCGGTGTTTAGCCATGTAAGACGCTTGCTCAACGCCGTTAAAGTTGATCGACTTTTTTATGAAGTCTACCGGCAAGGAAGGAACGGCCGGCTGACTGCTTACCTGCAGCTGATTGCTTTCCGTCTCCTGTATCACTATTTCGTTTGTCATCATTCTTTGGTACTGGTACTGGTGAATATTTATCAGGATCCATCGTCAAATCCCTATACTTTAGCCAATTTGAAAAATGTGTCCTGTAGTCCTTTGGCAGCTTCTTTAACTCCTCCTTAAACTGGAGCTCCCTGTTGAAGGCGTCCAGCCATCCAGATAGCTGGGTAAGATCAAGGTGCATCCGCATGCAAATCGGCTCGTAGAAATATCGGTCCTGAATACACTCCGTCTTTAGCTGTTCCACGTCCTTCAACAGGTACGGGGAGGGGGGCGGCGCGGGACCGGGGGGCGGGGTACTGGATCCAGGGTTTGTACCTGGATCAGGAACCGGACCGGTGACGGCGGGATCTTCATCATCATCCTGTTTTGTTTCGTTTAGTTTATGTTTATTGTTGTCTGCACTTTTTTCACCATCAAGGCTGTCATTTTCACTACCCTTTTGGCTGCCGATTTCACTGTTACTATGGCTGTAATTTTGACCAGTGTTTCCCGTTTCCCTGTTGTTTTCCCTGTAATTATGACTACCCTTTCTTACAGGCAATAACCTATACTCTGTGTTTGTTCCTTTCTTTCCGCTTACAAAGTCTACTAAACCCTCCTGCTTGATTTTGTTCCGATTTGCGATGAGCGTTTTTTCATTGATGCCCAGAAACCCACAAATAAGCGCGTTGGATTGATTAAAGGGATTCTTCCATCCGAGGGTATTTGATTTATGAATAAGGTATAAATACAAATCCCCAGCGTTCCTGTCTAAAATGCCCTGTTCTCTCAATGACCAATAATGATTCAGTAGTTCTATGTAATTCAAAGCCTATCGTTTAGCCTTCACTATAGGAAGGGGATTTACAACACAATTATCCAGGTTCACATAACACCCATGATGCCGGATCATGCCCTCACGGAACAGCTTCCAGATAAGGTTAGCTCCGAAGTTGGCCAGGATGCTGTTAATAAACAGATCCTGCTTATTGATAGCCTCAGCAAGGGAGCAGCTGGGGCCCTGGTCTTTCTCCTTTATTTTCTTCAGCTCAGGAAATTTTTGTACAACGGTGGGTAGATTACCACAAGTTACATGCTCTGATACCGGCTGTTTTATCGGCCCAACCGTTCCCAGTATAGCCTGGCCGGTTTTCTGCAGGTTACCCATGTCCAGCCAGTATATAAGGCGCTGGTGCGGCTCGCTATACCGTATATGCTTACCGGTATTCTGCATAGCTTTAGCAATCTCTATACGGCCAGCTGCAGTATCTATGCAGGTTATGGTAATGTTACCAGTCTCCTGAGCGCTATACATCTCCGGATTGCCCTCCCAGCTGTAACCAAAGAACCGGTTCACACGGGTGGCCAGTACAACGGCTTTGTTCTGTCCAATGTCAGCCGGCGAAAAAAGTTGCCGGCCAATGTTGGCAGGTGACACCGTATCAGCATCCCAGCAGCGGACATGCAGGCCCGTGTGGCCGTAAGCAATCAACGCCTCGTTTACCCTTGCCAGGGAGGTAAGCACCTGCGAACCAGTGCCACCCAGGCCCACCAGGTCAACGGTGATCTTATGCTGCGGATTGAGTAGATAAGCGTCAGTATAGTGGACAATCATAGCAGGTCGTTTAAAGTGTGCTTATCGTAAGCAACCAGCTCCTTCACGGGAAACTCGCTGATCTGCTCTGTTACCATCCTGTTCCAAATGATATTAAGATTACTCATTGTCGGATTACTGGCGCCGGCCAGGTGTGTGAACTCACTCAGCCAAAACAGATCCTCCCAATACTTCATGATGTTGATGTAGGTATTCTTTTCTGGCTTTTTAACCTTGGCGTTGCCCAGGCAAACAGAGCCGCTGCTGCTGACGTTGTGGAATGGCGCCTGGTATAGCTTGGTGCTGTCTGTAGGGCGCACAGATTCACGGAGCGCATAGACAAAAAGCGTGTTGCCGTTGACACAATACACCATCGCTGGTACCCAGGCCTGGCCGGAAGGAATATGCAGTCCTTCCTTAAAGTATAGGTGGCGCTGCTCCGCTGGCCGATACCAGGACATATTATATTTACCGCCCGGTAAGACCTCAAAACGAAGCAGGTTATCAGGTATGAGGCCGCCGATCTGTACCCGGTTTTGGCGTTCGTCGAAAAAGGTATCGACTATACCATCCAGCGTTTCCTGCTTCAAGGGTTTGCCCTCCAGGACCTGGCCCTTATCATTTATTTCATGGCTCTCCAGGTAGTAGTCATTGCGATCACCGTTATAAACCATGAGGGCAATAACCGGCTTGTATTTCTTTAAAAGCGCTTCCGTCCTTTCGTTCATAGTATATACTCCTCTATTAGCTCGTTTGCACGGTTAAAAAATTGATACAGTTCCAGGGGCCAGGAAAATTGCCGCTGCAGGGCGTCAAAATCCAGCTGACCCGTTTCAGCGGTGAGCTTAAAGCTGCACACGGGCTCCTGAATCCCTTCCTGGGCGTAAGCATCCAATGAATACTCATGATCATGTGTAAGCGAATCGCCGTCATCCCATATGATATTGCATTGGCAATCCAGATCCAGGTACCATCCAGGGTTTTCCTCTTCAGCCAGGGTCTGATAGGTGTAGTCATATAGGCTGTAACGCGGCAGTAGCAGAGCGCATCCCTGGTGAATCAGGTTCACGATCGGTTCAGCCTTCTTAAACCGTTTCACCCGCTTAATGATCTCCTCGGGCTCCATCAGATCAGCCTGTCCGATCAACCTGGCATACTTAAATGCTTCGCCTCGTTTATAATTCCGGATGTCTGCAGCCATGTCCACGGCTTCGTCCTTTGTTAATTCTCCTCTGGTTTGGCTAAAGCTATCTTCCAGCATTTCGAGCGTACCACTCATCATACCATGAGCCCACAGATCTACCCCGGTTATTTTGCAAAAGGCCCTTATAAAACACAAGAAGAGATCATGCAGCTTAGGGCATTCACGGTTCAGCTTTGTAACTACATACCGTATCGGAAACCTGTTCCATCCGTAGTGCCATTCACAGCACTTAAACAGTGTGAAATAGTGTCCATGCGGATAGTCGAAATCTATGTTGTACTGAAACCCTACCGGCAACAGCTTTTTAAAGCTCTTTAGTATATACTCCAGGGCAAGGTGCAGGCCCGGATAACAAAGGGCAGGGTTTACTGTAAGCTCTTCCCCTTTGACTAGCCGATGTGCGTTGCGGTAGGCAGCCCACAGATCACCGTATAGATCCTCGATCACACCCTCCCCCTCAGCTATACCCTCTCTGTTGAAAAAGACCTCAGTACCCGGCTTAGCTTTTACCTTCAGTGTAAAAAAGGAATCTGCAAGGATGCCGGTAGTTGCCTCACTTCCCTGTCCTGGTTGGCGTGCAGCTGCTTGTCTCTTTTTTCCTGGTGCAGGACTTTTCCGAGTACCGCGTGCAGATCGTTTATTTTTAGTTTTCGCCGGCATGATTTCTTAAAGTCTTTTTTCATCCTTTGGTGCCTACAGTGGTTTTAAACTCATATACGGCCCGGTCACCCTCTACCTTTGGCCCATCTACTGTGGATGTAGTTAGCTCAGGGTGCTGGGGTGAATAGAACTGAAGCACTTCCGTTACTGTAAAATCCGGATTGGGATCCGGCAGCGGTGTCTGCTTGCCATCCTTTTTAAAGGTGAATGCCCGTTTCAGGTTTGTTACTTCTAATGCCATGAATAATTGATGCTAATGGTTAAAAATCTCTTTTCTTAGATGAAGCAGTGATCACCGGGTACAGCTTCATTTTATCGTGAACTACAGGCGTAACGCCCATGCGGCAAACGGCAGCCTTGTCTTCCTGCCATTTGATGCTCTCCAGCACTTTGTTGGAGATCGCGGAACTATTAAAAGCACACCCCTTTCCACCGGTAGCGCTGCTTCTCAATACAAAGCCGGCTTTATCCTTCTGAATGTACCAGTCCTCCGGGCTCTTCTTATCCTGGAACAGGGAAACTTTATCCCCTGGTGCAAGGCCGATCACCTTGCAGGCCTCACCACTGATACTTATGGTCCCACCTTTATTAAAGGAAACGGTAGGATTACCCTTCCTGACCGAGACGGTATTTTCCGCGTCATACTTTTGTAACTCCATATTTCTTTGATTTTAATGGTTTACGAATCCAGGTAGTATTTTGTCCGCGCACGATCCGACCGCTGTTTGCCAGCGCTTGGAAGGTGCGCTGCTGAATAAGTATGACGGGATTCATATCGCGATCCAGCAGGCGGTACTTTTTTTGGCAGGTAGGGTTCAGATAAAGTAACCCGCCTGCACGGATAATCTTCATCACCTGGGCCTGCTTCGCCGTTAATGGCTTCATACGTTTGGGCTGCTGCTCTGTCATTGTTAGTCAAATAAAGTTGGTTCCTTTACTTCCTCTTCCTGCTCATCGGTGCCGCCATCGTCCTGTTTGTCTGCCTTTTTGCCATCCTTCTTTTCGGCCTTCTTAGCCGGTTTTTCGGCGCTGGTATTCTTTGTTGATTCAATGACCTGCACCTGCAGGCCTGCCTCTGTCACCGGGCCCTTAATTACATCAAAGAAGCCAGAGTCCAGTTCATCAGGCGTACCGGTAATATTTATCGATGCAATGCCAGCTGTACCAGGGTATGGAAGTACGTTAATGGTCAACCGGTCATTTTTGCGCTTAATCCGGATCGATACGTCCAGGTCATCCGGTAGCTCAAAGAGTTGTTTGAAAAATTCCATGTGAAAATTTATTAGTTAAAGGAAATAGGCATAAGAAGGCCCAGGTAACCAGCATCGCTTTCAGAAGAAATCAAGATGGCTTTTGTCGCATTATGGATATGTAGGCTCACCTGGTCATAGTCTATCTGCCTCATTATTGTTAGGAGCTTCTGTGCATTGATTGCAAATTTTTCCACAGGCCCGGTATAGCTGCCGGTAATTTCAACCTGGATCTTTCTGCTATAATCCGGGTCATCTGAAACAAACCGGATGAGACCATCTTGTTCCTTCAGGTGAACAACTGTAGACTTGTTTGAGGAACTACTAAGGCAGCAACGCTGCAGAGCATCAACCAGGTCACTACGCTGCAGAGTAAGGTTCGCCGTATAGTCGGGTATTACACCCTTATAGTTGGGGTATTTATCCTCCTGCCTGGTAGCGATCACCGTAATGTTCTCGCTATGAAAGCCGATATGCTTGTTGTTCCAGTATACCTCAGCCGATTCAAAACCTTCCAGGGCCTTGGCGATCTTATGTGATATCAGCAGCTGGTCAGCCGACTTTGACTGTATAGGAAATGTATGGGTGAACATGGACTGCGCGTCCGTACTGGCCATTGTCATGGAATCTCCTGACATATCAAGACATACCTTTGTCATTTGCGGGCGGGCGTCATCGACGCTGACGGTGAGCAGGGCCCGGTGTAACCAGCTGATGGTTACATCATCCATTACGATGGAATTCTTTTTAGGCAGGGCCGGAATGTTCGGAAAATCACTTACCGGTGTCAATGCGTTCAGCTCGTAAATATCGCCCGCGCTGCCGGTGATCTTCGCCCTCCCATCACTCAGGACCACCTCAATCGGGGCATGCTTTGAAAGGCCGACAACCTGCTTAATGAATGCATAGGGAATAAGCATATCGAACGGATCACCCAACACCTCGCATTCGCAGCGGTACTGTATGGACAGCTCCAGGTCGGATGTAGAAAAGATTACTTCCCCGGCACCGGCCTTACAGAGGATATTTGATAAAGCCGGTACAACCGATTTACTGTTTACGGCCTGCCCTAGCTTGTCCAGGGCAGATTTCAGCGTCTTTGACGATATAATAAATTTTTGCATTGCTTATAAAGGTTTAATACTGTACTCTTTTACATCAGTGAGTTCACCAAACGTATCCGGCACAACGATTGTCCGGTCATCTATATCTACCTGGTATTTATTACGCAGGTCAGATATCCGGCTATTTAGGTACCCGATGCGCAGCTCCTGCATGGCCGGATGAAAACAGTGGATGGTTTTGCCGCTGGCCAGGTACCGGTATAGTCTCCCGTTCTGCCCTGATAACCTTTCCACATTTTTGGTGGATCCTGTTGGAAATTCAAAAAGAAGCTGTACTAATAGACTCATTGCATTAACAGATCAGATACTTTCACTGGAAACAGGGTTCCTGCAAGCCCCTCCACGATCAGTACGTGGCCATGCTTAGATATTATAGTTACCCGTTCACCCTTGCCGCCATACTTGATAGGCTTCTTATTACGGTGAAACAAGGAAAAAACATCAGCGATCAATATTGCAGTATCCTGTTTCATTTGTTGCGGTTGCCGGGATCGAACCGGACTCCGGGCTAATGAGGCCCATGTGCTACCATTACACTACCCCGCAGTTTAAAAGATATGGCCGGCCACCTTTAGAGCACTTACACCTGCCGGCCATATCGCCTCAAATTTTTGTTTACTTAGTCAGCAACACCCACCAGGGCGCAACCTTCCGTTTCTTCCGGATCAACCGGCATTCTGTATCTCTTCATCCAGTACATTTACAACCTGGCTTATCTCTCACAATAGCGGTACCGGCATTGACCGCTGACAAGCCACTAATCCGGGTTTACTGTCTTCAACAAGACTGGTTATGCGTGAACAGGGCAGGATTCGAACCTGCACGAATAAGTGCAACTATCTCCGCGTATGATAGCCATGAATCAGCTGATATCCACCCCCAACATGATAGGAGCGCGTATGCCATTCCGCCACCTGTTCAGTTGCCGGCACGCCACCGGCTCTTTACGTGTTTTTGTCTTAGCGTTTTCATTCTTCAGCAGGATCACCCGCGTGTTGGCCTTCCTGTATTTACCGCTTACTCACGCGGTTCACCGCTTGTATGGGTACACATAAACCCCCGCTGTGTGGACAGGGCAGGATTCGAACCTGCACGTGTGTTAGTTTCCGGGATCACCGCGAATCATCCATCTGTTACCTGTTATCCACACATTCCATCACCTGTTCATTTTGCCCCGGCTTTATCCTGTCTGCACCACTGCTGGGTACCGGGGCGGCTGTTCCAATCACTTTTTCAATATGTGCCGGTGGGCGGAGCAGCGGTGCGGTTATGAGCCTCCTGCTGCTCCTAAGCTGTCTCCAGCTGCCGGCAACACAATGTCTTTAAAGGCCTGGCCCAAGAAAAGGCCGGGGTATCATCGTGTTATAAACCCTTTTGTAACAAAGTAGCGGGCAATTCGCCTTCGGCGCCTGATCATCGGCAGAACATATCCTCACAGACCTATGCTTCATGCCCGCAATATTTTTATTCAAAGAACTATCAAAGTGTGCCAGCGCTGGGAACAGCACCGGCTGTCCTATTTATCCCTATACCTATGAAATTTTCTCTTCTATAAGGCCATCTTGTATGGCTTTGAACGATATAAAACCTGTAACCCTCTTGTCTAATAACCAAGCGTGCCAATGAATACCGAGTCTTGTTATACTATCAACCATTGCACTCCCGTGTGTTGGCTCTCCGATATTTATAAAGTATCGGTCTTGGGAAGTGGCCCAACGCTCTATAAACAAAACATCATGTTTGAATTTGAATCGCCTTCCGACGAAATTCTCAATACTGTATGGTGTTCTCTTTACTTGCGTTTCCATATCGATGATTTTTGAAAGGGCCCGGGTATGTGGATACAAACCCGGGGAATTCGTGAACAATCCATTTATCTAAAATCTTTGTCCTTCCTGTTCTACCGTATTTTGAAAATCATATACCGGCATGTTTGCTGGAGGATTGTCATTCCAGCTTTTTACCATTCCTCTCAGCTGCTCATATCGAGCAGGATCTACCCGGCAGTGGTCTGTTATATTGGTGATCATCACCAGCCATTCAAATTTGTTCAGATCGTTGTACGATGGCGCTGAAAGTATTGCTTGTACGTCTGCCATAGGTTTAGGCTTTAGGGCATTCCTGATCATTGAGGCAACGAAGAATTAATGCCTTCGCCATATCACGATCCAGGTTCTGCTGTAAATAATAATTGAAATCCATCCACATATAGTCCGCGACATCAAAAACAAGAACCGGGATATCTTCTCTTACCTGCGTCTCGTTATAGTCCTGGATATAACCCATATCAAAAAGGGCTTTCTTTATATCCTCCGAGCAAAAGGGCTGAACAAAGGCCAGGTCCTGCCGGCCGTTGACGTAAAAGATATCGCAGCCGTAATCCCGCACATGGGCACACCGTATGTATATGTCTGCATGGAGATACATGGCTAAAGTTGAAAGGTTAAAAAATCGTTGTTGTCCTCTTCCTGTTTGAATCCGCGCTGCACGGCCTTTATGGCTGCTTCTGGATCGGTTAATAAATCCCGGTTACCGGTACCAAAAATTGTCTCCTGATTGCCGCATACCTTACACTCGAATCGGCGTATACGGTATGGTTTGTTACTCATCACCCGCTCTTTTAGCGTCATTGGCACTTTGCATGTTTGGCAATCCGGTATCATCTCGCGTTCTTTAAATTTCCCCAGTGCTGGGATCAGCACCGGGTTAAACATGGTATTATTTATTAACCCCAAAATTTGAATGTCTTTACTCGTATCTGTCCACACCGTCCAGCAGGTCTGTGTGTTCCATTATCCAGGCCCAAATGAAACCCAGGAGGCAGCAGATACCTATATGAAGCAGCAGGCTATACATGGCGATCGCGTTTATCGTTTCTGTAAGATATCCTGGCCAGTACGGCCCGGATGATCATTATGAGCGCGAAGTAGGCAGCTACACAGATGACTAATTCCATTTTGATATCGATTACTTGTATTTTAAAAAATGCTATATTTAATACTTCTAAATCCATCCCTATGGTAACACCAGCAATAAAGGATCTTGTGTTAAATACCTTGATTGATAGCGGTCCGGAGCTCATGATAAATATTCATGAAGCAGCGAAGGATTTTAATATGGACCGGTATTACCTATCCATTATTCTTGACCAATTCGAGCAAAAGGGATTCTTAAATCAGCGTAAAAGCCTTGGTGGCGGGATTTTCGTATCCCTCACCGCTGATGCTTTTGACTTTAAAAATCACGGAGGCTTTGTCGGCCAGGAAGAACTACTTGAAAAGAACTTGCAGAAACTTATTCTTGAAATTGAATCCCTTAAACCATCGTTTCCAGATAAGGCGGAAAGGATTGCGTCTATCATCGGCGGCATTTCCGGAGCGCTGGGTCTTTTCATCAAATGATTTACGGTCACTCAGCAGCTCACAATCCCACATGATCTTGTATAGAAGGCCCTGATCTATATTTCTAACCGTTGCTGCTTCAGAAAAGACCGTTTTTCCGTTGATTCTCAACACACGTTCCACCTTGTCATCCGAGCGAAGGATGTTCCCAGGAGGCCCTTCTATGGTTTGTACCAGCTGGATCGTAAACGTTCTCATACTGACTACTTCCATTTGAAAAGTTGTTTGGCGCCAGGAATAACAACATGCGGCACGATCTTCCAAACAAACCATACTGCGAATGCTGCCGTAGCTAATCCTGCTACAAGTAGGTAATAGGGCGGGGCGATCTCGTTAAAATGTTCCATTGGTAAGGTTTTAAATTTGATTACTATTAGTGTGATTGTATTGCTCTATACTTTCCCTGGATACCATGATGTTTCTACCTTTACCAGATGTTTTCCAGACGATGGCGCCAGATTTACGGAGCGATAAGAATTTTCTCTGTTTCACTCCTAACATCTCCATTGCTGTTTGAGAAGACACCCAGCGGGCGTTCTGATTAACTTTTAAAGAAGCCCTAACCCACTCTTCCAGGAAGTCTATTTTCTTAACAAGGCGGTTGAAATCAACTCTGTTGATAAAAATCCCTTCACTCATACTTTACTCGTTTAAATAAGCACGAATTTTTGCGGCAGTCTCGGGCGCTAGATTTTTACCATTTACTGCATCATATAGGGTTGTCCGAGGAACATTCGACAGGGTCTGCACTTTTTTGACCTTTCCATATCCCAGCATCCTTTTTTTTAGCCGACGGATCTCTACTTTTGTTAATGGAGAATTTTCTTTACTCGGAATGTCAAAACCATGTATATTTGTCATCGGACAATTGTTCGTTTATTTGCTTGATACAAATGTACGAACTTTTTGTTCAAATGAACAAATCCTTTTGTCTAAAATTTTAGTCAATTTTTTGAAAAATGTCTAAAAAAGAAGGCCAAATCCTCCGTATAGCAATTAAGGCGGCTGGAAAAACCGTCGAGGAGTTTGCAACCCTAATGGGCTACAGCAACAGAACTTCACTGAATTATCAACTTGGAAAGGAAAAGCTGGACCACGAGGTCAAAGAGAATGCAGCTGCAGTGCTGGGGACAACTATCGATGAATTATTTGAACAAACAGTTAGTTCAAATGATCGAAAAACAGATAGCGAGAAAGAAACTTTGCGCGATCTTGTGATCGCGCAAAAGCAGATTATTGCATATCAGCAGGAATTTATAGTGGCACAATCCCTTAGAAATGAGGGTCTTTTAACTGAGATCCTTTATAAGATGGTGAAGCTTGAGAATCCTGGTGTAACGGGGCAGGATCTTCTGAAGCTCCAGGAGGCGGCGAGAGCGGCCGCTGAAGGAAGGATAAAAACACTTCCCAGTCAAATGATGGCCCAGGGTTAACTGCTACCTCTGTTTTTCCTTTTTTACGTTTCAATCTCTTACTGGTTTTCATGTCATCGCACTTTATGATCAAAAAATAGGTATCCTGTCGTGCAAATGCACAACATGACTTGGGAACACCGGGGGTTGATAAGGGAGAATAACCTGCGGGTAAACTTTTTAAAATTTCATACGCTTGTTTTTCATGGCGAACATTTACAATTCAATCTATAATGCAACTATAGCTGTTTACTGCGCAACTATGATGCGTACCTACAGGTCATCAAAAAAAGGTGGTTAAATGCATGGAGCCCAAAGGATCAATGACTTGTGGGGACGGCAAAACAAAACATTTTACCTGAGCCATCAAAGATAACTTTCGTGTTATCGGATCATCAATATCTAATATTAAATTAACAATAGAAAATAAATGTAATGTATTTATGAAAAAATTAACGATCGCTTTCTGCTCCCTATTCCTAGCATGCGGTGATAGTGAAAAGCCCGCTGACAACCCAAACAATAAGAAGGCTCTCGAAGCATTGCAAAGTGAACCCAAAGTGAAGGAAGCAATAATAACAGACGCCAATGTGCTTTATGTAAGCGTTGAAGATGATGGTACAAACCGCAAAGGATATGCGGACTACTTATGCCAGGTGTTGGCCGAAAATGGATCTACTATTTCGTGGATCAAGATAGTAAAAGTAGGATCTACCAATGATCCCAAAGCCGATAACGCCTATGGCGTTCTTTTAGGAGAAACTCATTGTAAGTAAAATATACGCTATGCCGAACCGCTGGAACACATCTTAGACACATCAGGGAGGCCCCTTAATCAGTGGCGGATTTCAACAAACACAAAACCAGATTTGTGAAAACCGCCGTGGGTAGTGATCAGCGAAGATTTTACCAGACCCGTCCGGTCCGCGAAAAAGGATTATCAGCAATGGTAATCCTTTTTTATTTTACTAAAGTTTACGCTTAACGATATGCCCCGGAACTTTCGGGTTTTCTAAAGACAGACTCCTATATTTTCGTGGGCGCATACCTTCTGCTTTTTTCGCGCCACTTTCGTCCGTCGAGGGGGCAATTTGATTTTCAATGCATTACTAAATTCCTGTTTCTCCGTTATTGCTGTTTCTATTGAATGGCATACAAATGGCCAAAACGGATCAAAACCATTTGTATGACACATTCAGATCAATGGACCGCAACTA
>Ga0209050_1000743_pt1 | contig 46935 bp, 46 predicted proteins | sample Araplavi_mTSA_r2_FD_184276 | JGI IMG/M metagenome (GOLD analysis project Ga0209050, IMG submission 184276) | Arabidopsis root microbial communities from North Carolina, USA - plate scrape MF_Cvi_mTSA_r2 (SPAdes) (version 2) | ecosystem: Host-associated > Plants > Roots > Endosphere | place: USA... | reverse complement strand
ACCCAGGAAGCCAACTTCCGCAAGGAAAAGGATGCTGACGGCCTGGCCAACCTGGGCTACGCCATGGTTTCCGACGGCAAGGCCGATGGCCTGAAGCTGATGGAAGAAGCGATCAAGCTGGGCACCGCCCGCAAGCCTGAAGAAATGAAGCTGCACTACGGCGTGGCGCAGTATGTTGCTGGCAAGAAGTCTGCTGCCATCAGCACCCTGAAGTCGGTCAAAGGTACCGCTGGCGAGCCTGAACTGGCCCGTTACTGGACCATGTACATTAACAACCCGGTCTGAACAAAGCCGGGCTGAGCCAAGAAAAGCGCTGCCTGCACCCGCAGGCAGCGCTTTTTTACTTTGAGCACGTATAATCAAGCATTTGAGCCTGATAGCAAGATAAATGAAGGTATTTCGCGGACTTCCCAATGCAGCGGCGCGTGCGCCCTGCGCCCTGACGATCGGCAACTTCGACGGTGTCCACCGCGGCCACCAGGCGTTGCTGGCGCGCGTGCGCGCGGCCGCCGATCGCCTTGGCCTGGAATCGGCCGTGATGACCTTTGAGCCGCATCCGCGCGAATTCTTCGCCCACAAGATGGGTGACATGTCGAAAGCCCCGCCGCGCATCGCCAACCTGCGCGACAAGCTGCAGGCGCTGGAAAACAATGGCGTCGACCGCGTGATCGTCGAACACTTCTGCGACGCCTTTGCGGGCCAGTCGCCGCAGGCCTTCGTCGAGAAGGTGCTGGTGGAAGGCCTGCACGTGAAATGGCTGATGGTGGGCGACGATTTCTGCTACGGCGCCAAGCGCGCCGGCAATGTCGCCCTGCTGGCCGAGGCGGGCAAGCAGTACGGCTTTGAGGTCGAAGTCCTGCCGACCGTGCGCAATGGCGAAACCCGGATTTCCTCCTCCGCCGTGCGCAGCGCGCTCTCCGAGGGCGATTTCCCGCATGCGCAGGCGCTGCTGGGCCATCCCTATTCGATTTCCGGCCACGTGATCCACGGCGCCAAGCTGGGACGCGATATCGGCTTCCCGACGCTGAACCTGCGCGTGCCGCACCGCCCTGCCCTGTCCGGCATCTTCATCGTGCAGGTGCACGGCCTGGGGTCGCAGCCATTCCCGGCGGTGGCCAGCCTGGGCGTGCGCCCGACGGTGGAAGATGCCGGCCGCGTGCTGCTGGAAGTCCACGTCTTCGATTTCGCCCAGAACTGCTACGGCAAGGTGGTGCGTGTCGAATTCCTGCAAAAGATACGTGACGAAGAAAAGTTCATTGACCTGCCTACCCTGGTCAAAGCCATCGAGCGCGACGCCGACCAAGCGCGCGCCTTCTTCGCCACACAGAACCAGAACTAGAGCTATTTATCATGTCCGACAACAAAGCAAACAAGAGCAAATACCCGGTCAATATGACCGAAACCCCATTCCCGATGCGCGGCGACCTGGCCAAGCGCGAACCGGGCTGGGTCAAGCAGTGGCAAGACAAGAAGATCTACGAACGCGTGCGCAAGGCCGCCAAAGGCCGCCCGAAGTTCGTGCTGCATGACGGCCCTCCATACGCCAACGGCGACATCCACATCGGCCACGCCGTCAACAAGATCCTGAAGGACATCGTCGTCAAGTCGCGCACCCTGGCCGGCTTCGACGCTCCTTATGTGCCGGGCTGGGATTGCCACGGCATGCCGATCGAGATCCAGATCGAAAAACTGTTCGGCAAGAACCTGCCGACCGCCGACGTGCTGACCAAGGCCCGCGCCTACGCGCACGAGCAGGTCGAGCGCCAGAAGAAGGACTTCATCCGCCTGGGCGTGCTGGGCGAGTGGGACAATCCTTACCTGACCATGAATTACGGTAACGAAGCCGACGAGCTGCGCGCCCTGGGCAAGCTGCTGGAAAAAGGCTACGTCTACCGCGGCCTGAAGCCTGTCAACTGGTGCTTCGACTGCGGTTCCGCGCTGGCGGAAGCGGAAGTGGAATACCAGAACAAGCGCGACCCGGCGATCGACGTCGGCTTCGCCTTCCACGAACACGACAAGCTGGCAGCGGCCTTCGGCCTGCCTGCGCTGCCGGCCGGCGACGGCTTTGTGGTGATCTGGACCACCACCCCCTGGACCATCCCGTCCAACCAGGCCCTGAACATGCACCATGAAGTGACCTACGCGCTGGTGCAGACAGAGCGCGATGGCAAGCCGCTGCTGCTGATCCTGGCCAAGGATCTGGTCGCGACGTGCCTCGAGCGCTACAAGCTGGAAGGCAGCATCATCGCCACAGCCACCGGCGACAAGCTGGCCGGCATCGCCTTCAAGCACCCGCTGCACGCGCGCGACGCGTTCTACGACCGCCTGTCGCCGGTGTATATCGCCGACTACGTGACCACCGAAAGCGGCACCGGCGTGGTGCACTCCGCCCCAGCCTACGGCCAGGACGACTTTATCTCCTGCAAATCGCACGGCATGAAGGATGACGAGATCCTGAAGCCGGTGATGGGCGACGGCAAGTACATCCCTTCCCTGCCGCTGTTCGGCGGCATGAGCATCTGGGAAGCTTCGAAGCCTATCTGCGAAGCGCTGCGCGAAGCGGGCGCCCTGTTCGAACTGAAGATGTTCGACCACAGCTACATGCACTGCTGGCGCCACAAGACCCCGATCGTCTACCGCGCCACCTCGCAATGGTTCGCCGGCATGGACATCCAGCCGCTGGACGGCGGTTCCACCCTGCGCGAAACCGCGCTGGAAGGCATCGAAGCGACCGAATTCTTCCCTGACTGGGGCAAGGCGCGCCTGCACGGCATGATCGCCAACCGTCCGGACTGGACCCTGTCGCGCCAGCGCCAATGGGGCGTGCCGATGGCCGTCTTCGTCCACAAGGAAACCGGCGAGCTGCACCCGCGCACCGCGGAACTGCTGGAGCAAGTGGCCAAGCTGATCGAACAAGGCGGCATCGACGCCTGGCAAGCGCTGGACCCTGCCACCCTGCTGGGCGCGGAAGCCGAGCACTATGTGAAGAACAAGGACACCCTGGACGTGTGGTTCGACTCCGGCTGCACCCACCAGACGGTGCTGCGCGGCTCGCATCCCGAGCAGTCGCACTTCCCGGCCGACCTGTACCTGGAAGGCTCGGACCAGCACCGCGGCTGGTTCCACTCCTCGCTGCTGACCTCTTCGATGCTGAACGGCCGTCCGCCGTACAAGGCGCTGCTGACCCACGGCTTCGTGGTCGACGGCGAAGGCAAGAAGATGTCGAAGTCGATCGGCAATACCGTCGCGCCGCAGAAGGTGTCCGACACCCTGGGCGCCGATATCCTGCGCCTGTGGGTGGCCGCCACCGACTACACCTCCGAGCTGTCGATCTCCGACGAGATCCTGAAGCGCGTGACCGAGTCGTACCGCCGTATCCGCAACACCCTGCGCTTCCTGCTGGCCAACACCTCGGACTTCGATCCGAAAGCGAATGCCGTGCCGGTGGCCGAGCTGCTGGAAATCGACCGCTACGCGCTGGCCAATATGGCGGCCCTGCAGGCCGACCTGTCGCGCCATTACGAGCGTTACGAATTCCACCCGGTGGTGTCCAAGCTGCAGAACTTCTGCTCCGAGGACCTGGGCGGCTTCTACCTGGACATCCTGAAGGACCGCCTGTACACCAGCGCCGTGGATTCCAAGGCACGCCGTTCCGCGCAGACCGCGCTGTGGCACATCACCCAGTCGCTGCTGCGCCTGATGGCGCCGGTGCTGTGCTTCACCGCCGAAGAGGCGTGGGCATCGTTCGCCGGCGAAGAATCGTTCAAAGCCAGCGACGAGACCATCTACACCCAGACCTGGTGGCAGCTGCCGGAACTGGCGGACGCCGAAGCCCTGATGGCCAAGTACGCGACCATCATCGCCGTGCGGGCCGACGTGACCAAGCAACTGGAAGAACTGCGCGGCTCCGGTGCGATTGGCTCCTCGCTGCAGGCGGAACTGGAGATCAAGGCTGCCGGCGACAAGTTCAAGGCGCTGGCATCGCTGGACGACGACCTGAAGTTCATCTTCATCACTTCGCTGGCCAAGGCTGTCGAAGTGGCATCCGAAGCGGATGAAGCCGTGAACGTGGCGGCATCGACCGCGCAGAAGTGCGAGCGCTGCTGGCACTACCGTGCAGACGTGGGCTCGCACGCCGACCACCCAGGCCTGTGCGGTCGTTGCCACTCCAACCTGTTCGGCGCCGGCGAGTCCCGCAAGTTCGCCTAACCCAAGTCTGCGGCAGCCGCCGGCCGGGTCTGACCCTTGGGTCAGGCCCAGGTTCACCGGGTTCCGGCGAGCAGCAAAGAAAAGAAACCATGGCCACCAAAAAGACCACTACCTTCAGCAGCAAACCCTCCGGCAGCATGGCCCCATGGCTGGGCATCGCCTTCATCATCATCCTGCTGGACCAGCTAAGCAAAATCACGATCAGCAAGCTATTCGTGTATGGTGAAGAAAAAGTCATCACCAGCTTCTTCAACCTGGTCCTGGCCTACAACAAAGGCGCCGCATTCAGCTTCCTGGCCAATGAAGGCGGCTGGCAGCGCCACCTGTTCACCGCCATCGGCGTCTTCGCCGCGCTGTACATCATCTACCTGCTGATGCGCCACAGCGGCCAGCGCATGTTCTGCTGGGCCCTGTCCCTGATCCTGGGCGGCGCAGTCGGCAACGTGATCGACCGCATCTGGCACGGCCACGTGATCGACTTCCTCGATTTCCACTGGAGCGGCTTCGGCCACTTCCCGGCCTTTAACATCGCCGACACCGCCATCTGCATTGGCGCCGCACTGTTCGTACTGGACGAACTGCGCCGCGTGAACAAGTAGGAGCAGCAAAATGGAACTGACTGGCAAGAAAATCGTCCTCGGCCTGTCCGGCGGCGTAGCCTGCTACAAGGCCGCTGAACTGTGCCGCGCCCTGACCAAGGAAGGCGCTTCGGTGCAGGTCGTGATGACCGATGCCGCGACCCACTTCATCACTCCGGTGACGATGCAGGCGCTGTCCGGCAAGCCGGTCTTCAGCAGCCAGTGGGATCCGCGCGTGAACAACAATATGGCCCACATCGACGTCACGCGCGATGCCGACGCCATCCTGATCGCGCCCTGCTCCGCCGACTTCATCTACAAGCTGGCGCACGGCGTGTGCGACGACCTGCTGTCGACCATGTGCCTGGCCCGCCCAAGCCGTGTGCCCTTGCTGATCGCGCCGGCCATGAATGTGGAAATGTGGTCCAACCCGGCCACCCAGCGCAATGTGGAGCAAGTGCGTGCAGACGGCATCACCGTGTTCGGTCCTGCCGCCGGCGACCAGGCCTGCGGCGAAGTGGGCCTGGGCCGCATGCTGGAACCGGAACAACTGCTGGCGGAAATGATCGCAGCCTTCCAGCCGAAAGTCCTGGCCGGCAAGCGCATCCTGGTCACCGCAGGCCCGACCTTCGAAGCCATCGACCCGGTGCGCGGCATCACCAATCTGTCCTCGGGCAAGATGGGCTATGCCGTGGCGCGCGCCGCGCGTGAAGCGGGCGCCGAAGTGACGTTGGTGTCCGGCCCTGTCGCGCTGGAGACGCCGTACGGCGTGGACCGCCACAACGTCAAGAGCGCGCAACAGATGTTCGACGCGGTGATGGACCACATCGGCGGCCAGCACGTGTTCATTTCCGTGGCCGCGGTGGCCGACTGGAAAGTCGTGAACCCGAGCGCGCAGAAGGTCAAGAAAACCGGCGACAACAGTGTGCCGGAACTGAAGTTCGAACAGAATCCGGACATCCTGGCCAGCGTGGCCACCCGTACCAGCCTGGCCGGCTGGCCTTACTGCGTAGGCTTCGCCGCCGAATCGGAAAACCTGATCGAATACGGCGCCAGCAAACGCGAACGCAAAGGCATTCCCCTCCTGGTCGGCAATATCGGCCACAACACCTTCGGCCAGGACGACAACACCATTATCCTGTTTGACGAGAACGGACATACCATCCTGCCGCGCGCCGACAAGCTCACGCTGGCGCGCCAGCTGATTTCCGAAATCGCCAAACGTATCGACAAGAACTCGCTATTCCAATGAAAACTGTAGACGTCAAAATCCTTGACCCGCGCATGAAAGAACAGATGCCGGCGTATGCAACTCCCGGTAGCGCCGGCCTCGACCTGCGCGCCTGCATCGATGCACCGCTCGTGATCGAGCCCGGCCAGACTGTGCTGGTGCCAACCGGCCTTGCCATCCATATCGCCGACCCGGGCTATGCGGCCATGATCCTGCCCCGCTCGGGCATGGGCCATAAGAACGGCATTGTTTTGGGGAATCTGGTAGGCTTGATTGACTCCGATTACCAGGGACAATTAATGGTGTCTACCTGGAACCGGGGCTTAAACACGTTTACGCTGAACCCAATGGAGCGCCTGGCGCAATTGATCATCGTGCCCGTGCTGCAGGTTGGCTTCAATGTTGTCGAAGACTTCGAGGCCAGCGACCGCGGCGCCGGAGGTTTCGGCAGCACAGGCAAGCACTGAGGAAATATATATGGCAGTAGGGCAACGCATTCAATCACTCTCGCCGGCCCGCCGGCTGACCTGGCCGGCAATCATGGCCTCGCTCCTGCTCTCTGCCTGTTCAACCTTCCAGTCCGGCAGCGAGCCTGCCGCACCGGCGCAGCCGATCCCGCCATCAGCGCCGGCCACTCCGGTGGTGACGCCGCAAATGCAGGCCGCACGCGACAACCTCAAAGTGATCGCCAGCCTGCAGGAACGCCTGTACCGCATCGCCGCCCCGCTGTTGATCAATAACGCCGACCTGTGCAAGGCGCAGGCGCGCAACCTGCTCGGCTTTACCGCCAAGAACAAATACTCATACCCCGGCGAATACGCCGAAGCTTCCGCCGCGGTGCTGGGCTACGACGACGTGCTGCAAGTATCCGGCGTGCTGGCCGGCAGCGGCGCCGCCAAGGCCGGACTGCGCAAGGGCGACGACCTGATCGCCGCCGGCGGCAAGCCGCTGCCAAAAGGCCACGATGCCGAAAGCAAGGCTGCTGCCATCTTTGGCCCGCTGACCGCCAACAGCGCCACCTTGAGCATGACGATTGCACGCAACGGCAGCAACCAGACGCTGAACGTGCCGGTGACCCGCGCCTGCGCCTTCCGCGTCGACCTGGGCAACTCGGACAATGTGAACGCCTACAACGACGGCAGCCGCGTCATGCTGACACGCGGCATGATCAATTTCGCCCAGAACGACGAAGCGATCGCCTATGTAATGGCAAAGGAACTGGCGCATAACATCCTCGGCCACGCAGGCACCATGCGCAGCACCGCCACCATGGCCAGCATCATCGACAACCTGGCATCGGTGCGGCCTGACCTGACCATGCTGGTGGGGACTGCGGGCGTCCGCCCGATGCCTGCCGATTACGACGTGGCTGCCGACAACCTGGCGCTGTACATGCTGGCGCGCGCCGGCTACAACATCGGCAACGCCCATAGTTTCTGGCAACGCCTGTCCGGCCAGTATCCGGCGACGGCGCTGAACGCCTACACCGCGATCCACCCGAACGTCACCGCCCGCCTGGCAGCGATGGACCGCAGCGTTTCCGAAATCAAGGCCAAGCAGGCCGCCAAGCGCCCGCTGCTGCCATGAAAACGGCGGTCCTGATGCTCGCACTGGCGCCCACTGTGGCGCTGGCGGGTCCCTGGACCACCATCTCCAAAGACAAAGACAGTACCCTGCTGCTGGACAGCAAATCGGTGCGCAGCGCCGCTGAAGGCCGCAAGGCCTGGACCATGGAAAGCTTCCGCAAGCCGCAGACTGCGCCCGACGGCAAGATGTATCTCTCGGTGCGTTCCTTGCACCTGTATGCCTGCGACGCCGGCACCCGCACCCTGCTCAGCCAGACCTTCCACGCCGATGTCCTGGGCAAAGGCGAGCCGGTCGGCACCTTCAAATACGAAGCTTACGATCCCGAAACGATCGCCCCCGACAGCCTGCCCGAAAAAGCCCTGAAGGCCGTCTGCAAAAAGCGCTGACCCTTGCTATAGTTCGGTGCATGGACAGCATCGACCTCGAAGTACTCAAGACATGCTCCGCCTGGCTGGCGGCTGGCCACCGCTGCCAATTGGTCACGGTCATCCGCACATGGGGCTCCAGCCCGCGCCCGATCGGGGCCACCCTCGCCATATGCGACGATGGCCGCGTGGTCGGTTCCGTATCCGGCGGCTGCATCGAGGATGACCTGATCGAGCGCGTGCGCAAGGAAGGGATCGTGCGCCGGCTGCCCGAGGTGGTCAGCTACGGCATCACCGCCGACGAAGCCCACCGCTTCGGACTGCCCTGCGGCGGGACGATTGAACTCGCACTCGAGCCCCTTGGCCCGGAAAGCCGCATCGACGAATTGCTCGAGCGCCTGGCGGCACACGAACTGGTGGCGCGCACGCTCAATTTGGGCAACGGCGCTGTGATGCTGGAGCGCGCCCGCCCCGGCGCGGTGCTCGAGCGCAACGGCGACCTGCTGGTCACGCAGCATGGTCCGCGCTGGCGGCTCCTGATCATCGGCGCCGGCCAGCTCTCGCGCATGCTGGCGCAGATTGCCACGGCCATGGACTATCACGTCACCGTCTGCGATCCGCGCGAAGAATACCGCGCCGGTTGGGCCCTGCCCGAGGTCCCGCTGGTGCACGCCATGCCGGACGACCTGGTACTGGAAATGCAGCTCGACTCACGCAGCGCCGTGGTCGCGCTGACGCATGATCCCAAGCTGGACGACATGGCCCTGCTGGAAGCGCTCAAATCCGACGCCTTCTACATCGGCGCGATCGGCTCGCGTGCCAATAATGCAAAGCGGCGTGAACGGCTGTTGCAGTTCGACCTGACGGAAGAACAGATCGCCCGCCTGCATGGACCGATTGGGCTGTACATCGGCAGCAAGACGCCGCCGGAGATTGCCATCTCCATTCTCGCCGAAATGACGGCAGTAAAGAACGGCGTCCCCGAAGTCCTGCAAATCAACCACGCCGCCGCGCTAGCCACCGCCCCAGGCCCCGCCTGCCCGACATGAATTCAATAGCAAGAACCAGCTTGCCACAGCCCAGCCCGTGTCCCACCATGGGGTCACACCCGAAATGGGACACGGCCTCTACCATTTGGCGGATGAGCACGTGTCCCGAAACGGGTGTGACCCCATGGTGGGACACGAACTGAACAGTATGAATACTTCGAATCTTCTCAAATTGATTTTGCTGGCTGCCATCTGGGGCGGCTCTTTCTTGTTCATGCGGATTGCGGCGCCTGTGCTGGGGCCGGGGGTGCTGATCGAGTATCGCGTGACGTTTGCGGCAGTGTTCCTGGCTGTAGTGGCGCTGGTGCTGCGCAAGCGGCTGGATTTGCCCCGGAACTGGAGGCATTACCTGGTGCTGGGCTTCTTTAACTCTGCCCTGCCCTTCCTGCTGTTCGCCTTTGCGGCCAAGACGCTGACCGCTTCCGTGCTGTCGGTGCTGAATGCAACCGCGCCGATCTGGGGCGCCATCGTCGGCGCTGTGTGGCATCGCCATATGGTTTCGGGGCGGGTGATGCTTGGACTGGCGCTGGGCACGACAGGCGTGGCGATGCTCGTCGGTTTCGACCACGTCAGCAGCAAGGAGGGCGCGGGATTGGCCATCGCTGCCGCTACCCTGGCGGCCTTCAGCTACAGCATCGCCACCACCTATACCAAGGTGGCCAAATCGGCACAGGGCGTGGAGCCTTTCGCCAATGCCCACGGCAGCATGTGGGCGGCAGCTTTGCTGACCATTCCGTCCCTGGCGATCTTCCCGCAGCCGGGGGAGCCCACCATCGGCATCATGGGTGCGGCCCTGGCGCTGGGCGTGCTTTGCAGCGGCATTGCCTACCTGCTGTACTTTGGACTGGTGCGCGATGTGGGGCCGACTTCGGCACTGACCGTGACCTTCCTGAATCCCTTGTTCGGCATCCTGTGGGGGGCCTTGTTCCTGCATGAAGTGGTGGGCTGGTACACGGTTGCCGGCGCGGCCATCGTCATTACCGGCACCATGCTGGTCACCGGCTACAAAGTCAGGCTGCCGTGGATGCAAAAGACTGAGGCGGTATGAAGTATTCTTTTTCGCTTGGCCTGCCTGCCGCGTACCGCGTGCAGGATGTGCTGTCCTTCCATAGCCGCGATGCCGAAAGCGTCGCGGAGCAAGTGAGTCCAGAGGCGATCCGCAAGGGCATGCTGCTTGACGGCGTGCCGGTGGTGCTGTCTGTCGAACTGCCGAAGGGGCGCGCCCGTTCCATTGCTTGCGATGCCGACATTGACTTGCCGCGTGCCCGCAAAGTTCCGCCCTCGCTGGCGGCGCAAATCGAAGCGGCTGCCCGCAACATTCTTGGCCTGCATATCGATCCGGCGCCCTTTGTGGCGTTCGCACGCGGGGATGGGCTGCTTGGCCCCCTGGTTGCTCGCCAGCCGGGGCTGAGGATCGTGCAGTCGGCAACGGTCTTTGAGGCCCTGACCTGGGCCATCATCGGCCAGCAGATCAACCTGTCCTTTGCCATTGCCCTGCGCCGCACCTTCATCCTGCAAGCGGGACGCCAGCATAAGGACGGCCTGTGGTGCTATCCGGAAGCCGCAGACGTGGCCAAGCTTGCCGTCGATGACCTGACCACCCGCAAATTCTCGCGAGCCAAAGCCGAAACCCTGATCCGCTTCGCCCAGCTGGTCGCGGCCGGCGAACTCGATATCGAGGAGCGCGAAGACAACCCGATCCCCACCATCTGCCAGAACCTGCTGGCGGTAAAAGGCATCGGTCCCTGGACGGTCAACTACGCCCTGCTGCGCGGCTACGGCTACGCCGACTGCTCGCTGCATGGCGATGTGGCCATTCGCGCCGCGCTGCAACGCTTGCTGGGCGAAGAGAGCAAGCCCGACATGGCACGCACCGAAGCGCTGCTGCAACGCTATTCCCCGCACCGCACGATGGCGGCGGCCCACCTGTGGGCCAGCCTGGCCTTCGACGCTTAAGCCTTAATAGTAGTACTTGGTGATGCGTGCCCAGTCGCTCTTTGGATAGAGCTTGTGCAGCATGGTGAATGCTTGCTTTGAATTCCTGGAGCGCAGTTCCCACTTTTCTGCAGGAACCTCGCCCCATGGGCATTCACGCCGCATCGATGCGACCAGCAAGTGCAGGGCCTTCGGCGCTTCCTCATCGTTCGGCTTGGCCGATGCCCACGCCATCAGTGTCGGTGCCAGGTAGATCGATCGCAGCGACAACTGCCACAGCTCCTGGTGCTCCCGCTCAGCAGCTGTCAGCTGTTCCTGGCTAAGGAAGCGTGGCGCAGGTGCCGGCCTCCCTTCGATGCCGATCGGATTGCAGGCGGCATCGTTGGCAACGCCGCCTTTGCTGACCACCTGCGGCCTTAACTCCGGCGTATTCACCAGGATCAGCGCACCGGCCAGCTTGCGCTCTGCGCCGCTGCTTGCCTTGCGATAGCGCGCGTACAGGTGGGCGGTGGTCTTGCGTCCTCCTGCGACGGCATCCAGCAAGGACAACGCAGTCGCTTCGTCATTGGCGATCAAGGCGCGCGTGAAGATGGTTTCACGCAGCTCGGTCTTCCAGGCCGGCAGCAAGGCAGGGTTGTCATACAGCGCTTTCAGGCTCGCCATTGGCAGGTAGCGGTACACCGCCAGCCGGAAATCGTCGTCGCTTCCTTCAGGAGTTTTTGCCGCATCGTCGACCGGCCCGCCGCGCTCGACGGGGTCAGGGAAACGCCGCCCGGCCTTGGCGAAACCGTCCAGCGTCCCTGCCGTCAGCATCTTCAGCGCGAGGAAGCGATTGGTGGTTGCGACCGACATGGTTTTGCCTTGGGCCGCCAACAAGCGGTCGAGATCCTTGTCGGCTTGTGCCTGGCGGTTCTCCTGTACGGCCAGGCGGGCGAGGTTGTATTGCATGGTCTGGTACAGCGGGTGGCTGGCCGGCACTGCCGCTGCCGCCTTGCGTTCCGCATCGCTCAAGTCGCCCGGCTTGGCGAGGGTGAGCAAGGGCGCCAGCCACAGGGGATCGGCCTGCTTTTGCCAATTTTGCCGCGCCACGTCCAGTGCCTGCTTGCGGCGCGCCTTCGCTTCGGGTGTGTCGTTGCTGTCGAAGATATCCGCGGAGTCGCCTTGCATGCTGCCGATCCACGCCGTCAGCGGCTCCTTGGCGGAGATCATCTCGCTGCGCGGCAGCTTGTCCAGCAACAGCAAGTAGTCGCTCAGCATCGACGGCGTGTCGGCACTGAACGGCTCCTGCTCGAGGCGGCGCGCCAGCACCCTCACCTGCGCTGCGGGATCAAGCCGCGCATCGATCAGGAGCATCATTTGCCGGGCCGGCGCATAAGTTGGCGCCAGTGCTTCCAGCTCCTCGCGTGCCTGCTTGAAGTTGGCGGCACGCCTGTCCCCTGCGCCCTCCTTCTGCAATGTAGCGCTGCGAACCAGGCAGCGTGCAGCCAGGTAGGCGCCCAAAGGCTGCCACGGCGACGACGCATCCTGCGCTATTGCCTGGAACTGGCGGCGCGCGGCGTCGAGGTTACCGGAATAGAAATTGGCGGCTGCCTCCTGGTAGGCACGGTCCGCTTTCAGCCACGCGGGTGCATCGCCTGGCACGGCAGGCGGCAAGACCGGCGTGACCGGACCGTCCTGCACGCGGCAATTGGCAAATACCGCATCCTGCCCCTCCAGCCAGGCCTTGAACCACTGGTCCGGTTTGCCGCCAGGGCCCAGTTGCGCGCGGGCTTTGGCCGTCACGGCGGCGCGCCGCAGCGCATCGGCATGGCAATTCACATAATTGCCCCAGTCGTCGGAGCCGGTGATGTCGATCGTCACTTCGGCCGGCAGGCCGACTTGCTGCGCAAGCGGCGCGCGTGCCTTGAACCAGTCGCCGCTACCGTTCTTTTCCGCATTGGCGACGTAGTCCCAGGAACGGTGGCCGTCGCCCACGTGCCAGTCCCACACTTTCAGCGCAGCGACTTGCGACGGGTTGATGCCGCGCCCTTTCGCGGCCTGGTAAGCGAGATACAGGTAGACCCGCCAATAGCTGCTGGACAGCACGCCAAGGTTGCCCGCGGCGTATTTAGGTAGCGCGCGTGGCGCCACCATGAACTCGTTGGCATACAGGTTGTAGTTGAAGCCGTCGCCGCCGCTGGAGAGCGCATATTGCGGCAGGACGACCAGCGCGACGGCGGCTGCGAGCTTGCGCAGCGTGGGGAAATGTTTCATGGGGCGGGCACCTTGCTTGGGGAATGGAGGGCCTGCCACTGGGCAGCCGTCCAGGATTTTGGAGAAAAATAATAGCTGCGCGGAGCGAGCCGGCGCAGCCGCGGTTCGTCCGTCGCATAGCCTGCGGCCTGGCGGCAATAGGGCTGGGTGAATCCTTGCCAGCGCAAGCGCTGCCGAAGCTCGTGCTGTTGCTGGCCCATGCGGAACGCCATCGGCACCACTTCGTCTGCCATGCCATCGGCCAGCCAGGCGTCGTCCAGGCACCAGGACGCCAGCGCCGTCACAGACAGCGCCGTCTCAGGCGGGAGGCTGCGGCGGATGGCGGCGACAGTGCGCGCCAGGAAGGGACGCTGCGAGCGCCGCACTTCGAAATCAAGTTGCACTACCTGGCGGTTAGCCCCCGGCGCAATGCGCAGCAGTTCCTTCACGATGCCCTGCATCTGCGCTTCATTCAATGCCGGCGGCTCGCGGCCGGACATGTCGACATGCAGCACCGGCACGCGCGCGGTGGCTGGTTCTATCAAAAGGGGGGCCGTGCGCGGCCGCACCAGCGCTTCATCGCCCTGCAGCATGATGCTGGAGGCGACGAATGCCACGCCGGCATCGCCTGGCAGCCAGCGCAAGTCCTCCGGCCGCTCCCAGGCCCAGGCCATCTGCAGCGGCAGCAGGGCCAGCGCCGGGTGCGCATTTGGCACGCGGCTGCTGTCGGCGCGCGCCAGCAGCAGGAGGGCGATAAATAAAAACAAACGTTGCATGTCCAACATCATAATGGATGGATCGCTTACCATCACGTTTTTACACGCAGCGCTTGACCCTCACCTTACGTCAGGCTCCAGCATGCAGCTAACGTCACGAAGAAACGGAGTTCAGCATGATGTTGAAAGTTGGTGAATTGGCGCGCCGTTCGGGCCTGACCGTGCGCACCCTGCACCATTACGACAGCATCGGCTTGCTCAAGCCTTCTGGACGTTCCGATGCCGGCTACCGTCTCTACAACCGCGACGACGTGGCGCGCCTGCACCAGGTGCAAGCGCTACGCCGCTTCGGCATGGCGCTGGCCGACATCGGTCAATTCCTGGCCAAACCCGGCACTTCCGTGCCTGACCTGATCGCCCGCCAGATCGATGCGCTCGACCAGCAAATCGCCGAAGCCGCGAAGCTGCGCGAACAGCTCACGGCCCTGCGCGGGCAACTGCTGGCAGGCGAAGAGCCGGAATTGGCTACCTGGCTAACCACACTGGAGCAAATGACGATGTACGACAAATACTTTACCAAGGAAGAGCTGGCGCAGCTGCCAATCCTGACCGATCCTGCGGCCCGCAACGAGTGGCCGCCGCTGGTGCAAGCCGTGCAGCAGAAAATGTCTGCTGGCGTCCCACCCTCCGATCCTTCCGTGCAAAGACTGGCGGAACAATGGATGGCGACATTCAGCCGCCAGGTCGGCCACAGCCGCGAGATGATGATGCGCCTTGATAATATGTGGACACGCGAAGAGGCCTATCGCAAGGAAGCTGGCGTTACCGTCGAAATGCGCAACTACATCGCGGCGGCAAGCGGCGAAAGCAAACTGGCCATCTACGCCAAATACCTGCTGCCGGAAGAAGTTGAAACAATGCACAGGCACTTCCGCACCCGCTCCCATGAATGGCCGGGACTGATCGGCGAAATCCGCGCGCAAATGGCCGCCAATCCCTCGCCCCTGGCGCCGGAAGCACGCGCGCTGGCGCAACGCTGGTTTGAATTATTCACCGATATGGTCGGCAATGCGCCCGGCGTGCGCGAGCGCTTCCGCAAGGCGCTGGAGAGCGAGCCGGCGCTCAATGCAGGCCGCATGATGACGGATGAAATCCTGGATTTCCTGCGCCAGGCACACGCTGCGGCGTAAACACGCGGAAAACAGGCGTAAAAAAACCGTCATCGCAAGCTGCTGATGACGGTTTCTTCGGAATTCTGGTTGCGGGGACAGGATTTGAACCTGTGACCTTCGGGTTATGAGCCCGACGAGCTGCCAGACTGCTCCACCCCGCGTCTGATGCGAGTATTATAGGGCAGCTCGCCAATTTAGGCAATATTTATCCCACTTCTTCTTACGATAGATCGAATATATTTCGCTGAATTCCGGCAAACGGCCGTTCGGTGTAAAGTAGACGTTATGAAATTTTGCTCAGAATGCGCCCACCCTGTCGAATTGATGGTGCCGTCCGGTGATAACCGGCCGCGTTACGTTTGTGTCAACTGTTCCGCAATTCATTATCAAAATCCCAAGATGGTAATCGGCACGGTCCCGGTCTGGGAGCGCGACGGTGAATTGAAGGTACTGCTGTGCAAGCGAGCCATTGAGCCGCGTCGCGGTTTCTGGACCCTGCCTGCCGGTTTCATGGAAAACAATGAAACCACGGCCGAGGCAGCCCAGCGCGAAACCGAAGAGGAGGCCGGCGCCAATATCGACCTTGGCAAGCTGTACACCCTGCTCAACGTGCCCCGCGTGCACCAGGTCCACATGTTCTACCTTGCCACCCTGCGCGACCTCGACTTTGCGCCCGGCGAGGAAAGCCTCGACGTCCAAATGTTCACGGAAGCGGAAATCCCGTGGGACGACCTGGCTTTCCCGACCATTCGCACCACGCTGGAGTTCTTTTTCGCCGACCGTGCCAGCATGCGCGAAGGTGGCAGTTACGGCTTCCATACCCAGGACATTACCCAGCCAATGCGCCAGCCATCCGACAACACATGATCCCTTGGCTCGACGTCAACACGCCCTTTCCCGACGTCTCCGAAGCCCTGACCACGGACGCGCCGGGCCTGCTGGCTGCCGGCGCTGACTTATCGCCGAAGCGGCTGCTGGCCGCTTACCAGCGCGGCATCTTCCCGTGGTTTTCGGAGGGCCAGCCCATCCTGTGGTGGAGCACCGACCCGCGCATGGTCTTGCGTACCGCCGACTTCAAGATTTCCGACAGCCTGCGCAAGACGCTCAAGAAGATCGCCCGCGACGGCCAGCGCTGGCAAGTGCGCTTCGACAGCGCTTTCGAGCAGGTGATGCGCGCCTGCGCCGCGCCACGGCGCGACGGTCCCGGCACCTGGATTTCGGAAGACATCATCGCCGGCTACACTGGGTTGCACCAGCAGGGTTTCGCCCATTCTTCCGAGTTGTGGCTGGACGGCGAACTGGTGGGCGGCGCCTACGGGGTGTCGATCGGCACCATGTTCTATGGCGAGTCGATGTTTGCGCGCGTCACCGACGGTTCCAAGGTGGCGCTGGCTTACCTCGTGCATTTTTTACGACAGCACGGCGTGGAACTGATCGATTGCCAGCAGGAGACCGGGCACCTGGCCTCGCTCGGGGCGCGCCCTATACCGCGCAAGGACTTCATCGCGCATTTGCAGAAATGTATTGTGATGCCACAGATACGCGATTGGTGCCCTATCGCACCGTTTTAACCCTTGGACGCGTTATGATATGACTCATGACGCAGCTTAACGACCTTCCCTTCGCAACGTTGCAGTTTTATACAACGGCGCCTTATCCGTGCAGCTACCTTGATGCACGCCAGGCCCGTTCGCAAGTGGCAACGCCATCGCACCTGATCAACGCCGACGTGTATTCGGAGCTGGTGAAGAACGGCTTCCGCCGCAGCGGCATCTTTACTTATCGTCCATATTGCGACGGCTGCCAGGCCTGCATTCCGGTGCGCGTGGTCGCTGCCGGCTTCACGCCGACACGCGGCCAGCGCCGTGCGTGGGCACGCCACAGCAATCTGCAGGCGGGCGTGGCCAGCCTGTCGTTCTCGGACGAGCATTACGACCTGTACCTGCGCTACCAGAGCACGCGCCACGCGGGCGGCGGCATGGACCAGGATTCGCGCGACCAGTACGCGCAGTTCCTGCTGCAAAGCCGGGTCAATACGCGCCTGGTGGAATTCCGCGAACCGGACGGCACGCTGCGCATGGTGTCCATCATCGACGTGCTGTCGGATGGGCTGTCGTCGGTCTACACCTTCTTCGACCCTGACGTGCCGGGCGCTTCCTTCGGAACGTACAACGTGATGTGGCAGATCGCGCAGGCGCACGAACTGGGGCTGGATTTTGTCTACCTGGGCTATTGGATCGAAGACAGCCCGAAGATGAATTACAAGATCAAGTTCCAACCCCTGCAGGCACGCATCAAAGGCGTGTGGGGCCCGCTTACTTCTGCATCAAATCCAGCAGCGCAACCGTAGTCGCCAGCACGCCGGTCTGGATCGACTTTTCCGCATCGGCGCGGAACAGCGGGCTATGGTTGTAGGCAATCGAGGCCTTGCCGGCGCGGGCCGCTTCCACTTGCGCGGCCGGCGTGCCGCCCACCATGAAGTACACGCTCGGGATGCCCTGGCCGTAGATAAAGTGGGCATAATCTTCGCCCACCATGCTGCCGCGCTGGTAGCCCTTGTCGAAAATCCCCTCACCCAGCTTGTTTGACCAGACTGTGCGCAAGCGCTGCAGCATGGCCTTGTCGTTCAGGGTTGGCGGAACCGGGCGGTCGGTGTGGCGGATTTCCGGCAGCTTGTCTTCCGGTACGCCTGCAGCACGCGCGGTATTCTCGGCAACGCGCTTGATGCCATCCAACAGCCTGGCGCGCGTCTCATCGCTTTCGGAGCGCACGGTGAGCTCCAGGCGGGCCGTATCGCTGATCACATTGCCCTTGGCGCCGGCGTGGAAGGAGCCAACGGTAATCAGTGCCGCTTCGCGCGGGGCGATGTCGCGCGTGACGACGGTCTGCAGCGCCAGCACGATCTGCGATGCGATGACGACGGGGTCCTTGCCGGTATGAGGGCTGGCGCCGTGGGTACCGATGCCGTGCACCACAATTTCCATCAGGTCGGCGCCGGAGAACGGCGCTTCGCTGGCTTCGATCTTGCCGGCTTCGATATCGGCGCCTACGTGCAGGGACAAAGCATAATCGGGCTTGCCGAAGCGCTTGTAGATGCCGTCGGCCATCATGTCGAGCGCGCCGCCGGTGCGTTCTTCGGCTGGCTGGCCGACCAGCATCAGGGTGCCTTTCCAGTCGCCCTTGTGGGCCGCCATCTGGTGCGCGGTGCCGACCAGGCTGGTCATGTGGATGTCATGGCCGCAGGCGTGCATCACCGGTACCAGGTTGCCGCCCGAGTCCTTCACTTTGACTTTGGAGGCGTTGGGCGCGTCCGACTTTTCCTCCACCGGCAACGCGTCCATGTCCGCACGCACCATCACGGTCGGGCCTTTGCCGTTGCGCATGATGGCCACCAGGCCGGTCTTGCCGACGCCTTCCGTTACTTCAAAGCCGGCTGCACGCAGTTCCTTGGCCATGCGCGCCGCCGTCTGCACCTCCATATAGGACAGCTCGGGGTTGGCGTGCAGGTGGTTGAACAAGGGCTCCAGGCTGGCTTTGTAGTCGCGGGCAATGGCGGCGGAGAGCTGGTTTTCGGCGGCGATGGCGGGCAGTGAAAGGCATGCCAACAAGGCAAGTCCAGGCTTGATCACGGAAGGTCCTCCAGGGGGCGCAGTGTAAAATGCTACAAAAATACACCAAAGCTGCCCACAATGTCCGATAAATTCCTGTACTCCCTCGCCCGCCCCATCCTGTTCTCGATGGACGCGGAATCCGCCCACCATTTCACCCTGCCGGCACTGAAGCGCCTCTCCGCATTGGGGCTCACGCGCGCCATGGTGCGACGCCCGAAAGACGACCCTCGCACCGTGATGGGCCTGACTTTCCGTAACCCGGTTGGCCTGGCTGCTGGCCTGGACAAGGACGGCGCCTTCATCGATGCACTGGCCGACCTTGGCTTCGGCTCCATCGAAGTGGGCACCGTGACGCCACGCGCCCAGCCGGGCAACCCGAAGCCGCGCATGTTCCGCATTCCAGCGGCGCACGGCATCATCAACCGCATGGGTTTCAATAACGGTGGCGTCGATGCCTTCGTAGCCAATGTGCAGTCTTCGCGCTTCTACCAGAACCGTGAGGGCGTGCTGGGCCTGAACATCGGCAAGAATGCCGACACGCCGATCGAGCGCGCCGTCGACGATTACCTGCACTGCCTGGAAAAGGTTTATCCATACGCCAGCTATGTGACGGTCAACATCTCCTCGCCGAACACCAAGAACCTGCGCCAGCTCCAGGGTGCTTCGGAGGTGGACGGGCTGCTGTCGCAACTGAAGGAAGCGCAATTGCGCCTGGCCGACCAGCACAAGCGCTACGTGCCGATGACCCTGAAGATTGCGCCGGACATGGATGGCGACCAGGTGAAAAACATCGCCGACGCCCTGCTGCGCCACAAGATCGATGGCGTAATCGCCACCAACACGACCCTGAGCCGCACTGCAGTGGAAGGCATGCAGCATGGCGCGGAAGCAGGCGGCCTGTCCGGCGCGCCTGTATTTGAACTGTCCAACAACGTGATCCGACTGCTGAAAGCCGAACTGGGCGACGCGCTGCCGATCATCGGCGTGGGCGGCATCATGCAGGGCAAGGATGCCAGGGCCAAGATTGAAGCAGGCGCACAGCTGGTACAGCTCTACTCCGGCCTGATTTACGCCGGCCCGGCGCTGGTGCGCGACTGCGCCGACGCGCTGCGAGGCTAAGCATGGAAAAGATCACCCTTGGCCGCAGCGACCTGAAAGTCAGCAAGATCTGCCTCGGAACGATGACCTTCGGCCAGCAGAATACCGAAGCGGATGCGCACGCCCAGCTCGATTACGCGCTGGAGCGTGGCATCAATTTCATCGACACCGCCGAGCTGTATCCGGTGATGCCGTCGGCTGCGACCCAGGGTGATACAGAGCGCTTCATCGGCAGCTGGCTGAAAAAGACCGGCCGCCGCGACGGGGTGGTGCTGGCGACCAAGGTCGCCGGCCCGAATCCCTACATGCACTGGATCCGCAAGGGCAAGAGCAACCACAACGCGGCCAATATCCGCGCCGCAGTGGAAACCAGCCTGCAACGCGTGCAAACGGATTACATCGACCTGTACCAGTTGCATTGGCCAAGCCGCAATGTACCGATCTTCGGCGCCAGCCAGTTCGATCCGGGAAAGGAGCGCCACAGCATCGCCGTCGAAGAGACGCTGGCCGTGCTGGGCGACTTGATCAAGGAAGGCAAGATCCGCCACATCGGCGTATCCAACGAAAGCAGCTGGGGCGTGTCCGAATTCGTCAAGCAGGCGGAGATGAAAGGCCTGCCGCGCATTGCCACCATCCAGAACCTGTACAACCTGACGGCGCGCCATTTCGAAACCAGCTTCCTTGACGAGACTTGCTTCCGCGAGCAAGTAAGCCTGATGGCATACAGCCCTTTGGCATTTGGACAACTCACGGCCAAATATCACGACGATCCAAAGGCGCATGGCCGCCTGACAATCTTCCCGCCGACCTGGAGCCCGCGCTACCTGCGCCCTGGCGTCCTGGAAGCCGTGGCGCAGTACGCAAAGCTGGCGCGCGACAACGGCATGACGCCGGCCCAGCTTGCGCTGGCGTGGTGCTATTCGCGCTGGTTCGTCGCGTCCACCATCATCGGCTCCACCACGCTGGCGCAGCTCAAGGAGAACATCGACGCCTTCGATGTGCGCCTGTCGCCTGAAGTCGTGGCCGCGGTTGACGCGATCCACGCCAAGCTGCCCAACCCCGGACAGTAAGCGCAAAGGCCAGGCGGCGAATAAACGACATTCTCACCAAATCTCACTTGCCTCACTGAAACCTTATTGCTAGCATCGGGTTTCCAGGGCGCCCGCGTCGCCGGTCCCAGCCAGCCCTGTTCCAACGCCGCCCCACCCTCGCGGCTCCTCTCCCACCAAAGCCTTTGCTTGCGCAAGTGCGCGGGCTGGAGCCGTACATGCTGAACAACCTGACAATCAAAATCCGCCTGGTCGCGGTCCTGGCAATCCTTTCCCTGATGATGACGGTGATCGGCATTGCCGGCATTACCAGCTTGTCGAATACGAACGAATCGCTCAAGACGGTCTATGAAGACCGCCTGGTGGCACTGGGCCAGCTGCAAGACATGATCCGCTCAATGAACCGCAACCAGCTCTCGATGGCCAATGCGGCGCTCGGCGACGCAGCTGCCCTGCCGGAAATGGTGAAGGAAGTGGAGCAAGACCGCGCTCAAGCCGACCAGATCTGGAAAGCCTACATCGCCACGCAAATGACCACGGAAGAAAAGGCACTGGTGGACCAGTTCAGCGCCGCCCATTCCGTCTATCTCGAACAGGGCCTGGCACCTGCGCTGGTGGCCGCGCGCGCCGGTGACATGGAGAAGATGAAGTCCCTGATGCACGGAAGCATGCACGAGCGATTCGTGCCGGTGCGCGACCTGATCAACCAGTTGGTCAACCTGCAAAAAGAGGTCGGCAAGCAGGTGTACGAATCGTCGCAGGCCAGCTTCTCCAGTTTCCGCCTGATGGTGTTCGGCATCCTGGCCGGCGGGCTGTCCTTGGCGGCAGGCATTGGCTGGTGGCTGGTGCGCAGCATCACCACCCCGCTGGACCGCGCGGTTCGGATCGCCGAAAGCGTCGCCGCCGGCGACCTGACGCAGCAAATCGAAGTGCACACGCAGGACGAAACAGGCAAGCTGCTGGGAGCCTTGCGCGAAATGAGCAATAGCCTGGTCGGCATTGTCGGTGATGTGCGCCGGGCTACCGATTCCATCAGCACCGCTTCGTCTGAAATCGCCAGCGGCAATATGGACCTGTCGGCGCGCACCGAACAGCAGGCCAGCTCGCTGGAAGAAACCGCATCGTCGATGGAAGAACTGACGTCCACGGTGCGCCAGAACGCCGATAATGCGCGCCAGGCGAACCAGTTGGCAGGCAATGCATCGGAAGTAGCGCGTCGCGGCGGTGCCGTGGTGTCGCAAGTTGTCGACAAGATGAGCGCGATCAACGAGTCGGCCTACAAGATCGTGGAGATCATTTCCGTCATCGACGGCATCGCGTTCCAGACCAACATCCTGGCCTTGAATGCGGCGGTCGAAGCGGCACGCGCAGGCGAGCAAGGCCGCGGCTTCGCGGTCGTCGCTTCCGAAGTGCGCAACCTGGCACAGCGTGCGGGCAATGCCGCCAAGGAGATCAAGCAACTGATCGACAACTCGGTGGCGCAAGTGGAAGAAGGCAGCCGCCTGGCCGACCAGGCCGGAACCACCATGAGCGAAGTGGTGCAGAGCGTGCAGCAGGTGACGGACATCATCGGCGAGATTTCCGCCGCCAGCGGAGAACAGAGCTCGGGACTGCAGCAAATTAACCAGGCCGTGGTGCAGATGGACAGCGCCACCCAGCAGAACGCGGCGCTGGTGGAGCAAGCTGCGGCTGCGGCGGGAGCACTGCAGGAGCAGGCGGCTTCGCTGTCGCAAGCGGTCAGCGTATTCCGCTTGTCGGCGAATGACGCGCCACAAGGGTCAGTGCAGGCCACTCGCTACGCCGGCGCCACTGCTGCGCCAGCGCGCAGCAGTGCAACCGTTACCCGCCTACAGCCTCGCGCCGTTGCGCATCCGGCAAAGCCAGCCGCAGCCAAGCGCATGCTTGCCGCCAACGGCGCGGGCGACGGCTGGGAAGAATTCTAAGCAGGTACCTGCGCTTCAGAATTCCTCCCATTCCTGGTTGGCACTGGACGTCCTGGTAACGGCTGCTGCAGGTTTCTCCGGGCGCCGGGCGACAGCACGGGTTGCAACCGGCGCCGGGCGCGTCGCGGCCTTGACCACCGCGCGCACGGCCAGCCGTTTCGGGTCGGCCTGATGATCGGCCAGGCGGAATACGCTGACCGCGTCGGCCAGCATTTCCGCCTGGTCGCGCATCGACTGCGCGGCCGCCGCGGCTTCTTCGACCAGCGCCGCATTCTGCTGCGTCACGTCGTCAATCGAGACGATCGCCTGGTTGACCTGGGCGATGCCACTGCTTTGCTCCTGGCTGGCGGCGCTGATCTGCTGCATGATGTCACTCACCTGCTGCACTGCCTTGACGATGCCGTCCATCGTTTCGCCGGCCTGGTCGACCAGGCGCGCGCCTTCATCGACCGTGTCGACCGAGTGCCCGATCAGCTCCTTGATTTCCTTCGCCGCTGCGGCGGAGCGCTGCGCCAGGTTGCGCACTTCCGACGCCACCACGGCAAAGCCCCTGCCCTGCTCGCCCGCACGCGCTGCTTCAACGGCGGCATTGAGCGCAAGGATATTGGTCTGGAATGCGATGCCGTCGATCACCCCGATGATGTCGACGATCTTGTTCGATGACTCCTTGATCGCCCCCATGGTGCTGACCACCTGCCCCACAACGGCGCCGCCGCGCGTGGCAAAGTCGGATGCGGTCACCACAAGCTGCGTGGCCTGGCGTGCGTTTTCAGCGTTTTGCTGCACAGTGGAGGTCAGCTCCTCCATCGAGGAAGCGGTTTCCTCCAGCGAGCTGGCTTGCTGCTCGGTGCGCGAGGAGAGGTCCAGGTTGCCGGTGGCGATTTCGTTCGAAGCGGTGGTGATGGTGTCCGAACCGGATCGCACCTTGCCGACCGTGCGCGCCAGGCTGTCGTTCATATTCGCCAGCGCTTGCAGCAGCTGGCCGGTTTCGTCGCGGCTGGTGACCTCGATACGCTGTGTCAGGTCGCCGCCTGCCACTGCTTCCGCCACGCCGACGGCGCGGTTCAGCGGCTGGGTGATGCTGCGCGTGACCCACCAGGCTACCCAGGCAGCCAGTGCGGCTGCCGCAGCAGTCAGCACGATCATCACGTTGCGCGAACTGCTGTAAGCCTTGCCGGCGACATCGCTGGCATTGTTCACTGCGGCTGTCTGGTACTTCACCAGCTCGGTCAGCGCGGTCAGGTAAGCTGTCTGCTCCTTGCGCACCGTGGTCAGCAGGTATTTGACGTTTTCTTCGCGCTGGCTGTCGTCGGCGGATTTTTTCAGGAAGGCGGACTGCACGACCAGGTAACGCTCGCGCGCTTCCTGCACGGCCTTGAGTTTGGCCTTGCTTTCCGCATCTTCATCGTCTGAAATCAATTTGGCAAGCTTATCGAGATTACCATCGATCTCGGCTTTCTTGTCCTCGACGCGCTTCAGCTCCTTCTTTACCGTTTCCGCTTCGGTGGACAGCATTGCATTGCGCATGGCACGTGCGATGTCGTTGACACCGCCGATCGCCTCGTAGGCGAGGATTACTTTCGGCACCTTGTCGCTGGCGATATCGTCGGTGCCGTCATTCAGTTTGCCCAGGTTGGCAATGCCGGTAGCGGCAATGCCAACCATGAAGGCCAGTGCGAGACCCAATCCGGCGGCCAGGCGGACGCCGATCTTCCAGTTGCCGATACCCATACAACCTCCTTCAAGGTTACAGGGGGTCGCCTCCCTGCAAGGCTTGCTCGATGTCGCTGCGTGTCAAATCCGGGGCGAACTGCGAGATGAACTCGTAGGCATACGATCGCAAGTATGCTCCTTTGCGCAGGGCAAGTCTTGTTGTATTTGCAGCGAAAAGATGGGAGGCTTCGATGGCGCGCAGGCCCTTGTCGCGGCCATGGTCGAAAGCCATCGACGCCACCAGGCCAACGCCCAGGCCCAGCGTCACGTACTGCTTGATGACGTCCGAGTCCATCGCGGTCAGCACGATGTCGGGCCGCACGCCGGCCTTGTCGAAGGCGGCATCGATGTGGCCACGGCCGGTGAAGCCGACGTCATAAGTGATCAGCGGGTATTCGGCCAGGTCTTCCAGGCGGATCGGGGAGCGCGTCAGCAGCGGGTGGCCGTCCGGCACCACCACCAGGTGGCTCCAGCGATAGCAAGGGAAAGACACCAGGTCCGGGAATTGCGACAGGCCTTCGGTGGCAATGCCGATATCGGCCTTGCCCGACAAGACCCATTCCGCGATATGGTCAGGGGCGCTTTGCTGCAGGGCGATGCGCACGTCAGGGAATTCGTTACGGAAATGCGAAACCGCCTTCGGCAGCGCATAGCGCGCCTGGGTGTGCGTCGCGGCGATGGTCAGCGTGCCGCTCTTCTGGCCGGTGAATTCCAGGCTGGCCTGCTGCAGGTTTTCCGCTTCCACCAGCAGGCGGTCGACGATCTTCAGGATGCCCTTGCCAGGCTCGGTCAGGCCGGTCAGGCGCTTGCCGTTGCGCTCGAAAATGACGACGCCAAGTTCGTCTTCCAGTTCGCGGATCTGGCGGCTCACGCCCGGCTGCGACGTGAACAGGGCATTTGCCACTTCGGTCAGGTTGTAGTTGCGGCGCGCGGCTTCGCGCACGGAGCGTAATTGCTGGAAGTTCATGCGTGAGCCCCTTCATCGACGAAGACGCGCAGGCGTTTCGGACGCACCACGAGGGTCTCGCCATCTTTCAGGTTAAGTTGGATATAGCGTTCGTTGGAAATGGTCGCCTCGATGATCTGGGCATTGTCGGTGCGCTCCAGGTCGAGCTGGGCCAGCGGGCCGATCGCGTGTGCGCGGCGCAGCTTGACCACGATGCCTTCCGCACCCTGCACATAGCGCTCGACTTCCAGGTCGTGCGGGCGGATGTAAGCCGTGCCCTTGCCGCTGCCATGCCCTTCCACATCGAATTCGACGCCATCACTGGCCAGGACGCCTTCGTGCACGCGGCCGTGGAACACATTGACGTTGCCGAGGAAGCCGTAAACGAATGGCGAGGCGGGATGGTTGTACACCTCGTCCGGCGAACCAAGTTGCTCGACGTGGCCTTTGTTCATCAGCACAACGCGGTCGGCCACTTCGAGTGCTTCTTCCTGGTCGTGGGTCACGAAAATCGAAGTCACATGCAGCTCGTCGTGCAGGCGGCGCAGCCAGCGGCGTAGCTCCTTGCGCACCTTGGCATCCAGCGCGCCAAACGGTTCGTCCAGCAGCAGCACGCGCGGTTCAACGGCCAGTGCGCGCGCCAGGGCGATACGCTGGCGTTGGCCGCCGGAGAGCTGCGGCGGATAACGGTCGGCCAGCCAGTCCAGCTGCACCAGTTCCAGCAGTTCCTTGACCTTGCGGCGGATCTGCTCTTCCGACGGGCGCTCCTTGCGCGGCTTGACGCGCAGGCCGAAGGCCACGTTCTCGAACACGGTCATGTGCTTGAACAGCGCATAGTGCTGGAATACGAAGCCGACCTGGCGCTCGCGCACATGGCGGTCGGACGCATCGGCGCCGTCCAGCAGCACCTGGCCCGAATCCGGATGTTCCAGGCCGGCGATGCAGCGCAGCAGCGTGGTCTTGCCACAGCCCGATGGGCCCAGCAGCGCGGTCAGCTCGCCCTGCGGGAAGTCGAGCGATACATTATCCAGGGCGACGAAGTCGCCGAAACGCTTGTTGATGTTCTTGACTGCGATCGTCATATCAATGCTCCTTGGCGTCGTCGCCGTAGTTTTCGTGCAGGCGCCATTCGATAAAGGTTTTCACTGCCAGGGTCACCAGCGCCAGCAGGGCCAGCAGCGAGGCCACGGCAAAGGCGGCGGCAAAGTTGTATTCGTTGTAGAGGATCTCGACCTGCAGCGGCATGGTGTTGGTCTCGCCGCGGATATGGCCGGATACCACCGACACCGCGCCGAATTCACCCATCGCGCGGGCGTTACACAGGATCACGCCATACAGCAGGCCCCACTTGATGTTCGGCAGGGTCACGCGGAAGAAGGTCTGCCAGCCGTTGGCGCCCAGCACCACAGCCGCTTCCTCCTCCTCGCTGCCCTGGGCCTGCATCAGCGGGATCAGCTCACGCGCGACAAACGGGAAGGTGATGAACACGGTGGCCAGTACGATGCCCGGCACGGCGAACAGGATCTTGATGTCGTGCGCCGCCAGCCAGGGGCCGAACCAGCCTTGGGCGCCAAACAGCAGCACATAGATCAGGCCCGAGATCACCGGCGATACCGAGAACGGCAGGTCGATCAGTGTCAGCAGGAGGCTCTTGCCGCGGAACTCGAACTTGGTGATGGCCCAGGAAGCGGCCACGCCGAACACCAGGTTGAATGGCACGGCGATGGCTGCTGTCAGCAGCGTGAGCTTGATGGCGGCAATCGAATCGTCTTCCGTGATCGCGCTGGCATAGACATCCCAGCCCTTCTTCAGCGCTTCGGTGAACACGGCCACCAGCGGCACGAACAGGAACAGGGTCAGGAAGGTCAGCGCCACCGCGATCAGGACATAGCGCACCCAGCGCGGTTCCAGCACGTCATGGCGTTGCGGCAGTTCGCCGCGGCGGATTTGGGTCACAGAGCCGCTCATTTGGCGTTCCTCCCACGCGACCAGGCCTGCAGCAGGTTAATCGTCAACAGCATGATGAAGGAAGCCACCAGCATAACCACGGCGATGGCGGTGGCGCCGGCGTAGTCGTACTGTTCGAGCTTGGTGATGATGAACAGCGGAGTGATTTCCGAAACCAGCGGCATATTGCCCGCAATGAAAATCACCGAGCCGAATTCACCGGTGGCACGGGCAAAGGCCAGCGCAAAACCGGTCAAAAGCGATGGCAAGATGGTCGGGAATACCACGCGGCGGAAAGTCTGGAAAGCAGAGGCGCCAAGGCTGGCGGCAGCCTCCTCCAGCTCGCGCTCGGCGTCTTCCAGCACCGGCTGCACGGTACGCACCACGAAAGGCAGGCCAATAAAGGTCAGCGCCACCACCACGCCCAGCGGGGTGAAGGCGACCTTGATGCCCAATACGCCTTCGATATAGCGGCCGAACCAGCCGTTCGAGGAATACAGCGCAGTCAGGGTGATGCCGGCGACGGCGGTCGGCAAAGCGAACGGCAGGTCGACCAGCGCATCCACAATCCGCTTGCCGGGGAATTTATAACGCACCAGCACCCAGGCCACGATGCCGCCGAAGAAAACGTTCAGCACCGCGCCGATGAAGGAGGCGCCAAACGTCAGCCTGTAGGAGGCGACCACGCGCTCCGAGGTAACGGCAGCCCAGAAGCCTTCCCACGTCATGGTGAAGGTCTTGAGGAAGATCGCCGACAACGGGATCAGGACGATCAGGGTCAGGTACAGAATGGTAAAACCAAGCGACAGGTTAAAGCCAGGCATCACGCGGTATGGCGCTTTGCGGGCCTTGACCTCTCCTCCCGGCGCGGCCGCCGGAGTGGGCACTGATGCAGCAACTGCAGACATGCTTGCTCCCTTATTACATTTTCGACTAATAGGAGCGCATATTCGCATTCACGCGTTATAAACCAAACTACCCTTTTTTCATTTGCTTAGATGCTAAAACGGCAGTAGCAGGGCCTTCAAGCCACCAATTTGGCGGCGACAGATACCAAAACAGTAGCCAACACGCCGCGCAGGAAGCGCTCCGGCATTGAGCGCGCAAACCAGGAGCCGATGGTAATGCCGGGCACGGAGCCCAACAGCAAGGTCAGCAGTAGCATCCAGTCGATGGAGCCCAGCCACCAGTGTCCCGCAGCAGCAATTGCCGTCAGCGGCACGGCATAGGCAATATCGGTGCCGGCCACTTCTGCCGGCGACAGGCGGGGATACATCAACACCAGCAGCGTGGCGCCGACGGCACCGGCACCAATGGAGGAAATGGTCACCAGCGTGCCTAGCGTGGCGCCGGCAACGACGGTGGCGATTTCCAGCGCCCTGCCCTGCAATTGCCGCTCGGGATGGGCCAGCATCCAGGCCAGCATCTTGCCGCGGAACAGAATGGCTACCACGGTGAGCATGACCGAGCCGGCGATGCAAACCCGGATCAGGTGGCCGATTTCCTTATCCAGCGCGCCGAAATGCTTCAGGCCATAGGTTGAAAGCAAGGCGGCAGGCAAGGCGCCATAGCAGAGCAGGCGCACAATGTCCCAGCGCACCGTGCCGCGCAAGCGATGCGTGAAGGTGCCTGCACTCTTGGTAACGGACGCAAAGGCCAGGTCAGTACCTACCGCCACCGAGGGCGAAACGCCGAACATCAGGGTCAGGATGGGCGTCATGAGCGAACCACCGCCGACGCCGGTCAGACCAACCAGGGCGCCTACGACGAAACCAGAAACGATGAACGACAGATCCATGCGAAATCCTTCCAAGACGCGCTAGGGTATCCAGATGAGCATGGAATCCAAACAACGAATTCCTTATTTGCTTATAAAAAAAGCGCCCCGAAGGGCGCTTTCAAAGTGGGAGTAATAGCTTAGAAGGCAGTATCGAACTTCAGGTACATCGAACGGCCATTTACGCCGAATGGGCAGGTTTCCCAGCAGTACTTGAAGCCCAGTTTCGGGAAGTCGCCGCCGTTGGTCCATTCGGATGGGTAGGTATCAAACAGATTGTTGACGCCAAAGGCCAAGGTGGTTTTCTTGCCAAAACTATAACGAATGCTCGTATCCACGATCCATTTCGCGTCCCAGGTCTGCAGTGGACCGAAGCCTTCGCCGCTTACTTCGCCGTAATAGTTGGCACGTGCATTCACGTTCCACGGACCAGTCGTGTAGTCGGCAGCAACAACGTGATGCTTGCGTGGCTGGCCGCGTTCGATCAAGGTCACCTGTGCCTGGTTGAACAGCTGTTCGCCGGTCAGCAGGGTCGATGGCGAATGGCGCTTGGTCACCTCAGTCTTGTTGAAGCCCAACTGGCCGGACAGCACCAGGGTCGACGACGCGAACCTGGTGGTGTGGTCAGCCACGATATCCAGGCCGCGGGTGGTGGTGTCCACTGCATTGGTGAAGAACTGCGCCTGGCCTACGCCCAGCGGATTCAGCACGTTGGCGATCGGGCCACCATTGGCTTCCGGCGTGATCTCGCTCGAGAACACGATGCGGTCCTTGATCTTGATCTGGTAGAGGTCAGCGGTCAGCGACATGTTCTTCGCTGGACGCAGCACCATGCCGATCGAGGCGTTGCGCGAAGTCTCTTCCTTCAGCGGCTTGATGCCCAGCGCGGTGGTGACTGCACTGCCTTCGCGCGCCGTCAGGGTTTCGGTCAGCTCGCCGGCGGCGTTCAGGTTGGTGGAGACCGAGCTGTAGAACTTTTGCTGCACGCCCGGTGCGCGGAAGCCGGACGATACGCTGCCGCGCAGGCCGAATTCCTTGGTCGGATCCCAGCGCGCGGTGAGCTTGCCGGTGGTGGTGTTGCCGAAGTCGGAATACTTCTCGTAGCGCACGGCTGCGCCCAGCAGCAGTTCCTTGACCGGGTGGTATTCGGTATCGAGGAACAGGGCGATATTGTGGCGGCCCTCGTCCACGGCAGTGGCCGGGGTATAGCCGGGGAAGCCCTGGGTACCGGATGCCGCAACACCGCCGTTCTGGTTGGTGATGACGATCGCCGGGTTGTTGGTGCGGCCATACTGGTAAGACACCGGGTCGCCGGCGACGATCTGGTAGTTGTCGCGGCGGTATTCAAAGCCGGTCGCGACGAACACTTCTTCGCTGCCGAATTTGACCGGGCCCTTCACGTCGGCGTTGAAGGTGGTCTGGTTGAATTTCAGCTTGCCGGTGTCGGCTTCGAACGGCGACTCGGCGTAGATGCCGCCGCCTGGTTTCGGCTCGTACCAGTAGGAGACGTTGATGGTCTGCTTCTCATGGAAATCGAGCTCGCTGCGGCCGTGGTTGATGCTGATGTCGGCCTTCCAGTCGTTCGGCAGGTCGCGGCGGTAACCGAAGGCGAACGACGCGTCCTTCACAGTGGTGCGGATATTCGGCAGGAAGCCTTCCGGATACACGGCCGGCACGTTGCGGCCATCGCCCTTGGAGCGGAAGAAGCCGGACGAATCGCCCTTGCGCTTGGACACGCCGCCGAAGCTGTAGAACTCACCCGATTTTTCAACCGGCAGTGCCGCATTCCACCACAGGTAAGCATCCTTGGCATCGCTGTCGCCGATGCGCTGAGTCACACGCGGCGGATCGACGCGCAGCGAGTCGGGGCCGGCGCGGTTGGTCTCGTCGCGCTTGCGGCCTTCCAGCGACAGGTTGATGTAACCGCCGTCCTCGCCCAGCGCCCAGCCGCGGTTGACGCTGCCGGAAATCATGTCGCCATCGCCTTCCTTGGTGGTGCCAACCTGGCCGCTGAGGGCAGTCTCGTTCACGTTCGACTTCAGCACGATGTTGATCACGCCGGCAATCGCGTCCGAGCCGTACTGGGCAGCCGCGCCATCGCGCAGCACTTCGATGTGGTGGATCGCAGACAGCGGAATCGCGTTGATGTCGGTACCTGCCGAACCGCGGCCGATCGTTTGCTGCACGTTGACCAGCGCCTGCTGGTGGCGCCGCTTGCCGTTCACCAGCACCAGCAGTTGGTCAGGGCCGAGCGAGCGCAGAGTCGCAGGGCGGATGATGTCGGTACCGTCGCTGATGAAGGTGGTGGAGAAGTTGAACGACGGGTCCAGCGTTTGCAGCAGCTTGCCCAGTTCCAGCGGGCCGGCCGTCTGCAAATCCTTGGCATTGATCAGGCCAACCGGCGCAGCGGTATCGAGCGCAGTCTTGGCGGTGGCGCGGGAGCCCAGCACGACCACGGTCTGCTGTTCTTCGGCGGGTTGGGCGGCGGTTTGTGCGTATGCTTGAGATGTGGCCAGCAAAACAGCACTGGCGATGAGGGTGCGTTTCATAGGTAATCCGATCTTTTTAACGATTTTTATTTGGTGCCGCGGGAAAATACTACCTCGCACTGTTGAACACATAAAGAAATAATTCATTTATGACAAGTGATTTACCTGCCAACGTTGCATGAATGGAACAGATCCAGGGCTATTGGCTTGTATTCAACCAAGTGCTACATTGAGTGCAAGCGATTCATGGGAGGAAGTGTGATGACTGATGCTCTGTTGCTGACCGACCGTTTGTGCGACCTGACCGAAATGGCCTTGCAGGCCTACACCAAGTTCGAGAAGGCCACTGTCTACTGCACCGCCAAGCACCTGGTGGCCGACTTCGAAGATGCGGGACTGCCCCTGGCAGCCTTCGACAAGCTCTCGACGATCCAGGCTGCCATCCTGGCGGCCGTCGAATTTGCCCCGCCAGGCGGCAAGAACAATCCCCAATGCATCGTCGCCGCGCGCAACGAGATCGCCGCGCTGCGCGAAATGCTGAAGGAAAAAAAGCGCCCCGAAGGGCGCCTGCAAGAACATCTGCACTGATCGTTCCGGGGACCTGGTGATCTACTCCCCTTCCTGACCGGCATATTTCCAAAACCGTTACTTGTTCGGTTGCGGCGTGATGCGCAGGTAAGGACGCGGGGCCTTGAAGCCTGCCGGGTACTTCTGCTTGATCACTTCGGGATCCTGCACGGTGAGCGGGATGATCACGTCGTCGCCATCTTTCCAGTTGCCTGGGGTGGCGACGGTGTGCTTGTCCGTCAGTTGCAGGGCGTCGATCACGCGCAGCACTTCATCGAAGTTGCGGCCGGTGCTCAATGGATAGGTGATCTGCAGGCGCAGTTTCTTGGCAGGGTCGATCACGAACAGCGAACGCACGGTGGCAGTGGCCGACTGGTTGGGGTGGATCATGTCGTACAGCTCGGCCACTTTGCGGTCGGCGTCGGCGATGATCGGGAAGCCCACTACGGTCTGCTGGGTCTCTTCGATATCCTTGATCCATTCCTTGTGCTTGTCGGCCGGGTCGACCGACAGCGCGATTGCCTTGACGTTGCGCTTGTCGAATTCCGGTTTCAGCTTGGCGGTCAGGCCCAGTTCCGTGGTGCAGACCGGCGTGAAGTCGGCCGGGTGCGAGAACAGCACCACCCAGGAATCGCCTGCCCACTCATGAAACCTGATGCTGCCAATGCTGGAATCCTGTTCGAAGTCCGGTGCGGTATCGCCAAGTCGTAAACTCATTCTTTTTCTCCAAAGTTAAATTTGATGCGCGCTGCGCCAGGACCTGCAGCACGCGCTGGCCAAAACGCCAGTCGCCGAGTCCCGATTCAGCGTTGATATGTCCCAGCGCTCCGGCGTTGACGAAGTCGCTGCCCCAGCGCTGCGCCCAGGTTTCGGCATTCTTCACCGTCATCCATGGGTCGTTGGTGCTGGCCACCATGATCGACGGGCAAGGCAGTTCGCCGTGCGGCAGCAGGGAGCTGACCTGGAACTTATCGGGATCGGCAGGCCCCACCAGCAAGACACCCGCCACGTGGGGGGAGGTTGAACGTGACAGGCTCAATGCGGTGGTGAGGCAGCCGAAACTGTGGGCAACGATGAGGGTCGGACGGCGGTCTTGGTCCAGTACTTCGTCCAGGCGGTCGGCCCAGCGCAGCAGGACCGGATCGCTCCAGCGCTTCTGCTCTACCCGCTCGAAGCGCGGGTACAGGCGCTGCCAGCGGGACTGCCAGTGATCGGGCCCGCTGTTATGCAGGCCTGGCGCGACCAGGACGCGGAATTGGTTCAGTTGTTGGATCGCCATGCGGCCCTCCGTTGCTTGTTTTATTGACCGGCGACCTTGGTGCCTGGCTGGTAGATCTGGTCGAACACGCCGCCGTCAGCAAAGTGGGTCTTCTGCGCGGTGGTCCAGTCGCCGGCGACGTCGGTGATCTTGAACAGCTTCACGTTCGGGAATTGGGCTGCGTACTTCTTCGCTTCCTTCTCGATGCTTGGACGGTAGTAGTTCTTGGCGATGATGGCCTGGGCCTGGTCGGTGTACAGGAAGTTCAGGTAAGCCTCGGCCACTTTGCGGGTGCCTCGCTTGTCGACCACCTTGTCGACCACGGCCACTGGCGGTTCGGCCAGGATGGAGACGGAAGGGGCGACGATTTCAACCTTGTCCGGGCCCAATTCCTTGATCGCCAGCAGGGCTTCGTTTTCCCAGGCGATCAGCACGTCGCCGATGCCGCGCTCCACGAAGGTGGTGGTGGCGCCGCGTGCGCCGGAATCCAGCACAGGCACGTTCTTGTACAGCTTTTTCAGGAATTCGCGGGCGCTGGCATCGCTGCCGCCCGGCTGGCGCAGGGCGTAGCCGTAAGCGGCCAGGTGATTCCAGCGTGCACCGCCGGAAGTCTTGGGATTCGGGGTGATCACTGCCACGCCAGGCTTGACCAGGTCGTTCCAGTCTTTGATGCCTTTCGGGTTGCCTTTGCGGACCAGGAACACGATGGTGGAGCTGTAAGGGGTGGCGTTATGCGCCAGGCGCTTTTGCCAGTCCTTGTTCACCAGGCCACGCTCGGCGACCGCATCGATGTCGTAGGCCAGGCCCAGGGTGACCACGTCGGCTTCCAGGCCGTCGATCACAGCGCGCGCCTGCTTGCCCGAGCCGCCGTGAGACTGCTTGATCTTCACGTTGTCGCCGGTCTTGGCCTTCCATTCCTTGGCAAAGGCGGCGTTGACGTCCTGGTACAGCTCGCGGGTTGGATCGTAGGAGACGTTGAGCAAGCTCACGTCGGCTGCTTGCGCCACTGCGGCGGTGGCGAACAAGGCAGCGGCAATCAGTTTCTTGGACAGCATCTGGCTTCCCCTTAATGTTTGGAGATGCCAGATTAACCGCCTCTTATATAAATACGAACGAATACTTTCGACGTTCGTTATACCGGAAAGTAATTAAAAGAAACGGTTGACCAGAACGACCAGCCAGGTGGCGCCCGACAGCAGGCAAGCCAGCAGCACGGCGGCGCTGCCAAAGTCCTTGGCGTTCTTGGACAATGGATGGCGCTCCAGCGACACGCGGTCCACCACAGCCTCAATTGCAGAATTGATCAGCTCGACGATCAGCACGATGACCATGCTGCCGATCAACACCAATTTCTGGAAGGCAGAAACCGGCAGCAGCAGCGCGGCAATGGTGCCCACCACAAATACTGCGAGTTCCTGGCGGAAAGCGTGCTCGGAACGGATCGCGGTCTGCAGGCCTTCGAGGGAGTAGAAAAAGGCCGAAAAAATGCGTTTCAGGCCGCTCTTGCTTTTAAATTCACTAGTAGGTTCCATGGACACGGATTATAGCGACAGAATTCCCATTTTTTTCACATCATGGTATAAATAAGTCTGCCTATACCGCACTGCACCAACCACATCATGAAAAGCGAAACCCTGCCCCCGCAGGAACCGAAAACGACGATCCAGGTGATCGAGCGCATGACGGCCCTGCTGGACGCCCTTGCGAAATATCCGGACCCGGTCAGCCTGAAAGAGCTTTCCAAAGTTTCCGGCCTGCACCCTTCTACCGCCCACCGCATCTTGAACGACCTGGTGGTGACCCGCTTTGTCGATCGCGTAGAGCCCGGCACTTACCGCCTTGGGATGCGCTTGCTGGAGCTGGGCAATGTCGTAAAGAGCCGCCTGTCCGTGCGCGAAGCTGCGCTGGACTCGATGCGCGCCCTGCACAAGAAGACGCAGCAAACCATCAACCTGTCGGTGCGCCAGGGGGACGAAATCGTCTACATCGACCGCGCCTACTCCGAGCGTTCGGGCATGCAAGTGGTTCGCGCCATCGGCGCCCGCGGCCCGCTGCACCTGACGTCGACCGGCAAGCTGTTCCTGTCGGTGGACGAACCAAAGGCGATCCGCGCCTACGCCACCCGCACCGGGCTGGCTGGCCACAACAAGAATTCGATCACCGACCTGGCGCGCCTGGAGCGCGAGCTGAGCCTGGTGCGCGCGCGCGGCTATGCGCGGGACAATGAGGAACTGGAACTGGGTGTGCGCTGCATGGCAGCCGGCATCCGCGACGATTCCGGGAAACTGGTGGCTGGCTTGTCGATTTCCGCGCCGGCGGACCGGCTGCAGGATGATTGGCTGGAAGACCTGGTCAATACTGCCAACCAGATCTCCGCCACGCTGGGTTACATACCCGAGTAAGACTGGGCGCTGGTGCTGGCGCCGCTGACATTTTCACCGAAGGTTGGCTTGAGCGCAGCCAGCCACTTCTTCATGCGGGTCGCGTCGGCCACGCGGGCTGCGGTGCCCTTGGCATCGAGCAGCACCATGATGACGGCGCGGCCTTCCACCATTGCCTGCATGATCATGCAACGGCCAGCTTCGTTGATGAAGCCGGTTTTCTGCAGGCCGATTTCCCAACCCGAGTTAGGCGCCACCAGGCGGTTGGTGGTGCCAAAGGTCACTGGGCGCCCGCTGTTTTCCACCACGGCTTTCGGATCGGTGGAGAACTCGCGCAGGATCGGGTGCTCGTAAGCAGCCTGGACCAGTTTAGCGAGGTCACGCGCGCTGGCGACATTCATCTTGGACAGGCCGCTGGAATCGACATAATGGGTATCGTTCATGCCCAGCGACTGCGCCTTGTCATTCATCGCCTGCACGAAGGCTGGCAAGCCGCCCGGGTAGTTGCGGCCCAGGGCCGATGCGGCGCGGTTTTCCGAGCTCATCAGGGCGATGTGAAGCATATTGCGGCGGGTCAGGCGGTCGCCCACTTTCAGGCGCGAAGAGCTGAATTTTTCGCGGTCGACGTCGTCCTCGGTCACGGTCAGCACTTCATCCAGGTCCTGGTTGGCTTCCACCACAACCAGGCCGGTCATCATCTTGGTGATCGAGGCAATTGGCAATGCCACGCCAGCGTTCTTTTCGAACAGGACTTCGGAATTGGCCTGGTCCAGGACCAGGGCCACATTGGATTTCAGGTCCAGCGGGTCGCGCACCAGGTTCAGGCCCGCGAGGTCGCCCATGGTAGGACGATTGAAGTCCGCTACCTTGGTCACGCGCTGGTATACGACTTTATTACGGCCACGCACACTGACAGTGCGCTTGACCATCTGGGATTTCGTGGCCGGGGCGACGTAGCGGGTACCAGCTTTCTTCACAGCCGCTTGTGCAGATCCCATTGAAGCCGATGCGCAAAGCAAGGACACAAGCACGCTGATAGCAAGTTTGTTCATTCGTCATTCCCCGGTGTGAAGCAGCAGAATCGCTAGTTGCAGTGTAGCAAAATCAGTTTACTGCGCAAGCTTTTCCGAACCAAAGTTTTCAGCCTCACAATACACATTTCCCATAGTGACGCGAGACTGCAACGGAAGATTGTTCACTCCATAAATTTAACAAATTTGGCAATCGGCTCGCGCTCGGTTACCAGCGTGTTTTCAATTTTGCCACTATCAGCATAGCCAAGCGACATCCCACATACAACTGTTTCGCTGGCGGGCAGGCCCAGCACCTCGCTGATGATGCGGTGGTATTGGGTAAAGGCCGCCTGCGGGCAGGTATCAAGGCCGCGGCCGCGCGCCGCAACCATGATGTTTTGCAGGAACATCCCGTAATCGAGCCAGGAGCCCTGCTCCATGATGCGGTCGATCGTGAAAATCAGCCCTACCGGCGCGCCAAAAAATTCAAAATTGCGGCCATGCTGGGCGGCCATCCCGGCCTTGTTCTCGCGGGTCAGACCAAGCAGCGAGTACAAATCCCAGCCCACCTTACGGCGCCGGTCGATGTAGGGCGACACCCATTCGCGCGGATAGTAGGCGTATTCCTCGGTGTGCAGCTTGTTCTGCTCCGGATCCGCATATGCGGCCAGGATCCTGGAGGACAAGGCTTCTTTCATGGCGCCAGTCAGCACATACACCTGCCAGGGCTGGGTATTGGTGCCGGAGGGCGCGCGGGCCGCCACTTCCAAAATGGCTTCGATATCTTCGCGCGGCACCGGGGTTGGCAGGAAGGCGCGGATCGAGCGGCGCGAGGTGATGGCCGCATCGACGGCCTGCTGTGCTGGGGAGCTGATCATGATTGTGGCCTATTTGGGTTGCTTAACCACAAATATTACTCCAATCACCGCCAGCGCCATACCGGCAATTCCCATCCAGTTAAGGACTTCGCCGAACATGGCCCAGGCCATGATCGCTGTAGTTGGCGGGGTCAGGTAAAGCAGGCTTGTGACCTGGGTCGCGTCGCTGCGGCGAATCAGCGCAAACAGGAGGAAGATCGCACCGATAGACAAGGCGAGCACCGACCAGGCCCAGGCGCCGAGGAATTGCGGCGTCCACTGGATCGAACCCAGGTCTTCCAGCAGCAAGGCGAAAGGCAGCACCGCAGCAAACGATGCTGCGAACTGGATTACCGTGCCAGTGCGCAGGTCGAACTTCGGACAGAAGTGTTTTTGATAGAGCGTGCCCGCCGTAATCGACAAGAGCGCGAAGACCGCCAGCGCGATCGCCTGCCAACTGAGGCCAACCAGCGTGATCTTCGCGTAAACAACCAGGGCCACCCCACCCAGGCCAAACGCCAGCCCAATCCATTGGCGCGGACGCACGCGCTCGCCAATCAGCGGCGCCGCAAAGGCCGTCAGGATAGGCTGCATGCCGACGATCAAGGCCGACAGCCCGGCCGGCATGCCCAATTTGATGGCGCACCAGACCCCACTCAGGTAACCCGCCTGCAGCAGCAAGCCGGCAATGGCTACATGCCCCACCTTCCCTTTCGGCCATGGCGCTCGCAGTAGCAGCACAGCCGGCGCCAGGATCGCCAGCACGCCGAGGAAGCGCAGCAGCAGGAAGGTCAACGGAGGAGCATAAGGCAAGCCGTAGCGCGCCACGATAAAGCCGGTACTCCAAAGGAAGACGAAGAACAGCGGGATAGGGGAAAAGAGAGAGCGCATCCGGCGATTCTAGCACTGGGAACAAATACCCTGCTTGGCAGCAATAGCCATGATTTTTCTGGCTAGAAACCCTTTACTCACAATAAGTTAGTTACTTTGTGCAATGCACAAAAACCGCTTGACTTTGACTCCTGAACCCGGATAATCGCATTTGTTGCGTTGCACAATACGTTGTTTTCTGTTGTAGAAGCAGCAAGTTCCAACGACTAATTCACTTATTTGGAGAGTCCAATGTTTGCGATTCCTGAGCAGTTTTCCAATGCCACCAAGGCAAACTTCGAAAGCCAATTTGCACTCTTTTCTTCGCTGACCAACAAAGCCTTCGAAGGCGTTGAGAAGTTCGTAGACCTGAACATCACCGCAGCCAAGGCATCGCTGGAAGAATCGTCGGTCGCTACCAAGCAGCTGCTGGCTGCCAAAGACCCACAAGAATTCTTCACGCTGACCGCTGCCCAGGCCCAGCCAGTTGCTGAGAAAGCTATCGCTTACGGCCGTCACCTGGCATCGATCGCTTCCGGCACCGGCGCTGAGTTCAGCAAAGCCGCCGAGTCGCAGATCGCCGAGACCAACCGCAAGGTGATCTCCCTGGTTGACGAAGTCAGCAAGAACGCCCCAGCCGGCAGCGAAAGCGCCGTTGCCCTGTTCAAGTCCGCCCTGAACAACGCCAACGCCGGTTACGAGCAGTTCACCAAGAGCGCCAAGGCTGCTGCTGAAACCTTCGAAGCCAACGTGAACGCCGCTGTGAACCAGTTCACCGCCGCTGCTGCCAACGGCAAGAAGCAGTAATTGAAATACCCGCCGGCCGCAGTGGCCGGCAGAAGCAACGCTGTACGCAGGTCTCCTCGGCATCCGTGGTTTCCTCTCAGCGGGTGTCCTTCCCGAGCCCCGGCAAAGTCCGGGGCTTTTTTTCGCCTACACCGGCGGGTCAGCCGAATCATCCCTTTTCTGCGGCATTGAAAACTCGGCGCGAACTTCAAGCCTCACCACCCGCTCAGTGAGCGCCTCTATTCTCTGCTGCTGCTCGCGTGACTCGGCATTCAATCCCTTCAGATTGTCGCTTAACGTCAGGAACGTCTTCAACGTTTCCCACAAGCCGGAAAGGATACTCATCGCGACATTGGACTTGATGCCAACATTGAATCGATGCGTTTGTTTGAGGCGTCAATGAAGGCTATTGTTTCTTCAACATCCGCGGCCGCGCGTTTCATCCGCTCGGTGCACTCCTTCAGTAGGCCTGTAACCGGGCCGTTATGATCCATACGATAAAAAAAACTGATAGCGGTACTCAATAAGACCTCGACCGAAATATGCATCTCAGCAGCAGTCGCTTCAAGCCAGTTCCGTTGGTCAGCGGTAAGCGGCACCAGGATTCCGTTTGTAGAGTTTTCCATGTCACCTCCTTCAGCTGCAGTATGTGCCTGTCAACCTTGCAATTCAAGCAAGCTCGGCCGGGTTTACATTTTATCTAAAACGAGATAGTCTGTCTTAATGATGAAACGAACTCCCGAGCAGCAACATCTGCTGGACCAGATGAAGCACGTCGCCGAAGGGCTTGGCCGCACGCTGGCGCCCTTCACCGAAGTAGTGCTGCATGACCTGCTCGATCCGGGACATGCCGTGCTCGCGATCCACAACAACCTCTCGGGCCGCGCAGTTGGCGAGCCTGCGACAGAACTGGGACTGGCTCGGATTGCGGATCCGGCTTTCCCGCAAGTGCTGGCCAACTATCCGAACACCTTCCCCGACGGCCGCCCGGCGAAAAGCACTTCCGTCGGCATCAAGGACAGCGAAGGCCAGTACATCGCGGCGCTCTGCATGAATATAGACCTGAACCTGTTCCGCAGCCTGCAAGCGATGCTGGGCCAGTTCAGCAACGTCGATCCCGCTGCCGCAGTGATCGAGTCGCTCGCACCGGCGGCAGGCGCGGACGCGATCCGTGCCCATATCGAGCAATTCGCCGCACGCCTCTCCACCACGCCCCGCGCGCTGAAAGCCGATGACCGTCGCGCCCTGCTGCGCGAATTGGGCGACGCCGGCCTGCTGGAAATGCGACGCGCAATGGAAACCATCGCTGCCCACCTGGGCGTATCCCGCGCCACGGTCTACAACTATGCGAAATAACGATGCCCGCCTGCTGGTACTGGACCGCGATGCTGTCGCCGCCCTGCTGCAACCGGACGACGTTCGTGCTGCCGTGCGCGAAGCCTTTGCATTGCACGCAGCACGCGCCGCACGCGTCTTCCCCCTGGTGCGCGAAGAGCTGCCGGGCAGCGCAGTGTTCGGCATCAAGTCAGGCGACGTGCCATCGCAAGAACTGCTGGGCTTCAAGGCTGCGGGCTTCTGGCCAGCCAACCGCGAAGCCGGCGGCGACGCACACCAGGCGACCATCATGCTGATCGATCCGCGTACCGGCCGTCCGCTGTGCATCGCTGACGGTAACGCGGTGACCACCGCACGCACCGCCGCAGCAGGCGCGCTAGGACTCCAATTGCTGGCACGTGCAGGCAGCGAGCAGTTATGCGTATTCGGCACCGGCGTTCAGGCGCGCGGCCACGTGGACTACGCGCTGCACGCACTGCCCTCCCTCAAGCGCGTGCGTTATGTCACGTCCGACGGCCGCAGCGCGCCGGCATTCGAAACGCTGTTCGAAGGCCGCTGCGACATAGCGCTGGCTGGCGGCGCGCGCACTTCGGCTGCCGATGCAGCGGTTGCAGCATCGGACGTCATCATCACCGCGACACCCGGCCACAGCATGCTGTTCAGCGCAAACGCGGTACGCGCGGGAACCCACATCAATGCCGTTGGAGCCGACACGCAAGGCAAGCGCGAACTACCCGCTGGCCTGCTGGAGCGCGCCCGCGTATGGGCCGACGACCTGCCGCAGGCGCGCCACATCGGCGAGCTGCAATGGGCGCACGAACTGGCCGCAGCAGAACTGGGTGAGCTGCTTGCGGCAAATGCAAGCACAGCGCAGCGCGCGGCCGGCGACATCACGATTTTTGACATGACGGGCATCGCCCTGCAGGACCTCACCACGGTGCGCATGCTATACGAGCGCGCCCTCGCCAACAACATCGGCCAGAACATCCCCTGGCCCTGGTAAGGAAGGAGAACCATGAGCATCACGTACGAAGACATCGTCGCCGCAGCCGGCCGCCTTGAAGGCCACGCCCACCGCACGCCAGTGCTGACTTCCCGCACCGCCAACGAAGAACTGGGTGCAGAGATCTTTTTCAAAGCCGAAAACCTGCAGCGCATGGGCGCCTTCAAGTTCCGCGGCGGTTTCAACGCCCTCTCGCGCTTCAACGAGGCGCAGCGCAAGGCCGGCGTTGTGGCCTTCTCGTCCGGCAATCACGCGCAAGCGATCGCACTGTCGGCAAAGCTGCTGGGCATCCCCGCCACGATCATCATGCCAGAGGACGCGCCGGCATCGAAGATCGCCGCAACGCGTGGCTATGGTGGCAATGTGGTGACGTATGACCGCTACACGGAAGACCGCGAAGCCATCGGCCGCAAGCTGGCGGAAGAAAAAGGCATGACCCTGATTCCCCCGTACGATCATGCAGACGTGATCGCCGGCCAGGGCACGGCTGCGAAGGAACTGTTCGAGGAAGTCGGAGAACTGGATTACTTCTTTGTCTGCCTTGGCGGCGGCGGCCTGCTGTCGGGCTCCGCGCTGGCGACGCGCGCTCTGTCGCCAAAGTGCAAGCTGTATGGCGTCGAGCCGGAAGCGGGCAACGACGGCCAGCAATCATTCCGCAGCGGCTCGATTGTGCACATCGACACGCCAAAGACGATTGCCGATGGCGCGCAGACCCAGCACCTTGGCTCGCTGACCTTCCCCATCATCAAGCGCGACGTGGACGACATCCTGACCGTCAGCGATGCGGAACTGGTGGATGCGATGCGCTTCTTCGCTTCGCGCATGAAGATCGTGGTGGAACCGACCGGTTGCCTGGGTTTTGCCGCCGCACGCAAGATGAAGGAAGCCTTGCGCGGCAAGCGCGTGGGAGTGCTGATCAGCGGCGGCAACGTCGATATCGAGCGTTTCGCCGCACTGCTCGCGTAAACTGCCGGGCCCGTGTCACACCCAAGGGCCTGACCCCACGGTGTGACACGGGCCCGGCAGTATTACTCGCCGAGGTAGGCGGCCTTGACGCGCGGGTCGTGCAGCATGTCATCCGCGTTGCCGCTCATGGTGACCGAGCCCGATTCCATCACGTAGCCGCGGTTGGCGGCTTGCAGCGCCAGCTTGGCGTTCTGTTCCACCAGCAGGATCGTGATGCCCTGCTTGTGCACGTCGCGGATCACTTCAAAGATCTTTTCGACCATGATCGGCGACAGGCCCATCGAAGGCTCGTCCAGCAGCAGCAGGTGCGGGTGGCACATCAGCGCGCGCGCCATGGCCAGCATCTGCTGTTCGCCGCCGGACAGCGTGCCGGCGAGCTGCGTGGCGCGCTCTTTCAGGCGCGGGAACACGCCGAACCATTTCTCGATATCGGCTGCAATCGCTGCCTTGTCGTTCATGGTGTAGGCACCCATCATCAGGTTTTCGGTGATGGTCATGCGGGTGAATACGCCGCGGCCTTCCGGCACCATGGCCAGCTTCTTTTCAACCAGGTGGAAAGACTGCGAGCCTTTCAGCGACTGGCCCATATAGGCAACGGTGCCCTCCACTTTGCATGGCGGCAGGGTGCCCGTGATCGCCTTCAGCGTGGTGGTCTTGCCGGCGCCATTGGCGCCGATCAGCGTTACCAGCTCGCCCTCATTGACTTCCAGGTCGATGCCTTTGACTGCCTTGATGCCGCCATACGCGACCTTCAGGCCCGAAACTTTCAGAACATTGGCGCCCATCAGTGCGCTCCTCCCAGATAGGCTTCAATCACTGCTTTATTGCTTTGAATCTCCGCTGGCAAGCCTTCGGCAATCAGCTTGCCGTATTCCAGCACGCTGATGCGGTCACACAGGCCCATCATCAGTTTCACATCGTGCTCGATCAGCAGCACGGTCTTGCCTTCGTTCTTGATCTTGACCAGCAGTTCGCGCAGCGCCAGTTTTTCGGTCGCGTTCATACCGGCGGCTGGTTCATCCAGCGCCAGCAGCTGCGGGTCGGTCGCCAGCGCGCGGGCGATTTCCAGGCGGCGCTGGTCGCCATACGACAGGTATTTGGAGGTACGGCTGGCAAACTGGCCGATGCCGACGAAGTCCAGCAGTTCCTGTGCGCGCTTGCGGATTGCCGCCTCCTCTTCCCGCGCTGCCTTGTGACGGAAGATCGCGCCGAACACGCCCTGCTGCGAGCGCACGTGGCGGCCCACCATCACGTTTTCCAGCGCGGTCATTTCGCCAAACAGGCGGATGTTCTGGAAGGTACGGGCGATGCCTGCCTTTGCCACCGCATGCGGGGCCGATGGCGAGTACGGCTTGCCGGCCAGTTCGAAAGTGCCCGTATCCGGCTGGTACAAGCCGGTGATCACATTGAAAAAGGTGGTCTTGCCGGCGCCGTTCGGGCCGATCAGGCCGTAGATCTGCCCTTTGTTGATCTTGATGCGCACGTCGGTCAGCGCCTGCAGGCCGCCGAAGCGTTTGTTGACGCCTTCGATATTCAGGATTACTTGTTCGTTCATCTCTACTAACCTCATGCTGCCATTACGCCGGTGGACTGGCCTTTGGAGTCCGAGTCCGCATCCGGACGCTCTTCATGCTTGGGCGATGGCCACAGGCCCGCAGGACGGGTCAGCATGATCACCACCATCGCCAGGCCGTACAGCAACTGGCGCAGCACTTCGGATTCGATCAGCACCTTGCCGAACAGCTTCATTTGCAGCGGTTCCACCACGTGGCGCAGGATCTCCGGCAGCGCTGCAAGCAGTGCGCCGCCCAGCACCACACCAGGAATGTGGCCAATACCGCCCAGCACCACCATAGCCAGCACAGCGATCGACTCGGTCAGCGAGAACGATTCCGGCGACACGAAGCCCTGGAAGGAAGCAAACATGGCACCGGCCACGCCGCCGAAAGTTGCCCCCATCGAGAACGCCAGCAGCTTCACGTTGCGGGTATTGATGCCCATGGCCTTGGCTGCGATTTCATCTTCGCGTATCGCCACCCAGGCACGGCCCAGGCGGGAATGCTGCAGGCGGGTCGTCACGAACACGGTGGCGATGGTCAGCACCAGGAACAGGAAGTAGTAGGCGTTCACCGAAGGCATCGAGAAGCTGCCGATGAACACGGTGGCGCGCGAGCCCTGCTCGCCTGCCAGGTTCACGCCAAACACGCGGATCGGGTCGATCAGGTTGATGCCTTGCGGGCCATTGGTAATGTTGATCGGATCGATCGATGTATTCATGAAGATGCGGATGATTTCGCCGAAACCCAGCGTGACGATAGCCAGGTAATCGCCGCGCAGCTTGAGCGTCGGGGTGCCAAGAAGCGCGCCGCACAGGCCAGCCAGAGCCGCCGCCAATGGCACAATCAGCCACACCGACAGGTGGATGCCATTGGTGCGGATATCCTCGCCAAGCATTGCGGCCAGCGCATTGCCAAACTGCGGGTACTGATTGATCAGCGATTCAAGCGTGGTGGCGAACTGCGGTGATGCCAGCAGACCTGCCATGTAAGCACCTACTGCATAGAAAGCAATGTAACCGAGGTCCAGCAGGCCGGCAAAGCCGACCACGATATTCAGGCCCACAGCCAACATGATGTATAGCAGCGCCAGGTCGGCGATACGCACCCATGAATTACCGAATGGCGCAGCCGCGAACGGGAAGATAATCAGCACGGCCAGCAGTACGGCGATGCTGGCATAGGCCTGCTTTGGATTCTTTTGTACGTCGAAGTTCAGCATTTCCAGTCCTTATCAAGCACGGTCGGCCACGCGTTCGCCCATGATGCCGGACGGGCGCACCGTCAGCACAAGGATCAGCACAATGAAGGCGAATATGTCCTGGTGTTGCGAGCCAAGCAGACCGCCAGTCGCTTCCGAGAGATAGCCGGCAGCCAGGGATTCGATGAGCCCCAGCGCTATGCCGCCGACCATGGCGCCATAAATATTGCCGATCCCGCCGAGCACGGCAGCGCAAAATGCCTTCAGGCCAGGCATGAAACCCATCGCAAACCCAATGGAGGCATAGTTCGCCCCCCACATTACGCCGGCAACGGCCGCCAGGCCGGCGCCAATGGCGAAGGTAGTGACGATGACGCGATTCGAATCAACGCCCATCAGGCCTGCGACACGTGGATTCTCCGCCACCGCACGCATCGCGCGGCCCATGCGGGTGCGCTCAACCAGCATCACCAGGCCAAACATCGAAACGGCAGCCAGCACCAGCAGCAGAACCTGGGTCACCGTGATCACGGCGCCGCCGACCATGATCGGGTCAGTCGGCAGCAGCTGCGGGAATGGCAGCGGGTTGCGGCCCCAGATCATCATGGCGAACGTTTGCAGCAGGTAGGAAACGCCGATGGCAGTAATCAGCGGAGCGAGACGGGGTGCGTTACGCAGGCGGCGGTAGGCGATGCGTTCAATCAGGATGTTCACGATCATGCATGCCGGAATTGCGCCAATGATGGCAATGCCAAGCTGCACATATCCCGGCAGGCCTGGCGCGTACACGCCCAGCAAATTCAGGATGGAGAGACCGATCATCGCGCCGATCATCAGCACGTCGCCGTGGGCGAAGTTAATCAGGTTCAGCACGCCGTACACCATCGTATAACCGAGGGCGACCAGCGCATACATACTACCCAGCACCAGGCCGTTAAGAATTTGTTGGATAAAGGTATCCATCGTATGCCCTTAATAACTATAAAAAACGGCACCCAAGGTTGCCCTCGTGGTGCCGCCGTTTTGGAAGCGTTCGCCATGATAGCGAGGTTTCCGAAAAACTAATCGCGGAAAATCCGCATTCTACAAAATTATCAATGGGTCCCGTTGTTTTTTCCGCCATCCAGGCCTTTCGGCAGCGGGAAAGTCACGGCCTCTTCCACACCTTCCAGGGTACGGACGCTCTTTGCGCCCAGTTCCTTCAGGCGGTTGATGACCGCTTCAACCAGCACTTCCGGCGCCGACGCGCCTGCGGTCACGCCCACGCGCAGCTTGCCTTCCAGCCAGGCTGGATTGATCTGGGAAGCGTTGTCCACCATATAGGCCGGGGTGCCCTTCTTCTCAGCCACCTCGCGCAGGCGGTTCGAGTTGGAGCTGTTCGGCGAGCCGACCACGATCACCACTTCCACCTGCGGCGCCATGAATTTCACGGCTTCCTGGCGGTTGGTGGTGGCGTAGCAGATGTCGCCTTTTTTCGGCTCAATAATATTCGGGT
>Ga0209050_1000742_pt1 | contig 47052 bp, 32 predicted proteins | sample Araplavi_mTSA_r2_FD_184276 | JGI IMG/M metagenome (GOLD analysis project Ga0209050, IMG submission 184276) | Arabidopsis root microbial communities from North Carolina, USA - plate scrape MF_Cvi_mTSA_r2 (SPAdes) (version 2) | ecosystem: Host-associated > Plants > Roots > Endosphere | place: USA... | reverse complement strand
AAACAGTCAGATAAAACTAATCGGTATGTTCGATAAATTAGAAAAGATCATGCCGTTGAATGGAGAAATCTATCCAGGCCCGCGATCCACGTGCGATCCGCGCCTCGGGTGTCGATCGGATGCGGGGCGTAGCGGCGGACGCGTGCTTATACGCATCGCCGCCGACACCATTGTGGCCGTCCGGTCTATCCGTTCGACTTCTTGCCGACGTCCTGCGCGCGGAGGTAGCTTTCCATCACGGCTTCATAGTTCGGGGCGGTGAGCATATAGAGCTTTGCCAGTTCCGCAGCCTCGGGCCGCGCCCAGGTCCGATGCGCTTCACAAAGTACAGCGTTTGTGGACGTCGGAATGACGCCGGCTTGGACGAAGCGCGCCAGAGTGGTGCGCGATGCCATCTCGCTCGGATCACCCGACGCGTCGATAACTGCGTAAACGTCGAAGCCCGCCGCCTTCGCGTCCAGCGCAGGAAACATAACGCAGACGCTGGTCCATACGCCGGCCATGATCAGCGTCTTTCGGCCGGTCGCGCGGACGGCGTCGACAAAATCGGCATTGTCCCACGCGTTCACTTCACCTTTGCGCGGCACATATTGGGCGTGCGGCGCATGGCGCTCGATTTCGGGCATCAGCGGTCCGTTAGGCCCATTGGGTTCTGAAGCCGTCGTAATGACGGGAATGTTCAGCAGGGTGGCCAGTCTCGCCAGCATTTCGACGTTACGGCGTAAATCGAGAACCGGGATATCCTTCACGACCTGGAACAGTCCGGCCTGATGGTCGAGCAGCAGGAAGACGATGTCGGACGGGTCAAACAGGGCCTGGCCCCCGCCCGACGGCAGAACGCTGGTTTTGGTTTTCGATGTCGAGTTCATGAACTGTCTCCCTCTTCGATTGGATTCCCGGCTTTGGTCTGCTCGCGATCGGTGTGGGCGGGTTGGTGGACGCGCCTGTTCCTCGCCTGCAGGCTGGGCCTGATTAATGCGGCCTAAATGGCTAGCGTTCCGCGATCGCGATCGCGAACGGCATTTGGGCGCGATCGGTTCGGCAAGAATGCAGTTTGAGGCGTATCCGGAATCTTGCGACGCTCAGGCAACGAACCGGAGAACTGGAACATGACAGATTTAATTAATGTGGATGGCAAGCAAGCGGCCTATTTTGGCGTGCCTTGGGAGGAAGGCTACGGATATGCTCAGGCGATCCGGGTCGGGGACAGCATTTTTATGTCGGGGCAGTTCAACCACGACCGGGAAGGAAAGCTGATTGCACCCGCCGAACTGAATTTGGCCGACAAGCCGGCGGACTTTTCGGCAATGGAAGCGCAGATGCGCGCCGCCTATGCCAACGCTGAAGAGATTCTGGGCCAATTCGGCGCAACGCTCGACGATGTCGTCGAAGAGACCATTTCAGTCATCGATATGGAGAGCGCATTCGCCGTCGCCGGCAAGGTCCGCAAGGAAGCATTCGGTACGGACCGTCCGCTGTGCGCCAGCACGATCGTCGGCGTTACACAATTGTCGCAACCGGCCCAGCTGATCGAAATATCTTTCAGGGCGGTGTTGGCGCGGACCTAGGCATATCGGTATCGGTTTCCGCCAACATCACCGAGCGCTGGGCTCTCCTCATCGTAGCCCTCGATGAGGCTGCGACGCTTGCCTATCGCTTCGGTGCAGTGCGTCATGAACGCACATATCCGGCCCGACTTGCGGATGTCGGGGTGAGTCAAGAGCCACAGCTCGTCATCAAGCTGTGGCTCTACAGGCCCAAGGCGAACGAGATCCGGCGAAAGATCGCCGAGCATACAGGGCAAATAGCCCACGCCCATGCCTGCCGCGATCGCGGTCGCTGCGCCAGCAACCGAGTCCGTCCGATAGATTATATTATCGGCGCGGACATGTTCTTCTAAAAACCGGAATGCCTTAAGGTCCGTAAGCTGCCCCGCATAGGAGACCCATTGATGATCGAAAGGCGACCGCATGTCGGGCCAGATTTCATAGGAAGAGTTAGCATAGGGCGCCCAGGCAATCGTCGCGATCTTGCGCCCAAAAAGATTCTCCGGCGGCTTCTCGGTTGCCCTGATGGCGATATCGGATTCCCCGCGCGCAAGATTCAGGGCGCTGTTTCCAACGATAACCTCGATCTTGATCCCGACATTCAGAGCCTGGAAATCGGCGATTATCGGTGTGAGGAAATGCAGCAGGATAGAATCGCTTGTCGTGATACGAAGACTGCCGACGTGGTTCTGGACTGAACCGGAGACGCGGCGAACCACGCTGACGACGTCCAATTCGACACGTTCGGCGAGCGTCATTATTTCCTGCCCCTCGCGCGTCACGAGATACCCTGTCCGGCGGCGGTCGAAAAGTGCCGCTCCCAGCGTCTCTTCCATCCTGGTCAGGCGACGCGCGATCGTCGAAATGTTGACGCCGAGCATCGCCGCCGCCGATGCAAGGGCGCCACTTTTGCCGACCGCTTGTACGATGCGAAGGTCGTCCCATGACAGATTTTGGACAGGATCCTTCATGTTGTTCCTTCTTGCCCCAAGACGCTCGGCGGCATCTTGCGCATGTGTCGGGCTCCAGACAACCATAGTCTTCGGACCTTCTTGAGCGCAAAGCAGTCCGGCCGCGCCCAGGCTCGCTACATTCTATTGCCGCGGTCCTCGTTTTCGCGATTCAACCAGCCAATGACAAAGGTCACCATATTTCATTCACACTCAAGAGAGTGAATGTTGACTTTCGATCTGAGCACTGTCACTAACCCACCATGCCGACGATCGAGCGGCGATGAATGGGAGAGGGCAAATGAGGGTTCAGCTGTTTGCGTCCGTATGCGCGGGCACACTTTTCGCAATCCCGGCGAGCGCCGCCGCACAGGACGCCGCCGACGCCGTGCCGCAGGCCGATGAAGCGCCTGAGGGCAACGACATCATCGTCACCGCGACGCGCCGCGCCGAACGTATCCAGGACGTGCCGATCAGCATTTCGGCCTTTTCGCAGGAAGAGCTGACCGAAAAGGGTATCGTCGGTTACGAAGGCATCGGGCGCGAGACGCCGGGCGTCGTGCTCAACAAGCCGACCGCCAACTTCAACAATTTCACCGCGCGCGGCATCGCGACGAACGGCTATAATGCCAATCTGCAGAGTTCAGTCGCGATCTATATCGACGAGCTTCCCGTCTCGACGATCGGCAACACCACCGTCGTCGACCCCAATTTGTTCGACGTCGAGCGCGTCGAATTCCTGCGCGGGCCGCAGGGGACATTGTTCGGCTCGGGTTCGCTGTCGGGCGCTATGCGGATTCTCCAGAAAACGCCCGACCTCAATGATTTTGACGTCTCGGCGCTCGTCGATATCGGGCTCACCGGATCGGATTCGATCCGCCAGCGCTATAATGCGATGGTCAATGTGCCGCTGGTCGAGGACAAGCTCGCGCTGCGCGTCGTCGGCTTCTATCGCGACGAGGAAGGCTATCTCGACAATGTCGGGACCGGCGTGAAAAATTCGAACACGCTGATCGATTACGGCGGCCGCGCGACCCTGCTGTGGCGCCCGACCGATCGCCTGTCGATCAAGCTGCTCGGTTCCTATGAATATAGCAATCCCAAGGATTCGTCGCTGACCAGCCCGTCGCTCGGGCGCAACAAGCGCGTCTCCGACCAGCCCGACCGCTTCACCGGCAAGCAGCTGATCGCCAATGCGACGATCGACTATGAATTCGACTTCGCCAAGCTCACCAGTTCGTCGACCTATTCGGATTTCGACCAGCGCTTCTACGTCGACCTCGCGGGCACGTTCCAGCCCGGCTCCTTCCCCGGCGCGCCGATCGCCTTCGGCCTCGACGCCGATGGTTATGACAAGGTCTTCGTGCAGGAAACGCGCCTCGCATCGACGCTCGATGGGCCGTTCCAGTTCGTCGTCGGCGGCTTCTATCTCGATCGCCGCCGTGACGTCGATTATTTCTATCGGTCGAACCCCGCGTTTCTCGCGTCGCGCAATATGACGGGGCTGCCCGACCAATATTATCAGAAGCAATATACCCATTCACTCAGCAAGGAACTCGCGGGCTTCGGCGAGCTGACCTATCGCTTCTCGGACAATTTCTGGCTGACGGGCGGCCTGCGTTATGGCGAGACGTCGGCGCAGGGCTTTACCGAGGCGGGCGGCTATCTTGCGACGGCGCCGGGCTTCTTCAATCTCAACTATCTTCAGGCGGCGCTTGCCGGGCTGAAGGGCCCCACGGGCGCCTATCTTCCGGTCAATTTCACGACCTTTACGCCCTATGCCGCCGTCACCGGCTTGAAAGCGAAGGGGTCGAAACCGTCGTGGAAGGCGAGCGCGACCTTCAAGCCGAGCGAGACGCTGACCACCTATGCGACTTTCTCGACAGGTTTTCGCGCGCCGATCGTCAACGCCTTTGCCGGCCGGCCGAGCGTCGTCGACGCCAACGACATCATCATCCCCTTCGGCGCAACCTCGGACAGTCTCGAAAGCTATGAGGTCGGTGCGAAGGGACGCTGGCTGGGCGGCCGCGTCAGTATCAACGCCGCCTTCTACCTGATCGACTGGAGCAACATCCAGGCGCAGGCGAACCGCGTGTCGGATTCGGTGCAGTTCGCGACCAACATCGGCGCGGCGCGCAGCAAGGGCTTCGAGTTCGAGGTCAATGTGATCCCGGCGACCGGCGTGTCGATCGGCTTCAACGGCGCCTACAATGACTCCAAGATCACCAAGCTGTCGCCCGCCGAGGCCGCGATTTCTGGCGCGGTGCTCGGGCACCGGTTGTCGGCGCCGCGGATCCAGGGGTCGGCCTATATGTCGTATAATTTCAAGCTCGCTACCGACGTCGACGCGATGCTGGCGGTGAATGCGCAGCATATCGGAGCGTATAACAGCAGCTTCCCGAACACCCCGGGCGCGCCGAACGTGCCGCTCGCGACATTCGGGAAAACCGATGCCTACAGCAACGTCAACCTCAGCTTCGGTTTGAAGAAGGGCGATATCTCGGCGCAGCTTTATGTCGAAAATCTCTTCGACGATCATTCGATCACCTACATCCACCCCGAGGCTTTCTTGAACAGCCGCTTCGGGACGATGCGTCCGCGTACCTTCGGCATCCGCCTCGGCTACGGGCTCTAAGGCGGTGGCGAACGCAGATGCCTCCCTCTCCCCGGCCGCAGTGTCCACGCGGTCGGGGGGGAATCCCACTTTCGTGCTGGGGATGCTCTGCTTCGTTTATGTGCTGAACTTCCTCGATCGGCAGCTGCTGTCGATCCTGGCGAAGCCGATTCAGGATGCGCTGCAGATCAGCGACGGCCAACTCGGGCTGATCAGCGGGCTCTATTTCGCGATGTTCTATTGCTTCATCGCGATCCCCGTCGGCTGGTTCGCCGACCGCACCAGCCGCGTCGGGGTGCTGTCGGCCGCGTGCGCGATCTGGAGCGGGGCGACCGTCGCGTGCGGCATGGCCGCCAATTACACGCAACTCGTCGTGGCGCGCATGCTCGTCGGCTTCGGCGAAGCCGGCGGTGTGCCGCCCTCCTATGCGATCATCACCGACACCTACCCGCCCGGCAAGCGCGCCGCGGCGCTCGGTATCTTCAACCTTGGCCCGGCAATCGGTGCGGCCGCGGGGGTGGCGTTCGGCGCCGCGATCGCCGATCGTTTCGGCTGGCGGATCCCCTTCATCGCGGTGGGCGTGATCGGGATCGTCACGGCGCTAATCGTATGGCTGACGGTGCGCGAGCCGAAACGCGGTGCGACCGATGTGGCGGCTTCGCCCGCAAATTCACCTTCCGACGACAAGGCGGCCTTCTGGCCGACCGTGCGCATGTTTCTCTCGCACCCCATCCTGATGCTCGCGGCGCTGGGCAGCGGCGCGACGCAGTTCGTCACCTATGGCCTCGGCAATTTCGCGGTGCTGTTCCTGATGCGCGAAAAGGGCATGGAGCTTGGCGATGTTGCGATCTGGTATGCGCTGGTGCTGCTGATTGGCATGGGCGGCGGGATGATCGTCTCGGGCCGCGTCATCGACCGCATGGTGCGCAAATCGCGCGCCGGCTATGCGATCGCCCCGGCGCTCTCGCTGGTGGTCGCGATGCCTTTTTATGTCGCTTTCGTCTGGGCACCGGGCTGGCCGCTCGCGCTGGCGTTGCTCACCGTCGTGATGATCTTCAACTATTTCTACCTCTCGGCCTCGGTCGCGCTGGTTCAGGAAGAAGTGAAGCCGAACCAGCGGGTGCTCGCAGGCGCGTTGTTGCTGCTCATCATGAACTTCATCGGATTGGGGCTGGGGCCGACATGGGTCGGTTTCGCCAGCGACTGGTTCAAGGCGCGGGGCGACGTGCACGGGCTGCAAACGGCGCTCTACACGCTGACGCCCTTCTATCTGATCGCGATCGCGCTCTTCCTCTGGCTCGCGCGGCGGCTGCGCCGAGAGGACAGCCGGCAGGAGTTGGCGGCATGAAGAAATTAAGCACAGCATTATCGGCGGCCGGGCTTATGGTGGCGACGCCCGCCGTCGCCGCAAGCCCGGTGGTCCAGACGCCTGCGGGCGCCCTCGAGGGCAAGACCGTCGGCAAGGTCCGTGAGTTCAAGGGCATCCCCTTTGCGCAGCCGCCGGTCGGGCCGCTCCGCTGGAAAGCGCCGCAGCCGCTGCCCACATGGCAAGGGGTGCGCAAGGCGCAGAGCTTCGGCGCCGCCTGCATCCAGCCGCGCCCGACCGCGGTGCATATCTATGCCAATCCGCCGGCGAAGATTTCGGAGGATTGTCTCACGCTCAACATCTGGGCGCCCGAAAAGCTCAAGGATGCGCCGGTGATCGTGTGGATCCACGGCGGGGCGCTCGCGACGGGGTACAGCCATGAAGGCATGTACGACGGCGCCAAGCTCGCTGCGCGTGGTGCGATCGTCGTGTCGATCAACTACCGTCTCGGTGTGCTCGGTTATATGGCGCATCCGGGCCTCAGCGCGGAGTCGCCCGACGGCGTGTCGGGCAATTACGGCCTGCTCGACCAGATCGCGGCGCTCGAATGGGTGAAGGCGAATATCGGCGCGTTCGGCGGCGATGCAGCCAATGTCACGATCGCGGGCGAGTCCGCAGGCGCGCTGAGCGTGATGTATCTGATGGCGTCGCCAAAGGCGCGCGGCCTGTTCCACAAGGCGATCGCGCAGAGCGCTTATATGATCTCGACCCCGTCGCTTAAGGAAGTGCGCCACGGCGAACCCGCAGCCGAAGCGACGGGCGAGAGGGTCGCCGCCGCGCTCGGCGCGGCAGACATTGCGGCGCTGCGCAAGGTCGATCCGGTCGCGCTGACCGACGGTGCGGCCAAGGCGGGCTATTTCCCGTGGGGCACCGTTGATGGCAAAATCCTGCCTGACCAACTCGTCGATATCTTCGACCGCGGCGAGCAGGCGCCGGTGCCGATGATCGCCGGGTTCAACATCGGGGAAATCCGCTCACTGCGTATGCTCGCGCCGCCGGTCCCGGCCAATGCCGCCGCCTATGAAGGCGCGATCCGCGAACGCTATGGCGACCTCGCCGACGCCTGGCTCAAACTCTATCCCGCCAAGGATCTCGCCGAAACGATCCTCGCGACCCCGCGCGACGCGCTCTATGGCTGGACGTCCGAACGGCTGGCGATCAAGCAGACCGCGCTCGGCCAGCCGGCATACCTCTACCTCTTTGACCACGGCTATCTGGCGACGAGCGAATATGGGCTGCACGGCTTTCATGCTGCCGAAATCCCGTTCGTATTCGGCACCGCCGGCGACACGCCGCCCTATTGGCCCAAGATCCCCGACACCGTCGGCGAACGCCGTTTCGCGACCGCGATGGGCGACTATTGGGTCTCCTTCGCGAAGACGGGCAAGCCGGAGGCGGCGGGACAGGCGGCCTGGCGCCCCTATGGCAAGGACGCCGCTTTCATGGCCTTCGCCGACGTGCCGCGTCCCGGCGCGCGGCTGATGCCCGGCATGTATGCGCTGCACGAAGCCGCGGTCTGCCGCCGCCGCGCGGCGGGCGATCAACCGTGGAACTGGAACACGGGGATCGTCTCGCCCGTCCTCGCGAAGGGCGCGAACTGTCCATGATCCACGGTATGATGCAGGATTATCCGCTGACGCTCGACAAATTCCTCGATCATGCAGCGCGCTGGCATGGCGAAGCGGAGGTCGTCACCGCGCGCGAGGACGGCAGTGTCGCCCGGACCGGCTATGCCGCGCTTCGCGACCGCAGCCTTGCGATCTCGTCGCTGCTCGCGGGTTTCGGGGTGGGCGAGGGCGACTGCGTCGCGACGCTCGCCTGGAACAGCCAGGCGCATGTCGAGGCCTGGTATGCGACGATGGGAATCGGCGCGGTCTGCCATACGCTTAATCCGCGCCTCACCGCGCCGCAGCTCGCGGCGATGGCGGTGCAATCGGGCGCGAAGCTGCTGATCGTCAGCGCCGACCTGCTGCCGCTTGCGCGGTCGATCGTCGAGCGTGCTCCCGCGATCGCGCAGGTGCTGGTTATCGACGGGCCCGCCGGCGATTGGTCCGCCGCCGCGCCGCCGCTGCACGAGCTAGAAACGTTGATTTTGGGCGCGCCAGGTGAGACCTCATGGGGCGGCTTCGATGAACGGTCTCCCGCAGGCCTTTGCTTTACGTCGGGGACCACGGGTGCCCCAAAGGGCGTGACCTACACCCATCGAGCCAGCTTCCTTCACACATTGCGTGCGTTGCAGGCCGACGTGATGGCCTTCACCCACCGTGACGCGGTGCTCGCCGTGGTGCCGATGTTCCACGCCAACGCCTGGGGGCTGCCCTTCGCGTTGCCTGCGGTCGGCGGCAAGCTCGTGCTGCCCGGACGGCAGGCCGACGGCGCAAGCCTCGCGCGGCTGATCGCGGCCGAGGGCGTGACGGTCGGCGTGGGGGTTCCGACGGTGTGGCTCGGCGTTGTCGAACATATCGAGGCGACAGGCGGCGACCTGCCGTCGCTCAAACGTATCATCGTCGGCGGCGCGCCGATGGCACCCGCGCTGATGGAGCGCATCGAGCGACGCCTTGGCGTCACCGTGCAGACCAGCTGGGGCATGACCGAATTGTCGCCGCTCGGCACGATCGCGCCGCCCGGCGACCCGCTGCGCACCGCATCGGTGTCGGGGCGTCCGGCGATCGGCGTCGACCTGCTGCTCACCGACGCGGCCGGCATCGCCTTGCCGGAACAGCGCGGGGTCGAGGGGCATTTGCGTGTCCGCGGATCGGCCGTGGTCGAACGTTATCTCGGGCAAGCGGAGTCCGCGACCGACGATGATGGCTGGTTCGCGACCGGCGACCTCGCGCGGATCGATGCGCGCGGGAACCTGTCGATCACCGGCCGCGCGAAGGATCTGATCAAGTCGGGCGGCGAGTGGATCAACCCTGCCGAGATCGAGGCGGTCGTCGGCGCGCTGCCGCAGGTATCGCTTGCCGCGGTGATCGGCCGCGAAGATCCCAAATGGGGCGAACGACCGGTGCTGCTGGTCGAACTCGGTTCGGATGTCGAAATCAGTGACGCCGACCTGCTCGCCCCGCTTGCCGGCCGTGTGGCACCCTGGTGGATTCCCGATGCCATCGTACGCCTTTCCGCCATGCCGCTGGCGCCGACCGGAAAAATCGATAAGATTCGCTTGCGGAACGACCATGGCGCGGGTTGACCGGCAAACGGGCGTTGCGGCAGGGGCGGCGACGGAACAGATATTGGAATTCGGACAAGTGGCAGAAGAGGCGAAAACGCGACGGCCGTCGACCAAGGCCGAACAGCGCGCCGAGACGATGGAACAGATCCTCGATGAGGCCGAACTGCTGTTTTCGCGGCACGGCCTGCACGGGGTGACGCTGAAGGATGTCGCAAAGCGCGTCGGCGTCCACCACACGCTGCTCAACTATTATTTCGAGGACAAGAAAAAGCTGTTCGACGCCGTCTTCGCGCGGCGCGCGGTGGTGACGAGCACCAAACGGATGCAGGCGCTCGACGAATATGATCGCGCGAGCGGCGGCAAGCCGACGATCGAAGGTGCGCTACACGCCTTCCTCGACACCGACCTCGATCTTTATATCCACGGCGGCGACGGCTGGAAAAATTACGGTGCACTTGGCGCGCAGGTCGCCAACACCCCCGAATGGGGCGCCGAACTGATGGACAGCCATTTCGACCCGGTGGTGCTTCGCCTGATCGAGCTTCTGAAAAAGGCGATGCCCGACTGCGCCGAAGAGGACATCTTCTGGGGCTATCATTTTGTCACCGGCGCGTTGATGGTCACGCTCGCGCGCACCGGACGCATCGACAAGCTGTCGGGCGGCGTCTGCAAGTCCGAGGATTTCGAAGCCATCAAGGCGCGGATGGCGTCGTTCATGGCCGCGGGCTTCCGGCAAATCTGCAAAAAGGCATAGTCGGAAGCACCGAACTATCCGTCCGCCTTTTGCTTGCTCAATATATTAACTCACTAGAGAGTGAATGGAGATCGATATGGGACATGAAACTTTGCCGCTGCGGAATCGCGTAGCCATCGTCACCGGTGCCGGTGGCGGATTGGGCCGTGCGCATGCGCTCTATCTCGCAAGGCAGGGCGCACGCGTCGTGGTGAACGACCTCGCGCTGCCTGCTGCGGAGGAGGTCGCATTGGAGATTGTCGAGAATGGCGGCGAGGCGCTGGCGATCGCGGCTTCAGTGACCGACGAGACCGCGGTCGAGGCGATGGTTCGCGATACGATCGATGCGTGGGGACGCATCGACATCCTCGTAAACAACGCGGGCATCCTGCGCGACAAGAGCTTCGCCAAGATGAGCATCGACGATTTCCGCTTGGTGGTCGACGTTCACCTGATGGGTGCCGCGATCTGCTGCAAGGCGGTGTGGGAGGTGATGCGCGCGCAGCAATATGGCCGCATCGTCATGACGACCTCATCGTCGGGTCTTTGGGGCAATTTCGGGCAGGCCAACTATGGTGCCGCCAAGATGGCGCTCGTCGGGTTGATGCAGACGCTGGCGATCGAGGGCGAGAAATATGGCATCCGCGTCAACAGTCTCGCGCCGACCGCCGCGACGCAGATGACGCAGGGGGTTTTGTCCGAGCAGAGCCTTGCCGCGCTCGATCCGGCACGGGTCAGCCCCGGGTTGCTCGCCTTGGTCGGCGACGCCGCGCCGACACGGGCCATACTCTGCGCAGGGGCGGGCCATTTCGCGAGTGCTGAAATAATGTTGTCTCGCGGTGTGTTCATCGGATCGGATGTCGATGCTGGAACTCGCTTGACCGATCAATGGCACAGCGTGATGGCACGGGAAGAGGCGATCGTTCCGGCCTATGGCTTTATGCAGGCCGAGCGCGAGGTGGTTAGCGCCGGCGTGGTTCCTTGAAACGGAGGGTCTGCCGAGGCTTGTTCTTGCCGTAAGCCAGGCCGCCCGCAATCGGCCAGCTTCTCTTGCACCCTATCAAAGAAATCGCATTGCATCTCCATGTCGGAAAATGCGACGTCGTTCGTCTAAGAATTCGAAGGGCAATTTAGGAGCGCCATGTCGAGCCTCGCTGAGATGTTGGCAAAAGCCCGACGGGCGGTGATGCGGCGTGGCGTTCCTGCAGAGGATGCGGATGAATTGGTGCACGACGCTTTTATCAAGGTCGAGCAATATGAACGGGCCCATGCGGCGGAATCGAAGGAGGCTCTGCTGGTTACCGCGGCGGTGAATCTTTCGATCGACCGTGCGCGCAAAAAACGCCGCTCGCCTTTCGCCGAGCATGACGATGTCGAAGCGATCGCCGACGGCGCCCCGGACCCGGAGCAGGTCGTCGAGGAACGGGCGCGGCTTGCGCACGCGGCGCGCGGTCTTGACGAATTGCCTGAACGAACGCGGCGCATCCTGCTGAAACGCCGGCTTGAAGACCTCCCCTTTGCTGAAATCGCCCGATCGGAAAATATGTCCGTCGCGGCGGTCGAAAAGCAGGTCGCGCGCGCGACGCTGCAACTCATGAAGTGGATGGAGCAATGGTGACCCGGCGGAACGGACCCGAGCGGACCGCGGCCGAGGCCGCCGCGTGGCTCGCGCGGCTGGAATCGACCGGTCGCACCGAAGCGACCGAAGCGGGGCTGCGGGACTGGCTCGAAGCCGATGCGAGCCATCGCACCGCGTTCGAAAAGGCGATGGACCTGTGGGCCATACTTCCCGGCGCCGCGGCCATGCGCGACGGGGCAAGCGCTGGTGAGGGTGAACCCGGTCTCGCGTTCGGGGCCTGGCTGACCAAGCGGGCCCGCCCGCTCGCGCTCGTCGCCTCGCTTCTGCTTGTTGCCCTGATCTCGGGGTGGTGGGTGCTGCAGCAGCCGACGGGTTATTCGACCACAGTCGGCGAGCAAAAGGTTGCGACGCTGGAAGACGGCACCCGGATAGCCCTAAACACCGATACGCATCTGGACGTTCGTTATGAGGAAAAGCGGCGCAGCATTGTTCTCGACGAGGGCGAGGCGATGTTCGAGGTCGCGCGCAATCCGGCGCGGCCCTTCGTGGTGACCGCGGGCAACAAGAGCGTCACCGCGATCGGGACAAGCTTCATCGTCCGCAAGACGGGCGGCGTCGTGACTGTGACGTTGATCTCGGGCAAGGTCCGCGTTGACACGCACCCGGCGTCCGCCGATGCGCCCTCGGTGCAATCCACCATGCTTACCCCCGGCGAGCGTTTCGCCGTCGCGGGGGACGCCGCCGCGATGGTGACCCCCGTTTCGTCGGAGGCGGCGACGGCGTGGCGACGCGGGCAGGTTATGTTCAACGATACTCCGCTCTCCGCCGCGATTGCCGAGCTCAATCGCTATGGCGGGCCACAGATTGACGTCGCCGATCCTCGACTTGGCGGGCTTACCGTTTCGGGCGTCTTTGCGACGAATGACACGGCGGAGTTCGCCGACGCGGTCGCGGCGTTGCATGGGCTGGCGGTCGAACGCGAGGCGGGGCGGATACGCCTGGGCCGCTAGGCCGTATTTAGCTGTGATCGAAGCGCGGTGGCGTCCTGGGCGGCGCGCGCTGCCGTGCGTCTTGCGTTCGCCCGCATCTGCTAAATCCTTGAACGGGTAATAATATGTCGCGAGATGCCGTCCGCGAAAATTTTATTTCACCTCGATGTCGGTTTTGGGGCAATCGCGCGTCTGCTTGAATGAGGCGGGTCGCAAGCAACACCCCGTCCACAAGGGGGCCATTGATGATTTCGAAAGCCACGCTCGCGGCCTGCGCCGCCACGATTGCCATCGTCTCCAATACCGCCGCGGCCCGGACGCAGGCCGAATATGATCTCGACCTGTCGGAACAGCCGCTCGGCCGTTCGCTGCGCGATGTCGCTTCGAAAACGGGCACCAATATCGTTTTCGTCAACTCGGTGGTGCGCGGAAAGACGGCGCCGTCGCTGCGCGGCCGCTTTACCGCGGGCAACGCCTATCGCGCGTTGCTGCAGGGATCGGGGCTGATCCTTCGTGAAACGGCGGGGGGCTCTTACGTCGTCACGCGTCCGGGCAGCACCACGCCTGCAGCTTCGGACCGTCCCGCCGCCGAAGGCGCGGGGTCGATTTCGGGCCGCGTCGCTCAGTCCGACGGCAACCGTAACATCGCCGGCGCGCTCGTGCGGATCGAGGAAACGGGGCAGATCGCGACCGCCGACGATCTCGGGAATTTCCGCTTCGCGCGTGTTCCGACCGGCACCTATACGGTGACAGTTTCCTTCCTCGGCTTCATCGAACAGTCGACGCGCGTCGATGTGGCTCGCGGCGAGCAGACGAGCGCCGAATTCTGGATGGACGAAGGCAGCAATGCCGCCGGCGAGATCGTAGTTTATGGCTCGCGCAGCGCACGCGCCAATGCACTCAACCTGCAGCGCACGGCTGAGAACAGCTCGGACGTCGTGTCGGTCGACGACCTCGGCAATTTCACCGGCACGACGATTTCGGAAGCGTTGCGCCGCGTTCCAGGGGTTTCTTTCCAGCGCGACGGGCTGACCGGCGACGGGACCAACATCATGATCCGCGGGCTCGACCCCGACATGAATGCGGTGAAGCTCAACGGGCTCAACCTGCCGGTCGGCAACGGTGTCGGCCGCTCCGCCGACTTGTCTAACATGCTCGCCGATTCGGTCAGCAAGATCACGATCAGCAAGAGCCTGCTGCCGAGCCAGGACAGTGCGGGCACGGGCGGCCTTGTCGAGATCGAAACGCTGTCGCCGCTCAACCGGCCGCGCCGCTACGCCAATCTGCTCGTCGAAGGCGGGAAGTCCGGCAAGAAGTTCAGCGACGATGTGCTTGTGTCGGGAACGATCGCCGGCAAATTCGGCGCCGACGAGAATTTCGGCCTCAGCGCCTCGGTCCAGTATCGCAAGTCGAGCAACCGTTCGATCAGCTATGGCCATAATCTGCGCTATGGCGAATTCCTGCCGCCCGACGCCGACGGCAATCCAACGCTCGAACAATATGATGCGGTGCACCCGCTATCGACTTTCCCCTTTCTGTCCGATGCAACACGCGCCTTTCCGCTCAGCCTCGGAACGACATTCAACCATGTCGAGAACAAGAATCTCGCGGCGACGCTTTCGGCCGAGTGGAAGGTCGGCGACCACAGCAATCTGAAGTTCGACTTTCAGCATAGCGAAGCGCGGCGAACGACGATCCAGCTCAACGAGAGCTTCGGCGTCGACATCGACTATGTTGCGACGGCCACGAGCGGCAATCGCACCGCGCTGATGGTCGACCTGGCGCCGGGCAACGAAGCGCTCCAGCACACGCAAAATTACGTTTACGACCGGAACGCTCGCAACATCACCGACACCTACAGCCTCGGCGGTAGCACGAAGGCGGGGCGGTTCGATTTCAAATATCTGGTCGGCTATGCCCATGGCAGCGAGCGGCACCCGTCGAATTTCGGATTGCAGCTGCGCATGCCCGCCGCCGACGCGCGCGCCGAATATTTCCTGCCCGCCGCGACCGATCCGACGCTTGGCTATATCGTGACGCCCTTTGGCCCGCGCGGCGGCAAGGGGCTGCAGCTTCCCCTGCTGAGCGAAGCGGGATGGGCTTTCGTCAACGATACCTCCAATTTCACGATCGACGCGGCGAGCGGCCAGATCGACGCGACGCGCGGCCGGAACGACCGCTACACCGGCGAATATAGCGCGAAGTTCAACGCCAGCTGGGGGCCGCTGACCTATGTCGAAGCGGGTGTCCAGTTCGAGCGCGCGAAGTTCCAGAGCCGGCTCACGCGCTCGCAGTTCGGCGGCAATGCGCCGATCGGCGCGCTGCCGCTCGACCTCGTTCCCAACGACCTTTCTCGCATCGGCGTCACCGGGTCGCGTTTCGTCGTGATCAGCGAGCAATCGCTGCGGGATTTCGTCGACAATGTGGATGACTATGTCGGCGGCACCAGCGGCTTGTTGCTAACCCCGATCGTGCTGCCAGATGACATCAACCGCGAACGCACGCTCGAGCAGAATCTCGCGGGTTATGTCCAGTCGCGCTTCGATTTCGGCAAGCTGGAAATCATCGGCGGCGTGAGGCTCAATCGCACGCGGCTGGAAGCCTCCAATCTGATCTTCCCGACCTATATCGGGCCGATCGATCCGTCGAACGGCGGCGGCTTCGGCATCGACCTCAAATTCCAGAATGATTTTACGCGGCTGGCGAGCCAGAAGGCGACCGCGACCGACTGGCTGCCGCGCGTGCTGTTCAATTATCGCGAGAGCGACAATCTGATCTTTCGCGGCGGTTATTTCCTGTCGGTCGCGCGGCCGCAGATCAGCCAGCTGTCGGCGCAGACGCGGATCAGCTTTATCAACATCCCGATCCCGGGGCCGGACGGGCTGAAGCCGATCCTGACGATCAATACCGGCAATCCCGATCTCAAACCGGCGATGACGCATAATTTCGACCTCAGCGCCGAATATTATGACAAGGACATCGGACTTCTGAAGCTGTCGGGCTTTTACAAGCGCATCAAGAATCTGCTGCAGGCGAATGCGACAAACGGGCCGGCGCAACTCGCCGCGGTACCGCTCCCCGACCATATCTATTTTCAGGGCGCGCCCTATTTCGATCCCGCGCATCCCGAAAATTACTTCATCACCGGTTCGACGCCATCGAACAGCGACAAGATGGCAACGATCTGGGGGATCGAGGCGCAGGCCGAACGGCGGTTCAATTTCCTGCCCGGCGCGCTCTCCGGCCTTGGCATCTATGCCAATTACACCTTCACGAAGAGCAAGCGCTCGCAGATTTACAACTGGCCCTATGGCGCGGGAGGGCAGGAGGTTTTCGAATTCTCCGGCATCCCGTTCAACAACCAGCCGAAACATTCGGGCACCGTCGCGCTGACTTATAACAAATATGGGTTTGATGCGACGCTGGCCTATGGCTTCCAGTCGCGCACGCTCGACAATTTCTATCCGCGCGGCCTTTCGGTCTATCGCGAGGGTGTCCGTACGCTCGACTTCCGCCTCGAATATTGGATGCAGCCGAGCTTTGGCAAGCTGCGTCTCTATGTCGAAGGCGAGGATCTGCTGAAGGGCACGAACAGCCCCGATCTGCTCAATTCGGTCGGCGGCGTGGGCGACACACCCCGTTTCTACAGCGGCGCGACCTATCTCGGCGGTCGCCGCATCAAGGCCGGTGTCGCCGTTACCTTCTGACGATTTCCCCTTCCGGCCGGCTGCTTTGTCCCGGGCAGCTGGCCGGACTTCCCCCACAGACGTAACAGGAGCTTCTCCTCATGATCCGTACTAGCCTTTTGCTGTCGGCCGCGGCCGCGGCGCTTTCGCTCGTCCCGCCCGCGCACGCCGACGAAGTGCTGCCGTTCGAGCAATTCACGCTTCCCAACGGCCTGCGCGTCGTCGTCCACGAGGATCGCAGCTCGCCGAAGGTCGCGGTCGCGGTCTGGTATCATGTCGGTTCGGCCAACGAGCCGGCAGGCAAGTCGGGCTTTGCGCATCTCTATGAACATCTGATGTTCAACGGTTCGGAGAACCGCGACGATGAATGGTTCCCGCCGCTGCAGGAAATCGGCGCCTCGGCGGTGAACGGCGCGACCTCGTTCGATCAGACCTATTATTATGAGGTCGTGCCGACCGGCGGGCTCGAACGCGCGCTGTGGATGGAATCGGACCGCATGGGGCATCTGCTCGGTGCGATCACGCAGGCCAAGCTCGACGAGCAGCGCGGGGTCGTCCAGAACGAGAAGCGCCAGCGCGAAAGCCAGCCCTATTCGAAGATGGACGATGTCACCGCGCAGGCGCTGTTTCCCGTCAACCACCCCTATTATCACTCGATCATCGGATCGATGGACGACCTGAATGCCGCGTCGCTCACCGACGTGAAGGACTGGTTCGGCCAATATTATGGCGCCGCCAACGCGGTGCTGTCGCTGTCGGGCGATGTCGACGCCAAACAGGCGCGCGCGCTTGCGGAGAAATATTTCGGCGGCGTCGCGGCGGGCCCGCCGGTCAGCCGCGCGACCGCATGGGTGCCGAGCCTGCCCGAAGACAAGCGCGATACGATGCTCGACAATGTGCCGCAGACCGCGGTGTCGTGGAGCTGGGCGGTGCCGGGGCGTGGCACTCCGCAGGCATCGACATTGCGTGCCGCCGCGAGCGCGCTTGGGACCGGCAAGACGTCGCGGCTCTACAAGGCGCTGATCCTCGACCGCCCGCTCGCTACGTCGGTATCGGTCAATTACCAGCCTATGGCGGTTGCGGGCATTTTCTCGATCGACGCGCGGCTGAAGCCGGGCGTCGATCCGAAGGACGCCGAGGCGGCGATCCAGCAGACGCTCGACAGCTTCCTTGCAACGGGACCCAACGTCGATGAGTTGAAGCGCGCGAAAGTGACCAATTATGGCAACAACATCCGCGCGCTGGAATCGGTCTACGTCCGCGCGATGGCACTCGCTGATGGCCTAATTTTTGCGAACAACCCCGCCGAATATGCCGAGGACAACAAGCGCTTCGACGCCGTCACCGGCCCCGCAGTGCTTGCAGACGCCAAAAACTGGCTGACCCGTGGCGCGCATAAACTGACGGTGCTGCCCTATGCGCCGTACACGGTGACTGCCGACGGCGCCGACCGCACCAAGCTGCCGGCTCTGGCGGCGTCGCCCGGCCTGACCCTTCCGGTCGCGCAGGAAGCGCGGTTGTCGAACGGCATTCGCCTCGTCTTTTCGCCGCGCCAGAAAGTGCCGACGGTCGACATGGCGATCGTGTTCGATGCCGGCACCGCTGCGGATACGCCCGACAAAAAGGGCCTAGGCGGTTTCGCGTTGCAGATGATGGGCGACGGCCCCGTCGGCCTGACCGCACAAGCGTTCGAAGAGAAGCAGGCCTCGCTCGGCGCGCGCCTTTATGCAAGCTCGGGCAGCGACACGACCAGCTTCATGCTCTCGTCGCTCAGCCGCGAACTGCCCGCGACGATCGCGCTGTGGGCGAGTTATATTCGCACACCCGGCTTCCGCGCCGACGATCTGGAGCGCGACCGCACGCAGAGCCTGTCGGGGATTTCGCAGTCACTTGCCGAGCCGACCGCGATCGCGCAGCGGACCTTTACCAATGTTCTCTACGGCGCCGATCACCCTTATGGCGCGCAGCTTGCGGGGCGGACAGACACGCTGAAATCCTTCACGCGCGCCGATGTCACGGGCTGGCACGCGAGCTGGGTGCGGCCCGACAATGCAGTGATCTACGCCAGCGGCGACACGACGATCGAGGCGCTGACCGCGCTGCTCGAAAAGGGGTTCGGCAACTGGACACCGCCCGCTGCTGCCAAGGGCAGCAAGTCGATCGCTGCCATTCCCTTTGCCACCGCGAGCCGCGTGGTGCTGGTCGACAAGCCCGGCGCCATCCAGTCGGTCATCCGCGTCGGCCAATTGATGCCGGGCGGCCTCGACCCGCGCAACTTCGACTATGATGCCGTGAACGGCGTGCTGGGGGGCAACTTCACCGCGCGGCTCAACATGAACCTGCGCGAGGACAAGGGCTGGACCTATGGCGCCAGCAGCTTCATCAACGAACAGCGCGGGCCGCAGAATTTCGGCGTGGCAACGAGCGTGCAGACCGACAAGACGTCAGAGGCGCTAGCGGAGATCAACAAGGAAATCCGCGCGATCCGCAAGGAGCGACCAGCCACGCAGGCCGAACTCGACATGATGGTGAAGGGCAATGTGCTGTCGCTACCCGGCCAGTTCGAAACGAACCAGGCGTTCGTCAGCTACCTTCAATATGTGTCGCTGTACGACAAACCCTATGACTATCTGGCGACACTACCCGCCAAATATGGCGCGCTGACGCCGGCGGCAATCACGAAGGCGGCGGACGAAATGCTGCGCCCCGATGCGATGAGCTGGGTGATCGTCGGCGACCTGTCGAAGGTCGAGGCGAAGGTGCGCGCGCTCAATCTGGGTGCTGTCGAGGTGTGGGACGCCGAAGGGCGGAAACTGCGCTGACGTGCGGCGAGGAGAGCCCATTCTCACAGCTTCGGGTTCGATAACTGACCGAGGCAGCGGGTTTCGTTTCGCTATCCGATTTCCGCCACGGAGGGCTGGCAAGACTTGCTGCTGAATCGTTGCAGGACGGCCCACCCGATCCTCGGCGCGCGCGGTTTATGCGCGCGCCGATGGCTTCTCATCAGCTTGCTAGGACCCAACGACCGATCGACTGCTTTTTGTTCAACAACTCCAGAAGCCGTCAGTCCGCTAACGGTCAGTCGCCGATATATCTGTTCATTGAAATTTCATCGAGGCTGTGCAATCTGATGGATATGCGGGCCGGGCCCCTCTGGCGACTTTTCTTTGAACGGTCGTGATGTCGGACCGCATCGAGCATGCTCGATGCAGGTCCATCTCTATAGTTTTTCAGGACATCTGTTCGCGCTGCTCGTTGGATCGATCAACGAGGATGGATATGTTCGAACAGCAATCTCTCAACCGCTCTCGCGGTGCGCTAGGCACCGCCGAGTTCGACATAGGTCTGCGCAAGCATATGTTGCGCATCTACAATTATATGGCCTCGGGCGTTCTCCTGACCGGCATCGTCGCTATGCTCGTCGCGTCGACGCCCGCGCTGTACCAGCCGATCTTCGGTACCCCGCTAAAATGGGTGGTCATGCTCGCCCCGCTCGCCTTCGTCTTTCTCTTCTCCTTCCGGATCGAGAAGATGTCGGCATCGACGGCGCAGGCGCTCTTCTGGGTCTTTTCGGGGCTGATGGGGCTGTCGCTCGCGTCGGTGTTCCTCGTGTTCACCGGTGCCAGTATCGCACAGACCTTTTTCGTCGCCGCGGTCATGTTCCTGTCGATGAGCCTCTATGGCTATACCACTGGCCGCGATCTGTCGAAGGTCGGCAGCTTCCTGATCATGGGCCTGATTGGCGTCGTTCTAGCCAGCCTGGTCAATCTGTTCCTGCAGTCGAGCGCGCTGCAGATGGTCGTGTCGATTGTCGGCGTTATCGTCTTCACCGGGCTGACCGCGTGGGAAACCCAGAATATCAAGGCGCAATATGCCGAACATCACGGATTTGAAGCGAACAGCAAGCTCGCCGTGTTCGGCGCACTCTCGCTATATCTAAACTTCGTGAACCTGTTCCAGCTGCTGCTGAACCTCATGGGACAGCGGGAAGAATAGGACCGAGCATGGCCGGCGCGAAGACCGCGCCGGCCAGATGATGATAAGAGAATTCAACGGTGCCGCGCTTTCCTGCGCGCTCTTGGTGACCCAATCGTGGGGCCGATCAGGCCGCGACGTCGGCTCGCCGCGTCCGTTGCACGGCCGGGCAGCATCGCATTTGGCGTGCGGTCGGGCGATGCGGCAGGGCGGGCATATTTGTTCGACAGGAGCGTTTCATGCCCAGATTCTTTGGCCCGATCGCCGCGCTTTGCCTTGCAAGCGCGATATCGCTCGCTGCCCCCTTGGCGCAGGCTCAGGAAGCGGCGCCGGCCGCTTCGCTCGCCACCGGGGCCAAGGTCTATGACCAGAATGGCGAAGAAGTTGGCCAGATCGTCAAAGTGTCGGGTGACAGGGTTGCGGTGTCGATCAACGGCAATGGGCTGGTGGTCCCCAAAAATGCCTTTGTGAAGGGCGCCAAAGGACCGGCATTGAAAGCGCCCAAGGCGAAGATCCTCGCGGTCCTGAAGCAAGCCGAGGCTGATGCGACGGCGGTCGAGGGCGCATTGAAACCCGGGGCCGAGGTCCGCAGCGCCGATGGTGCCGCGGTGCTTGGCAAGGTGACGGCGATGGCGCCCCAGGGCGCGGTGCTGGCCACGAGCGAAGGCAATATCACAATGCCGCGCGCCGCATTTTTCCTGTCGGACAAGGGATTGGCGGTGAAGGTCGACAAAACGCAGTTTCTCGCCGGCGTCAGGGCCGCGCGGGCGCAAAAGAAGGGCGGTTGACCGTAGGCGGCGATTTTCGAGCCGGCGTCAGAATCCCAAAAGGCTGAAACTCGCCTCGGCGCGCAGGCCGATGACAAGCGCGTCGGCGATGGTGCGGTCGGCCGACGGGCGGTGGATGTAATGGATGTTCGGCTGGACGGCGAGCCACGGTGCGACCTGTGCGCGATAGGTGGCTTCGACCGCGACCTCGGACGACGCCGCGCCCGTCGCCGCGCGCCAGGAGTCCGACGTGAAGGCCGCGGCGAATGCGATGCCGAACTCGTCCACTTCGCGCCCCGGAACCCAGCCGCTGAATTTGAGGCCGCCGCTCGCAAAACGGTCGAACATATTATACCGCCCGCTGGCGGTGCCCAGCCGAGCGAATGCGTCGACCTTGCGGCCCGATCGTTCGATGAGCGGAACTTCGGCGCGAACATAGGTCCCGGCATTGCCGTCGCCCGCACCGTTCCCGTCGTTGCGGTCGAAGTCGGCGGTATAGCGCCAGTGGCCGAGCAGCAGCTTGCCGCCGCCAAGCGGTGCTTCGACCTGGCCGACGAGCAACGCGCCGTCGCCGTGACCGAGCTTGACTGTCGTGCGCCCCGGATGCGCCGGATTGCTGGGAACCCCGTCGAGCACCGCGGCGCGAACCGTCCAGCCCTCCGCCGGAGACACCGCGAGCCGCGCGGCGAGCGAGGTCGAGGGAAAAATCGAGGGACCGTTCTGCCCGCTCTGCGCGAAATCGGTGCCGATGCCGTGCGGGCTGCTGACGAACAGGCCCGCCGCGTCGAGCGCGTCGAATTCGGAATTGAGGTCGTATAGGCCGGCGCGCAGCGAGACATGCTCGCCAATCTTCTGGTCGACCCATGCCTCATAAAGCCGCAGCGCCGAGGTGCCGGTTTCGATATTGCTGACCGCCTGCGTGTCGCCGACGAGGTCGCTGATCGAATGACCGTTGTTATAGAGGCCATAGACGTGGACCTGCGCGCCGTTCCAGCCGACGAGCGCTTCCATATCGGCCTCGAACACGAGGTCGAAATTGTCGAGGTAGCGTGTTCCGCGCTTCACGCCGCCCGACGCGTTGCTCATCACTTCGCCCGTATAGGTCGCCTGCAACAATATGGGGCCGTGCGTCTCGTCGGTTTCCCCCGGCGCGTGCGTATGGGCATGCGGTAAATGCCCGTGTGGAGGTGGCAGGGTCACCTCTTCGCCGGCGACCGCGAGCATGAGGGCGGAAAGAAGCATCAGAAGCTCACCATGAAAGCGAGGCGGACGCGGTCGAGCCAGTCCGACGGTTGTATCGATCCGGCATAGAGGGCGTCGAGCGGGCGGTAGTGGTACCAGAGCAGGTCGAGCTGCAGGTTCGATGCCGGAACGTAGGACAGGCCGAGGCCGTGGAGGCGGTAGCTGGTCGACAGGTCGATATTGTCGTGGCTGAACGCCGCGAGCACCGCGTCGACTTCCACTTCGGAGAAATTATAGGCGATGCGGAAATCGCCGCGCTTTGCCGTGCGGCCCGCGGCGAGTTCGAGATTGAAGGCGGTATCGCCGGGCACGGCCGCGCCAAGGTTGCGGACATAATCGGCGGTGAAGGCGATCGGCCAGCGTTCCGATGGCCCCGCCCAGCCGAACGTGCCGATCGCTTCGACCAGATGAAAGTCGGACAGGTAGCGGCCGGCCGACAGGAGGTTGCCGCGGAAATCGCCTGCATCGGCGCCGGCGATCGAGCCGAGACGATAGTGATAATAGCTGCCGGTCAGGCCGGCCTTGAAATCGGGGCCAAGCGGCGCGGAAAGCGCAAGCTGGCCGCCGAGCATGTCGCTGTCGCGCGCCACCGCGGCCTCGTCGATGACGAAATAGATGCCCCGCGCGTCGAGCTTCGCGCCGCCGCCCAGCCCGGCGCTATACGCGGCGGCGACCCCCTGCGGCGACACGTCCCCGTCCCACAGCATGTCGGTGCGCTGGAATATTTGCGGGAACTTTCCGGCAAAAGCGGTGAGGCCGCCGCTGTGATAGCGGATCCACGCCTGATCGAGCGAGACCGCGAAATCGTCGACGAAATTGCCGAGGGTGACGTCGGTCGAATTGGGATCGTCAGGGTCGCCGGTCGCGATCTGCGTCCCGACCGCGAATGTGTCGCTGACCGCATAGGTTGCGCGCAGGCGCGCACGCACCGCGGTGCGCGAGCGGTCGCGGCCGTCGACGAAATTCCATTCCTGGCGCACGCGCATATCGCCGCTGACGTCGAGGCCGGGGACGCGGAAGGCAGTCTCGGTGGTGGGCGCTGTGGCCAGTTGTTGCGAGGCGGACGGCATGGCCCCGGTAGCGGGGGCGGGCAGCGTCGGCGTTGCGGGCCCAGTCACCTGTTGCAGAAGATCGGCCTGTTTCGTCACGAGCGCCTCGAGCTGTTCGATCCGCTGTTGCTGCGCGGCGAGTTGGCGTTCGAGCGCGTCGAGGCGGTCGTCCTGCGCGCGGGCGGGCACAGCGAGGCTGAGCGCCGTCATGGCGAAAAGAGTGCGGCCGATATGCATATTCTATTCCTCTCCGGGGAATGTCTTATCGACCGTTACTGACGCGAGGCTGACACGGGTCTTGCCCGTGGTTTGCGGCGTTTGGCCCACAGCAGTACGCCCGCGACGATCATCGTGATCAGCCATAGGCCGATCGCGATCGACAACAGGCGGCCGACGATCCCGCCAGCCTCGCCGGTGTGGATGGGGAACAAGGCGCTCATGAACGCGCGCGCAGGGTCCGCCTCGGCAATCGGATAGGTGCCGCGGACGCTGCCGTTGTTCGCGTCGACCAGAACGATGCTGCCGCCATAGGCGCGGCGGATCTCGCCGGGCGCGCGGACGCGGATGCGATAGGTCGCATCGCCGTCCTTGGGCCATGCAACCTGCGTCAGGCTGCTGCCCGGAATGGCGGCGAGCGCGGCGGATGACGCCTGCACAAAGCCCACCGGCGGGCCTGTCATCACATTGTCGGGCAGCGAAACCGGGGTAGCGCCGATCAGCTCGCCAACGCCGTCCTCGAATTTTAGCATCGTGCCGGTGGCCGCGATGACGAGCGCGGGGACGGCCGCCCAAAGGCCGACGGCGCGGTGCCACGAATAGAGGCGCGGGGCGGCGGGGCCGCGCGTCGCGGGCTTGAGCGCGATCCGCCAGGTGCCGCGCCGCGGCCAAGCGGCGACCAGCCCGAGCACGAGGTTCGAGCAAAGGAGGATGCCGCTGATCGACACGATCCAGCTGCCCCATGATCCGAGCAGGTCGTGGTGGAAACCGACGAGGAACCCCATGATGTCGCTGTCGCCGTCCTGCGGCGTGTCGATGATCGTGCCGTCGCCGGCGATGCGGACCTTGCGGCTCTCGCCGTCCTTGTCCTCCAGATAGATGGTGTAGCGGTCGGCGAGCCCTGCGGTCGTCCAGATCGTCGTGACCTTGCCGCCGCTGTCGGATGGTACGAGCGTCTCGATCCGCCGTTCGATCGCGGTGAGGTCGGTCGGGCGATGAATCGCCGAAATCGACCGATCGGTGATTTCCCAATGGAAGACGATCAGGATGCCGGTAATCGCCTGGAGCAGCCAGAAGACCGCGGCGCCGAGGCTCAACCAGCGGTGCAGGGTCAGGATACGGCGGCGCGGCGACGGCTGCGCGGGTGTGGCAGGGGCGGTCATCCTGTTTGTCTGAAGGCTTTACTCGGTCCTCAAAACATCCACTAATCGACTATTTATGGGGTCCAAGCAGGCGGTCGGACAATGAAAAGGCCCGGCTGTCGCCAGCCGGGCCCAGGGAGTGCATTATCGTGGCGCTGGTCAGAATTCGACCGTCGCCGAGGTCTTGAAAGTCCGCGGCAGCCCTTGGACCAGATAGCCGCCCAGCGACGACGACCAATAACGTTTGTTGGCGACGTTATCGACGTTGAAGCGGAAGGTGACCGGGGCGTCGCCGATGGCGACGACGTAGCGCGCGCCGAGGTCGAAGCGTGTCCATTCGGGCAGGACGATGCTGTTGGTGACGTTGAACGCTTGCTTGCCGGTCTGGATCAGTCGGCCGGTGAGCGTCAGGCCGCCATAAACATCCCATTCGACATTGGCGTTGGCGGTATATTCGGGCACGCCGACCGCGTCGCGGCCGTCGTTCAGTCCGCCCTGGGTGCGGCGCTGCTTGGCGTCGGTGACCGAGGCACCGGCGATGATGCGCAGGCCCTTGACCGGCTCGCCATCGACGCTGAACTCGATACCCTTGTTGCGCTGCTGGCCGTCGACCGTGAAGATCGTGCCCGCGGGCGTCACGCCCGGCGCCGTTGGGACGTTGAGCCCCTGCGGCCGGCTGGTCTGGAACGCCGCGATCGAGGCGTTGAAACGGCCGAACTGGAGCTTGCCGCCGACCTCATATTGTACCGACTGGAACGGCGGGAACACCTCGCCGACGTTGATCGTACCGGCGCCGGCGACCGGCCCCTGCGCCAGGCCCTCGATGCGGTTGGCGTAGAGCGAGATATTCTCGCTCGGACGGATGACCAGGCCGACTACCGGGGTAGTGGCCGCTTCCCGATATTCGCTGGTCTGGGCCTTGGTGTTGATGTTGTAGGCGCGGAAATGAATGATCTGGTGCCGCAGCCCGACCGTCAGCTGGACAAGATCGTCGGCAAAACCGAGCGTATCGGACACGAAGAAGCTGCTGAGACGGGTCCGGTTGGCCGGATTCGGATCGGCCAGGTTGCCCGAGACGAAGCCGTTGAACGCCGGGCGCGCGACGATCACGGGCGCGTAGAGATTGTTCTTTGGCGAGGTCGCGGGCACCGACGTGCTGAACTCGAACGCGTTGCGGTTGACGTAGCGGCTGTGCGAATAGCCCATGTTGAGCTGGTGCGTGATCCCCGCGCCTTCGCCTTTCAGGCGCAGGCCGGTCTGCACCGCTTCGTTATTGTCGTTGCGCGGGATGTTCGAACCCGTCACGAACGCCGCGCCGGTCGCCGAATTTGTCACCTGAAAGCCCTGGTAGATGCCGCGCTCGGCGGTGTCGCGGGCGCCGCCCGACGCATAGAGCATCAGATTGTCGGTCGCATCATATTCGACCTTCAAGATGCCGAAGACGTCGCGGATCGACTGGTTGTACCAAGGCTGGCCATAGTTGCCGCTGGCGCGCGGGACGCGCGGAAGCGTCGTCGCGGTGCCAAGCGCATTGTTCAACTGCACCATCGGCCGCATGTGCTGCGCCTTGACCTTTTGATAGGCGAGGTCGAGGCTGACGCGCAGCCTGTCGGTGCGCCAGTCGAAGCTGCCGCCCACCACCGCCGAGCGGCGGAATTCATCGTCGATTGCAATATCGCCCGAACGATAGGCGCCGTTAATGCGCGCGCCGAACCCCATGTCGTCGCCGAAGCGGCGGCCGAAGTCGAATGCGCCACCGAAGTGTGCGTCGGAGAGGTAATTGACGGTGAGGCGGCTGGTATCGCGGTCCTTCGCGCGCTTCGGCGTCAGGTTGACTGTGCCGCCGAGCGCCGACCCACCCGGCGCTGCGCCGAACAGGAAGGCGCTGGCCCCATTGAGGATCTGCACCTGATCATAGAGTTCGGGCGAGACGAGCTGACGCGGCGTGACGCCGAACAGCCCGTCGATCGCGATATCCTCGCCGAACAGGTTGAAACCGCGGACGACGAACTGTTCGGACATGTTGCCAAATCCGAGCGTGGTCCGGACCGAAGGATCATTTTCGAGCACCGCGCCGAGCGTGAGCGGTTGCTGGTTGAGGATCAGCGCTTCGTTATAGCTTTTAACCGCGAAAGGCGTGTTCATCGCGTCCTTGTCGCCCAATGCGCCGAGCGAGCCGTTGCGGCTGACCTGGGTCTGGTTGTCGCGCTGCGCGGTGACGACAATGCTTTCGTCCGTGCCGCTTTCCTGCGCCAAAGCCGGCCCCGCGGCGACGATTGCCGCGGTGAGAGCCGCCAGACCGGTTCCCCGGATGATGTTGCGATAGGCAACCATGCTTTTATCCCCCAATTGGTGTCGAATGCCCCACCGATACGGCGAGGCTGCCGGGCCAAGCCTGTATTGGAACTTTCACATTATTGTCTTGGTTGGGCCTTAAAACATCCAGTTTGGCCAGCCACGTGGGACCAAGGGGCAGTAATATTGCGTCCGCCCGCAAGTTCCTATCCGTATCGCTGACGACCGCCGACAATCGTGCGAAGCGCCTTTGCTTTGACAAGTGAATGCGAGTCAATAGCAAAAAAGTCGGCGTCCCATACAGCGAAATCCGCAAGGAAGCCCGGAGCGATCAGGCCGAGCCTTTTTTCGTTGAAGCCGGCATAGGCGCCTTCCTGCGTATAGCTGTGCATCGCCTGCGCCAGCGTCACGCGCTGTTCGGGATGCCAACCTTGCGGATTTTTTCCGTCGAGCGTCTCGCGATTGACCGCGGCGTCTAGCCCGGTGAGCGGGTCGATCGGCGCCACGGGCCAGTCGGATCCCATGCACACATGCGCGCCCGACCGGACGAGCGATCCAAAGGCAAAGCTCGTCTTCAACCGTTCCTCGCCGATGCGGCGCACCGCCCAGCGGCCATCGTCGATCGCGTGATAAGGCTGAACCGACGCAATGATGCCCTGCTCGTTGAAGCGCGCGATGGCATGCGATTTCATATGCTGGACATGCTCGACCCGGAAACGCCGGTCGCGCATGGCGTTGGCCGCCGCGACGGCCGCCATGGTATCGAGGACGATGTCGTTCGCCTCGTCGCCGATCGCGTGCGCGGTAACCTGGAGCCCCGCCTTGTCTGCGCCCTCGATCCAGCAGCGCAGATCGGCGGGGTCGGTCACCACGATGCCGCGGGCCGATGGGTCGTCGGCATAGGGTTCGTAAAAACGCGCGGTGCGCGATCCGAGCGATCCGTCGAACACCACCTTGCACGCGCCCCATTGCACCCAGTCGTCGCCGCGGCCCTCGTCCTGGATCAGCGCGATCTGCTTTTCCCAATCCTTGAGCGGCAGATAATGGCGGAAGCGCAGGCCGGTTTCGCCTTGCGCGTGCAGGCGGCGGGTCGAATCGAAGCTGATCGTTTCGAGTTCGGTCGGGTGAACCTGCGTCACGCCCTTGCTGAGTGCGAGTGCGATGCCCCGGCGTGTCGCGGCGTCGATCTGGTCGGCGGTCGGCTCGCCGATCGCGCGCAGGACGAGCTCTTTCGCGGCGTCCTTGATGATGCCCGTCGGTTCGCCCTTGGCGTCGCGTTCGATCACGCCGCCGGGCACGTCGGGCGTGTTGCGATCGATGCCCGCCAGCCTCAGCGCCAACGAGTTGAGCAGCAGCATGTGGAGGTCGTAGCGGATCACCGCGACTGGCGTGTCGGGCGTGACCGCGTCGATCCACGATTTGTTCGGCATTTCACCGCCCCAGCGATCCTGGTCCCAATTGCCGCCTTCGAGCCACTGGCCCTTGGGCAGGTTTTTGACCGCCGCGGCGATGCGCGCGACGAACGCCTTGGGATCGGCCGCATCGCGCAGCGAGGGCTGCGACAGCATCTGCGACGCTTTGACGAAATGGACGTGCGGATCGATAAAGCCCGGGGTGACGAAGGCGCCCTGCAGGTCGATGACCTGCGTGCGCTTGCCGGTATGCGCGCGCACCGCATCGGCGCCGATCGCGGCGATGCGGTCGCCCTTCACCCCGATCGCGTCGGTGTGGATATCGGGGCCGGCGCCGGTCCACACCCGCGCGTTGATATAAGCGGTGTCGAGATCGTCGCCCACACCGGCAAAGGCGGTACGCGAGACGGCCGCCGCGGCGGTTCCGCCGGCAAAGGCGAGGAGTGTGCGGCGGCCGAGCATCACTTGCCCGTCGCCGCCCTGCGCGGCGGATTTTCGGCGCGCCATTTGTCGAGCTTGGCAAGCCAGGTCGCCGCCGAGAGCGGGCCATAGGTCTTGCTGTCAGTATGGTCGGCGACGAGTTCGCGGATGTTGACGAAATAGGCGGGGCCGCTCGGCAGTCCGAGTTCCTTGCGCTTCTTCGTCATCGCCGCTTCCTGTTCGGGGGTCGGCTTCATCCCGGTCACCGGTTTGAACAGGATGACGTCGAAGTCGGCGCCATTTTCGTGGAAGAACAGCTGGATCGGCGGGAAGCCGCCCGCGGCCGCGACCTCATCGGCTTGGCCAATGCGGCGGATGAATTCTTCCTGCTTGCCGGGGGCGAGCTTGAAGATCTCGAACCAGGCTTCGGGCCACGGCGCATCTGCTGCCGCTGGCGCGGGGGCAGGGGCCTGTTGCGCCTGTGCGGAAGCAAGCGGCAGCGCGGCGGCGGCCAGAACCAATGCGAAAGAATATTTCATGATTTTCCCTCCTGTACGGCGCCAAGGGTCTGCGCTTGGCATGGATCAGAAAACATCCAACAACCGGCGGTGTAACGGGACCAACATATCACCCCGCCGCAGCGCGCAGGGCAGCAAGCGCAGTGCGCGCCTCATGCCCGTTGAGGCTGGCGAAACCGATGCGCAGTCCGCGCGGCGCATCGTCGCGCGTCATGAACGACCGCGACGATGCAAAGCGCAGGCCCATCGCCGCGGCGCGCACTTCCATCTGGTCGAGATCGGTATCGACGCGCAGCCAGAAGGCGAGGCCGCCGTCGGGCATCCGGTAATCGACGATATCGCCCAAAGCGCGATCGATTTCCGCCGCGAAATCGAGGCGGCGCTTGGCATAAATCTGACGTACCTTGCGCGCATGACGGCGCAGCTCGCCATTGTCGATCAGCTCGGCCGCGGCATCCTCGGTCAGCGTGTTGCCCATGCCGTCGGTCAGCGAGACCCGGTGCGCGATCGCGTCGATCACCGCAGGGGGCGCTGCGACATAACCGATGCGGAGCGCGGGCAGCAGCAGCTTCGACATCGATCCGACGTAGAGCACCAGCCCGGGACCATAACCTGCCATCGGCAGCAGCGGCTGCGATTCAAAATGGAATTCATGGTCATAATCGTCCTCGATGATCGCGAAGCCGAATTGGCGCGCGAGTTCGAGCAGGCGCAGCCGACGTTCGGGGCGCAACGAGACGGTGGTCGGGAACTGGTGATGCGGCGTCACGAACACCGCGCGCACCGCATTGCGGCGACACGCATGTTCGACCGCTTCGATGTCGATGCCGTCCTCGTCGAGGCCGACGGGGACGATATTGGCTCCCATTGCGCGAAAGGCGGCGACTGCGGGTTCGTACGTCAGCGCCTCGACGATAACCGAATCGCCGGGTTGGACCAGCACCTGCGCCGCGAGGAAGATGCCGTTCTGGCTGCCGCGGGTGATGCAGATATTCTCGGCCATGACGGGCAGGCCGCGCTGGCTTTTGAGCATCGTCGCGATCGCCTCGCGCAGTGCGGGCGAGCCGCGCGGGTCGCGATATTGGAAGCCATTGTCGCGCGAGGCACGGTGCGCGGCAACGCGATAGGCGCGGGCGAGCAGTTCCGCCGGGAACAGGCGGCCGTCGGGCGCCCCTTCGTCGATCTTGAGCCCCGGACCCGCGGGCACCGCGATCGGCCGCGCCGGCGGAACGGCAAAACGATAGTCGATCGCGGCGCTGCTCATCGTCGCTTCGGCTTCGCACTGATGGCGTTTTACGGGATCGGGCAGCGCGGTGGCGACCATCGTGCCGCGCGTTCCGGCCGAATCGAGCCATCCCTGTGCGATCAGATCCTCATAGGCGAGCACCACCGTCTTGCGGTTGACGCCCAATATTTGCGCCAGTTCGCGGCTGCTCGGAAGATAGGTGCCTGAGGTCAACCGTCCGCGCTCGATGTCGCGGATCAGCGCCTGGATGATCTGCATATAGATGGGGACGTCGCGTGCGGGATCGATCCGCTCGCCGAGAGTGACTTGCCATGGCCGGAGCATTGGACCCCCTATTCCGAAAAAATCGAATCCTGTAGGAGCCAAGCCTAGCGTCTATGTCCGGTCGCTGCAACCGGGAGCTGGACCCCCGAACTTTTCGGTTTTGGTGCTTGTCGCGGTCCCAAGGCTGATGGACAAGACTGGAGAGGCTGGCCGAATGCGGCGCCAGCTTGAGGGGCGTTCGCGTGGCAGATCGGGAATTTCAGACGGGGGGTAAAGTGTCGCTGTTCGAGCGGTTCGACAAGGCGGACGTCAAGGCGTTGATTGAGGAATTTCCGTTGGCATGGGTCAGCGGCGGTCCTGCCGCGACGCTCGACGCAAGCTTGCTCCCGCTGGTTGGCGTGTATGACGCCGACGGGCGGCTGGTCGAACTGATCGGGCATCTGATGCGGTCGAACCCGCTGTACGCCGCGCTCGAACAGGACCCGCGCGGCACGATCCTTTTCAACGGACCCGGCGCTTATGTCAGTCCGGAGCATGCGCGAAAGCGCGACTGGGCGCCGACCTGGAACTATGCGCAGCTGAAAATCCGCGCCGAGATTCGGTTCGACGACGCGCTGACCGAGCCGTCACTGCAGATATTGATCGACGCGATGGAGGCCGGGCGCGCCGCGCCATGGAACGTCGACGAACTGGGCGCGCGCTATCGATCGATGCTCGGCCACATCATTGGATTTCGCGCGACCGTCACCTCGCTTTCAGGCAAGTTCAAGCTGGGGCAGGACGAGAGGGGCGAAACGTTGCACAACATTCTCGATAGCTTGCCCGATGCCGGCACGGTGGCATGGATGCGACGGTTCAATCAGGGGCGCTGAAGGGGGCGACAGGCATGACGAGGGCGATGCTGTTCGGATCGATTGCGGCGGGGGCGCTGGCGCTGGCCGGCCCGGCGGGCGCGCAGCGTGCGGCGCCGCTGCCTTGGCAGGAAGATCCGTTCCCCAGCCGCTACCAAGCGCCGCTGGCGGAAGATATGCTGCTGAAAGGCGCGACGATCCTCGATGGCGCAGGCGGCCGTGTCGACGGCGGCGATGTTCTGATCCGCGGGGGCAAGATCGTCGCGGTGGGGCGGGGGCTTGCCAATCCCGGCGTGCGCGAAGTCGATGCGAGCGGCCGCTGGATCACCCCGGGCGTGATCGACGTCCATAGCCATGATGGAACCTTCGTTCTGCCGCTGACCGCGATCGATCGCGAAGCGTCCGACGTGTCCGAAACGAGCGCGCCTAATGTCGCCGACACCTGGGTCGAGACGGCGGTCAATGCGCAGGACATGGGTTTCGACCGCGCGCTGTCGGCGGGCGTCACGACGATCCAGATCCTGCCGGGCTCGACCCCGATTTTCGCGGGCCGGTCAGTTGTGGTGAAGCCTGTTCGCGGCGCGACCGTCTGGGACATGAAGGCGGCGGGCAATGTCCAGGGCTTCAAAATGGCGTGCGGCGAGAATCCTAAATCATGGGGCGCCGACGACGACAATGAAGGGCCGACGAGCCGGCAGGGCGTGATTTCCTATATGCGTCAGGCCTTCCTCGATGCGCAGCGGTACAAGCGCGCGGTCGAACAGGGACGCGCGGGAACGGGGGCGATGCCGCCGCGCGATCTGAAGCTGGAGGCGCTCGCGGGAATCCTCGCCGGCGATATCCGCGTGAACCTTCACTGCTACCGTGCGGGCGATATCGCCGCGATGCTGTCGATCGCCAAGGAGTTCGGCTTCCGCATAGGCGCGGTCCATCACGCGACCGAGGCGTACAAGATCCCCGGCCTGCTGCGCGAGGCGGGAACCTGCGCTGCGGTGTGGGCCGACTGGTGGGGCTTCAAGATGGAGGCGCAGGACGGGGTTCGCGCCGAAGCGCCGATGCTCGAACGGGCGGGGGTGTGCGTGATGATGCATTCGGATTCGCCCGCCGACGGTCAGCGGCTGAACATCGCCGCCGCGAAGGCCGCCGCCGCGGGGCGCCGGATCGGCATCGACATCCCGCCCGAACGTATGATCAAATGGACGACGAGCAATCCCGCCAAGCTGCTGGGGATGGACAAACGGATCGGCACGCTGGCCCCCGGCTATCAGGCCGATGTCGTACTGTGGTCGGGCAATCCGTTCAGCGTCTATAGCAAGGCCGACCTCGTCCTGATCGACGGCGCGGTGGTTCGCGACCGGTCGAAACCGCCAGCCGATCCGGTATCCGATTTCGAGATCGGCCGCGCGGGAGCGGGCCGATGAGGACGATCGCAAGCCTGATCGCGCTGGCGATCGCGACCCCCGCGGCGGCGCAGACGCTCGCGGTGACTCACGCCGAAGCCTGGACGATGGAGGGCGCCGAGCCCGTCAAGGATGCGACGATCGTCATCGAGAATGGCCGGATCGTGTCGGTGACCGCGGCAGGCGGCGTTCCGCCCGGGGCGACGGTGATCGATGCGCGCGGCAAGCCGGTAACTCCGGGGCTGGTCAACGGCGCGACGCAGATCGGACTGGTCGAAGTGTCGGGGTCGCCCGACACGCGCGACGACGCCTCGACCGACGAACGGGTGCCGGGCTATGATCCGAGCCGCGCTCTCAACGGAAATTCGACGCTGGTCAGCCTCTCGCGCGCCGACGGCATCACCCGCGCGCTGATTTATCCGTCGCCGTCGCGCCACGCGCCGACGAGCGGCGAGCCGGTGTTCGCGCGGCTTCGCGATGGCGTCGACATTCTCGATCGCGGGGGCGTCGCACTCTATGCGGTGATCGGCGGCGGGGCGTGGGAACGGCTTGGCGCGCGCGCGCAGCAATGGGCTGCGCTGCGCAAGCTGCTGGGCGAGACGAAACGCGGCATGGCGCCGCCCGAGAGTGAAAAGAAGAAGGACAAGCGCGGCGGCGGCCCCGGTCCCGGCGGTCCGCGCGGTGGGCCCGACGACACGATCCGTGATGTCGTCGCGGGCAAACTTCCGCTTGCGATCCAGACGCACCGTGAATCCGATATCCGGCAGGCGGCGGCGCTCGCCTCCGATCTGGGCATCAAGGTGATTATCGTCGGCGGCACCGAAGCGTGGCGCGCGGCGGACGTGCTTTCGGTGGCAAAGGTCGCCGTCATCCTCGACCCGCAGGTCAATTTGCCGTTCAATTTCGACCAACTCGGCGCGCGGCAGGACAATGCCGCGATCCTGACGAAGGCCGGGGTGCAGGTCGCGATCGGGCAGGCGGGCGGCGCCATTCATGCCAACTACAACGCCGGCATGGGCCTGCGCGAAGGCGCCGGCATCGCGGTCGCAAACGGGCTGCCTTATATCGAGGCGCTGCGCGCGGTGACGGTGAACCCGCTCGCAATATGGGGTCGCGGCGGCGGTGCGCTGACGCCCGGCGCCGATGCCGACCTCGTCGTGTGGGACGGCGATCCGCTCGAACCATCGACCAACGCCATGAATGTAATCGTCGAAGGGCGGCAGGTGTCGAACCGGTCGCGGCAGGACCTGCTCGCCGAACGCTACAAGGATGCGCGCTGAGACGCGGCGCCGATTGAATCAACAGATCGGCGCCCAGCGCCGGCATCCCGGAGAGAAGAATGACCCAGATTCCTGGAATGATCGGCGTGCCCGCGGACGGGGACGCGCCCCTCGACACGCGCCCGGCGATCCCGGTCGAACTCGACCGCAAGACCCGTGCCCGCGCCGCGATCGCGGGTTCGGCGGGCAACCTCATCGAATGGTATGATTTTTACGCCTATGCGTACACCGCGCTCTACTTCGCTTCGGCCTTCTTTCCCGAGGGCGATCGCACCGCGCAGCTGTTGAACGTCGCCGCCATCTATGCCGCGGGCTTCCTGATCCGTCCGCTCGGCGGTTGGTATTTCGGTCGCTTTGCCGACCGCCGCGGCCGCCGCGCGGCGATGATCGCGTCGGTGCTGCTGATGGGCGCGGGGTCGCTGCTCGTCGCGATCCTGCCGACCTATGCGACGATTGGCGCTGCGGCCCCGGCACTGTTGCTGGTGGCGCGATTGATGCAGGGTTTTTCGACCGGCGGCCAATATGGCGCGGCGGCGACCTATCTCAGCGAGATAGCGGAACCGGGCAAGCGCGGCTTCTATGCCTCTTTCCAGTTCGTGACGCTGATCGGCGGTCAATTGTTCGCGCTGCTGACGATCTTCCTGCTCCAGACGGCGATGACCGATGCGGCGATCCGCGAATGGGGCTGGCGCATCCCGTTCGTTCTGGGCGCCGTGCTGGCGGGCGTCTTCATCCTGTTTCGCGATGCGATGCACGAGACCGCCGAGCCCGCAGGCAAGGGCGAGGAGGCGGGGTCGATGAAGACGTTGATGAAGCATCCGCGCGCGATGCTGACGGTGATGGCTCTCAGCGCAGCGGGGGCGGTTACCCTCTATACCTTCACCACCTATATGCAGAAATATCTGGTCAACACCGCGGGCATGGATGTGACGACCGCGAGCCGGATCATGCTGGTCGTGACCTTCGCCTTCCTGCTGCTCCAGCCGTTGCTCGGGATGCTGTCGGACCGGATCGGGCGGCGCACTAACCTGTTGATTTTCAGCGGCGGGATGACCCTGTTCGCCGTGCCGTTGCTCGGGGCGATCGGCAAGGCGCAGACGGTGTGGACCGCGGGCCTGCTCGTTTTCGCAGCGCTTGCGATCATGAGCTTCTACACCTCGGTCTCTGGCCTTTTCAAAGCCGAGCTGTTCCCCGCGAGCGTGCGTGCGCTTGGGGTCGGGCTCGGCCATGCAATTGCCTCGGCGATCTTTGGTGGGACGGCCGAATATGCGGCGCTGCTGCTCAAACAGATGGGGCATGAGCAGGCCTTCGCCTGGTATGTTTCCGCGATCTGCGCGGTCGCCTTTGTCGTGGCGCTGCGGATGAAAGAACCACGCGCGCACGGCCATCTTCACTGATGCAAAGAACGGAGCTCTCCCGATGAAACCGACCGCCCTTATTGTTTCCATCGCGCTGTTCAGCACCCCGGCGCTCGCGCAAGAGGCTGCGTCCGATCTGCCGTATATCATGTCGGAAAGCGTCACCCTGCCCAGTGCGGATACCGGCTGGGATTATGTGAAGTTCGAACCCGGCAGCTCGCGGCTCTTCATGGCGCGGCTGAAGGATGGGCTCACAGTCTATGATGTCGACAAGGGCGCGGCGGTAAAGACGATGGAAAATTCGGCTGGAGCGAACGGCCCCGTGCTGCTGCCCCAATATAACCGCGGCTATGTCGCGATGGACGACGGATCGCTGCTGAGCTTTGACCTGAAATCGCTGAAGGTCATTGCGCGCACGAAACTCGCAAGCGATGGTGGGCTTAACAGCGGTTCGCTCGATCCCGCAACCGGCCGGCTCCACATCATCACCGGCACGCGCCCCGCCGAAGCGACCTGGTTCAGCATCGACCCTGCGACGGGCAAGCTGCTTGCAACAACGCGCTTTCCTTTCCGCAAGATGGACGATCCTGTCGCCGACGGGAAAGGCCATCTCTATGCTCCCGCGCGTCTCGACGGGATCATCCTCAAGCTTGATTCGCGCACGCTCAAGGAACAAGCCCGCTGGGAGGCCGGTTGCAATGTGTCGAAGATGAAATATCTCGCTTCGACGAACCGCCTGCTCGGCGCGTGCACCGGCGACAAGCCGGCGGTGTTCCTGATGGATCCCGCGAACGGACAAATTCTGTCGCGAGTGACGATCGGCAAGGGGCTCGACGCGCTCGCCTATGACGAGGCGCGCGAGCGGATCGTCAGCAGCAATTACGAAGGCTCGATGACGGTCATCGCGCGCGAGGGCGACAATTTGCGTGTCGTCGGCACTGTGCGCACGCAGTTTGGCGCAAGGATGATGGACATGGATCATCGAAGCGGCCGGCTCTACCTCGTGAATGCGGACTCGACCGGCTTCCCGGGCAAGGATAGCGGCGAAGAGGTGACGCGTTACCATCCGGACAGCTTTCGGGTGGAGACGTGGCAGCCAAACTGAGTGACGGGCGAAGGGGCAGAGACATGAAACGGGCGGTTTGGACTGCACTGGGACTGGCTTCGGGACTGGTGCTGGCCATGCCCCCGGTGCTTGCGGACGAGGCGACCGCGCTCCCGATGAAGCCCGCGCGCACGCTCGACTATCAGGTGTCGAGCGGCACCTTCATGTCGCTTGCCGTCTCGCCCGACGGCAAGACGATCCTGTTCGATATGCTTGGCGAAATCTATGCCATGCCCGCGAAGGGCGGCGGCGCGGTTCCGGTCGCAACCGGCATGGCGTTCGAGGTCCAGCCGACCTTCTCGCCCGACGGCAAATGGATCGCCTATGTCAGCGACCGGTCGGGCGGCGACAATGTCTGGATCGCGCGCACCGATGGCAGCGGCGCGCGGCGGATCAGCAACGAGGACGACGGCGCGGTGCGCACCTCGCCCGAATGGAGCGCCGACGGCAAGTCGGTCTATGTCAGCCGCTACCGCATCCGCATCGACCGCTACGAACTGTGGCGCCACCCGATCGACGGCGGGCCGGGCGAGTTGGTTGCACCGGCGAAACTCAAGGCGGATGCACCGCGCGCGGCGTGGCAGAGCACACTTGGCGCCTCGGCGTCGCGCGACGGCAAATATCTCTATTATGCGCGGCGCACCGGCGACCTGTCGTTCGACGAGCCCGTGCCTTGGACGATCGTCCGCCGCGATCTCGCGACCGGTGATGAAGAGACGGTCATTGGCAACTCGGGCGGACGCGAGGCCGGTGGCGAGACCTTCTTCCGGCCCGCGATCTCACCCGATGGCAAGCTGCTTGCCTATGCGACGCGGCGCATGGCCGAGACGCGGCTGCGCGTTCGCGAGCTGGCAACCGGCGTCGACCGCGACCTCGGCCCCGCGCCGCTCGACCTGATGAACGGCGCGGCGTGGCTCGACCTCATCCCGCGATATGGCTTCACGCCTGACTGCAAGGCGATAATGATCGCCTGGCAAGGCAAGATCGAGCGCCGTCCCGTCGACGGGTCTGCGGCGACCCCGATCCCGTTCACGGCGCGGCTGCAACTCGCGGTCGGCGCGAGCACGCGCATCGGTTTCCGTGAGGACAGCGGTCCGGTGCGTGCCAAATTGCTACAAGGGACGACGGCTTCGCCCGACGGCAAGCGTGTCGCTTATGCTGCGCTCGGCAGCGTCTATGTTCAGGGCGTCGATGGCGGTGCAGCCGTCCGGTTGCCGATCAACGGCGATCCGCCCTCGCTGCCCGGCTGGAGCCCTGACGGAGCGGGCATCACCTATGTGACGTGGGGCGAGCGGGCGGGGGGTGCCGTTTGGACGATCGCCGCCGACGGCTCGGGCCCGCCGGCGAAGGTCAGCGACCTCGCCGCCTTTTACTCGCACCCCGCCTTCACCCCCGACGGCAAGGCGATTCTCACGGTACGCTCGCCCGCTGCGGCGCGGCAACAGTCGAGCTTCGAGTTCGGGACGGTGCGTCGGGGCGAGCTGGTCGCGATCCCCGCGGCAGGCGGCCCGGCGCGGGTCGTGACACGCGGCACATTCGGGCAGCGTCCGCATTTCGTGCAGGGCCGATCCGACGAGGCCTATCTGCTCGGCGACGACGGGCTCGTCGCCGTCGATCTGGGCCGCGGCACGCAGCGCGCCGTCGCCTCCGTTACCGCGCAGGGCTATTATTTTACCGACCAGCCCGCCGACGCCGACGACGTCCGTATCAGCCCCGACGGCAAATGGCTCGCCGCGCAGACCAGCGAGCAGCTGTACGTGTTGCCCGTACCGACCGATCCCAAGGTCGCTGTCGACCTGACTACGCCGGGCAATCCCGGGCGCAAGGTCACTGCGATGGGCGCTGATTTCTTCGATTGGCGCGCCGACGGCAGCCTGATCTGGTCGGTCGGCAATTATCTGCAGCTGCTGCCCAAAGCGACCGCGCCGGCGCCCATGACGCATACCGAATTGGTCGCTGAATTGCCGCGTGCGCGGCCGACGGGAAGCATCCTGTTACGCGGCGCGCGCGCGTTGACGATGGCGGACGGCGACAAGGTCGTCGAGGATGCCGATATATTGATCGCCGGCGACAGGATCGCTGCGGTCGGTCCGCGCGGCAGCTTCGCGGTTCCCGCTGGCACGCCGGAGCGCGAACTCGGCGGCAAGACCGTCGCGCCCGGCTTCATCGACGATCACGACCATATCGGCGGCGTGCGCCGCAACGTCATCGGCTATGAAGAATGGGGGCTTCGCGCGCGGCTCGCCTTTGGCGTCACGACGTCATTCGACCCCTCGACGCTCGGCATCGACCAGATCGCCTATCAGGATCTGATCGATGCGGGGCTCGTCGTGGGGCCGCGGCTGCGCTCGACCGGACCCGCGCTCTTTTCGAAGGAGCGCTTCACCTCGCTCGATCAGGTGCGCGGCGTGCTGGGCCGCTACCGCGATGCGTGGGGGCTTCGCAACATCAAGCAATATCGCGGCGAGAGCCGGATCGTGCGGCAATGGGTCGCGATGGCGGCGCGCGAGAAGGGCATCTTGCCGACGACCGAGGGCAGCCATAATCCCAAGCTGATCCTCACCCAGATCCTCGACGGTTATGCGGGCAACGAACATGCACTGCCGATCGCACCCTTCGGCGAGGATGTGGTGAAGCTCTACCAGCTGATGCGCACCAGCTATGTCTCGACTTTGCTCGTCAACACGAGCGGGCCGGCGGGGCGGCACTATTATGTCGCCAGATACGACCCGGCGCTCGATCCGAAGGTGAAGCGTTTCTGGTCGCCGCCCGCGATTGCACACAAGCTTGCGCACCGCGATTGGGGCTCGCTCGAGGCATCAAGGATGCCCGCGCTCGCCGCCGATGCGACAACGCTCGCCGAAAACGGCGCGCTCGTCGGCATGGGGTCGCACGGCGATGAGCCGGGGATCGGCTATCACTACGAGATGGAAGCGCATACGCTGGGCGGGATGAAGCCGATGGCGGTCCTGCACGCTGCGACGGCGGGCGCGGCAGAGACGATCGGCAGGCTGGACGATATGGGCACGCTCGAGCCCGGGAAATATGCCGATCTTGTCGTGTTCGACGCCGATCCGCTGACCGACATCCGCAACACGAAATCGGTGAAACTGGTGATGCGCGGCGGCCAATTGTTCGACGCCGATACGCTTGACGAGCTCTGGCCGGTCGAACGCAAACTTCCCGATCCGTGGTTCGCGGACGGAGCAAGCGAAACGCGATGGCTGCCGTCTGAATAGCGACCGCGCCGGCTTTCTCGGCGTGGCGATATCCAGCTTGCGGGTCGGAGCGCGACGTGGGCCGTCGTGACAGCATGGTGACAGGCAGCTGAAAGAGAAGATGGCTGTCACGCGCCTTCTGCGAAATGAAACGACGCCGCACGTCCCTTTCAAGGACATGAAATCCGGGTGTCGGCGGACGGCGCGCGTGGGGGAGGCAGGGGAGAAATTATGCGGCACGCAATTCGCCATCTTGCGCTTGGTTTGTTGGGTGCGGTGCCGGGGGAGGCGGCTTTCGCCTTTCAGGGCGCGGCGCCGATCGCCGAACAGCCGCCCGAATGCGAAGCGCGGGTTGCCTATGATCGCGACCGCGTGATGACCGGATATCTTCTGCCCACTGCGGCCGGCCCCAAGACCTGCATTCCCTTTTCGACCGTCGGCAAACGCCCGCCTGCCGATTATCGCGGCGATTTTTACGTCGACGAATATAGCGACGAGCGGCTGCGCGCCCGCTGGACTGACTGCAAGAAAGACAAGAAGTGCCACGAGCGGGTCGGCGAACAGATCCATTCGCGGCGGCCGCCGAACAAGGAATATCGCACCACCGATCCGCACCATATCTACCTGCTCGGCAAGCTGCCGCAGGACGAGACTGGCGACATCGACCTCAAGCGTGTGCGCCGTCCGGCCTTTTTTGCTGCCGCGCCGTGGAACGAGGCTTTCGCCGCGCTCGACGCGCGCACCAGCACGGTCGAATTTACTGCGCCGCGCGACCCCTATGAACGGATTCACGAAGACATGAAGGGCGATGTCCGGCTGCGCGGCTGGTATATCGGCGGTGATGGCGTCGACGACGGTGCCGGGGGCAAACGCCGCGCGCTGATCGTCATGACGCCGGGCGGCGGGGGGCGCATCGCTGCGATCACCCATCCCGACGATCGGCTTTATCGGATCAAGGGCGATGGCGAAACGAAGATCAACAAGTTTCCCAGCAAACATAGCGGCGGGACGGGGCAACAGATGTGGCGCGAACTTGCGCGCACATTCAACGGCGCCGGGTTCGATATTCTGCTCTACGACCGTCGCGGGGTCGGCATCTCGACGGGCTTCAACGACATCAATACGTTGCAGCAGGGTCGCGATATATTGGCGATGATCGCCAGCCTGCGCAGCGGCGAAGGGCTACGTGCGCTCTCGCCCGATGGCAAGGAACAGCGCGGCCGTGCCGCTGCCGCCGCGCTGCGCGGTGCCGATCCCGCGTCGGGCCTTCCCGTGCTGCTGTTCGGCAACTCGCGCGGCACGATGGCGAGCGGCTGGGCGATGACGATGAATTTCGACAGGAATTGCGCCTTCGACCTCCCCAGAATCGGCTGCACCAAGGCGGTGGGCGACCGAAACATCAAGGGTGCGGTGCTGATGGCCGAGTTCACGAGCGGCCCGGGTTTCGTGATGGATAAGCCGAGCGAGGAGGATGAGGAGCGCGGGCTCGGCCGCGACCGCCCCTATTTCATCGGCGGCAACGCTGTCGAAAAGAATCTCGTCTTCTTCCCCAGTTCGGCCATCCTCGGCGGCATCGATAAATGGCCCGCCGCCTTTTTCGCGCGCGGGTTGTGGGACTATGCCGCCTCGCTGCAGGGAACCGTCGAAAGTTATCGCCGCGTTCAGGGCCCGAAGGAACTGGTCGTCGTGCGCGCCCCGCATCCTTATGAAGTCTGGCCCGAACAGGAGCAGGCGAGGGTGCGAGAGCGGATGGTGGCGTTCGCGACGGGCGTCATCCAGGGCCGGAAAAGCATTCCCGGCGGACGCCCCTGGCGCGACATGAAGGAACTGGTTGCGACGAGCACGGACGTCTGGGAAGCCTCGACCAAGCCGACGGTCGTGCCCTGACCGCAGATGATGGCCCGCCGCTTTTATCTCGCGTTGCGCCTGTGACAGCGTGGTGACAGCCGGGGGCCGCACCATGTGGCCCTGATTGAAAAAATGGGGAGTGACGCCGTGAATGACATGAATGTGACGCGGCGGCGGGCCGGGCAGCTTGTGATGGGTGCCAGCGCCTTTGTAATGCTCGGCGGCTGCGTCGACCGTCTCGGCCGCGTATCGGCCGTTGCCCCCGGTGTCGGTCCGGTCCGGCCCGACACCTATAAGGACGGCTTGCTGCGCAGCACGCCCGAGGCGCAGGGCGTTTCGTCCGACGCGATCCTCGCCTTCCTTGCCGACGTCGAAAGCGCGGGGCTCGAGCTTCATTCCTTCATGCTCATGCGCAACCGCCATGTCGTTGCCGAAGGCTGGTGGTGGCCCTATTCGCCGGGGCGCATCCATATCACCCACTCGCTGACTAAGAGTGTGACCGCGGTCGCCGCGGGGCTCGCGATCGACGAAGGACGTTTCGGCTTCGACGACAAGGTCGTCTCCTTCTTCCCCGAATATGTGCCCGCCGACGCCAGCGAGAATATGCGCGCGATGACGGTGCGCAATCTGCTGACGATGCAGTGCGGCCACGACGAAGAGACGTCGGGGTCGAAATGGCGTCCGATCGACACGCCCTGGGCGGCCGAATTCTTCAAGATCCCCGTGGTGCATCAGCCGGGCGGGCATTTCCAATACACCAGTGCGGCCAGCTTCATGCTCTCGGCGATCGTCAGCAAGACGACCGGCCAGCCGATGGCCGATTATCTGAAGCCGCGCTTTTTCGAACCGATGGGCATCGACCACTGGCACTGGGACACCAGCCCCGGCGGTGTCAGTCCCGGCGGCAACGGGCTGACCTGGAACACGGCGGCTTCGATCAAACTGGGCGCCGTGCACGCGAGCGGCGGCGAATGGAATGGCCACCGCATCCTGTCCGAAAAATGGGTGCGCGAGGCGACAACCGAGCAAACGCCGGGCGATAACGACGGTGCCTATGGCTATCAATGGTGGATGGGGCCGGGCAAAGCCTATCTCGCGCTCGGGCTGTTCAGCCAGATGTCGATCGTCTTTCCCGAACATAATGCCGTTCTCGCGCTGTTTTCGGCGATCAAGGGCAGCAAGAAGATCAAGCCGCTGATCTGGAAGCATTTCCCGGCCGCCTTCGTCGCGGACAAGTTGCCGGCCGACCCCGAGGCGGTGGTTCTGCAGCGCAAGACTGCCGGCTTGCGCCTGCTGCCGGCGCTCGCAGCCAGCAATTTGTCGGTTCCGCCGGGCGTTAGCGGCAAGCGCCTGACGGTCGAGGCGAACGATCAGGACGTCGAATGGCTGTCGTTCGATTTCGCCGGCGACCGCTGCACCTACCGGATGCGCGATGCGCACGGCGAACATGCCGTCACCGCGGGCTTTGCCGACTATCTCGAACAGGATACGAGCATGACGGGCAACCGGCTGCACCATGAATATCGACCGCCGAGCCAGCGGGTCGTTGCGGGCGCGCGCTGGACCTCGCCCAACAGGCTCGAGATGATCTGGCAGTTCGTCGAAACGGCATTCCGCGACACGCTTGTTTGCACCTTTACCGCCGACGGCGTCACCGTCGACCGCAGCGTCAATGTGAACTCGGCCGAAGAGCGGCTGCCGATCCTGAAGGGCCGGATCGCCTGATCGAACCAGCTGTGACGGTGCTGACCTGACACCAGCACCCGATTTCCTTCCCCCGGCGCGGCGAGCGCTGGGGGATTTTTCTTATGTCAGGGGTCTGAAATAATTTGCGAAAAAGTCTCTCTGCGCCGTGACAGCAGCATGACAGGCATAGCCTTTTAGCCAGAGCATGAAACAAGGTGCACGACGAAGCAGGCGCCTGTAATCGAGACGGGGATGATGCTGACACTTCTGGCATTTTTGATGGTCGCCACGTTCATGACTTTGATCATGACCAAGCGGCTGTCGGCGCTGATCGCGCTGATCGTCGTGCCGACGATATTCGCGCTGATCGCCGGGTTCAGCGCCGGGCTGGGCGACATGATGCTGGAGGGCGTGCGCGATCTTGCGCCGACCGGCGTGATGCTCCTGTTTGCGATCCTCTATTTCGGACTGATGATCGACGTCGGCCTGTTCGACCCGTTGGTCAAGACGATCGTTCGCATCGTCCATGGCGATCCGATGCGGATTTGCATCGGCACCGCCGTGATGACGTTGATCGTCGCTTTGGATGGCGACGGCACCACCACATACATGATCACCGTCTCGGCGCTGCTGCCGCTCTATCGCCACATGAAGATGGACGTGCGCATCATGGCGTGCCTGATCATGATGTCGGTCGCGGTGATGAATGTCGTCCCGTGGGGCGGGCCCACGACGCGCGCCGCGCTGGCGCTCGGCGTCGACCCGCGCGAACTGTTCGTCTCGCTGATCCCGGCGATGATCACCACGGCGATCTGGGTGCTCTTCGTCGCATGGATTTTCGGCCGCCGCGAACGCAAGCGGCTCGCGTTGCTGCCCGCCGATGCAGTCGACGAGGACGCGACCGGCGAGGAAGTGATCCGCGAACAGATGGATGGCGAAGATCATCGCCGCCCGGGCCTCTTCTGGTTCAACCTCGCGCTCACCCTCGGCCTGCTCGGCCTCCTGATCGGCGGCTCGATCCCGCTCGTCATCCTGTTCATGGGCGCCTTCGCGATCGCGGCGGCGGTCAACTATCCCAATTTGCAGCAGCAGAAGGATCGCATCGCGGCGCACGCGGGCAATGCGATGGCGACCGTCAGCCTGGTGTTCGCGGCGGGCATCTTCACAGGCATCTTGTCGGGTACGAAGATGGTCGATGCGATGGCCAGCTCGGTGATTGCGGTCATTCCCGACGCGCTCGGTCCCTATATGGCGCCGATCACCGCCTTGCTCAGCATGCCCTTCACCTTCCTGATCTCGAACGACGCCTTTTATTTCGGCATGCTGCCGATCCTCGCCGGGACCGGCGCCGAATATGGGGTAACGCCGATGGAAATGGCGCGTGCGTCACTGGTGGGGCAGCAGATCCACTTGCTCAGCCCGCTCGTCGCCTCGACCTATTTGCTCGTCGGCATGTCGGGCATCGAACTGGGCGACCATCAGAAATATATCTTCCGTTGGGCGCTGGGCGCATGTTTCGTCTTCATGGCGACCTGCCTGCTACTCGGCGTCTTTCCGCTCTACGCGGGATGAGGGGCGGCGCGCTATTTCTTGGGGGTACCGATGGCCGCCTGCCATTGGGTCATGATGCGGCGCCGTTTCATCTGATCGAGGTTGGCGATCAGCGCCGGGCCGATGCGCAGAGTGCGCGCGGCGCTGGCGGGCGCGCGGGCACCCGCGCGGGCACGGACGTCGGCGCGAACGGGGGTCATATAGCGATAGGAAAGCTGGGCCTGCCCCGCGCGCGACAGCATGAAATCGAGGAACAGCTTCGCGGCATTGGGGTGGCGCGCCTGGTCGGGGATGATCGCGATCCGCGACATGATCAACGTATAGTCGCTCGGCATCACGACGCCGATGTTTGCATCGTGCGATTGGCGTTCGAGCGCGTAGGATCCGATCATATTATAGACGAACGCCAGCCGCCCGTCGCCAAGCCGCGTGAGCATTTCCGAACTGGTGGGATAGGTCGTGACCTTCGCTTGCCCCAGCGCGGCCATCAGCGGCACGGTGTCGCGGCTGACCTGCAGGTCCTGGCTCAGGAACAGATAGCCTGCGCTCGACCGCGCGGGGTCGAAGGTCGCGATGCGGCCGCGATAATAACGCGCCTTGGCTCGCAGCAGGCGGGTGAGGTCGGCGTGGGTGCGCGGCACATCGGCGGCGGGCACCAGCTTGCGGTTATAGGCGAAGACGACGGGTTCGGCGGTCGTGCCCCAGGCCTCATTCTTCCATACCGCCCACGGCGGCAGATACGGCTTTTCGGGCGAGGCATAGGCCTGCGCATAGCCGTCGTTGACCAGCTTGGTCTGCAGATCCATCGCGGCGCTCCACAGGAGGTCGGCGCCGGGGCGTTTTGCGCGCGCTTCGGCAATGACGCGGTTGTGAAGCGCGGCCGTCGTGATTTCGCGATAGTCGACGCGCACGAACGGATAGCGTTTCTCGAACGCCGCGATCAGGCCGGCGGCCTCGCGCCGGTCGGTGGTCGAATATATGACGATCGTGCGCTCGGCGCGCGCCGCATCCATGATCGTTCGATAGGAGCGCGGATAACCCTTCGGCGGATCATCGAGCGGCTTGGCGGCCGAGGTGAGCAGCGCAGGGCCGAGGAGCGCCAGCAAGAGCGTTGCTGCAAACTTCCTTCGCCCCGCAAAATGCGCCACGTGTTCTTCTCCCCGATTTCGCTTATGTTTATGGCCAACGGAAACATGGTCAACCTGTCAACCGGCTGTCACGGACCCTAACAATGGCGCGCATATTATTGATCGAAGACGATGCCGCGCTCTCGCGCGGACTGGTCGCGGCGCTGACCGCGGAAGGCTATTCGGTCGACCCGGCGCCCGACGGCGCGTCGGCGCTGATGATGGCTTCGGACGAACCCTATGCGATCATCACGCTCGACGTCGGCCTTCCCGACATGTCGGGGTTCGACGTGCTGAAGTCGCTCCGCGCCAAGGGGTGCCATGCGCCGGTGCTGATCCTGACCGCGCGCGACGAGATCGACGACCGCGTGCGCGGGCTCGACCTTGGCGCCGACGACTATCTGCTCAAACCGTTCGAGCCGCGCGAACTCGCCGCACGCATCCGC
>Ga0209050_1000741_pt1 | contig 47351 bp, 39 predicted proteins | sample Araplavi_mTSA_r2_FD_184276 | JGI IMG/M metagenome (GOLD analysis project Ga0209050, IMG submission 184276) | Arabidopsis root microbial communities from North Carolina, USA - plate scrape MF_Cvi_mTSA_r2 (SPAdes) (version 2) | ecosystem: Host-associated > Plants > Roots > Endosphere | place: USA... | reverse complement strand
TCTCCGGCCGCGCCCTGTCGAGCATCCGCCGCACCCCGAAGCGCGGCGCCATGGCCAGCCGGATCGAGGCATAGCCCGGCATCGGCACGGTGAAGAAACGGTCGGGGGTGAGCGTCTCCACCTCGTGCCCGCGCCGGGTCAGCTCTTCGAGTGTGGCCGAGAGCGAGCGGACGACACCGTTCACCTGGGGCAGCCAGGCGTCGGTCGCCAGGGTGAGCCTCACTCGGCTGCCTCGGCGTGATGAGCCGGAACCCCTTCCGCCGTATGGCCGCCGGTTTCCGCGATCCAGTCGATGATCGCGATATGGCCTTGGAGGTCCTCGACCAGCGCGGTGCAGCTCTCCACCCAGTCGCCGTCGTTGTAGTAGGTGATACCGCCGAACTGGCGGATCTCGGCGCAGTGGATATGGCCGCAGACGACCCCGTCGTAGCCGCGCGAGATGGCCTCGCCCGCAACGGCCTCCTCATAGCTGCACACGTACTGGACGGCGTTCTTGACCTTCTTCTTCATATAGGCCGAGAGCGACCAGTAGGGCATCTTCAGCTTGCGACGCACCGCGTTGAACACGATGTTCGCCCGCAGCAGCGCGCCGTAGGCCTTGTCGCCAAGAAAGGCGAGCCACTTGGCGTAGAGCACCACGCCGTCGAAGGCGTCGCCGTGCGTCACCAGCAGGCGGCGGCCGTCGAGCGTCTCGTGCACCGCTTCCAGCACCAGTTCCACGCCGCCGAATGTCAGCCCGGCATAGTCGCGCAGCATCTCGTCATGGTTGCCCGCCACGAAGACGACGCGGGTGCCCCGGTGCGCCATCTTGAGGATGCGGCGGATTACTTCGTTGTGGGCGTCGGGCCAGTACCAGCCCTTGCGCAGGCGCCAGCCGTCGACGATGTCGCCGACGAGATAGAGCGTCTTGCATTCCACCGAGCGCAGGAAATCCACCAGCATCTCGGCATTGCAGCCGCGCGTGCCGAGGTGGACGTCGGAAATCCAGATCGTCTCGTACTTGCGCTTGGGGCGGAAGCCCTTGGGATCGGGCAAGTCGAGCCAGGCGGGAATATTGGTCCCGGCAAATCCGGCGCTGTTGCCGCCGGTGGTCCGTTCGAGAAGGGTGTCCACGTCTTTACGCATCGTTGCGCCCCCGTTCCAGTTATGGCCCGTTCCAGTTTCCCGGAGAATCGCATTTTCGCGTTGCGCAGGCGTGACGGTTGCGGGTCACTTCGATGACAGGGTTGTTTGAAAATCCGCCTGCGACGGATGTCGAAGGCGCGCCTTACAAAGACTCAATCGGAACGGCTTTTCTTCGCGCGATCTTTCATCCGCAAGTCATCGATATGTCACCTGTTCGTCACACTGGCACGGCAAGTAGCCGCGCGTAGTAACCGCGCAGGGGGCCATGCGACGCATCGATATTCTGCTGGCGAGTGAGCTTTCCGGCGGCCTCGCGGCCTTCCGGCACGACGATTTCGACGTGGTGCTCCATCGCTGGACCGACTTTGCCGAACTGCCGCTGATCGAAGGCGCGCTCTGGGTCTTCATCGACTGGGTGCTGCCCGAGATGTCCGGCCTCGAACTCTGCCGCCGCCTGCGCGCCGACAGCCTGACCAGCCATGCCCATGTCACGATTGTGCTCGAAGAGGACAATATCGACGACCGCAAGCGGGCGCTGCGCATGGGCGCGGACGACTACATGGTCGGCCCGCTGACCCGCTCGGCCCTGCTGGACCGGGTGCTCGGCGCCAATATCAGCGAGCAGGACGTTGCGAACGGTCGTCTGCTGGCCCAGGGCGACCTCTCGGTGGATGTCGCCGCGTTCCAGGCGCGCTGGCAGGGACGGCCGATCTCGCTGATGCCGAACGAGCTGCGCCTGCTGCGCTATTTCATCGAGCATCCGGGCCGCGTCTTCACCCGCACCCAGCTGATCGCCGCGCTCGGCAAGCAGGAACCGGCGGTGGACGAACGCACCGTGGACGTCTGGATCGGCCGCCTGCGCCGCGCGCTCAAGGGCGTGGGTGCGGGCAATCCGCTACGCACCGTGCGCTCGCTGGGCTACGTGTTCGACGCGATCTGAGCTTCTGCGCGAACCTGCGTTCCGCCCGAGATTTCCGGACAGGCGGCAGCGATGAGCCATTCCCCACCCTCTCGTCGTCCCCGCGCAGGCGGGGATGGTTGGGATTGCGGGGGAACGGACCGTGTTCTGGCTTGCCGGGTTTTAACCCAATTCCGCTCAGGCTGAGCTTGTCGAAGCCCGCGCGCAACGGTTGTTCCGCTTTAGAGGATGATGCGACTGCTAAGCAGGCGAAACCGGAAAGACCGCTTTCCGGTTTCCTACACACCGCGGCACGGATAAATTCGCGCCCATGACCACGCCCATCCGCTTCGCACAGACGTCCGCGTGGTCCCCGCCGCAAGGTGACACTTTTTTCCTCTCAGGACCGTGTCAACTGTGTCAACCTGAGTGTCACCTTGCGGGCGGTGTCCGGGTCAGCCGAGCCAGCCTGCGGTCTGGGCCAGCAGCCAGAGGCCGATCACCAGGAACAGCAGCGCGGCGATCGTGCGCACCACGCTCAGCGGTACGCGCTTGATGATCTCGTTGCCGAGGAACACCGCGGGCACGTTGGCCAGCATCATACCGATGGTGGTGCCCGCCGTGACCGGGAGCACGCTCTGGAAGCGGGCGCCCAGCGCGATCGTGGCAAGCTGGGTCTTGTCGCCCATCTCGACCAGGAAGAAGGCGATGGCGGTGGCCACGAAAGGCCCGAAGCGGCTGGGCTTGGGCTCGTCGTCCTCCTCGAACTTGTCGGGGATCAGCGTCCAGGCGGCCATGGCGATGAAGCTGGCGGCTACGAGGTAGCGGAACCACAGGCCGTCGAGGAAGGTCGAGGCCTGCTCGCCCACCAGTGCGGCGAGGAAGTGGTTGGCGAGCGTCGCCACGAAGATCCCGCCGACGATCGGCCAGGGCCGCTTGAAGCGGGTGGCGAGGACGATAGCAAGGAGCTGGGTCTTGTCGCCGATCTCGGCGAGCGCCACCACGGCAGTGGAGGTGAGCAGGGCTTCCAAATGAATTCTCCGGGGCCGGGCGACAGACAAGACAATAGCGCGGCAGACCCCGCCCGGCCGGACGGAACTGCAACGCCATTGGTCTCGCCCGGACGGTCTTTTCCGTCCTCCTGTGCGCCATGGTCTCTCGACCAAGTATGTTGACGACAGGTCCTGCTGGTCTTGTCTGGCGGTGCCGGGACAAGGGGGCGCAGGCGGCTACTCCCCAGATGACCCGCCGCCCTTAGCGCGGGTGGGCTGGGATGGCAAAGACAAAAAAAGCCGGTCGCATCGCTGCGACCGGCCGTGAGTTGCCGTCGGGAGGGCAGGCGCCTCCCTGGTGAGATCGTCAGAACTTGGCTGTCGCCGAAAGCGAGAAGACGCGGCCGAGATCGTATGTGTTGAACTCGATGCGGCCGTCTTCGAGCTTCTGGTATTCCTCGTGTTTGCGTCCCGTGAGATTGCGGCCTTCGAACTTCAGCTCGATCTGCTTGTCGCCGCCCAGCTCGATGCCCTGCCGGATCACGAGGTCGAGCGTGAAGCCGGGATTCTCGATGACGTCCGGCTGGCGGGTGACGCCGATGAAGCCACGGCTGACGGTGCGCTTGCTGGCGTAGTTCAGCAGCAGCGTCTGCTGCGAAAGGTGCTCCTTGTCCTCCAGGCCGATCTGCACGTTGGCGAGGTGCTTCGATTGACCAGTCAGCGGGGCGCCGTCCTGGAAGTAGTCCGCGGCGCGCTGCGTGGTGCTGGCGCCGTAGATCAGGACGGTGTCGTTGTCCTTCACCTTCAGTTTGGATTCCGTGAAGGTGTAGTTGGCCGAGAGCAGCAGGCGGCGCGTGTCGAAGAACGAGCCCATGCTGTCGAGCGGCACATACTTCACGGCTTCGATCTCGGCGCCGTAGAGGTCGGCGGCGGGCGCGTTGGCGTAAGAGGTGATGAACGCCTCGGTGCCGGTCAGGTACGATTCGATCGGGTTCTTCAGGTGCTTGTAGAAGGCGCCGACCGAGAAGCGCTGCTCCGGTGCGAAGTAGTATTCGAAGCGCGCTTCGGCGTTGTAGAGCTGGCTGTCCCGAAGCAGCGGGTTACCCTGGTAGGTACGGTTGCTGTCGGGATCGTAGAACGCTTGGTACACCAGTTCGCGGAACTGCGGACGGGCGATGGTCTTCGATCCGTTGACGCGCACCTGCATGCCGGGCTGGATCTCGTAAGTGAGCGTGAGCGCGGGCAGGAAGTATTCGTTCTTCAGGTTGGTGGCCGTCTGGGCGGGCGCGCCGACCGGCAGCAGGGTCGACGACTCCTTGGCATATTCCCAGCGGGTGCCGAGGTCGAAGGTCAGGCCGGGCGACAGTTCGCCGTCCACCTTGCCGTAGAAGGCATGGTTGAGCAGTCGCGATTCGAACTTGCCGACGTTGTAGGTAAGGTCGCGCAGTTCCAGATTGTAGTTCGGACCGGCTTCGCTGACATACCACATGTCCGGCTGGAGCAGCAGGTCGAGGCGCAGCAGGCCCAGGCCTTGGATCAGCGCGGAATCGCCCGAGGCGAAGACGCCGAACTGGCGGTTTTCGTTGCTGCGGCTGTTGAGCTGGTAGGCATAGCCCACCGTGCCCGTCCAGCCCGGCGCGAAGCGGTGCGAGACGTCGGCGCTGGCCGACCACACGTCTTCGTCGAGCTTGGAGAAGCTGATCGTCGTCGGGTCGACCGAGCCGGTGCCCAGCGTGTTGACGAAGTTGCTGCCGTAGACGCCGGGCGTATTGGTGCGGACGTATTCGGCATCGATCTCGAAGGGCGCGTCGCGCTTCGAGTTCGCATAGCCCGCGCGCAGGTCGATCTCGGTATCGTCGGCCGGCTTCAGCTCGGCGGCGAGCTGCGTGTTGAACAGCTGGCGTTCGTACCAAGCGGTCTTCTGCTGCATGAAGTCGACGCCGGTGGCGCCGTTCTTCTGGCCGACCTTGAGGCTGGTGAACTTGTCGGTGTCGTGGATGTAGGTGTTGGTCCAGCGTACCTTGTTCGAACCCCACTCGATGCCAAGGCCGAGCAGGCCGTTGGCGACGACGCGGTTGCTGGTCTGCACCGCGTGGAAGTCTTCATAGAGCTGGTCGGTCTGGGCGCTGGAGCCCTGCGTCAGCTGCTGGATCGCGTCGCGGGTGCGGGTGGTGTTCGAGTATCCGGCGGAAGCGATCACGCCCAGCGTGGCGCCGCCGAGGTCGAACGAAGTGCCGCCGTTGATCTGGCCCGAGAAGTTCGGCTGCGTCTTGTTGATCCTCTGGACGACCGAATTTCGGCCGGTGAACAGGACCGAGCCGATTTCCTTGGCCTGGTCGCTGGTCGAGACCAGCGGGGTGTCGCCGGCTAGGTAGGACTTCAGCGGCGCGGGGATATCGCGGTTGCCGTTGTCGTAGCCTGTCCAGTCGGTCTTGCTGCCGTAATAGCTGTAGGAGAGCTTGTTGGTGCTCTCGGTGTCCCAGCCGATGCCGCCGCCGATTTCGAGGTAGCTCTCGGTCGGGATGGCCTTGGTGGTGAGATTGATCACGCCGCCGCCGAACTCGCCGGGGAAGTTGGCGGAGTAGCTCTTCTGCACCAGCGAGGATGCGACGATGCTGGTGGGGAACAGGTCCAGCGGAACGACGCGCTTGAGCGGTTCCGGGCTGGGCAGGGGCGAGCCGTTCAGCAGCGCCAGCGAGTAGCGATCACCGAGGCCGCGCACGTAGACATAGCCGTTGCCGACCACCGACAGACCGGTGACGCGGCTGAGCGCGCCGGCGATATCGCCTTCACCCGTGCGCTCGATTTCCTCGTTCGAGAGGACCGAGACGACCTGGGGCGAAGTACGCACGATGTTGCGGCTGCGATTGCCGGTAACGATGATCGCGCCGCCGGGGATCGAAACGTCGGGAGCGGCGGCTTCCGTGTCGCCAGCTTCGGTTGCGGACTGGTCGTCGGGTGCGGGGGCGCTCTGGCCCGAGGTGGCGGTGCTGTCCTGCGCCCATGCCGCCGCCGGCGAGAGGAGCGAGGTGGAAAGCAGCAGCAGAGGAAGAAGCCGCGGCTTGGTCATGGTGAGTCCCCCTGGAACACGGAAAGGTCGTTCTTGCGTCGATGAGGCGCCGGACCGGCGTCTCGTTCGTGACAAGAGGGGGCGGCCGCGACGGCCGCCCCCTCGATGTCACGGGTGGCCGGATCAGGTCGTCGGCAGCGTGGTGCAGGCTGCGTTCGAACCGAAGTTGCCGGTCGCGTTGTCGCAGGTCCAGCCACGGAACCAGGTGTCGCTCGCGCCCGAAACCGCGCCGATGTAGGCGACGGTGTCAAAGAAGCTCGAGAGCGACTTGATGTTGGCGTAGCCAGCGACGCCGGTTTCGTTCGCGCCATTGACGAAAGTGCTCGTCAGCGTCGAGGTGAAGGCCGAGTTGTTGCCGTTGGCGGTGCCGAACTGGGTCTGGGTGGCGGCGGGATTGTAGCTGCCCGAACCCAGGAACGGCCCGGTGCCGCCGCAGGTCAGGACCGTCGCGAACGCCGCGAGGGTGGCCGGGGCCGATCCGTTGGTGCTGGTGCCGTGGAGGCGGATGCACTCGTTGGCGGGCGAGGTGATCACATTGTTCACCAGCGTCACGTCCGAGTTGCCGCGGATCAGGATCGAAGCAAGGTCGTTCGATTCGTTATTGCTGCTGGTAGCAGGCTGAACCGCCGTGAAGTTGGCGATGTTGATCTTCGAACGCGGCGCGTTGTCTTCGTTGCCGTTCGAGTCGATCTCGTAGAAGGCATCGCCGTTGCCGCTGCGCTGCAGGATCAGGCCATATTGGAAGTTGGCGATGACGCCCGTATCGAGGTCGAGGCTGTCATCGTCGGCGTTGACGGCGATGTAGTGCTTGAAGTTCACGGCGCCGCCGAAGAACTCCGAACCGTCGTCCGAGCTGTTGACCGACTGGAAGTAGTCGAAGGTGGTGCCGGTGCCGATGCCGCCGCCGGTGAGCGACTGCAGTTCCTTGCCGACCGCGAGCGAGTAGCCCGAGTAGCGGATCTGCACGTACTTAATCGAGCCGGCGTTGTAGGTGTTGTCGGCGCCGCCGAAGCGGGCCGGGTTGGCCGAGCCTTCGGTGTCGCGTTCGCAGTTGCCGCCGGTGGTCGAACCGATGTTGCAATCGGTCACGATGCCGCGGCCGAGCAGCACGACGCCGCCCCACTGGCCCTGGTCGGTGTCGGTAGCGGTGCCGACGACGTTGGCGCGGCTGGTGAAGATGATCGGCCGGGCGGCGGTGCCGACGGCATTCAGCTTGTTGCCGCGATTGACGGCGAGCCATGCGGGTTCGGCACCGTTTTCACCGTACACGATGACGCCCGGATCGATCGTCAGGGTGACGTCGGTGTCGGCGGTCAGTGAACGGTTGGCGCAGCTAACGGTCGAGGTGACCACAGGAGCGGCGGAAGTCGGTACCTTGAAGCCGCCGTCGCAGCCCACGTCGACGCGACCGTTCATGCGGTAGATCACGCCGGAGACCTTGGGCAGGCTGGAACTCTTGTCCACCAGGGCGGGCAGGGTGCAGACGCGCCAGGTGCCCTGCGCGGTCGGCAGCACGCCGTCGTCCTTGAGGCCGCCGGTGGCGGTGAAGGTCGGGCAGCTTGCCGCTGCGACTACGGTGCCGGGAGTCGGCGTCGGCGCGGGCGTGGGAGCGGGCGTCGGTGTAGGGATGGTGACGCCGCCGGCACCCGGCGAAGCGATGTCGTCGGCGCCGCAGCCGGCGAGAGCGAGAGCACTGCAACCGATCAGCAGCGCGCCATGAATGGTCTTCACGTGAATTCCCCCGTTGTCAGGTCGAGCCGAGGCGGAGAGTCCGCCGTCGCTGAACGCGGGGTCTAGGATGACGTGGTGACAGTTTGTTGGCGTTATCGTGACACTAATCTGCGGATATACGACGGATATATGACCAAATCGGTCGCTCCCCGTAAGAATGCTTAACCGACTCGTAGGATTTGCGCTGCTTCAGACTGAGATTGCAGTTTTATGACACTCACGTCATTTTCTTGTCCGGGGCGAATTTTGGGGGGATGTTGCATTTTGCCAACGCATAAAAAACGAACGGGAGACTGCCATGTCCGTCACTGCCCTTGCCGCCACTCTCCTGCTCGCTCAGGCTGCCGTTACCGCCGCCCCGGCAACGCCGCTGAACGACCGGATCGATGTGGCCTACAGTGAACTTTCGACCGGGAATGCCGATGCCGCGGTTCGCAAGCTTGAAGCGAAGGGCGGCGCAAAGTCGGAAGATCCTGCCACGCTGATCAATCTCGGCGCCGCCTATGCTGCCAGCGGCCAGACCGAAAAGGCGCTTGCCAGCTACCGGGCGGCTGTGGCCAGCGGAGACCGCTACGACCTGCAACTGGCGGACGGATCGTGGGTCGATTCGCGCGCTGCCGCTCGTCTTGCATTAAACAACCTGCTGCGCACGACGGCTCATGCCTCGCGCTGAAAGTCTCTAAGAAAGTGGTCGTCCGGGCATTTTCAAGCAGAGCCTGAAAATGCCGGCCGCTTTGCCTGTCCATACATGCCGGAAGCGGCGTTTTCCTTCTTCGTCACAATCAAGCGCACTGGCCTTTCGGGACGCATCTGAAGTATAAGATGCCTGCACAAAAGAGTGCGATGAGGGTTGCGGCGCTCTTTCCAGGATGACCTGATTTCTTGTGGCGGACTGCAACAAGACTGCCAGATTGGCCGTCTTGTCGTCACATTGCTGTCATCCGGATGGAGCACTGCGCCCTCATACGGAGGGCATGGTGATTCGGTATACTCAGCTTCAGACCCGCAAGGTACGGGGATATTTCGCACATTTCGCGGCCCTGGTCGCCGCTGCCTCCGGCCTTGTGCCCGGCATCGCCCAGGCCCAGCAGGCGACCCGTGCCGATCCGGCGGGTTCCGGTCCGATCGTTGCGGCGCTCGGCTGGCTTCAGGGCACGCTGCTTGGAAATGTCGCCACGGCGGTCGCGGTGATGGCAGTGGCCGCGGTGGGCTTCATGATGCTGACCGGGCGCATGAACTGGCGCTTCGGGGCAACGGTCATCATCGGTTGCTTCGTGCTGTTCGGTGCCGGGGCGATCGTGTCCGGCATCCAGTCGGCGGCGGGCTAAGTCGTGAGCCTTGCGCGCTTCCCCGTCCATCGCGCGCTCACCCGCCCGCAGATGTTCGCGGGGGTGACCTACAGCTTCTTCATCATCAACGCAGCGGTGACGACGGAGATATTCCTCATCACCAAGAGCTTCTGGGCGCTGCCTGCGGCGCTCGCGATCCACGGCGCCGGATACCTCGTATGTCTTCGCGAACCCCGGGTGTTCGACCTGTGGATCGCCAAGGTCAGCAAATGCCCCCGTGTGCCGAACTGGCAGCGCTGGGGCTGCAACAGCTACGCGCCCTGATTTGCGGGGCGCGGGGGAAACGAAGATGGCGAAGAACGGAAAATCGGTTCTGAAGGGCTGGGGCGCCAAGGAAACGCTGGTCGGCGACCGGCTGCCCTATCAGGCTCTGGTGGACGAGAACGTCGTGCTGCTGCGCGACGGATCGGTCATGCTGTCGCTGATGGTGCCGGGCCTCGCCTTCGAGACGGCGGACAGCGAGGAGCTCAACGCCCACGTCGCCACGCGCGAAGTGCTGCTACGCTCCGCGCTCGATGCGCGTTTCGTGCTGTACCACCATGTGATCCGCCGCCGCGTGCAGATCGCCATGGAAGGCCGGTTTGAGGACCCGCTGGCGGCCCATATCGACGCCCGCTGGCGCGCGCGCACCGGATCGGGCGCGCTCTTCGTCAACGACCAGTTCATTACCTTGGTGCGCCGTCCCGCGCGCGGCAAGGCAGGCTGGCCGGACAAGCTCTCGCGCCTGTTGCGCAACAAGGGCCATGCTCCCGCCGAGGCCGATCCTGGCGATGTCCGCGCTTTGCGTGCCGCCGCTTCGGCCATGGTCGCCTCGCTCGGTGCCTATGGCGCGCGTCTGCTCGGTGACTATGAGGGACAGGCGGGGCAGTGCTCGGAAGTGCTGGAACTGCTCTCGGCGCTTTACAACGGCGAGATGCGCCCGGTGCGTCGTCCCGTCGAAGGCACCGATCTCGGCCATATGCTGCCCTATCGCCGCATCAACTTCGGCATGGACGCGCTCGAACTGCGGGGCGCGGCAGGCGCCTCGTTTGGTTCGGTCGTCAGCCTCAAGGACTATCCCGACAGCACCGCGCCGGGCCTGACCGACGCCCTGCTGCGCCTGCCCTGCGAACTCGTACTGACCGAAAGCTACGCGCCCTCGGACCGCCAGATCGCCCGCGAGCGCATCGACCTCGCCATTCGCCGCCTGCGCTCGGCCGACGAGGAAGCCATGGCCGAACGCCGCGAAATGTCTGCCGCGCGCGATTCGCTCGGCACCGGCGCGGTCGGTTTCGGGGACCACCATCTCTCGGTGCTGGTGCGGGCTGATACGCTCGACGCGCTCGACGAAGTGACCGCGATGTGCGCCGCCTCGCTAGCCGATGCCGGTGCGGTGGCCGTGCGCGAGGACGTCAACATGGAGCCCGCGTTCTGGGGCCAGCTTCCCGGCAACGAGGCCTTTATCGTGCGCCGCGCGCTGATTTCCAGCGCCAACATGGCCTGCTTCGGCTCGCTCCACGGCTTCGCGATGGGACAGGCGAGCGGCAACCACTGGGGTGATGCGGTCACGCTGCTTTCCACCACCAGCTCGACGCCGTTCTTCTTCAATTTCCATCAGGGCGATCTCGGCAATTTCACCGTCATCGGTCCGTCGGGTTCCGGCAAGACGGTGGTCATGAACTTCCTGGCCGCCCAGGCGCAGAAGTTCAGCCCCCGGACCGTACTGTTCGACAAGGACCGCGGCGCCGAAGTGTTCCTGCGCGGCATCGGCGGCACTTACAGCCGCGTCGCGGCGGGGCATCCCACCGGCTTCAATCCGCTCTCGCTGCCCGACACCGCCGCCAACCGCGCCTTCCTGCGCGACTGGCTGGGCGTGCTGCTGGAAGCCAAGGGACCTGAGGAACTGGCGACGATCGCCGGTGCGGTCGACGCGGCCTATCACAACGACCCCTCGCTGCGCCGCCTCTCGCATTTCCGCGAACTGCTGGCCGGCGCGCGTCGTCCCGAACCGGGCGACCTTGCTTCACGCCTCGACGCCTGGATTCAGGGCGGCGAACATGGCTGGCTGTTCGACAACCAGCATGACCGGCTTGACCTTTCGGCCCGCGTGCTCGGCTTCGACATGACCGCGCTGCTGGAAAGCCCGCGCCTGCGCACACCGGTCATGATGTACCTGTTCCATCGCATCGACGAGCGTCTCGACGGCGAGCCGACGATGATCCTCATCGACGAGGGCTGGAAGGCGCTGGACGACGAAGTCTTCGCCGCGCGCATCCGCGATTGGCTCAAGACCCTGCGCAAGCGCAATGCGCTGGTCGGCTTCGCCACCCAGTCCGCGCGCGATGCGCTGGACAGCAAGATCGCCACTGCCCTGGTCGAACAGACCGCGACGATGGTGTTCATGCCCAACGCCCGCGCCCGCTACGAGGATTACTGCGAGGGCTTCGGTCTGTCGCAGCATGAGCTTGATGTCATCAAGACGCTGCCCGCCCAGTCGCGCTGCTTCCTGGTGCGCCAGTCCGATGCCTCGGCCGTCGTGCGGCTCGACCTTTCGGGCATGCCCGAAGTGCTGACCGTGCTGTCCGGCCGCGAGAGCACCGTGCGCAAGCTCGATCAGCTGCGCGAGCGCTACGGTGACGATCCCTCGGCCTGGTATCCGGTGCTCACCGGTTTCCAGTGGCCGGGAGAAGGTGACGAAGACGCCGCCTGGATCGAGGCGGCGGAGTAGGCGCCATGAGCAGCGCCTGCGAACAGCTTACCGAAGTCGCCAGCGCCGGGGTCTCTCCGGCGCTGCGCGCGGTCGATTGCGTGGCCAACGAGATGGCCTCCGCCGCTTTCGGCCGCCTGTTCGGCGCCGAAGGGGCGATGGCCCCGGTGCTGACCATCCTGCTCACGCTCTACATTGCCTTCTTCGCGATCTCGCTGCTGACCGGGCGCTCCAGCCTCGGCATCTCGGCACTGACCCCGCGCATGTTGACGCTCGGCCTTGTGCTTACGTTTGCAACGAGCTGGATCGCCTATCAGGGCGTCGTCTGGAACCTCGCGGTAGGCGGGCCGGACTGGATCGCCTCGCAGCTGATGGGCGCGAAGGGATCGGCCACGCAGATCTTCGGCGACCGCATCGACGTGGTCTTCAACGCCATTGCCGAAGCCTCGCAGAATGCCGGGCAGGGCGGTGCGGAAGCGGCGCAAGGGGCGGCTGAGGGCGCTGCGCCCGCCAAGGCTGCGGCGGCAGGCGGCGGCGCGGCGGGACTGTTCTCGCCCGACAGCGTTATGTGGATGGGCGCGCTGATGCTGCTGCTCGGCACCGTGGGCGTACTGCTGACGGCGCGCATAGCCTTGGCCATCCTGCTCGCGCTTGGGCCGATCTTCGTGGTCATGGCGCTGTTCGGCGGCACGCGCGGCCTCACCGCCGGGTGGCTGCGCGGCGTGGTGCTGACCGCGACGACGCCGCTTTTCGTCGTGCTCGGCGGCGGTATCACGCTCGAACTGCTGGTGCCGATCGTCTCGGCGCTGGTGCAGGGCGCGCAATTGGGCGAGATCGACGGGCGCGCCGCGATGGCGCTGTTCGTGGTCGCGGCGGTTCATCTCGCGCTGATGGGGATGGTGCTCAAGGTGGCGGGTACGCTGGTGTCCGGCTGGCAGGTCTTCGGCCTTGCCCGCAGCGAGACTTCGCGCGGTGGGCGGGACAACGCGGCGCCTCCGGCTCAGGCCATGGCGGCCAGCGGACAGGTCCAGCCTTTCGCGCCTGCCGCCACCGCCTCGCGGACCCCGGCGGTGTCGGCCGCCAGCGCTGCTGCCATGACTGCCGCATCCGTATCGGAACCGGGCGCCGCCGCCTCGACGGGCGACCGGCGTACCGTCATCACCCAGGTCTCGGGCGGCGGGATCGAGCCGCTCGGCACGAGCCAGACCTCCCGCGCGCGGGGCATCGGTAGCCGCTTCCGCGCCTCCAACGACGTGGCTTCGAAAAATCATATGGGCCGTGCTGCGGCCAAGGAGACGTTCAAATGATTCGCGCCCTGGCCGCGACGGCCGGTCTGGCCATGAGCCTTGCGGCGGCTCCCGCGCTGGCCGACGAGCGCCTCGTCCAGCACGCCTATGCCGAGAACGAGGTCGTGCGGATCGACGGACGCACCGGTGTTCAGGCGACCATCGCCTTCGGCAAGAACGAGGCGATCGAGAATGTCGCGGTCGGCGATTCGCAGACCTGGCAGATCACCCCGAACAAGCGCGCCGACCTGCTCTTCGTGAAGCCGCTGGCCGCTGGTGCGCGCACGAACATGACGGTCGTGACCAATCGGCACACTTATTTCTTCGATCTCGTCGCTTCGCCCAAGTCGCGCCCGCTCTACATGCTGCGCTTCACCTATAAGGACGAACCGGCAGATGCCGCACCGGGCGCCCCGCAGACCGCTGGCCTCGATCCGGACGAGCAGGCGCTGGCCGCCGGCGATCCCGCCGCGCTGCCGACCGATCCGGCGGGCCTCAACTTTGAATGGAAGCGGGTCGGCGCGGCCAAGCTGCTGCCCGCCCGCATCTATGACGACGGCAATTCGACCTATCTGCTCTGGCCGGAGAAATCTTCGGTCCCGGCGATCCTCGTGACCAACGAGAAGGGTGACGAAGGCCCGGTGAACTACGCCGTGCGCGGTGCCATGATCGTGCTCGACGAAGTGCCGGACAATATCATCCTGCGCTCGGGCAAAGCCAGCGCCGAACTGGTCAACGCGCGCCCCGTGGCCTCGCGCCCGGTGCCTGCAACGACCACACCGAATGCCGGAATGACCGCCGTAGCCACCGCCGCGCCTGCTTCGACCGGCGCAACGAACTCTCAGGGGAACTGATCCATGGCGCCCAATTCCACTCTGAACGAGAGATTCGACAAGGCCGCCGCCACCGATCCGCGTGATGGCGAGGGCGCTCAGGTCATCGATCTGGCCACGCGCAACGTCATGCCGCAAGTCAGCCAGCTCAAGAAGGCCGACGGCCTCGGCCTTGCCGCCGGTGTCCTGATCGTCGCGGCGCTGGGCGGCCTGACGCTCTGGTCGATGGATTCGGTGCGCAATGGACCGGCCGCGCAGCCGCAGCCTGCCGCTCCGGCGCCGGTCGTGCCCGCCCCCGCCGCGCCCGCGCCGGTCGGCGCCGTGGCCCAGCCCGAAGCGACGCCCGCCGCGCTGCCTGCTCCGGCCCCGGCTCCGGTCCTTGCCGCCGCTCCCGGCGCGGCGCCTGCACCCGAAGCCAATCCTTTCGCCAATCCCACCGTCGTCTTCGACGCGGGCGGCAATGCCGTGACGATTCCCGCCGTCGGCCCGGCCGGAGACGCCAAGGGTGGTAATGCCAACGACGATTTCGCCGCCCGCATCGGCGGCACCGGCGGCACCGGCAGCACCGCCGCCGCCTCGCGCACTTTCGATCCCGCCACCACTGTGACCCAGGGCACCCTGATCCCCGCCGTGCTGGAAACCGCGATCGATACCGACGTGCCCGGCTACGTCCGCGCCATCGTCTCGACCGACGTGCGCAGTTTCGACGGCAAGCGCACGCTGATCCCGCGCTCCTCGCGCCTGATCGGCCAGTACAAGAGCGGCCTTACCGCCGGGCAGAAGCGCGCCTACGTGATCTGGAGCCGCCTGATCCGCCCGGACGGCGTTTCGGTGAACCTCGGCTCGCCCGCCATCGCCTTCGGGGGCGAGACCGGCCTTCCCGGCAAGGTCAACACCCACTTCTTCGAGCGTTTCGGCTCGGCCATGCTGCTCTCGGTCGTCGGCGGACTTTCGACGCTTGCCACCAGCGGTTCCAGCGTCGTGATCGGCGGTGGCCAGTCGGCGGCGGCGGCGGCGGTCCAGCAGAGCGGCACCGTCGGCCCGACGATCCGCGTCCGCCAGGGTGAGCCGATCCGGGTCTTCACCGCCAAGGACCTCGATTTCAGCCAGGCCCAGTGACGCGCGATGGCCGATATCCTGACCCTGCAAGGAACCGCGCCGGTGCCTGAGGCGCAGCCGCCTCAGACCGCTGCCCGCTCGGTCTATCTCGACGCCTACCTCGCGCCGCTGCGGCCCTGGCTGGACCGCGAGACCGTCACCGAAATCCTCGTCAACCGCCCCGGCGAGATCTGGGTGGAAGACGCCGCCCACCCCGGCATGCAGCACATCGCCTTGCCGGAAATGGATAACCGCCTGCTCCAGCGCCTCGCCGAACAGGTCGCGCGGATCAGCCACCAGGGCATCAACCGCGAGCACCCGCTGCTCTCCGCCACGCTGCCCGGCTACGGCAACCAGAGCGGGGCCCGCATCCAGCTCGTCGGCCCGCCCGCCACGCGCGCCAACTGGGCCATGGCGATCCGTCGCCACCGCCTGCTCGAACTGCCGCTCGACGCCTACGACCGCGGCCCGATCGCCGCGCCGGTGGAAGCGCCGACGCCCGACCCCATGGCTCAGCCCATCGCCTTCCTGCGCGACGCCATCCGCCGCCGCCGCACGATCCTGATCTCCGGCGGCACCTCGACCGGCAAGACCACCTTCCTCAACGCCATGCTCTCCGAAATCCCCGAGCACGAACGCGTGGTCCTCGTCGAGGATACCGCGGAACTGCGCCTGCCGGGCGCCAACGGCGTGGGCCTGATCGCGGTGAAAGGCGAACTCGGCGAGGCCAAGGTCTCGGCCAACGACTTGCTCCAGGCGGCGCTGCGTCTGCGTCCCGATCGCATCGTACTGGGCGAACTGCGCGGCGGCGAGACCGTCTCGTTCCTGCGCGCGATCAATACCGGGCACCCCGGCTCGTTCTCGACCGTCCACGCGAACACCCCGCGCGGCGCGCTCGAACAGATCGCGCTGATGTCGATGCAGACGGGAATCGGACTTACGCGGGCGGAGACGCTCGAATATGCGGCCTCGGTGATCGATATCGTTGTGCAGCTCGATCGGCAGGGGGGGAAGCGCGGGATTTCCGCGATTGCCGAGAGCGCCAGTCTGGTAGGGTAGGAAAAGGGAAGAGCAGGGGCCATCGCCCCTGCACCCCGGGACTGTCGACGTTTCGCGTCGCCTATCGGTAGTGTGCGCATTGCGGGGTTTTCGGGCCTCCCGGAGCGAATGAGGCGCATGGGCTGGCTCTTGTGTTGGGCTTCACCGTTTGTGGAGATCAGGCGCTCGGCTCCGTTCCTGCACGCACTTTCGCCGGAAGACCCGAAAACCCCGCAATGCGCAAACCACCGCTAGGCAAGGCACAAGCTAGCCAATACCGGGGGTGCAGGGGGCGATGGCCCCCTGCTTTCACTTCAAACCTTCAATCGACCAGAGCCATCCCGCTGGGATCGCGCACCTCGCACTCCAGCCCAAGCCAGTCGGCCAGAGCCTTGTGGTCCTTGGCCACGCCCGGACTGTAGAGCGGGCGCATCGAGGGATCGAGCGTGAGGACCAGCTTGCCGTCCACGCCCCGGACCGAGCTGCGGGCAAGGCCGTGCGCGGTGCATCCGGTCAGGCGGCGGCAGAGGCGCACTGCGAGGCCCCATCCGATCGCGCGGTCGAGGTCTTCCTGCGAGGCGAGGCGGGTGAATTGCTCGGGCACTTCGGTCTTGCCGGAGTTGGCGAAGACGGTCATCGCCATCATCCCGCGCCCGTGCATGTCGAGGCCGATCCAGCGCTTGCGCAGCGCCCAGGTCATGGCTTCCTCGGTGCGCAGGTTCGGTTCGGTGCGCATCGCGGCGAGGGCGAGCAGGCCCGAGGCCTGGCGAAGCTGGCGGTCCTGCGGTTCCTCGCGGCAGACCGGCGCGGTCCAGCGGGCGAGAGCCATGGCGTCCTCGGCGGTGACGCGGGCCGAGGCGGAGAACCCGGCGACGCTGGCCAGCATCGGATCCTGCGCCTGGATTTCGGCGGGAAGCTGCGCGTGGAGCAGGCCTTCGCGCAGACCCCAGGAGGAGAACACCAGCTTGGACGGCTTGAGCCGGGCGATCACTTCCACCATCAGCGCGGCGGCATCGGGCAGGGTGGCGAGGCGGCTTGCGGAAATGCGCGGATCGACGTCGTTGAGCTTGCCCCTGGCGAAGATCCGCGCGAGGCGCAGGGCTTCGGAGGCGGGCAGTTCGAAGCCGTGGGGGTCGTCCACCGGGAAGTCGAGCGCGCGCATGGCTTGCAGCGCGAGGGCGCGCCAGGAGCCGCCGACGATGTAGAGCGGCTGGCCGCGTCCGCGATCCCAGCCTGCCTTGTCGAGGCCCTTCTTCACTGTTTCGGAGAACTTTTCCTCACCCGCCGCGCGCAAGTCCGGCAGGCGCAGGGTGCCGAGCGGCAGGGTGATGCCGCCGGTGCTGCGTCCGTCCGCGATCTCGACGAGTTCGAGGCTGCCGCCGCCGAGGTCGGCGGCGATGCCGTGGGCGCCGGGGAAGGCGGCGATCACGCCGGTAGCGCTGGCGCGGGCTTCTTCCTCACCCGAGAGCAGGCGGGGCGAGAGGCCGAATTCGCGCACGGCATCGAGGAAAGTCTTGCCGTTGGAGGCATCGCGCGCGGCGGCGGTGGCCACGCATTCCACGTCCTTGACGTCGAGCAGGCGCAGCATTCCCGCGAAGCGGGAAAGCGCCACCAGCGCGGTCTTCATCGACTTCTCGTTGATCGCCCCGGTCTTGCCCAGATCGCGGCCGAGCCGGGCATTGACCTTCTCGTTCAGGATGACGACCGGGGCACGTTGCGGCCCGTTGTAGACGACCATGCGCACGGTATTCGAACCGATGTCGATGATTGCGCGCTTTTCGCTGCTTTGGCTTATGCCGATCATTCCGTGTCAGACGAATCGCCCGGGAGCGGGCAGCCTGCGCTCCCTATGTCAGATGTTGCCGCGTCTTAGCGAGAGCTTTGGCACCTTTCGTCCACTGGCAAGCGATGCACCGCGCCCCGAAAGCGACGGGTTGGTCATGAAATAGCGGTGGAGATTGAAAGGGTTGTCGCTTTCGCCCACGCGTTCCGAGGTGCCGTCCGGATGGAGAATCCATGACTGTTCGGTGTCGAGCAGGTTGGCCAGCATGACCTGGTCGAGCACCTGGTCGTGCACGGTCTTGTTGGTGATCGGCACCATGACTTCGACGCGGCGGTCGAGATTGCGGCTCATCCCGTCGGCCGAGGTGATGAACACGCGGGCGCGGCGGTTGGGCATTTCCTCGCCATTGGCGAAAGCCCAGATGCGGCAGTGTTCGAGGAAGCGGCCGATCACGGACTTTACCGCGATATTCTCGGACAGGCCCTCGATCCCCGGACGCAGGCAGCAGATGCCGCGCACCACCAGATCGATGTCCACCCCGGCCTTGCTGGCGGCATAGAGGCGATCGATCAGGTCGGCATCGGTTAGCGAATTGAGCTTGGCCCAGATCGCCGCGGGCTTGCCGGCGCGGGCGTTCTCGATCTCGGCATCGATGCAGTCGTTGAGCGTGGCGCGTAGCGAGATCGGCGAGATCGACAGGCACTCGGTGACTTTGGGTTCTACGTAGCCGGTGATGAAGTTGAACAGGCGGCCGACGTCGCGCCCGATCGCCGGGTCGGCGGTGAAGTACGAGAGGTCGGTATAGATGCGCGCGGTGATCGGGTGGTAGTTGCCGGTGCCGAAGTGGCAATAGGTGCGGTAGCCGCCGCCATTGCTCATGTCGCCTTCGCGGCGGACGATCATCGAGGTCTTGGCGTGGGTCTTCCAGTCCACGAAACCGTAGATCACCTGGACGCCCGCGCGCTCCAGCTGGCTGGCCCAGAGCAGGTTCTGCTCTTCGTCGAAGCGGGCCTTCAGCTCGACCACGGCGGTTACCGACTTGCCTTGCTCGGCAGCATAGATCAGCGCCGAGATGATCGCGGACTGCTTGCCCGCACGGTAGAGCGTCTGCTTGATCGCGACCACATCCGGGTCGCGCGCGGCCTGGCGCAGGAAGTCGATCACCACCTCGAAGCTCTCGTAGGGGTGCTGGACGACGATGTCCTTCTCGCGGATGGCGGCGAAGATATCGCCGTCATGTTCGAGAATGCGTTCGGGATAGCGGGGGGTATAGGGTTCGAACTTGAGTTCCGGCCGGTCCTCGTCGCAGATCGCGGAAAGGCCGGAGAAACCGATCAGCCCCTCGGTCTTCATGATGAGGGCCTTGTCGAGGCCGAGCTGGTTGCGCAGAACGCCCTCCGCCGAAGGGTCGAACGCGCCCTGGAGCTGGAGCACGATGACGATGCCGCGACGGCGGCGCTGGATCGCGGTGCGATAGTAGCGCACCAGATCCTCTGCATCTTCCTCGATCTCGATGTCGCTGTCGCGCAGGATGCGGAACACGCCGTGTCCGTTCACCGCGAAGCCGGGGAACAGCTCGCCGGCATTGCGGCAGATCAGGTCCTCGATCGAAATCCATGCCGCTTCCTCGCCCGGAATGCGCACGAAGCGCGGTAGGGGAGTGGGGATCAGGACCATTTCCATGACCGGGGCATCGTCGGCCAGGCGGGTCAGCGCGAACATCACGCCGATGCCCTGGTTGGCGACGAAGGGGAAGGGGTGGGCTGGGTCGATCGCCTGGGGGGTGATGACCGGCATGACCTGTTCGAGGAAGTAGCTGCGCAGCCAGGTTTCGCGCTCGGGATCGAGGCGTTCGTCGCCGATCACGCGGATACCGGCTTCGGCCAGCTGGACCTTCAGGCCTGCCCAGGTGTCCTGTTGGATCTGTTCGAGTTCGAGCACCTTTTCGTGCGTGGAGGCGAGCGCCTGCGAGGGGGTGAGGCCGTCGGTCGAGATTTCCTCGATCTGGCGGCGCACCTGCCCGGCGAGACCGGCGACGCGGACCATCAGGAATTCGTCGATATTGCTGCCGGAGATCGACAGGAAGCGCAGCCGTTCGAGCAGGGGATAGTTCGGATTGGTGGCTTCGGCGAGAACCCGCTCGTTGAACGCGAGCCAGCTTTTCTCGCGGTTGAAGAACCGCGCGGGCTGGGTGGAAAGATCTTCGGCGGCGCCGCTTTCCTGTTCTTCGACGGTTTCGCGAATTTCGAGCATATCCTGGGTCTTCACATCTGCTCCGTGACAGCGATTGCCCCTTGCATGCCATGATGACAGTTTGGGGGCAATCCGGCCAGTCTTGCGAATAGCTTTGGGCTGGACGCCGCCGCGCCGGGCTGGAAAGGCGCCGGGCATGACCATCAATGCTCTGCTTGCGGGTTATCTCGGCCTGGTGAACCTCACGAGCTTCTTCATGTTCGCTTTCGACAAGGGGCGGGCGATGGCGGGGGGAAGGCGCGTGCCCGAGCGGCGCTTGCTGACTTTCGCGGCGGTCGGCGGCTCGCCGGGGGCGCTGCTGGCGCGCCATGTCCTGCGCCACAAGACGCGCAAGCAGCCTTTCGTCAATCGCTTGTGTGCGATCGTGGCGGTGCAGGTGGGCGTGGTGGCAGGGCTGCTCTGGGCGGCGTTGGCCTAGCGATCAGGTGCCGGGTTGCACATAGGGCGCTCTGGCCCAGAGTTCGCGCTGCCAGCCGCGGGGATCGTCTTCCATGCGGACCCTGTCTCCGAACACCATCGTCGCGCGGGAGGGCAGGGCGTAGTTCGTCCAGTCCGCCAGTCCCGGACGTCCGGTCTTCGCAAGTCCGGTGAAGGCGCTTATCATCGCCTTGCTCAGCGTCTGCGCATTCGCATCCGTCCCCGAAAAGCTTCCCGGTGCATCGAGCGTGCCGAAAACATAGGGAATGTCGTCGGTATGCGCCGCGCCGCGCAGGGGATCGACCGGGGAGGGGCGTTCTAGCTGATAGACCCATGTGGCCTTTGCCCCGGCCTTGGCGCGTTCGTCGGCCTCGATCACTTGCCCCGGCCAGGAGCGGCCTGCCGTGGTGCCCGCGTAGAAGACCTGTTCCACGCTCCAGCCCGGTTCGCGGGCGCGGTACTGGTCGATCACCCATTGCGGGTCGAGGTCGATCTTCACCTCGTGACCCATGCGTGTCGCGACGTTGCTCCAGTCGAGGCCTTTCAGCTTGGCCCCGCGCGGATCGAGGAAGGCGCGGGTCTCCTCGTGTGTATTGCCGAGGATCATCGGCACTGAAAGCGACTGCGGCGCGGCATCGGGCCAGAACGGGTGGCGGGGGAGGTTGGTCATGTCGAGTACCGGGCCGAAATAGACCGGGCCGCTGCCCATGACCGGGTCGGTGGCGGTTAGCCCCTCGACCAACCGCTCTACGGGCATGGTGCGCAGCCCCTCGACATCGCCGGGCGCGAGTTTGAGTGTGCTCATCAGCGCCTGCGTGCGCGCCCAGGCGTGCATCGGTCCGCTGGCCTGCACTTGCTGCCCGCTCATCGTCGCGGCGGCGTGGAACAGGCCCTTGGCGGCGGGCATGGCCATGAGCGTGGCGATCTTGGCGCCGCCGCCGGACTGGCCGAACACCATGACCCGTGCCGGATCGCCGCCGAACGCGGCGATATGTGCGCGCACCCATTGCAGCGCGAGGATCAGATCGAGCTGGCCGAGATTGCCGCTGTCCGCATATTTCGCACCGAAGGGCTTCAGCCAGGCATAGCCCAGCGCATTGAGCCGGTGGTTGACGGTGACGACCACCACGTCGCCGTCAGCCGCCAGCTTCGCGCCTTGCGTCAGCGGATCGGTGACCGAGCCGGTGGTATAGGCGCCGCCGTGGAAATAGACCATGACTGCGCGCTTTGCGGCAGGGTTCGCCTCGGGCGTCCAGACATTAAGGAACAGGCAGTCTTCGGACTGGGGCTGGTCGTCCAGTCCACGCTGCGGGCAGATCGGGCCGAAGCGCAAGGCTTCCAGAGGTGGGCCATCCCACGGTTCGGCCACGGCGCGGGCAAAGCGGGCCGCGCGACCGTAGCGGATGCCCCTGAACTGGCTGATTCCGTTATCGACCACGCCACGATAGCGGCCTGCGACCGCCATTTTCGGCGGCGTGGCACGAAGGGGCGCAGCACCGGCGGCGAGCGCGATAGCTCCGCCGACCAGCACAGCGCGCCGCGTGGTTTCAGCGCCTGACGTCGCCTCCTGAAGCGGAAAAGGCATCGAGTTCTCCCGGTCCGATCAGGCACATGTCTCCGGGCAGGGAGTGCTTCAGCACCGTATAGGCCAGCCCGGCCTGTGCCATTTTCTGAATATCCGCGCCATTCAGCCAGCCATGCAGCACACCCGCCGCAAAGGCGTCTCCGGTGCCGATGCGGTCGACGATCTGGGTCACTTCCACTTCGTCGGTCTGGTATCCGCTCTCGCGCGCGTCGATCCGCGCGGCGATGCGGTGGTGTGCGGCATTGACCACATGGCGCGCGGTGGAGGCGATGATCTGGAGGTTCGGGAAGGCGGCGAAGGCAGCCTCGGCAGCCTCGCGGCGGCGGTCCTCGCCGTCACCGGAGAAAGCCTTGCCCAGCAGCAGCGAGATGTCGCGGTGGTTGCCGATCATCACCGTCGCGGCGGAGACCAGTTCGGTCAGCACTTCGCGCGGGTTGCTGTCCCAGCTTTCCCAGAGCAGCGCGCGGTAATTGCCGTCGAAGCAGATCGGTACGCCGGCTTCCTGCGCCGCGCGCACCGCCGCCTTGGCAAGGGTTACACCGCCGGGGCCGAGCGCCGGGGTGATGCCGGAAAGGTGCAGCAGCCGCGCGCCGTCAAGCGCGGCGGCAAAGTCGAAGTCCTGCGGCGCGCTTGTCGCAAAAGTGCTGCCCGAGCGGTCATAAGTGATCGCGGAAGGACGCAGGCCTGCGCCGCTTTCGAGGAAATAGAGACCCATGCGGCCCGCGCCGCCGGTGACGTGGCGCGTATCCACCCCCGCCGCGCCCAATGCCGCGCGCGCCTTGTCGCCCAGCGGACTGGCGGGCAGGCGCGTGACCATGCGCACCGCATGGCCCAGCGAGGCGAGGCCGGAGGCGACGTTTGCCTCGGCCCCGCCCACCACCATGTCGAGCGAATCACACTGCACCATCAGGCGGTGCGCGGGGGTGGCGAAGCGCAGAAGGACTTCGCCGAAGCAGGTCACATGTCCGGTCATGGGATCGGTCTTAGCGAGCCAGCCAGCCGCCGTCGACGGCTAGAATGTGACCGCTAACATAATCCGAGGCCGGAGAGGCGAGGAACACCGCCGCGCCCGCGATATCCTTGGGGTCGCCCCAGCGGCCGGTTGGGATGCGCTCCAGAATCTGGCGGTTGCGCGTCTCGTCGCCTTGCAGGGCGGCGGTGTTGTTGGTGGAGATATAGCCCGGCGCGATGGCGTTCGCCTGCACGCCCTTGGCGGCAAGTTCGTTGGCCATGGCCTTGGTGACGCCGCCTACGCCCGACTTCGCCGCCGCATAGCTGGGCACGCGGATGCCGCCCTGGAACGTGAGCAGCGAGGCGATGTTGACGATCTTGCCCGTTCCTCGCTCCACCATGCCCTTCGCCGCCGCCTGGCTGAGGAAGAACAGGGTCTTGAGGTTGGTGTCCATCACCGCGTCCCAGTCCGCTTCGGAGAACTGGAGCAGGTCGTCGCGGCGGATGATCCCGGCATTGTTGACGAGGATATCGACCTTGCCGAGCCCGGCCACCGCCTCATCGATCACCCGCTGCACGGGTTCGATCGAAGAGAGATCGGCCTTGATGTTCACCGCCTTGCGTCCGGTTGCCGCGATCAGGGCGAGAGTCTCGGTCGGTTCGCTGCGGCCCGCAAGGGCGACGTCGGCGCCCGCTTCGGCGAGCGCCACGGCAATGGCCTGCCCGATCCCGGTATTGGCGCCCGTCACGAGCGCGGCCTTGCCTTCAAGGCTGAAGGAAATCGCCATAAGTTCCGTCCTGTCCCAAATCCCGTCATTGCGAGCGTGGCGAAGCCGTCTGCAGACCGCTTCGCCCACGCGCTCCCCGTGCTGTCGGGGAGCTGGGCCAGCCCTCACTGAAGCTGGCAGATATCCAGCACGTTGAGATCAGTATAGTCGAGGTTTTCGCCGCCCATGGCCCAGATGAAGGCGTACTTCTTGGTGCCCGAGCCCATGTGGATCGACCAAGGCGGGCTGATGACCGCCTCCTCGTTGGCGATCACGATGTGGCGCATCTGGTCCGGCTCGCCCATGTAGTGGAAGATGCGGTCGTTCTCTTCCGGCAGGTCGAAATAGAGGTAGATTTCGCTGCGGCGGTCGTGGAGGTGCGGCGGCATGGTGTTCCAGACCGAGCCTTCCTCCAGCACGGTGAGGCCGAGCAGCAGCTGCGCGCTTTCGCAGACGCCGGGGATCACGAGCTGGTAGATCGTGCGCTGGTTCGAATTGGCGAGGTCGCCGCGGGCCAGGGGGTTGGCCTGTTCCAGCGTGATGTGCTTGATCGGGCAGGCCTTGTGGGCGGGAACCGAGGCGATGTAGTAGCGCGCGGTCTCGCCTTCGAAGATCACCTCGTCGGTGCCCATCGGCAGGTAGAGGCATTCCTTGTTCTGCATCTCGAAGCGCTGGCCGTCGACCGTGATCGCGCCGGGGCCGCCGATGTTGATGATGCCCGCTTCGCGGCGTTCGAGGAAGGGATGACCCTCGGCGCTCTTGGGTTCGGTCTGCGCGGGCAGCTTGAGCGGACCCTGCGAGGGCACCGCGCCGCCGATCACGAAGCGTTCGTTGTGCGAATAGTTGAGGCTGACCTTGCCGTCCTCGAACATGCCGCCGACGAGGTAGCGATCGCGCAGTTCCTCGTTGGAGACGCACTCCATCATGTCGGGATGGGTGGCGTGGTAGGTCTTGCAGAACACGGGGTCTCTCTCCCTTGTGGAATTCAGTTCCGTATGGTGGGACGCTATTGCGTTTCAGGTCAAGTCTTATCCGGTCTTGGTAACCGGTGTCAATGATGGGTCGAGCGGGTTTGTTCCCATCTCCGCCCGTCAGGCGATCAGGATGTGCGTTCGGGCGGTGCCACGGATGCGCGGCGCACGAGGTCCGACAGGAACAGCGAGGGTTGCTCGGAAGCGCCGCCCGGATCGATCAGCTTGTGGGCAGCGGCGGTCGCCATCGGCAGGATCGGCCAGCGCACGGTGGTCAGCGGCGGCCAGATATGCGCGGCAATGGCGGTATCGTCGAAGCCGATGATCGAGAGTTGCTCGGGCACGGAAATGCCCTTGGCGCGGGCAGCGTGGAGCACGCCTGCCGCCATCTCGTCGTTGCTGGAGAAGATCGCGGTGGGCCGCGGCTCGGCGGAGAGCAGGCGCTCCCCGGCGGCAAGGCCTGATTCGAAGCGGTAGTTGCCGCGCTCGGATAGGGCGGGGTCGCGCTTGAGACCTGCCGAGGCAAGGCCGTCGATGAAGCCCAGTTCGCGCTCGTGGGCCGAGCGGAAGCCCTCCGGACCGGCGATGAAGCCGATGCGGCGATGGCCGAGGCTGGTCAGCCAGGACACCGCTTCCTTCACGGCATGGCGGTCGTTCGAGGCGACGAGATGACTATCGTCATCGAGCCGGGCCGAGCCCATGCGGACCAGCGTGCAGCCCAGTTCGCGGCAGACTTCGGCCAGCCCGTCGTTCTCGGAGATCGGCGGCAGCAGCAGCACGCCGTAAAGCCGCTGCTGCTCGATGAAGCGGCGGATATCGTCGAGCATCGTCGGCGAATGGCGGTCGACCGGGCGGACGACGAGCGCGAACTCGGTGTCGCGAATGGCATCCAGGATGCCCTCCTGCACGCCGAGCACCATCTGCGCATTCGGGTTGTCGTGGATCAGCCCGATCAGGAAGTTGCGGCGCAGGGCCAGCGCGCGGGCCTGCGGATTGGGCACATAGCCGATCTCGGCGATCACCGCCTCGACCTTCTCGCGCGTGGCCTGGCCGAGCAGGGGCGACTTGTTGATGACGCGGCTGACGGTCTTCTTGGACACGCCGGAAAGGCGCGCGACATCGTTGATGGTCGGCTTGGTGTCGCGTTTGGTTTCGTCCGGCATCCTTGCCCCTTTTGACGGCCCCGCCACGCGGTTTCGCCCGATATGTTCCGACTGTCTGAAATCCGCCGCAGGCTGATTTGGGCGGCACCGGCCCGCGCCCCCACCCGACCTCCCAACGATAATACCCTATGGGAGGTCGGGTGGGGGCGTGGGCCGGTCCCGCCCCTAAATGCCCGGAACGGGCATTTTCGGACAATTGCTCTTCCGCTTGCCTTCCTGCGTGCGGAAAGGCAAGATGACACCGGTTTCCATTCGATGGAAGTCCTCAATTTCTCCCTAGCTCCGGTCAGACGATGTCCTTCGAAATCCCCGCCTCGATTCGTATCCATCCCCGCGACACCGTAGCCGTCGCCTTGCGTCCGCTCGCTGCCGGAGAGATCGCGGAAGGCGTGACCTTGCGGGACGAAGTGGGGCAGGGACACAAGTTCGCGCTCACCGATATTGCCGAGGGCGATACAGTGGTGAAGTACGGCCAGCTGATCGGCCGCGCGACCCGCGCGATTCCGGCAGGAAGCCATGTTCACACCCACAATGTCGCGACCGCGTTGGCGGGGGAACTGGCCTATTCACCGCATCTCGGTGCGGGTGAAGGCCATGCCGCAAGGCCGGATACCGGCCTGACCTGGCGCGGCTATCTGCGGGCTGATGGGCGCGCGGCGACTCGCAACGAGATCTGGATTCTGCCGACGGTCGGCTGCGTCGGCATGACCGCCGAGCAGGTCGCGCGCGAAGCACAGGCGCGCCATGCGGAATTGATCGCGGCTGGCAAGATCGATGGCATCCATGCATTCGCCCACCCTCACGGCTGCTCGCAGCTTGGCGACGATCTCGACGGCACCCGCGCGCTGCTGGCGGGTCTGGCGGCCAGTCCCAATGCGGCGGGCGTTCTGCTGCTGGGCCTTGGCTGCGAATCGAACCAGTTGGACGCTCTGGTCGCGGCGGTGCCGGTCTGGGCACGGCCCAAGCTGCGGATGCTCTCCAGTCAGGCGGCGGGCAACGAGATCGAGGAAGCGGGCGCGCTCGTCGACGAACTCGTGGCGGAAGCGGCGAAGGCCGAGCGTAGCGAACTGCCGCTGTCCGCGCTCACCATCGGTCTCAAGTGCGGCGGTTCGGACGGGTTTTCCGGTCTCACCGCGAATCCCCTGCTCGGGCGCTTGTCGGAGACGATGGCGGAGGCGGGCGGCAAGGCCATCCTCACCGAAATTCCCGAGATATTCGGCGCCGAACAGGCCCTGCTCGACCGCGCGACCTCGTGCGAGGTGTTCGAGGCGGCGGCGGGGCTGGTGAACCGTTTCAAGCGCTATTACCTCGATCAGGGGCTGCCGGTTTCGGAGAACCCCTCGCCGGGCAATCTTGCCGGCGGCATCACCACGCTGGAGGAAAAGTCGCTCGGCGCGGTGCAGAAGGCGGGCACGGCGCCGCTCGCCGACGTCATCGACTATGGCGGCCAGGCAAGCGTGCCCGGCGTCACCTTGCTGGAAGCGCCGGGCAACGACGCGGTTTCCTCCACCGCGCTGGCCGCTTCGGGCGCGACGCTCGTGCTGTTTACCACCGGGCGGGGCACGCCGCTGGGCTTCCCGGTGCCGACCGTGAAAGTGGCCTCCAACCGCCGCCTCTCCGAGGCCAAGCCACACTGGATCGACTTCGATGCCTCGATCGCGCTGGAAGAGGGGCAAGAGGTGGCCGATGCCGCTTTCCTGCGGAAGATATGCGCAATCGCCAGCGGTGAACCGACCGCTTCGGAGCGTGGCGGGCAGCGCGCCATTGCCGTCTGGAAGCGCGGCGTAACTCTCTGATAGCGCTGGGTGAGGAGCGATTAGACCGCTTTTGATTTGCCAATGACACCGGTTTCCTTTAACCACACGAGAAGAACAACGAAGGGATGGGGATGAGCTCCAACGAACAGGCCTTTCACGAAAAGGCGCGCACTGTTGCGGGTGCTTTCGTGGCGGCGCGGCGCGAAAAACGCGCCCTGACCACGTACCCCGGCGAAGCGCCTGCGGATCTCGCCGCGGCCTATATCATTCAGGACCTGGCCATCGGGATCGACGGGCGCACCATCGCGGGCTGGAAAGTGGGCAGGATCAACGCGCCCGAAGATGCGCGTCTCGGTGCCGATCGCTTGACCGGGCCGATCTTCACGGACAGCGTGGTCACCGCGGCGCTTGGCGAAGTGCCGGAAATGCCGGTTTTCGCCAAGGGCTTTGCGGCGGCGGAAGCGGAATTCCTCCTCCATGTCGCGCCCGGCTGGGACGGCGTGATCCCGGCTGACGATGCCGCGACGCGCAAGGTGCTCGATGCCGTGCATATCGGCATCGAAGTGGCCAGCTCGCCTTATCCCGGCATCAATGCCGACGGGCCGCCGGTGACCATTTCCGACTTTGGCAACAATGCCGGAATGGTGATCGGCCCGGTGCTGGAAGGCTGGGAAAACGCTGCCTTCGAGACGATCTCTGTCCGCTTCGAGATCGAGGGCGTGGAGATCGCCTCGGCGACGACCGCGACGATGCTGGACGGTCCGCTGGGTGCGGTGCGCTTCTTGCTGGCGAATCTGTCCGCTCGCGGCATCGATTGCAGCGGCGGCACTTGGGTCTCGACCGGCGCGGTCACCGGCGTCCACCCGGTGGTACCGGGGCAGACCGTACTGGCGCATTTCGACGGACATGGCAGCCTAGGCTGCAAGATCGCGGCGGCGTAGACCGCCTGGGGAGATCGATCGGCAGGCCCGAAAACGGTGCCGCTGAAAAGGGAGCAGGATCAGATGAACGCAGGTGCCGGGGAAATCGCCGAAAGCCCGCCGATTGAAAGGGTGGCAGTCCACTCCACCGCCGGACGCTATCGCTGGGTGATCGTCGGCCTGCTTTTTGCAGCGACGGCGATCAACTACATCGACCGCCAGATGATCGGCGTGCTCAAACCCACGCTGGAAGCCGAGTTCCACTGGACCGAGTCCGACTTCGCGGGGATCGTCTTCTGGTTCCAGCTCGCCTACGCCATCGGCTATCTCTCGTTCGGCAAAGTGGTGGACGTGCTGGGCGCGCGGGTGGGTTACGCCATCGCGCTGGTGATCTGGACGGTGAGCCACATGGCGCATGGCTTCGCCAGCGGCGTGACCTCGTTCGCGATGGCCCGCTTCGGTCTCGGCATCGGCGAATCGGGCAACTTCCCCGCCGGTATCCGCGCCGTCACCGACTGGTTCCCGCAGAAGGAACGCGCCTTCGCGATTGGCCTGTTCAACGCGGGCGCCAATGTCGGCGCGATCCTGACGCCGCTGATCGTGCCGCTGCTGGTGCTTTGGTTCGACTGGCGCATGGCCTTCTTCGTTACCGGTATTTTCGGCGTTCTCTGGCTCGTCGCCTGGTGGGCGATGTACCGCCACCCGACCGAGCATGGCCGCGTCACCCGCGGCGAACTCGCTTGGATCCGGCAGGATCCGGCCGACCCGGTCGAGAAGATCGGCTGGACGCGGCTGCTCACCGTCAAGGAAACCTGGGCCTATGCGCTCGGCAAGTTCCTGATCGACCCGATCTGGTGGTTCTTCCTGTTCTGGCTGCCGGGCTACCTGTTCGAGCGCTACGACCTCGACCTCAAGACGTTCGGTCTGCCGCTGGCGGGAATCTACCTGATCTCCGATCTCGGCAGCGTGGGCGGCGGCTGGTTGTCCTCGAAGCTCATCAAGGCCGGCAAGACTCCCAACTTCGCCCGCAAGATCACGATGCTGATCTGCGCATTCTGCGTCCTGCCGATCTGGTTCGCGCAGAGCATCGACAGCGTCTGGTCGGCGGTGCTCGTCATCGGTCTCGCCACGGCGGCGCACCAGGCGTTCTCGGCCAATCTCTACACGCTGCCCTCGGACGTGTTTCCGCGCGGCGCGGTCGGTTCGGTCGTCGGAATCGGGGGCACGGTGGGGGCGTTCGGCGGCATGGGGATGGCGCTCTTTGCAGGCTACATCCTCGATACGACGCATAGCTACGAAGTGCTCTTTGCGATTTGCGCGAGTGCTTACCTGGTGGCGCTGGCCGTGGTGCACGTGCTGAGCCCGAAGCTCGCTCCGGCCAAGGTTTGACGACGGAAGGGAAGTTCCGGGGGATGATCCCCCGGACCCTCGGAATGACGACCTTGTGCGCTATCTGCCCGGTGTGCGCTCCTTGCGGTGCAGCCAACAAGCTTTCCGAAGCAGCCATGGGCGCGCAATGGACAGGCTGGGCATGACTTCGACGGCAATGGGGGCAGCGGGCTAAGTTTATCCTGAGCTTCGCCGAAGGGCTCCCCTGCTTTTCCTTTCTGGTTCATACCTTAGGGTCTTCAGGGATTACACAGCCTCCACTGTCGGCCGAAAGCGCCTGCGCCCATTCATCGCTTCGGCGTTGACCTCTTCGATTGATTGCGCCCCCATAGGTTGCGACATGAGTCCCAATTGTTATTTGGGAGACAGGCCATGGCAGATGGCGACACCAAGGAAATGAAGGACTCGGCGCGCAAGTACTGGTCCGCCGAGGGCTACACCAAGGGCGGCGTGATCCGCGAGGTGGACTATGCAACCCAGTCGGGCGGGCTCGACCCGTCGCTGGAAGGCATCAAGATCGTCGATACCGACACCCACATCGTCGAACCGCCGAGGCTCTTCACCGACCGTGCTCCGGCCGGGATGAAGGACAGGATGCCCTATGTGAAGCGCGATGCCGACGGGGTGGACCGCTGGTACATCGGCGATCGCAACTGCGGCACGCTGGGCGGCAACGTCATCCGCAAGGACAACAACAAGCTGCTCGGCCGCCTTGCCTTCCCGACGCTGGAAGAGGCCCACGCGGGCGGCCACGAAATCGCCCCGCGCCTTCAGGCGATGGATGACATGGGCATCTACGCCCAGATCTGCTTCCAGAACTCCGGCATCACCCAGGCAGGCATGCTGATGACGCTGGGTGACAACGATCTCGCCGTGCAGATCATGAAGATCTACAACGATTTCAATGCCGACTGGCAGCGGGAATCGGGTGAACGCCTGTTCCCGATGGCGCACCTGCCGTTCTGGGACAAAGCGGAACTGGAGAAGGAAGCCCGTCGCTGCATCGACATGGGCCTGCGCGGCTTCGTGCTGCCCGATACGCCGGAGCGCGTGGGTGTGCCCAGCTTCAACCATGATTACTGGACGCCGTTCCTCGAGATGATCGATGCGGAAGGCATTCCGCTCAACTTCCACCTCAACGCCGCGATCGACCCGAACACGCTGACCTGGGAGGGCTTCGGCTTCGAACAGACACTGTCGGTCGTCGCGACGATGTTCTCGATCGGCAACGCGGCGACGCTGGGCAACTGGATGGTATCGGGCCGTCTGGATCGGCACCCGAACCTCAAGATCGGCCTGATCGAAAGCGGCATGGGCTGGGTGCCCTTCGCGGTGGAAGCGCTGGAGCACCAGTTCCAGGAAATGCTGCCCAGCAAGCGGGGCGTGCTGAAAAAGCAGCCGTGGGATTACTTCCGCGATCACTTCATGTGCACCTTCTGGTTCGAGAAGGTGGCGCCAAAGCTGCTGCTGGAAACCATCGGCGTGGACAACGTGATGTTCGAAACCGACTTCCCGCACCCCACGTCGCTCTATCCCGGCGTGCAGGAGCACATCAAGAACGTGCTGGGCGGCTATGACTACGCGGTGAAGAAGAAGGTGCTTCAGGACAACGCGGTGCGGTTCTACAACCTGCCGTTCTGACGAGAGCGAGATTGTTGGAGAGTGTCGGGGCGATGGGCGCGCTCCGGCTCTTTCACTCCGGATCGGTTGTTTTTGGCAAGGGGATTGTGCCGTCGGATCCTTGATAATTATGATTTTTACTACATTGTAATGAGTATAAGCCGGACTTCGTGGCTATCCGGCTCATGGTTCCACTCTGATGCCTGGAGGAGATCGTGATGCTCATTCTGCCGCTTCTGCTGCTGCAAGCCGCCGAACCCATGGGCAATCTGCCTTCCGTCCAACCTCCTGAGGCTCAGGACGAATTTGCGGATGCCATGGTTACGGTTACCGGCCGCAGCCTGCGTTCCACAGCGGCCTCGCTGGAGGAATGCCTCGCCCGGCACTGTCCGCCTGGCGAGGATATCGCGGCCTCCATGGAGCATGCGGAGAACCAGCTCATCGCGGGTGAGATTGAGGGTGCTCGCACCACGCTCATCAAGTCCCGATCGCGCAACAAGCGTTATGCAGATACTCTTCCCAGGGAAGTGAGCGGTCTGCTCCAGTTCGATGCCGATGTCGCCTCGCTGCTCGGGCTTGCAGATTACGGGCGTATCGCCACGTTCGATTCGGTCGATGCCTTGAAGGCCGGCCTTCCGGCCGACGATCCGGCAATCTCGCTCAAACGGCTCGAAGTCGCGGATGTTTTCCTCAAGCAGGGAAAATATTCTACGGCGGTTCACATGTATGACGCCGTGGCGCGGCGTGCCGAGGAGTCGGGGTGGCCGCAAGTGCAGGGGGCCGCCATGCTGCGGGCGCTACGCTTCTATGCGATGGCTGCCAGCGTCAATCCCGCCTACGGCAGCGAAAGTCGCAATCGTTATGCGGCGCTCAGCAAGATGACTGACCCTGCGGTAAAGCCCATGCAGGATGCGGCATTGGTCATCCTGGCTCGTCTCCAGCTTCTGTCCAAGAAGAACGCGGACATCGATGCCGTCATGGAGAAGCTGGCGAACGTCAAAGTCTCTACCCCGGTGCTCGTCTATTCGCCCTTGGTGGAGCTAGGAAAAGCATCGAGTGCCGAGATGGTTTATGCGACGCCGTCGACAGCCAAGGATCAATGGGTCGATTTCAATTATCGGATCTCGCCCCAGGGCGCCGTCGAGGATATTGCGGTTGCCGCACGGGCTCCGCATGTCGATGATCGGCTGGTTGCGACGATGAAGAATCGGTGATGGGCAGGCGTTATGTTTCGCTAGATCTCCCTAGCGGATCGGATGGGATGTGGCGGCGAGAGCGCCTCATGGTCGTTGCCGACGTAGTGCCGGTTACGGGCTCGCGTATGAATTTCAAGGCAGGGCGGCCCAAGCTGATGTCGATGGATTTGACGGCCAAAGTAAAAGCGACACCTTAACGGCAGAAACTCGAACCGCTCGCTTCCAAGTGGAAGTGGTTCCGGTGGGCCTCATTGTAGTCGGGGCCGAGCGTCGTGCCAAAACGTTTGCAGGCGCTTTCATGGACGACGCGAAGGAAGCGGCGTTCGGCGGGAGTGCCGTTGCTCCAGTCGTTCAGCACGCTGATGCGGCGGCCGTCGGCGAGCACGAAGCCGGAGACGTCGATCGCATTGGCGGTGGCATGGCCTGAGCGCCGCGCGGTGCCCGCGATATTGCGGCAATTGTAGCTGCCGTAAGTCTCGATCGAGAGGATGCGGCTGCCGAGGATCTGCTGCGCCGCACGGTCCACGCCGTAACGCGCCCAGGCGGCGAACGGCGTCGCCGTCGTGCAGGTCACCGGGCCGAGGTTGGTGACGGACACGGTGGCGCGGTCGGTGTTGAGCGCCGAGAGCTTCACCGTGCCCAGCGTGGAGCAGCCGTTTCCGTAATACTTGTCCGTCACCGGCGTGAAAACGGCGTTCTGCGCATCGAGCGTCGCCATGCACTGGCGCAAGTCGCGTGATACCGGCGGTGCGGCGGGGCGCGACTGGGCGGAGGGCCGCGAACCGCGTCCCCGTGGGTGCTCGGGGCGATCGATGCATCCGTTCAGAACGGCGACGAACGGCAGGGCGAACAGCAGTCGGTGCAGGCGGGGGCGGGGTTTCATCATCCGGCTCAAGCATCCGGGCCTTGGGTGAACCGGACCTTACCCATGGCATGGCTAAGCTGGAATCGCGTGAGCGCAGTTTTCCACCGGATATCGAACGCGCGGATTTTCGGATGTTTTGCGCAGCGAACGGCCGCGAAACGACGAAATCGGGAAACGATCTGTCGCAAGGGTCCGGAGAATCGTTTGACAAATTTCCTGGCCTCTTTAGATGCGGCTCCGGGCCACGCGGTCCCAACGCCGCGCGTGCTCTCTGTAAGGAGAGTCAGAAATGACTGATGGTATTACGCTTCCGGCGCGCAAACCTGCGCGTCCGCACTTTTCGTCCGGTCCCTGCGCCAAGCCGCCCGGATATGCCCCCGAAAAACTGAACACCGAAGCTCTCGGCCGCTCGCACCGCGCCAAGATCGGCAAGACGCGCCTTGCGTATTGCATCGATCTGATGCGCGAAGTTTTGCAGCTGCCCGACACGCATCGCATCGGTATCGTCCCCGGTTCGGACACCGGCGCCTTCGAGATGGCCATGTGGACCATGCTCGGCGCCCGCGGCGTGACCGCACTGGCCTGGGAAAGCTTCGGTGAGGGCTGGGTTACCGACGCCGTCAAGCAGCTGAAGCTGGAACCCACCGTGTTCCGCGCCGACTACGGCCAGCTGCCCGACCTCGACAAGATCGACTGGTCCGACGACGTTCTTTTCACCTGGAATGGCACCACCTCGGGCGTGCGCGTTCCGGACGCCAACTGGATCCCGGCAGACCGTGAAGGCCTGTCCTTCGCCGATGCCACTTCGGCAGTCTTCGCCTACGACATCGACTGGTCCAAGATCGACGTTGCCACCTTCTCCTGGCAGAAGGTCCTGGGCGGCGAGGGCGGCCACGGCGTGCTGATCCTCGGCCCCCGCGCGGTCGAGCGTCTGGAGAACTACACCCCGGCATGGCCGCTTCCCAAGGTGTTTCGCCTTGTGTCGAAGGGCAAGCTGGCAGAGGGCGTGTTCAAGGGCGAAACCATCAACACCCCTTCGATGCTCGCCGTCGAGGACGCGATCTTCGCTCTGGAATGGGCCAAGGGTCTGGGCGGTCTCGAAGGGTTGAAGGCCCGTTCGAATGCCAATGCCCACGCGCTGGACAAGATCGTTGCCGAGCGTGACTGGCTGAGCCATCTGGCAATCGACAGCGGCACTCGCTCCAAGACCTCGGTCTGCCTCTCCGTCGAGGGCGCCGATGCCGACTTCATCAAGAAGTTCGCCGGCCTGCTCGAAAAGGAAGGCGCGGCTTACGACGTCGCCGGATATCGCGATGCCCCTCCGGGCCTGCGCATCTGGTGCGGCGCGACCGTCGACACCGCCGATATCGAGGCGCTGGGACCGTGGCTCGACTGGGCCTACGCCACCGTCAAGGCTGCTGCCTGATTTTCAACGTCGTCCCAGCGGAAGCTGGGACCGCTTTCAACCGAGCGCCGCGCTTGCGGCCTGCGATCCCAGCGTGCGCTGGGATGACGAGTGAAGGAATAATTCCATGACCAAGCCCCGCGTCCTCATTTCGGACAAGATGGACCCCAACGCAGCCCGTATCTTCGAGATCCGCGGCTGCGACGTAGACGTCATCACCGGCGAAACCCCTGAGCAGCTGATCGCCCGCATCGGCGATTATGACGGCCTCGCGATCCGTTCGTCGACCAAGGTCACCAAGGAAGTGCTCGCTGCCGCGAAGAACCTGAAGGTGATCGGCCGCGCCGGTATCGGCGTCGACAACGTCGATATCCCGGCCGCTTCGGCCCAGGGCGTCGTGGTGATGAACACGCCGTTCGGCAACTCGATCACCACCGCCGAACATGCCATCGCCATGATCTTCGCTCTGGCCCGCCAGATCCCCGAAGCCAACGCCCAGACCCAGCAGGGCCTGTGGCCGAAGAACGGCTTCATGGGCGTTGAAGTCACCGGCAAGACGCTGGGCCTGATCGGCGCCGGCAACATCGGCTCGATCGTCGCCAGCCGCGCGCTGGGCCTGAAGATGAAGGTCGTCGCCTTCGACCCGTTCCTGACGCCTGAACGCGCCGTGGAAATGGGCGTGGAAAAGGCCGATCTCGACACCCTGCTCGAAAAGGCGGACTTCATCACGCTGCACACGCCGCTGACCGACCAGACCCGCAACATCCTCTCGGCCGAGAATCTGGCCAAGACCAAGAAGGGCGTGCGCATCGTCAACTGCGCCCGTGGCGGCCTGATCGACGAAGCCGCGCTGAAGACCATGCTCGACAACGGCCACGTCGCCGGTGCCGCGCTCGACGTGTTCCAGACAGAACCCGCCAAGGACTCGCCGCTGTTCGGCACGCCGAACTTCATCTGCACCCCGCACCTCGGCGCATCGACCACCGAAGCGCAGGTCAACGTGGCGCTTCAGGTTGCCGAGCAGCTGGCCGACTTCCTGGTCAACGGCGGTGTCACCAACGCGCTCAACATGCCCTCGCTCTCGGCCGAGGAAGCGCCGAAGCTGAAGCCTTACATGAAGCTCGCCGAAATGCTGGGCTCGATGGTCGGCCAGCTGACCCGCGATTCGGTTCCCCGCATCTCGATCCACGTCGAGGGCGCGGCTGCCGAACTGAACCAGAAGCCGATCACCGCCGCCGTGCTGGCCGGTTTCATGCGCGTCCAGTCGGACACTGTGAACATGGTCAACGCGCCGTTCCTCGCCAAGGAGCGCGGCCTTGAAGTGCGCGAAGTGAAGACCGAGCGCGAAGGCGACTACCACACGCTGGTCCGCGTCTCGGTGAAGACCGAAGCGGGCGAGCGTTCGGTGGCGGGCACGCTGTTCAACAACCGCGAGCCGCGTCTGGTCGAGATGTTCGGCATCAAGGTCGAAGCCGAGCTGGCTGGCGACATGATGTACATCGTCAACGAGGATGCGCCGGGCTTCATCGGCCGCATCGGCACCCTGCTGGGCGAAAACGAGATCAACATCGGCACCTTCAACCTCGGCCGCCGCGATACGGGCGGCGAGGCCGTGCTGCTGCTCTCGGTCGACAATGCGGTGTCGGAAGACGTGCTCAAGGCCGCCAATTCGCTTCCGGGCGTGAAGACGGTCAAGGCGCTCAAGTTCGTCTGATCTGACGGATTTAAAGCTCCCAACGGAAGGGGCCGGTGTCTTCGGATGCCGGTCCCTTTTCCGTTCTTGGGGTGGCGGGCCTTCGACAAGCTCAGGCTGAGCGGGTTTGGGTTTGGGTTTGGACTCTCGCAGGGCCGGTGCAAGCATCCCGTTGCGGCCAAGCGTTCGCCTCAACCCTTTAATCTATGCCCTCCACCCCGCTCATCCTGAGCTTGTCGAAGGCCCCGCAGGCGAAGCGCAAAGCCAGCATCCTTCGACAGGCTCAGGATGAGCGGAGGGTGGGACCTCTCCTATTGCCCCGAAGGCGGCGGTCCCATCGGTCTCATGCCGCCGCGACCGGGCATTCCCTCGCGCCCTCCGGCCTTCGGGCGCAGTTCCTGCATGGACAGATATCCATCCTTGTCCGCATCGGCGGCCTCGAACTTTGCGCCCTCGTAGGCGAGCAGTTCCTCCAGCGAGACACCTGCGTCGTAATTGGTATTGGCCTTGGCGATGAGCGTGCCGGAGATCGGTTCGATCAGGTCGGCCAGCATGCGGTCGTCGTCATCCCTGCCGAAATCGGGTGCGACCACTTCGAGCACTTGCCCGGCCCGATCGCCCAGCGCGCCGCGCTCGTCGATGGCGACCGAACCCATCTGCTGCTGCCAGGCGGTGAACTCCACGACCGAGATCGTGCCGTCGCCGTTTGCATCGACTTTGGCGAAGCGGGCCTTGATCGCGGCATCGCGACGGGCGTTCACGAGGGCGTGGAATTCTTCCAGCGTCACCAGTCCGTCGCGGTTGGTGTCGGCATCGCGGAACATGGCGGTGACGATCTTGTCGTAATGTGCGCGCGAGATCGGCTTGGGCATGCGGGGCTTTCCGCCACCGCCGCCGCCCGGAGGACCGCCGCCACCGGGTCCGCCCATGCCGCCCCCACCCATGCCGCCACCACCCATTCCTCCCATATCGCCGCCGCCCATCTGGGCATGGGCGGGAGTCTGGAGCAGCAGCAGGGGCAGGAGAAGCAGGGAAATCTTGCGCATGGACCTCGACCGTATGTTCGCAGGGGCAGGGCGCAAGGCGGCCGCGGCTCTCGGCGCGGCGCATGCCTGGCGGTCCGGCCCATGCAGGAAAATGGGCTGTAATCGGTTGTCTCGTCCCGCCAGACGATCCGGGCGGGATAGGCTGATACCGCGCGGTTGTTGACAGGAAATTTCACGCAAATTGTCGCAGGCTTTCCTTTTCGCGCCGCCGGGGCATTCACAAGTGCAGGTCATGTTCGACATTTCGTGCCCGTGCGGTTAAGGGCGCCACCATCATGCAGGACAACGACCGCGATCTCTTGCCCGAAGGACTGGGCGACCGTCTCCCTCAGCAGGCCTGGGCCTCCCAGCAAGTGCGCCGCATGGCGCATGACGTGCTGGCGAGCCATGGCTACGAGCGCGTCGAAACGCCGCTCATCGAGTTCGAGAAGGCGCTCGCGCATCGCATGGCGGGCGTGCAGGTGCGGCGCATGTTCCGCTTCGTCGATCCCGTTTCCATGCGGATGCTGGCGCTGCGTTCGGACATGACCGCGCAGGTCGCCCGCATCGCGGCTACGGGTCTGGCCGAGGCGCCGCGTCCACTGCGGCTGTCCTATTCGGGACAGGTCTGCACCATCAAGGGCGACGGTCTCGATCCGCGCCGTGAACGCCTCCAGCTCGGCGCCGAACTGATCGGCACCGATTCGGTTGCCGCTGCCGCCGAGATCGTCGAACTGGCGATAGAGGCGCTGCGTGCCGCCGGGGCGACCGGGATCTCGGTGGACTTCACGCTGCCCGATCTCGTCGACACGCTCTCGGAAGAGGCGCTGCCGCTACCGGAAGGCAGGATCGAGGCGGTGCGCCAGATGCTCGACGCGAAGGACGCGGGTGGTCTGGTGGACGTGGGCGGCGAGGCCTATCTGCCGCTGCTCTATGCCGTCGGCCCCTTCGCCAGTGCCATCGAGCGGCTTGCTGCCTTTGACGTCGGCGGTGCGCTCGCCAGCCGCATCGCCGGTCTGCGCGAGATCGCCGCACGCGTTGGCGACAAGGCGCGCATCACGCTCGACCCCTCCGAACGCCATGGCTTCGAATACCAGTCGTGGTTCGGCTTCACGATCTATGCCGAGGGTATCTCGGGCAGCCTCGGGCGTGGCGGCACGTATCGCATCCTCGGCCAGACCGGACACCATCCGGAATCGGCGACGGGCTTCTCGCTCTATCCCGACCCCTTGGTGGACCTGCTGGCGGCTGAGCCGCAGGCGCAGCGCAAGCTGTTCCTGCCGCTGGGCCACGATCCGCGCGTCGCCGGTCAGCAGCGCGCGATCGGCTGGACCACCGTGGCGGCGCTTTCCGAAAGCGACGATCCGGTCGCGCTCGGCTGTTCGCACAAGCTAGTGGATGGCGAGGCCGTCGCGCTCTGATAATCCATTTGCGTCGTCCCGGCTGCGATCCGGGGCGACGGAGTGGGTCTACCCTTGACTAGCCATGTGCCTTGCCACTAGGGCGCGGGCGAAAAGCCGGGGCACTTCTGCCCCAACGCAAATCCATATCGCCGAGTCCTGTCGAAGGGCGTTATTGGATCCACCGTGGCAGGGTGGAGGAGTATATCCATGGCCAACGTAACCGTGATCGGTGCCCAGTGGGGCGATGAGGGCAAGGGCAAGATCGTCGACTGGCTGGCAAGCCGCGCCGATGCCGTCGTCCGTTTCCAGGGCGGCCACAACGCCGGCCATACGCTGGTCGTCGGCGACCAGGTCTACAAGCTGAGCCTGTTGCCTTCGGGCATCGTCACCGGCACGCTGTCCATCGTCGGCAACGGCGTGGTGCTCGATCCCTGGCACCTCAAGGCCGAAGTCGAGAAGCTGCGCGGCCAGGGCGTCGAGATCAATCCCGAGAACTTCGCGATCGCGGACAACTGCCCGCTGATCCTGCCGCTGCACCGCGACCTCGACGGTCTGCGCGAAACGGCTGCCGGTTCGGGCAAGATCGGCACCACCGGCCGCGGCATCGGCCCGGCTTATGAAGACAAGGTCGGCCGCCGCGCCATCCGCGTCTGCGATCTGGCGCACCTCGATGCGCTGGAGCCGCAGCTCGACCGTCTCTGCGCCCACCACGACGCGCTGCGCGCCGGTTTCAACCAGCCGCCGGTCGACCGCGAGGCGCTGATCAACGAACTGCGCGAGATCGCGCCTTTCGTGCTCCAGTTCGCCCAGCCGGTGTGGAAGCGCCTCAACAAGGTCCGCAAGGCCGGTGCCCGCATCCTGTTCGAAGGCGCGCAGGGCGTGCTGCTCGACGTCGATCACGGTACGTATCCCTTCGTCACCAGCTCGAACACGGTTTCGGGCACGGCGGCTTCGGGTTCGGGCCTCGGCCCGGCGGCGACCGGCTTCGTGCTCGGCATCGTCAAGGCCTATACCACCCGCGTCGGCTCCGGCCCGTTCCCGACCGAGCTGGAAGACGAGACCGGCCAGCGCCTCGGCGAGCGTGGTCATGAATTCGGCACCGTCACCGGCCGCAAGCGCCGCTGCGGCTGGTTCGACGCGGTGCTGACTCGCCAGTCCTGCGCGATCTCGGGCGTGACCGGCATTGCGCTGACCAAGCTCGACGTGCTCGACGGCTTCGAGAAGGTCAGGATCTGCACCGGCTATCGCCTGAACGGCAAGGTTCTGGACTATTTCCCCAGCCATGCCGCAGATCAGGCCAAGGTCGAACCGATCTACGAGGAAATGGACGGCTGGCAGGGCACCACTGCCGGCGCCCGTTCCTGGGCCGATCTGCCCGCGCAGGCGATCAAGTACATCCAGCGCGTGCAGGAACTGATCGAAACCCCGGTGGCGCTGGTCTCGACCAGCCCCGAGCGCGAGGACACCATCCTCGTGCGCGATCCCTTCCAGGACTGAGCGAATGCGGCGCGGGACATTTCTCGCGCCGCTTCTGCTTTTGCTGGGGGTGGGTGGCGCTCAGGCGGAACCGCCCCTCAAGCTTCCCCAGATCGACCTGATCCGCGTGCAAAAGGCGGCGCGGACGATGGAACTTTGGTCGGACGGTCGGCTCGTCCACGTCATCCCGCATATCCAGCTGGGCGACGAGCCTACCGGCCCCAAGCGCTTCGAAGGCGACGAGCGCACGCCCGAAGGCCGTTACGAGATCGACTGGGGCAATCCGAAAAGCGCCTATCACCTTTCGCTCCATATCTCTTACCCCAATGCGCAGGACCGCGCCTATGCACAGGCGCGCGGGCGGTCCGCAGGCGGGATGATCATGATCCACGGCCAGCCCAATGCCTTGCCCGTGGGCCGTGTCCCCGGAGATTGGACCGACGGCTGTATCGCCGTTGCCAATGCCGAGATCGAGGCACTCTACGAGTCGGTCCCGGACGGCACCCCGATCGAGATAAAGCCCTGAAAATTCAGCAGCAGATCGCCCAATCCTTCTAAAATTGATGCAGATTGCATTCCACGAGGGACGACAGGCGTTTTCAGGATTTTAATCCTGCTCTAGGGATGTCTACGTGGATAGGGAGCCGCAGCCGGGAATCGGTACGATCGCCTTGCGCGCGGTTCCCATTCCCGCTCGCGATCGGAGCGCAGGCCGGGTCGAACCGCCGGGCTTTGGTCAGTGGATCAACTTTGCCGTTCCTTGCGGATGCGGCGCGGTCGGAACCTCTTGATGCTGCCTCAAACCATCCTCAACGACGAGCAAGGCCGCCTTGCCGCGCTGCGCAACCTCGAAGTGCTGGACACCGAGCCGGAGCAAGCGTTCGAGCACGTCGTCTCGCTGGTCCGCGCCGTGCTGGGCGTGCCGATGGCGGCGGTCACTCTGGTCGATGCCGACCGGCAATGGTTCAAGGCCCGCAGCGGGCTGGACGTGGCAGAGACCCCGCGCAACGTTTCCTTCTGCACCCACGCCATCCAGCAGACCGCGCCGTTCCTCATTTCCGATGCGCGGCTCGACGCCCGCTTCGCGAACAACCCTTTCGTCGTCACCGATCCCGGCGTGCGCAGCTACGCAGGCATCCCGCTGCTGACACCCGAGGGCTACAACGTCGGCGTGCTTTGTGCGATCGACGACAAGGTGCGTGATTTCAACGAGGCGGAAGTCGCCATCCTCGGCAACTTCGCCCGCATCGTCATGAACGAACTGGAACTGCGCCGCATCGCCGAGCGCGATCAACTGACCGGGGCGCTCACCCGACGCGGCTTCGTGGATAAGGCGAAGCAGGAGATGGACCGCTTCCGCCGCTACGGCCGCCCGAGCTGCCTCGTCCTGATCGATCTGGACCACTTCAAGCAAGTCAACGACACCCATGGCCACCCGGCCGGCGACGCGGTGCTGCGCGAGATGGCGGCCACCGTGGTCGCTTCGACCCGCCCGGTCGACTTCCTCGGCAGGCTCGGCGGGGAGGAGTTCGCCGTGCTCCTGCCGGAGACCGAGCCTTTGGACGCTCTCGTGGCAGTGGAACGCTTCCGCGCGACATTGGCGGAACACGATATCGCACTTCCCGGCGGTGCGAGCATTCGCGTTACGGCAAGCTTCGGGATCGCGCCGCTGAGCGAGGGGATCGCGACGGTGGAGGACTGGCTCGCCGCGGCGGATGGACCGCTCTATGCCGCCAAGCGAGGAGGGCGGAATCGGTGTGAATTGTTGCATTGAAAGAAGAAGGGAAGTCCTGGGGGATGATCCCCCAGGCCCTCAAAATGTCGGCGTTGCGCGCCACCTATCCGTCGTGCGCTACTTGCGGCGCAGCCAGTAAGTCTCCCGACGCAGCCATGGGCGCGCTACGGAGTTGGTCCGCGTGACCTAGACGGTATTGGGGTGCAGGGGCGATGGCCCCTGCTTTTCCCTTGTTCTTCAATCAAACCGAAAAGCCGAAATCGCCGTCTTGAGCACAAGGTCCGAATAGACCTTCTCCCCCGCCCCCTGCGCGGTCCCTGCCACCACCATCAGCGGCAACAGGTGTTCCTCGCGCGGGTGGGAAAAGCGGCCGCCGGGGGCCTCGGCCCAGTGCGCCAGCGCTTCGGCGCGGGTTTCGGCATCGGCTTGGGCGGCCTCGGTGAGCCATACGTCGAACGCCAGCGAGAGTTCGGTCGAGGCCGGATTGCCGTAGCCGCGCATGTTGTGGAAGCTCATGCCCGACCCCAGGATCAGCACGCCTTCGTCGCGAAGGGGGGCGAGGGCCTGTCCGGCGGCGCGGTGCAGGTTCGGATCGAGCGAGCGGTCGAGCGACATTTCCACCACCGGCACATCCGCGTCGGGCCATGCCACCTTGAGCGGGATGAACACCCCGTGGTCGTAGCCACGCTGAGGGTCCGGCGCGGCGGCGAAGCCCGCCTCGCGCAGGAGCTGGCTGGCGCGGGCTGCCAGTGCGGGCGAGCCCGGGGCGTCGAAGCGCAGTTCATACGTGTGTTGGGGGAAACCGTAGTAGTCGAACAGCAGGTCCGGGCGGTCGGCGCCGGTGAAGGCGAAGCCTTCGGTTTCCCAGTGGCCCGAGACGACGAGGATCGCCTTGGGCGGTTCGGGCAGGCGTTCGGGCAGGCCGCGCAGGAACTCGGCCATCGAGGTCCAGTTGCCTTGCGGGTCCGGCATGAAGAAGCAGGGACCGCCGCCGTGGGGGATGAAGAAGCTGGGTTGGCGGGTCATGGTGTGTTTTTCCTTTAGATGCGCCGGGTCGGGACGAGCGCGTGGGCGCCGTCGCCGATCAGGGCCAGGACGAGGAGGGCGATCGACCAGAAGGCAGGATATTCCCAGCCGCCACCCTTGGCATCGAAGAAGAAGCCGTTGGCCCCGTGGACCATGACGATGGTGCCGAGCAGCAGCGGGATCAAGGCCAGCGCCACGGCGCGGGCATGGATGCCGAGGATCAGCGCAAGACCGCCAAGCAGTTCCGCCGCCATCGTTACATAGGCCAGCGCCGGGGGCAGGCCGAGGCTGCCGAAGAAACTCGCCGCTCCGGCAGGCGTGAAGACGAACAGCTTGAGCGCGAAATGGGCAAGGAACAGAGCGCCCAGCGCGACGCGCAGGACGAGGGCGCCATAGGGAGCGGTGGAGGCAGTGCTTGAAGGCTTCGAGGTCATTGGGGGCTTCCTTTCGAAAACCGATCTAGACCTTCGCCTCATTGGTGATAATTATGCCTCTCGTTGAATGACTTTATACCAGGGGTATTGAATGGACCGGCTCAAGGGCATCGAGGTCTTCGTGAAGGCGATCCGGCTCGGCGGACTTTCGGCGGCGGCGCGCGATCTGTCGATGTCGCCGGCCATGGCCGCCAAGCACCTCAATGCGCTGGAGCAGCGTCTGGGCGCGACCTTGGTGAATCGCACGACGCGGCGGCTGGCGCTGACCGAAGTGGGCGGGGCCTATCTCGACAAGGCCGAGCGCGTGCTGGCCGAACTGGAGGACGCCGATGCCGAGGCCATGGCGCAATCGGCGGCGGTGGAAGGGCTGCTGCGCGTCTCCGGCCCGGCGGCCTTCGGCAGTGCCTATCTCGTCGATCTGGTGACTGAGTTCCACGCGCGCCATCCCGCCGTGACGGTCGAACTCGGCCTCAACGACCGCGTGGTCGATCTGCTGGAAGAGCGCTGGGACGTGGCCGTGCGGATCGGCAGGCTGGCGGACAGCAATCTCGTCGCGCGCAAGCTGGCTCCGGTGCGCATGGCGATCTGCGCCTCGCCGGACTACCTCGCCCGGCGCGGCACGCCGCGTTCCATCGACGATCTCGGGCAGCACGATTGCCTTGGCTACACGCTGGGCAACGAGACCGGGGCGACGCGCTGGGGCTTCGGCCGCGATGGCAGCCGGGCGGTGGCGGTGCGCGGCACCCTCCATGCCAATAACGGGCAAGTCCTTGCGCAGGCAGCGGTGGCGGGAATGGGCCTCGTCTACGGCCCGCGCTTCTTCGTGGACCGGGCGATCGCGGAGGGACGGTTGGTAGAACTCGACCTCGGCGCCGAACTGCTCGATCTCGGCGCGGTCCATGCGGTGACCCACCGCACGCGGCGACCCGCTGCCAAGACGAGGGCGTGGATCGACTTTCTCGTCCAGCGCCTGCCCGCCATGGCACGGGACTGGTAGGTACTCCCCGCTGGGAGCGGATCAGAAGTCGATGGCGATGCCGTTGCGCACCCAGTCGCCGTAGCGGGTGGGCGAGATTCCGTCCGGGTCCTGCTCGTCCTGCTCGGCCGGGGCTTTCTTGGCCTCGGGCGCGGGGTCGTTGGTCCAGTGGGCGGGCTTGGTGAAGCCCTCGGGCCGCTTGGTGGCGCGCTGTGTCATGGAACCCATGTGGTGGAGGTGGCGTCAAAACGCAATCCGCTATAGGGGCAAGGCATGGACATTCCCGGCCTTCCCGCGCGCCGTGCCGCGCTCAACCTTATCGATGCCGTACTGCGGCGGGGCGAAACGCTTGACCAGGCGGGCGGCTCCGCCCTCGCGCGGATCAGCGGAGACGCCGACCGGGCGCTCGCCCGCGCCATTGCCGGCGAAGTGCTGCGCTGGCGCACCGACCTCGACGAACTGATCGACAGCGCCACCCGCCTGCCGCTCGCCCCGGACGCCAAGGCGCGCGCGGTGCTGCAGATCATGCTCGCGCAAGTCCTGCGGCTGGAAACCCCTGCGCACGCGGTAATCGCCACCGGGTTGCCGCTGCTGATGGGCGGCCCGCGCCGCCTTGCGCACGGGGTGTTCTCCACCCTGACCAAGCGCGAAGTCGCGCTTCCCGAAGTGCCCAGCCTGCCCGAGGACGTGGCGGGCCGCTGGGGCGCCCGCGCCGAGGCGATCGCCGCCGGTCTCGCCGAACCGCCGCCGCTCGACCTTGCCCTGCGCGATCCGGCGCAGACCGCCGAATGGGCCGAGCGCCTCGGCGGCACTTCGCTGATGCCGGGCCATGTCCGCCTTTCGCGCGGCACCGCGGTCGAGCACCTCGAAGGCTTCCGCGACGGGGCTTGGTGGGTGCAGGACCTTGCCGCCAGCCTGCCCGCGCGGCTGCTGGGTACAGGCGAGGGCAGGCGCGTGCTCGACCTTTGCGCCGCCCCCGGCGGCAAGACGCTGCAACTGGCGGCGGCGGGCTGGCAGGTGACGGCGCTCGACAATTCCAAGCGCCGCCTCGAACGTCTGCGCGAGAACCTCAAGCGGATCGGCCTTGAAGCTGAGGTCGTGCAAGCCGATGCCCTGACCTGGGAGCCGGAGGACAAGTTCGACGCGATCCTGCTCGACGCGCCCTGCACGGCCACGGGCACTGCGCGCCGCCATCCCGACGTGCTCCACCGCATTGGCCTGCGCCAAATCGAGGACATGACCGCGATCCAGGAAAAAATGCTCGAACGCGCCTCGGGCTGGCTCTCGCCGGGCGGGCAACTGGTCTACGCGGTTTGCTCGCTGGAAGTGGAAGAGGGCGAGGAGCAGGCGGACAAGGTCTCGCTGACGGCGGTGCCGGTGGTCGCTTCGGAACTGCCGGAGGGGCTTGTCCCGACGGCGGAAGGCTGGCTGCGGACCGATCCGGGGATGCTGGCTGAAGTCGGCGGGCTGGACGGGTTCTTTGTCGGGCGGTGGCAGAAGTAGAAGGGGAAGACCGGGGGATGATCCCCCGGACCCTCGGAATGTCGACCTTGCGCGCTACCTATCCGGTGTGCGCTCCTTGCGGCGCAGCCATTATGTCTCCCGACGCGACCATCGGCGCGCAACGGTTAGGTGGCACCTGACCTAGACAGTAATGGGGGTGCAGGGGGGCTATGCTCCCCTGCTTCTACACTTGCCCCTTAAACCGCGACAGCGCGCCGACGACGCCAGAACACCAGCGCACCCAGCCCCAGCGCGAAGAGACCGACCATGCCCGGTTCCGGAACGTCGGTCGGGCCGCCGGAAGAGCCGCCGGAGCTGGTCGAGCTGCCCGGATCGCCCGGCGTATAGCCGCCTGTGTAGGTGCCGACGTGCATCTCGCCGTTCTGGACGAGATTGCCGAACACCGCTGAGCCCTGAATGTAGTTCGCGGTCGTCGCATCGGCGCCCGGTGCGAGGACCGAGCCGCCCCAGGCGGTGGTGAGCGAGAGGTTCTCGGCCTCGTGGAAGTTCCAGACGACGTGTTCGCCGAGGTTGGCGGTGCCGCCAAGGAAGTTGTCGTCCAGCTTGATCGACTTGCCCGAGACGTTGACGATCGCCGTATCCGCGCCGTTGAGGTTGAACTGGATCTCGCCGATCTTGTCGAGGTCGGCGGCGGAGATGTTGAACACCGCCACGCCGTTCGCGCCCGGCTGGGCGTTGAAAGTGCCGCGGTTGCCGATGATGGTGAGCTGGCTGTTGGCGGTCTCGGTGCTCATGGAATGGCTGAGGCCTTCCATCGAGGTTTCGATGAGGCTCTTCTGCTGTGCGAGGTTCTGCGCGAACTGGGGGTTGCTGGCCGCCAGACCCGAGGTGACGGTGTTGTTGTTGACGTTGGTGTTGCTGATCGTGCCGCCCACCTGCACCGTCTGCGCCGCGCCGTTGAGGTTGAGGCC